>Ga0196974_1000137_pt1 | contig 26018 bp, 18 predicted proteins | sample S1_1013CmetaG_FD_155477 | JGI IMG/M metagenome (GOLD analysis project Ga0196974, IMG submission 155477) | Soil microbial communities from Anza Borrego desert, Southern California, United States - S1_10-13C | ecosystem: Environmental > Terrestrial > Soil > Desert | place: USA: California...
GGGCCAACGTCAAGAACGGCATCGTCTTCTGCAACCGCAAGACCGAGGTCGACGTGGTCGCCAAGTCGCTGCGCAAGCACGGCTTCGACGCCTCGCCGATCCACGGTGACCTGGACCAGAGCCTGCGGATGAAGACCCTGGCGGCGTTCCGCTCGGGCGAGCTGAAGCTGCTGGTCGCCTCCGACGTGGCCGCGCGCGGGCTCGACATCCCTGACGTCAGCCACGTGTTCAACTACGACGTGCCGCATCACGCCGACGACTACGTCCACCGCATCGGCCGCACCGGCCGGGCTGGCAAGTCGGGCGAGACCTTCATGATCATCACCCCGGCCGACGCCAAGTCGCTGGACAAGGTGCTGAAGCTGACCAAGTCGGTCCCCGACGAGGTGACCCTGGACCTGGACTGGAGCCAGGCGGTGTCCGGCCCCGCGCGCGGCGGCCGCAAGGACGCCAAAGGCGGCCGCGCCTCGGGCCGCGGCGAAGATCGCGGCCGTGGCCGCAAGGCTCGCGAGGAGGAAGCGCCCTCCCCCGCCCCGATGGCTGTAGAGGCGCCGGAGGCCGAGACGTCGCCCGAACCGACGGCCGAACGCCCCGCGCGTGAAGGCCGCCGAAGCCGCGGACGCGACCGGGACCGCAAGCCGCGAGAGGAAGACGCCGTCGTCGCGCCGGCGTTGGAAACCGCCGAAGCCGAAGCTTCGCCCGACGAACGTCCCGAGCGTGAGGAGCGGCGTAGCCGCGGCCGCGGCCGTGGTCGCGACCGCAAGTCCGAGGCTTCCGCCCCGACTGAGGCGCCCCGGGTCGTCGAGACCGAAGAACGCCCGTCACGCGATCGCCCCGCCCGCTCCGAGGGCCGCCCGCGCCGCGAAGCCGAGTCCAGGCCCGCCCGCGAGGAGCCTCAGGAACGTCGCGGTTATGGTTCGGGCGGCTCCGGCGGCTCTTCCGCGTCCGGATACGGCTCCGACGAGCGTCGCTCGCCGGGATTCGGCTCCGACACCCCCGCCTTCCTGCTGCGCCCGGCGCCCATCGCCGCGAAAAAGGCGACTGCGGACGACTGACGCCGGCGAAATCCGCCGCCTCTTAACCCTGTGGTATCCGGCCGCCCGCTAGGGTCGTCGCCGTCACGGGGGACGAGAGATGAACGGTCAGGTCGACACCACCCTGCGCACGCCCGGCGCCTACAAGCTGGCGCGCGAGGCGGTCGAGCGGATGGAGGCGGCCGGCGTCTGGCCGACGCCCCTGAACTTCGAGCTGTGGCTGCATTACCTGGGCGACCCCGCCAGCCCGCTGGGGCTGGAGATCGAACGGCTGCTGGACGCGGGCGAGTCGATCACCGAGGAGGTCAGCGAGGCGCTGGCCGCCACCTACCTGCCGCGTGCGCGGCTGACCGAAGAGATCCGCGACGCCGGCGCCCAGCTCAGCCGCGAGCTGAAGAGCGTCGCCGCCGCCATCGCCTCGGCCAAGAGGTCTCAGGAAGTCTACGGCCGCACCCTGGCCGACGCCGGGGAAGGCCTGACCGAAGACCAGGAAGCCCCGGTGCTGAAGAAGCTGGTCGAGACCCTGTCGGTCGCCACCCGCACCATCCAGCGCCAGAACAGCAGCCTGGAGAAGCGGCTGCAGGACTCCACCAAGGAGGTCAACAAGCTGCGCGAACACCTTGAGCAGGTGCGCCGCGACGCCATGACCGACGCCCTGACCAACCTGGCCAACCGCAAGGCCTTCGACGAGCAGCTCGCGCGCTGCTGCGCCGAAGCCGAGGAGAGCGGCAAGCCGCTGACGCTGGCCGTGCTCGACATCGACCACTTCAAGCGCTTCAACGACACCTGGGGTCACCAGACCGGCGACCAGGTGCTGCGCTACGTCGCCAGCGTGATCGGCCGGGTCTCCGCCCCGCCGCGCGTGGCCGCCCGTTACGGGGGCGAGGAGTTCGGCCTGATCTTCCCGGGCGAACGGTCCCACGAGGTGGAGGCCGCCCTGAACGCTGTGCGCGAGGAGATCTGCTCGCGCACGCTCAAGCGCCGTTCGACCAACGAGGACCTGGGGACCGTCACCGTCTCCGCCGGCCTGGCCGAGCGCCGCCCGGGCGAGGCCATGACCTGCCTGATGGAACGCGCCGACGAGGCGCTCTACGTCTCCAAGCGCACCGGCCGTAACCGCGTCACCAACACCGAACGCAAGGCGGAAGCGGCTTAAGGTCGCTTCTTCGGCTTGGGCGCCTTGGCCCTGAGCGCCGCGTCGATCGCGAGCCGGGTCCAGGCGCGCGCCTGCTCCTCGTCGTCCCAGACCGCTTCCGGGGCGCGCCAGTAGCCGTTCATGACCAGCGGCTCGCCGTCCTTCTCTCCGTAGACGAACGGCTCCGATCCCGCCGCTTCGAACGCCGGCCGCGTCTCGGCGTCGACCTTCAGGTACAGCACGTCGTCGTCGGCCACGGCGAACATCCGCTCGCCCGTGTACAGCCCGGCGCCGCCGAACATGCGCCGGTTGCGCAGCTCCGGCACGAAACCCAGCAAGTCGCCCAGGGATTCGAGGAAGCTCTCGCTCACGGCCATGCGGTCGCGCCTTTCGGAATTCGGGTGACGGGCCGGCGCCCGCCCCCTAGCCTAGCGCTCCGTGCCGCCTCGGGGGAGCCATGCGCAGCCTGTTGTTCAACATCGCCTACTGGGTCCTGTCGATCGCCTACGCTTCGGCCGCGGCCTTCGCCGCCCTGGCGCCGGGGCGAGGCGCGACGGGCTGGATCATCCGCCGCTACGTGCGCCGCATGGTTCAGGCCATGCACCTGTTCGCCGGCATCCGGCTGGAGGTGCGCGGGCGCGAGCGGCTGCCCGAGGGCGCCTTCATCATCGCCGCCAAGCACCAGAGCTGGGGCGACGGCTTCTGCGTCTACAGCCAGTTCGACGACCTGGCCTTCGTCACCGGCGACCACCTGGAGCGCTTTCCCCTGCTCGGGACCGTGCTGAGGAAGCTCGGCGCGATCGTGGTCAACAACTGCGGCGGGCCGGAAGCGCGGCGCGCCCTGGTGCAGAGCGCCGCGCGGGCCAAGGCCGAAGGCCGGCGCATCCTGATCTACCCGGAGGGGAACCTCGCCAAGGCCGGCGAGCGGTTCCGCTATCGCACGGGCGTCTTCCACATGTACCGCGACTTCGACATGCCGGTGGTCCCGCTGGCCACCAACCTCGGCCTGTTCTGGCCGCAGGAGCAGTGGCGCAAGAACCCGGGCACGGCGGTGATCGAGTTCCTCGACCCCATCCCCACGGGCTTGGGCAAGGCGGAGTTCCTGGCGCGGCTGGAACAGGCGGTGGAGACCCGCACCCAGGAACTGATCGCCGAGGCCACCGGCGAACCGGTGCGCCCCTCTGTGCTGGTCCTGGCTCCGGACGAGGTGCGCCGGGCGCAGACCAAGACGGCGGCCTGACGGATCGGCGGCTGGCGCCCGGCTTGCTTAAGGAAGCGGTAACCTTCTCGAAACGGGACCGCCGCCGATGTCCGCCCTGTTCAGCTACGCCGTGAAGAGCCTCGACGTCGTGGTCGTGGCCCTGCTGTTCACCGCCTTCAGCTGATCGAGGATCAGTTCCCGAAGTCGCGCCGCGCGGAGATGATCGTCACGGTGAAGCCCGCGACCACGTCCAGCAGCACCATCATGCTCAGCAGGAAGAAGGTCGAGGTGGCGAAGCCCGGCAGCAGCAGGAATTCCACCAGGGCGACGATGAAAAGCACCATAGACAGCGAGTGGTTGACGATGGCCACATGCTCGCTGCTGGTGGATTTTATCAACTCGAAGAAGAGCATGAACAGGCCGAGCAGGATCAGCAGGTCCCCGCCCGCGACGGACCACTGCCCGCCGGACGGCATCGGCACGCTGAACAGTTCGGCGACCAAGCCGGCGTGCGCCTGATCCGGGTTGCCCGATACGATCTGCGCAATGGCGATCAGGTTGTAGAGCAGGATCGGGATGATCAGCAGCGGCAGCGCGGTGAACACGTCAGGCCCTCCCCGACCTTTGCTGTTTCCAGCACGACTTCCTACGCCCGCCGCGGTCGCGGCGCTAGTCATGGCGATGTGTTCCGGCAAATCGTTCATGCTTCGTCCACCCCTCCGAAGTCCCGGGTGCGCGCTTTCAGCCACATCATTCCCGACAGGTCCGACAGCGCCGCCCACAGACGGCCGAGGTTAGTATATTTCGACGCGCCCGTCGTGCGCGCTCTGTGGCCGACGTCCTCGAAGCGCACCTCGAACCCCTCGCGGATCATCAGGGCCGGGATGTAGCGGTGCATGTGGTCGAAGTAGGGAAGCCGCAGGAACGCCTCGCGGCGCATGGCCTTGAGCCCGCAGCCGGTGTCGTCGGCCTGGTCGTTGAGCAGGCGCTTGCGGACCTTGTTGGCCCATTGCGAGGCGATCCGCTTGGCGGCGGAGTCCTGGCGCTTCTGCCGGCTGCCGCCGACCATGCCGACGCCGGCGGGCGAGGCCTCCAGCGCCGAGACCAGGCGCGGCGCGTCGGCGGGCGGGTTCTGGCCGTCGCCGTCCAGGGTGACGATGATCGCGCCGCGGGCGGCCAGCACGCCGGTGCGGATGGCGCGGCTCTGGCCCGCGTTCCTCCGATGCGACAGGACCCGCAGCCGCGGCAGCTCGGCCTGTGCGGTCTTCAGCTCGGCCAGCGTCTCGTCGCGGCTGGCGTCGTTGACGAACACGATCTCGTAGTCGCGCCCCTCGAACGCGGCGGCGATCTCGCGCGCCAGCGGGGCGGCGGCGCCCTGTTCGTTGTAGACCGGCACGACGACGGAGATTTCGGGCGGCATTCCTGTCCCCGGTTGAAACGCGGGACCCCTTAGCACCGGAAAGCGCGTCCTGTCGAAGCGCGCGCGGTCGCGGGGGGCCGGCGCGCGCTTTCCCCTCCCTCCCGAGGCGAACTCCGCTACAACGCTTCCGATGACGGTCGAGCAGGCGGAGCGGTGGATTGCCGGGTGGCGGGGGCCGTTGCTGGCCGCGCTGGTCGCTCTGATCGCCGGTCTGCCGGGCCTGCTGGCCATGCCGCCGCTGGACCGCGACGAGTCGCGCTACGCCCAGGCGTCCTCGCAGATGCTGGAGACGCGCGACTTCACCAACATCCGTTTCCAGGATCAGGCGCGGCACAAGAAGCCGGTCGGGATCTACTGGATGCAGGCGGTCTCGACCGGGGTGCTGTCCAACGTGGAGCAGCGCGACGTCCGCACCTACCGCGTCCCGTCGCTGCTGGGGGCCATGCTGGCGGCGGCGGCGTGCGCCTGGGGCGCGAGCGCGCTCTGGGGCGCGCGGGCCGGGGTCCTGGCCGGCGCCCTGCTGGGCGCGACCTTCCTGCTGTCCAGCGAAGCCTTCATCGCCAAGACCGACGCGGTGCTGTGCGGCGCGGTGACCCTGTCGATGGCGGCGCTCGGGCGGCTGTACGCCGAGGCCCGTGGGGGGCCGGCGGCCGGGCGGCGGGCCAAGCCGCTGTTCTGGGCGGGGTTGGCGGCGGCGATCCTGGTCAAAGGGCCGGTGGGCCCGGTGGTGGCGCTGGGCGCCCTGCTGACGCTGTGGGCCTGGGATCGGGACGCGCGGTGGATGCTGCGGCTGGGCTGGGGTTGGGGGCTGATCGCGCTCGCCGCCGTGGTCGGACCGTGGGCGGCGGCGATCACCGTAGCCACCGACGGCGCCTTCTGGGGCACGGCGGTGGGCGGCGACATCGCGCCCAAGCTGGCGGCGGGCGGACACGAGAGCCACGGCGCCTGGCCGGGGTGGCACGCCCTGTTGCTGCCGGTGCTTTTCTTCCCCGGCGCCCTGCTGCTCGCCGCCGCGGCGCGGACCGCCTGGGTCCGGCGGGCCGATCCCGGCGTGCGCTTCGCTATCGCCTGGTTCGCGCCCCTGTTCCTGCTGCTCGAGCTGGCCCCGACCAAGCTGGTCCACTACCCCCTGCCGGTCTACGGCGCGCTGGCCTGGCTGGTGGCCGCGGCGGTGTCGGAGCCGCTGAAGCGCCGGGAGCGCTGGATCGGCGCTGGCCTCGCCCTGGCCGCCGCCGCCGCGATCGGACTTTCGGCCGTCTACGCCCTGACCCGCTTCGGCGACCCGTCGGACCAGCCGTGGGTGGCGCTGGCCGCGGGGCTGGCGGCGGTGGGCGCCCTGGTGGGCGGCATCCTGCTGATCCAGCGCGCGTCCATGACCGCCCTGCTCGCGGTCGGCGGCTTCGCGATCCTGTCGCACGCGGTGTTCGCCGCCGCGGTCCTGCCCCGGCTGGAGCCTCTGCTGGTCTCGCCCCGGCTGGAGCGCGCGCTGGTGCGCAGCGGACTCGATCCCCGGCTGGGCTTCACGCCAGGTCCGGTGGCGCTGGCCGGCTATCACGAGCCCAGCGCGGTGTTCCTGCTGGGGACCCGCACCGAGCTGGTCTCAGGCGAGGGCGCGGCCGACGCCGTGGCCGAAGGGCGGCCGGCGGCGGTGGAGCAGCGGCAGGAGCCGGCGTTCCGCGCCGCCCTGGCCCAGCGCCGCGCCCGCGCCCTGCCCGCCGCCACGATCGAGGGCTACAACTATTCCAAGGGTGAGCCGGTGCGCCTGACCCTCTACCGTCCGCAAGGGAGCCGCCGATGAGCCGTCGCATCGAGATCGTCGAGGTGGGGCCGCGCGACGGGCTGCAGAACGAGGCGACCGCCTTGTCGCCCGAAGACCGCGTGGAGTTCGTCCGCAGGCTGGAAACCGCGGGCGCGCGCCGGATCGAGGCGGTCAGCTTCGTCCACCCCAAATACGTGCCGCAGATGGCGGGCGCGGAAGAGGTGATGGTCGCCTTGCCGAGAGAAGAAGGCCGCTCCCGCATCGGCCTGGTCCTGAACGAGCGCGGCTGGGACCGGGCTGTGGAGGCGGAGGTGGACGAGGCCAACGTCTCGATCTCAGCCAGCGACGGCTTCGCCAAGGCCAATTCGGGCATGACCGTTTCCGAGCAGCTGGCCATGCTCGGCCGCATCGCCGAGCGGGCGCACAACATGGGCGGGGCGGGGCGCGGCGGGCCGTCGCTGTCGGCGACCATATCGGTGGTCTGGGGCTGTCCCTACGACGGCGAGGTCTCCGAGGCGCAGGTGGTCGAGGTGGTGCGCGAGGCGGCCGGCTTCGGGATCAGGGAGATCGCCCTGGCGGACACCATCGGCGCGGGGGATCCCTGGACGGTGCGGCGGCGGGTGGAGGCCGCGCGTGCGGCCGCGCCGGACGCGACCCTGCGGCTGCATTTCCACGACACCCGCAATACGGGGCTCGCCAACGCCTACGCCGGCGTGGAGGCGGGGGTGGACGTGCTGGACGCCTCGGTCGGCGGCATCGGCGGCTGTCCGTTCGCGCCGAACGCGACCGGCAACATCGCCACCGAGGACCTCGTCTACATGCTGGAGCGCGGCGGGTTTGATACCGGCTACGACCTGGACGCCCTGATCGAGACCGCCCGCTGGATCGGCGACAAGCTGGGCAAGGCGCCGCCCTCGCGGCTCAGCCGGGCGGGCGCCTTCCCCAGGCGCTGAGGCCGCTCAGCCCTTCCGCTTCGCCGCGATCCAGGCGTCGACCTGCTGCTCCAGCACGCCGAGCGGCAGGGCGCCGTTACCCAGCACCACCTCGTGGAAGCCCTTCAGGTCGAACTTCGGCCCGAGCGCCTTCTGCGCCTTGTCGCGCAGTTCCAGGATCTTCAGCTGCCCGATCTTATAGCTGGTCGCCTGACCCGGATTGGAGATGTAGCGGTCGATCTCGCGGGCGATGTCGAGCTCGGACATCAGGGTGTTGTCGCGGAAGTACTGGATCGCCTGCTCGCGGCTCCAGCGCTTGGCGTGAAGCCCGGTGTCGACCACCAGCCGCCCGGCGCGCCACAGCTCGAGCGACAGCCGGCCGAAGTCGGAATAAGGATCGGTGTAGAAGCCGGCCTCCTTGCCGAGCTTCTCCGCGTACAGGCCCCAGCCCTCGATGTAGGCGCCCTGGTAGCTCAGGCGGCGGAACATGGGCAGGTCGGCCTGCTCCATGCTGCGGGCGATCTGGAAGTGGTGACCGGGCGCGGCCTCGTGGAAGGTGATGGCTTCCAGCTGCACCTTCTGCACCTGGGTCATGTCCGACAGGTTCACGTAGTAGATGCCGGGCCGAGACCCGTCAGGGGTGCCGGGATTGTAGAAGGCGACCGAGGCGGTCTTCTCGCGCCAGGGCTCGACCTTGCGGACTTCGACCGGGCCTTTCGGCAGGGTCGAGAACTGCCGGCCGGCGGCCTCGGCCATGTACTTGTTCACGATCGCCGTGGCGTCGGCCAGGTACTGCGCCTTGCCCTCGTCGGTGTTCGGGTACTTGAACTTCGGGTCGGTCTTCACGTGCTGGAAGAACTGCTCGAGCGTACCCTTGAACCCGACCTTGGTCTTTATCGCCTCCATTTCCTTGTGGATTCGGGCGACCTCGGACAGGCCGATGTCGTGCACCTGGGCGGGGGTCAGGTCGGTCGTAGTGAAGAACTTCACGGCGGCGGCGTAATAGGCGTCGCCGTCCGGCAGACGCCACACGCCGTCGGTGGACTTCGCCTTCGCGCCCATGGCCTCCACCGCGCCGATCATCGCTTCGACGCCGCGCCGGTACTCGCCGGTGAGAGCGGCGCCGCCTTCGGCCAGGAGCTTGTCCTTGACGGCTTGGTCGGCGTTCAGCGCGGCGACCTTCTTCTTGAAATCGGCCCACACCGGGTGGTCGGCGCCGCCGTCGAACGGTGCGCCGGTCAGCTGCGCGCGCGCGTCGGCCAGCACCGGCTCGAACACGAAGGACGGCGAAACGAGGCCTTTGCCGGTGCGCGCGTTCAGGTCTCCCGCCACCTCGCCGCCGACCCGCTCGACCGCACGGAGGCGCGAGACGTAGGCCTGGGCGTCCTCGACCGAGTCCACGCGGTGGCTGTTGATCAGCATCACCGGCACCCCGCTGATCGCGGTGCCGTTGTTGGTGACCGCGAACTGGTGGAACCGCCAGCCGTGCAGCAGCTCGGCCGTCTTCTGCCCCTCTTCGAACAGCCGCCACGACATCTGCGACGAGGGGCTGAGCTTCGCGTAGTCGAACTCGCGCTTCATCCGCGCGACCTGCGCCGCGCCGAGGGCGACAGACTTCTGGTTCGCCGCGTCGGTGTAGTCGCCGAGTTCGCCGTAGCGCTCCTTGCTGCCGAGCTGCGTCAGGCCCTCCGGGCTCTGGGCGAGCGCCTCACGGAACGCCTGGTCGAAGAAGGCGGCCAGCCGCTGGTCCTCGGTCTGGGCGGGCGCCTGGGCGGCGGGCGCGGTCTGGGCCAGCGCGACGGAAGCGTCCGTCGCCATCAGCAGGGCGAAGGCCGCGACAGTTGATTTCAGCATGGAGGGTCCCCACGAAGCGAGCGTCGGGGCCGGACCTTACCCGCGCCGGGGACGGAGCCTAATGAAACTTTCGACAGGCGCCGCCGACCGCCGTCAGTAGAAGACGTTCTCGTTGCCGGGCTCGGCGGGCTTGGGCGCCGGCGCGGCGGGGCCCTTGCCGTTCAGCTGGTCGTAGGGGATCGGGCCGTTCGGCAGGCCGGCGGTCGCGTTCGGATCGACGGTCGGGCCGGCCGGAAGCTCGGGCGCGGCTTCGGGAAGCGGCGGGGCGGCGGCCTCGACCACCACCGTGCCGTCCTCGGCGGTCTCCAGCGAGCCGGAGTCGGCGAACAGGTTGGCGTAGGCCCACAGCGCGGCGAACCCCAGCAGGACCAGCACCGCGACCCAGGTCAGGAACTTGCGCATCGGAACCGAGGCCTTGCGTCAGAGGAAGACGTTGTCGGCCGACATACCGGTTTTCGCCGGCGGAGGCGACGGGCTCGGCGCCGCAGCCCCGGGCGCAGGCGCGGGCGTCGGCTGGGCGGCAGGGTCGGCGGGCGGGACCGCCGGCTGCTCGACCGGGGGCCCCGCGGGCGCGGGCAGCGGCGCGGGCGCGGCCTCGGCTTCGCTTACCACCTTGGGCGCCTTGTCGGGCGCGTCCAGGTCGGCGCGGATGAAGCGCCAGCTGCGGCGGTCGTCGCAGGCGCAGGCCTTGAGGTACCCTTCCGCGTCGCGCCAGACGATGATCGGCTGGTTGATCTTGGTCAGGCCGTTGGCCTTCAGCAGCTTGGTCAGGTCGTCGACGAACCCCTGTCCGGCGTTCACCACCGCGGTGCGCGCCAGGCTGTCGTCGGCCTTGGGCAGGCCCTCGGCTTTCCAGGCGTCGCGCGGCGTCGCCGTCCAGCGCTCGTACAGCCCCCATTCGCGCCCGATCCACAGCTCGGCGACGGTGGAGCGCTCGGTCTCGGTGGACTGCACCAGGCCCTCGCGCTCGCCGCGGGCGTAGGCGATCACCCGGGTGTCGACCTGGGCTGCCTGGAGCTTGGGGAATTCCTCGCGCTGGTACAGCACGCAGTCGTCGCAGGCGCGGTGGCCGATCACATAAACCCACGGTCCCTGCAGGCCGGGCGACACCCAGCCCGCGCGGTCAAGCAGGGCCTGGATCTCGCCCTGGTGCTTGCGGATCGTCACCGGCTGGAAGCGGGCGTAGAAGTTCCAGTAGGCCCAGTAGGCGCCGCCGGCCACCATCAGGCCCAGCACGACGGCGAACAGGCTCCAGAGCAGGAACCTCTGGACGGACGATGCGGATTTCTTCTCGGTCATCAGGCTTAACCTTTAGCCTGAAATAACCGCGTTCCGAACCCCGCGCCGCCGATTTCCCCCGACACGGGCGCCGGGGACACAGGGCGCGCCGGCGGCGACCTGTTCGATCGTCGGCGAAGGCCGAGACCGAGTTCGAAATTCCTGAGTCTAGGCGGCCGGAGCGGGCTCGAACACAGCGGCCGCCGTCGCGCGGTCGGCGTCGGAAACCACGAACGTCGGCGCAGCGCCGGATTCGAACCAGTCCAGCAGGGCCGCGTAGCAGGCTTCGGCGGAGAAGTGCCGCCGGGCGCGCTCCAGCGCCGCTTCGCCGCGCGCGGCGCGGGCGCCCGCGTCGTCCAGCAGGCGCACGATCTCGGCGGCCAATGCGGCCGGGTCGTCGTCCACGAACACCGCGCCGTCGATCTCCGCCTCGACGCCTTGGGCGGTGACGGGGGTGGCGACGATCGCCTTGCCCTTGGCCATGGCCTCGACCAGCTTGATCTTCAGCCCCGAGCCGGTGATCAGCGGCGACACCACCATGCCGGCCGCCGAGTAGAGCGCGTCCAGGTCGTCGACCAGCCCCAGCATGCCCACGCCATCGGGCGCCTCGCCGACCGCGCGGTTGACGTTCCCCGCGACCTCCAGCACCGCGCCGGGCCGAGCGGCGCGGACCCTCGGCCAGACCTCGCGGAAGAACCACTGCAGGCCCACCACGTTGGGCGCGGTGTTGCTGCCGACGAACAGCAGCCGGCCGTCCTCGCCGGCCTGGGCGGCGGCGACCGGCCGGGCGGCCATGGGGGCCACGATCACCGGGACGCCGGCGGCGGCGCGCACGGCCTCGGCCTCGTGCGCCTGGATGGCGACCACCGCGCCCGCCTGTCCCAGCAGGCGATACTCCTCGTCGGCGGTGATCGCGGCCACAGAGTCTGACGCTCCGGCGCGGGCGAACTGCTCGGCGCGGCTGGAGAACAGGTCGTGCATCACCACCGCGCTCGGCGCCTCGGGCGCCAACGCATAGGGAATCAGCGGGGTCAGGAAGGCGTAGTCGGCCAGCACCGCCTTGGCGCCGGCCGCGTGGCGGGCGGCGAACAGCAGGTCCGCGCGGGTGGCGGGCTCGGCCACGGCGTAGGGCGCGGGCTTCACCCAGCCGGCGCGCTTGAGCTTGAGCTTCGCCAGCACCGCCTCCAGCACGGTCAGCCCCGCGCGGAGGGCGATGCGCGGGTCGGTGGCGATCACCCACGGCCCCAGACGCACCGAGCCGCGGATGCGGACCTCGGCGAAGGCGGCGGTCTCCGGCTTCAGCTTCAGCACCGGCCAGCGGCCGAACGCCTTGGGCGAGGGCCCCACGAAGCGCACCCGCCAGCCGCGTGCGCCCAGCGCCTCTGCGATCGACAGCAGGTAGGCGGAGCTGCCGTTGGTGGCGCCCACCACCCGCTGGCGGGACAGGAGCACCAGGTCGCGCGGCCCTACCTCGGGCCGCGGCTTGCAGGCCAACAGGCGGCTCAACCGCGCCAGAACGGGCAGCCGCAGCAGGGCGGCGGCGGCGGGACGGCGCAGCGCGACCTTCAGCGCCTCGGCCGGGCGGCGGCGCTTCAGCGCCTCCACCAGGGCGTCGAACGCCTCGGCGTCCCGGAGCGAGCGCAGGCGCTCGTCCAACGCTCCGATCACCCCCGGCCGGTCCGCCGCCCGCTCGCGCAGCACCGCGTCGTTGCGCACGATCGCGGCGATCGTCGACTCCGACAGCCGGTGCGAGATCGAGCCGGGGTGCTTGCGGTAGAAGTAGAGCGGCTCGGCCACGGTCAGCATCTTCGCCCCGCCGATCAGCAGCCGCGCCAGGAGGTCGAAATCCTCGGCGATGCGCAGGCTCTCGTCGTAGCGCACGCCCTTCAGCGCCTCGGCCCGGATCACCGGCTTGCAGTACCCGAGCGCCGGCTCCCGCCCGTACAGGCGGTTGGAGCGCACGAACCGCTCGGCCGTGATCCACACGGGACCGGCCGCCAGGTCGCCCCGGAACAGGAATTCCGGCTCGCGGCCCTCGCCGAAGATCATCAGGTCGTCTGCGACGATGTCGGCCTGATCCTTCTCGGCCGCTTCGACGAGTCGCCGAAGCCGGTCGGGGTGGATCAGGTCGTCGCTGTCCACCACCGCGATCCAGCGGCCGCGCGCCCGCTCCAGCGCCCGGTTGCGGGCGGCGGCCGGACCGCCGTTGGCGGGCGCCTCGACCGGGATCACCCGCGCGTCCTCCGCCGCAAGTCGGCGCGCGACGGCCAGGCTGGCGTCGGCGGACAGGTCGTCGGCGAACAGCAGCTCCAGCTCTGGCAGGGTCTGGGCCAGCACCGAGCGGATCGCCGCCTCGACGAAGGCGCCGCCGTTGTAGTTGGCCATGATCACGGAGACGGTCGGCGCGGTGTCGGGCATGGCGGCTTTCGGGGCGGCGGACGGTTCCGCTTTCAACTCCCGAAGCGCCGCTTCGTTCTGGCGCGCCCGCAAAGAAAAAGGGCGGGACCTCGGCCCCGCCCTCTCTCACTCCCCCGCTCGGCGGATCAGCCGAACAGGAAGTCGTCCGCGCTCAGTTGCGCGACCTTGACCCCGGTCAGGGTGATCTTGTGGGCGCCGATCGAGATCACCGCCCATCCCATGGCGTTGGCGACGATCGACAGGTCGGAGAAGTCGTTCACGCCGGTGATGCCGCTGAACTTGATCTTGTCGATCCCGTCCTGGAAGTCCGCGACTCGGTCGTTGCCGAAAGCCGGGCCGAAGTCGAACAGGTCGTTCCCGGCGCCTCCGGTCAGGGTGTCGTTCCCCGCGCCGCCGATCAGCCAGTCGTTCCCGCCGCCGCCGTTGAGAGTATCGGCGCCGCCCTTCCCGTCGATCTTTTCCGCCGCCGCGCCGCCGGTCAGCCGTTCGCCGCGCTCCGTACCGTCGATCGGATTGTAGGTCGGCGGGGCCGGGGGCGTGACCACCGGGGGCGGGGACACGACGACGGGGGGCGGAGAGACCACCACGGGAGGGGGCGAAATGACCACGGGCGGCGGAGACACCACCGGAGGCGGAGAGACCACCGGCGGAGGCGAGATCACCGGCGGCGGCGACACGGGCGTTCCGCCGCTGAAGGCGAAGTCCGCCGCGGTCAGGGCCGAGGCTGTGACGTTCTTCAGCAGGATGGTGTCGCCGTCCGACAGCACCACCAGGGTGTCGGCGCCGACCTGGCGCAGTTCGCGGTAGGCCGAGTAGCCGCTGATCTCCAGCTTGTCCTCGGCGCCGCCCGCAACGAAATCCTCGATCACGTCCTTGCCGCAGCCGAGGGCGAACACGAAGGTGTCGTCGCCGGCGCCGCCGACCAGCTGGTCGTTACCCGATCCGCCGATCAGGCGATCATTGCCGCCCCCGGCTTCCAGGCGGTCGTCGCCGCCCATGCCGTTCAGGCAGTTCGCCGCGTCGTTGCCGCGGATGACGTTGTTCAGGCCGTTGCCCGTCCCGTCGATGGCCGAGGATCCGAACAGGTTCAGGTACTCGATCTCCGACGCCAGGGTGTGGGTGACATAGGCCGCAACGCTGTCCCACCCTTGCCCGGCCAGTTCGATGGTCACGTCGCCCGCGTCGTCCACAACGAAGTAGTCGTTGCCCCAGCCGCCTTCCATCCGGTCGGCGCCGGCGCCGGCGTCCAGGTAGTCGTCGCCGCCGAGGCCGACGAGGGTGTCGGCGGTCGCCTCGCCCTTCATCACGTCACGCGCGTCCGTGCCGGTCAGGGTCTTGCCCGTGGTCGCCGGAGGCGGCGGGGGCGGCGGAGAGGGAACGGGAGTCGGCGCAGGCGTCGGCGTCCCGCCGGTGGACGGCAGGGCGTAAGCGCGGATGTAGTCGATCTTCATCTCGGCCGGGAAGCCGGCGCCGGTCGGCGTGCCGCCCCAGCCGCCGACGGCGACGTTGGCCAGCATGTACATCGGCGTGTGCATGTCGGCCGGGGTCGGGGCGCGGAACACCTCGACGCCGTCGACGTACCAGATGATTTCCTTAGGGGTCCACATGGCGCCGAAGGTGTGGAAGCCCTGGCTGGTGTCGCCCACGTACTGGGGTGCGCCGGTCTGGCCGTGGGTTCCGGTCTGGTTGGTGTGGACGGTGGTGTAGATGGTCGACGGATCGCCGCCCAGCATCTCCATCACGTCCAGCTCCGGCGGCCAGTTCCCGTTCTGCGGCAGCAGCCAGAAGGCCGGCCACAGGCCCGGCCCGCCCGGCAACTGGGCGCGCATTTCGAAGTAGCCGTACTGCTGGCTGAAGGTGTCCTTGGTGGTGATCAGCCCCGAGCTGTAGTCGTAGTTCCACATCGAGCTCTTCTGCGATGCGGAGACCTTCTCGGTGCGGATGGTGAGGACGCCGTCGGACACCGAGAACGGATTGATCCCGAGCGGAGCGCCGGCCGTCCCCCTGAAGGTCGGGCTGGTGTAGATCTGCAGCTCGCCGTTGGTCACCAGGCTGTAGCGCCCCGGGTGCAGGGCGTCGAAGTAGCCGTAGTCGGTGTTCCAGGTTCCCGAGGTCCCGCTGCGCAGGCTCAGGCTGTTGAACTCGTCGGCGAAGGTCAGCTTCAGACCGCTGGTGTCGAACGGCAGCTGGAAGTCGTCGGCGGCGAACTGCGACACCGTCTTGTTGCGGAACGTCAGCGTCTCGGTGGCGGAGATCTTCAGCACCACGTCGGCCCCGACCTGGGTCATGCCGGCCTTCACCGCGTCGAAGGTGTAGAAGGACGAACCCGTCAGGCGCACCTTGTCGCCGGCCCCCGCGCCGGCTTCGAAGTCGGTGATGACGTCGTTGCCCTTGCCGACCCAGACGATGAACACGTCTTCGCCGGCCCCGCCGGTCAGAATGTCGTCGCCGCCCTGCCCGTCGATGCTCTGCGCCCCCGCGCCGCCCTCGATGATGTTGGCCAGGGCGTTGCCCGCGCCCCAGGTCCCGGCGTTGCGGACGTACAGGTTCTCGACGTTGGCGGGCAGCACGAAGCTCTCCCAGGTGTCGACCGTGTCGACGCCCTCGCCGGCGTTCTCGACGATCACGTCGCCGCGACGCACGTAATAGATGTCGTCGCCGGCGCCGCCTTTAATGGTGTCGTTGCCGCCGTTGGACCCGAAGCCCTCGTCGGCCGAGGTGCCGGTCAGGGTCTCCGTCGCGCCGGTGCCCCAGATCGACTGGGTGGAGGCGCGGCTGCGCGCGAGCAGTTGGTTGGCGAAATTCAAATCGGACATGGACGCCCCCGTGTGACGAGAGCGACCGTACGGTTGGGTTCCTGCCCCAACAAGAAGAACGACTAGGTTAATCAGTAGTAAGCGCGCGACGGGTCGCCGCAAGTCCTTGAATTTCATAGGACGCACTCACCGAACACAGTCAAATACCAGCGTGATGCAAGAAACATTGTCGCAAGCGAAGCCGTTATAACGGCCAGGGTTGGCGCATGATCTTGCAGCTTGACCGGGGATGCGGAGGTAAAGTTTACCTCGTCGAGCAGCTTCGCCGAACCTGTTCGTTCCTGCGACGCCCGGACGCACCGGTGAAGTCCGAAAAAACGGGCTTGACCGTGCGCCCTGTCTGGGTCAGGCGCTCGTTGAGTATAGTTGAACACGTTCATTGGCGATTAAAGAATAGTGAACGCGGTCGGCGAAGGGCGTTCGCCGGACCGGTTCACCGAACGGTTCACTCGGCAGGGGCCGCGGCCGGCGCCGGAGCCGACAGGCCGGCCCTGAGCGCCTCGCGCAGGAAGCCGATCGACCAGGCGAGGTGCATGATCATCGCCGGCACTCCGGAGGCGGCGGCGCAGGCGTCGCGCGACTTGAGGCCGAGCAGCAGGCCGAAGCCCAGGCAGGCCGCCGCCCAAAGCACGGCGGGGACGGCGAACACCGGATGCAGCAGGCCCAACGGCGCCAGGACCATCGCCGGCGCGACCGCCAGCGGCAGCATCTGGCGGGCCTTGGGTTTCATCCGGTGCTTCCTCAGCGTCCGCACCCGGCCGGCGCCGTAGTTCAGGTACTGGCGGAACAGCCGCAGGGCGTCCGAGCGCGGATAGTAGACCACCGAGGTCTCGCCCGAGAGCCAGATACGGCCGCCTTGCGCGACGATCCGGGCGTCCAGCTCGGCGTCCTCGTTGGCGACGAAGCTCTCGTCGTAGCCGCCGGCGCGACGATAGGCGTCCAGCCGCATCAGGGCGTGGTGGCCGTGGTCGATCCAGCCGCCCTCTCCGGTCTTGCGATGGCGCGAGCCGCCCGCGCCCAGAACGGAGTTCTGCGCCGCGGCGGCCGCCTTCTGGAAGCAGCCGACGCCGTTGGAGACCATCGACACCACCACCGAGTCCGCACCGGTGCGCTCGGCCGTCGCCAGCAGGCTGGAGCCGTAGCCGTCAGGATAGTCGGCGTGAGCGTCGATGCGGATCAGGTGTTCGCAATCGGCGCCGTGAACCGCCACGGCGCGGTTCACCCCCGCGCTCTGGATGCGCTGCGGGTTGTCGAGCAGGACCACGCGGCGGTCCACCTGGGCGAACTCGGCCGCGATGCGGCGGCTGGCGTCGGTGCTGCCGCCGTCGGCGACCACGACCCGGAACCGCTCCGCGGCCGGATCGCGCAGGATCTGGCGCAGCAGCCCGTCCAGGTGCGCCTCCTCGTTCAGGCACGGGATCACCACCAGCACGGGGGAAAGGTCGGCCTCGCTCATGCGGCGCTCCGGACGGCTTGCGGACGCAGGCCCGCCAGGGAGGCGACCACGGCGCGGCACTCGTCGGGGCGGGCCAGCCAGGTTTCCAGCGGCGGCCGCGCGGCCTCGGCGCGGAGCTGCGCGTATCGCGCCTGCGTCAGGTCGCGGAAGAAGCGCTCCATCTGGTCGATCAGCGGCTCGCCGAAGCGAACGCCGACCCCCATCCGCTCCAGCTTGCGCCCGGTCTCCACCGACCCCAGCGCCAGCGGCACGGACCCGAACAGCCCGCCCTCGTACAGCCGGTTCGGGAGCAGCCAGCTCGAGTTCTGCCCCTCTTCGTAGAAATCGATCGCCCAGGTGAAGTGGACCTCGCCGTAGATCGCCGCCAGGTCCTCGGGGTTCCGGTAGGGTCCTTCGAAGCGGACATGCGGCGCGCGGGCGACCAGCCCCTCGAAATCGCCGAACAGGGCGGGCGTGGGCCTGCCGCGGATCACCACCTCGACCGCGCCGTCCAGACGCCGGGCGAGTTCGCCCAGGATCGCCAGGCTCTTCGGACAGCGGATCGCCCCGAACCAGCCGATCCGCCAGGGCTGTCCCGCCGCCGGCTCGACGATCCGCGCGGCCGGGGGCGTGCGGTCGGGGTCGTCCAGCGGCTTGTTCTCGATCAGCAGGCTCGGCAGCCCGGCCGCTTGGCCGCGTGCTTCAAAGTAGTGCGTAAGGAAGGCGGGGGAGCTGACCACCAGCAGGTCGCAGGCCTGCGCCAGCCGCCGCTCCGCCGCCCGCAGCAGCTTTCCTGGCGCGCCGTCCGACAGCATCAGCCGGTGGATGTCCAGCGCCTCGTAGATCACCGCCGCGTCGGGCGCAAAACGGTCGCGCGCCCCGGTCGCCAGCAACAGCATCTCCAGATTGCGCGCCATGATCACGTCGGCGCCGCGGAACAGGTCGGCGCGGCGGCCCAGGTCCGCCCAGCTGCGGCCGACCGACAGGGCGCGCTGGACCATGCGCGCGTCATGGGTGCGGCCGAGATCGACCGGAGTCACCCCCTCGACCGCTTCGGGCGCGCTCTCCCCGCGGCGGAATCCGGCCAGCGCGACCTCGGCTCCGCCGATCTGCAGCATGCGCACGCGTCGACGCACGGCCGCGTCGCCGAGGTCGTGGACCAGATAGACCACCTTCACGGCTGCAACCCCCTGCCGGATGCGGAACGATACGCGGACGCACGGAGCAAACTGCGCCGTACGACCCGTCACGCAACGATCTGGCCGTCCGTTCGTTCCACCCCTCGGGACGGGACCCAGGGGACCTATCGATGAGCGTAACGGACACCGTGAACCCCGGCTGGCGCGCCGCGCCGACCGCAGCTCCGGCCGCGCGCGCAGGCGCGCGCTACTGGTCGGTGGAGTGGCTGTTCACCTTCGTCGCCTTCTCCGCCCTGCTGCTGACGCTCGCGACCGGCGGCAAGTCGATCTACGCCTTCCTGGGCGTGATCGGGCTCTACGGTTTGGCGTTCTGGCGGGAGACCGCGCGGGCGCTGGTTCCGGCTTGGCCGCTGGCGGTGATCCCGGCCCTGGCTGTGCTGTCGGTGCTGTGGTCGGACGCCCAGTCGGTGACCCTGCGCTACGGCGTGCAGTTCGCCCTGACCGCGCTGGCCGCCGCCATGATGGCGCGGCGCACCTCGGGTCCCGGGCTGATCGGCGCGATCTTCACCGCCTTCCTGCTGGTCAGCCTGCTGTCGATCCCGTTCGGAAAGTACGCCGAGGTGGGCGTGAGCGGCGAGTTCGCCTTCGCGGGCCTGTTCGGCTCGAAGAACGAGATGGGCGGCGTGGCCGGCCTGCTGCTGATCAGCGCGGGCGCGGTGCTGCTGGACCGCCGCCAGCCGATCTTCATGCGCGCTCTCGCCATCGGCGGCCTGCTGGTGTCGGTCGCCCTGCTGGCGGTGACCCGCTCGGCCGGCTCGCTGGGCGCGACCGCGGTGGCGGCCCTGGTGCTGCTGACCCTGGCCTTCGTCACCCGTCTGGGACCGCGCAGCCGGGGCTTGGCCACCCTGGCGGTGGTGCTGACCGCCGTTCCTCTGGTGATCGCGGCCGAGCCGATCGCGCGCGAGGCCGAGGCCGCCGTCTACGAGCGGCTGGGCAAGGATCCGACCCTCACCGGGCGCACCTACCTGTGGGACCGCGCGGCCGACTACATCGCCGACAAGCCGGTGCTCGGCCACGGCTACTACGCCTTCTGGCGGCAAGGGAACCTGGAGGCCGAAGGCCTGTGGCGCTACGCCGGAATCGAGAGCCGCTCGGGCTTCAACTTCCACAACCAGTACGTCGAGGCCCTGGTCGATCTCGGCTGGGCCGGGCTGATCGCCTACGTCGCCCTGATCGGCGCGGTGGCGCTGGGGCTGGCCTGGCGGCTGGTGACCAGCCCCACGCCGACCACCGTCTTCGCCGCCGCGGTGTTCGTCTGGCTGATGTCGCGAACGCCGGTGGAGTCGCTGACCCTGGCGCCCTTCCACTTCTACGCCCTGCTGTTCTTCGTCGCCTGCGCGCTCGGCCTCGCCCGCGAACGCAAGCTGGGCGAGGGGGGCTAGACGGCGCCGACGGGGCGGCCCCGCGGCTTCACCCGAAGGGATCGGTCTTCAGCCACGCCGCCCCGGTCAGCGGATTGTACAGGTGCGTGCCGACCAGCAGCACGCCGAAGTCCATCGTCAGGTCGCCGTTCAGGTCCACCTGCACCAGGGTGCAGACGCCGTAGGTCGCGTCGTTGACGTAGGTCACCAGCGGATCGTTCGCCCCGATGAACAGCGACAGGTCCAGCACGTCCTGGGACGAGTTGAAGTCGGTGATCACGCTGCGCGAGCTGTCCGGCGACCAGCCGGCGGCGAAGACGAATTCGTCCGCGCCCGCCCCGCCCATGATCACGTCGCCCACGCCGTCGCCGCTGTTCGGGCCGGCGTAGATGGTGTCGTTCCCGGCGCCGCCGTCGATCGTGTCGTCGTCCTCGTTGCCGTAGATCAGGTCGTGCCCGTCGCCGCCGTACATGGCGTCGCGACCGGTCCCGCCGTAGATCGTGTCGTCGTCGTCTTGGCCCGCGACCAGGTCGTCGCCGTCGCCGCCGTCGATCACGTCGTTCCCCTGCTCGCCGCCCAGGGTGTCGTTCCCGAGCCCGCCCAGGATGTCGTCGTTCCCGTCGCCGCCGCTGATCTCGTCGTTCCCGGCGCCGCCGTTGACCTTGTCGTTCCCGGCGTAGGCGTAGATCAGGTCGTTGCCGGTCCCGCCGCCCAGCACGTCGTCGCCCGAGCCGCTGAAGAAGGTGACCCGCTCCAGGTTCGAGGTGGTCAGCACCGCGGTGCCGTTCACGCTCAGCGTGCCGCCAGCGAACTCGGTGTAGACGTCGTTCACGAACACGAAGCCGTCGGCCAGGAAGTAGGTGATCGCGCCGGTCTCGGCCTGGCGCTGCACTACGAGCCTGTCGGCGCCGGAGCCGCCGTCGGCGATCCCGCCCGAGCCGCGGATGTCCAGGGTGTCGTCGCCGTCCTCGCCGAACAGCCGGTCGTTCGCGTCGCCCGAGGCGTAATCGGAGGCGTACAGGTTGTCGTTTCCAGCCCCGCCGCGCAGCTCGTCGTCCCCCAATCCGCCGTCGAGGTAGTCAGACCCCGCGTCGCCGAACAGGCGGTCGGCCCCGGTCCAGCCGGTCAGGGAGTCGTTCCCCTCCCCGCCGACCATCCAGTCGTTCCCGCCACGCCCCTCCAGGGTGTCGTTTCCGGCGTAGCCCCACACCGCGTCGTCGCCGTTCGAACCGGTGAACGTGTCGCCGTGGCCGCTGAGCCAGAACCGCTCGATTTCGGCGAAGGTGTCCCCGGCCGCCTCGCCCGCGTGGACGCCGGTGGCCAGGTTCACCGTCACCGCTCCGGTCGCGTTGCGGTACGTGACCACGTCCGACCCGGCCCCGCCGGTGAAGGCGTCGGCGCCCGCGCCGCCGTCCAGCTCGTCCTGACCGTCGCCGCCGTTCAGGGCGTCGTTCCCCTCCCCGCCGCCGAGGAAGTCCGCGCCGCCGCCGCCGGACAGGTCGTCGTCGCCGCCGCGGCCCAGGATGGTCTCGGCCGCGTCGCTGCCCACGAACAGGTCGCCGAAGTTGCTGAGCCAGAACCGCTCGATCGAGGTGAAGCTGTCGCCGGCCGCGTCGCCGGTGTGGATTCCGGTCGCCAGGTTCACCGACACGGCGGCCAGAGCGTTGCGCCAGCTGGCCGCGTCCGCGCCGGCGCCGCCGATCAGGGCGTCCGCCCCGGCCCCGCCGTCCAGCACGTCGTCGCCGTCGCCGCCGTCCAGGGTGTCGTCGCCGCCCCCGCCGCTGAGCTGATCGGCCCCGCTCCAGCCCTCAACGATCTCGCCCTCCGCGCCGCCGAAGAAGTAGTCGCCGAAATCGGTCAGCAGGAAGCGCTCGACGGAGTCGTACACGTCCCCGTTCGCCTCGCCGGTGCCCGCGCCGTTCAGCCGGTTGACGATCAGGCCCGCCGCCGCGTCGCGGTAGCTGGCGGTGTCGGTCCCGGCGCCGCCGATCAGCCGGTCCGCGCCCGTGCCGCCGTTCAGCACGTCGTCGCCGGCGCCGCCGTCCAGCCAGTCCGCGCCCGCCCGGCCGACCAGGATGTCGTTCCCGCCGAAGCCGAACACCGTGTCCACGCCCGCGCTGCCGGCGAACTGGTCGCCGAATCCGCTGAGCCACAGCCGCTCGACGTTCGCGAAGCTGTCGCCGGCCGCGTCGCCGGTATGCGTTCCGCTGGTCAGGTCCAGCGACACCGCGCCGCCGGCGTTGCGGTAGGTGACCACGTCGGAGCCGGCGCCGCCGTCGAAGGCGTCCGCGCCCGCGCCGCCGTCCAGCTCGTCGTCTCCCTCGCCGCCGTTCAGGGTGTCGTCGCCCTCTCCCCCGCCCAGGTAGTCGGCGCCGCCCATGCCGTTCAGCACGTCGTTCCCGCCGCGCCCAAGCACCGTGTCGGCGCCGCCCGACCCGGTGAACAGGTCGGCGAAGTTCGACAGCCAGAACCGCTCGATGGAGAAGAAGGTGTCGCCCGCGGCGTCGCCTAGATGTAGGCCCGTGCCCAGATCGATGGTCGCGCCGGAGGTCGCTGAGCGGTAGCTGGCGATGTCGCTGCCGTTTCCGCCGATCAGAACGTCGGCGCCCGACCCGCCGTCCAGCTCGTCGTCGCCCTCGCCGCCGTCCAGGCTGTCGTCGCCGTCGCCGCCCGACAGACGGTCCGCGCCGCCTTCGCCGTAGAGCTCGTCGTTTTCCGTCCCGCCGTTGAGCGCGTCCGCGCCCGCGCCGCCTGTCCGCACAGCCATGGTCGTCCTCCCACGCCGCGCGTCTCCCTCCGTACACGGCGCCGGGAGGGTTAACGCCGCGGTAGGGATCAGGTTTCCGGAGGCGCTCGACGGGTGGCGTAAGTTCCTGTTTTGTTCTAGTCTTCCTCAATGACCGCCCATACCGTGATCCCCGGCCGCGGCGCGCGCTCCAATGCGTCGGGGCGCTACGAGGCCGACCGCCGCGAGACCTTCGACGACGGCTGGACGCCGGACGACGAACCCGTGCGCAAGCTGGAGACCCTTCTCACCCCCGAGAAGGCCAAGAAGATCCTGACCCGCAACGACAGCCCCGACATCGGCTTCGACCGCTCGATCAACCCCTACCGGGGTTGCGAGCACGGCTGCACCTACTGCTACGCGCGACCCGCCCACGCCTACATGGGCCTGTCGCCGGGGCTGGATTTCGAGAGCAAGCTGTTCTTCAAGCCCGACGCCGCGCGGTTGCTGGAGCGGGAACTGTCCAAGCCCGGCTACGTCTGCGAGCGGGTGCACATCGGCGGCAACACCGATCCCTACCAGCCGATCGAGCGCAAGCTGCGCATCACGCGTTCGATCCTGGAGGTGCTGGACCGCTTCAACCACCCGCTCAGCGTGATCACCAAGTCCGCCCTGATCGCCCGCGATGTCGACATCCTGTCGCGAATGGCCGAGCGGCGGCTGGCGGGCGCCTTCGTCTCGATCACCACGCTGGATCGCAAGCTGGCCCGCGCCATGGAGCCCCGCGCCGCCACGCCGGCCAAGCGGCTGGAGGCGATCCGGACCTTGTCCTCGGCCGGGGTGCCGGTCGGGGTCGGCTTCGCGCCGGTGATCCCGGGGCTGAACGACCACGAGATGGAGGCGGTGCTGGAAGCCGCCGCCGAGGCCGGCGCCACGCGCGCCATGTACGTGACCCTGCGCCTGCCGCTGGAGATCAAGGACCTGTTCCGCGAGTGGCTGCAGGACGCCTATCCCGACCGCGCCGACCGGGTGCGCTCGCTGATCCGCCAGTGCCGTTCGGGCAAGGACTACGATACCGAATGGGGATCGCGGATGAAGGGGACGGGCCCCGTCGCCGAACTGATCAAGACCCGCTTTCGCGTGGCGACCAAACGCCTGGGCCTGAACGAGCGCGCCGCCGAGACCGACACCGGCCAGTTCCGCGTCCCGCCCAGGGCGGGCGACCAGATGGAGCTGTTCGGGTAGGGCGGCGCCCGGCCGCTCAGCGCAGGCCGCGCAGAATCTGCTCGGCCCTGGTCTTGTCCGCCGCCTCGATCACCGGCTGGCCCAGCGCCAGGCGCAGCCAGTAGCGCGCCTCGTCGGCCGACTTCGCGACCCCCTGGCCGCGAGCGTACATTTCGCTCAGCCTCACCATCGAGCCGGCGTGGCCCGCGGTCGCGCCGGCCTCGCAGTGGCGCACCGCCAGGTCCGGCTTGCGCGCGTCGGTGCGCAGCCGGCACAGCCAGTCGGAGGCCGACGGCAGCCCCTGAGCCTCGGCCTTTTCCAGCAGCGGAATCTGCTCAGCCGCCTCGCCGTACCGGGCGAGCGCGAACAGGGCGTACAGGTGCCCCGCGTCGGCGGCTTCACGCAGCAGCCTCATGCCCCGCGCGCGATCCGTCTTGCCGAGCGAGCCGGTGATCAGGGCGTGGCCGAGCTGAGACTTGGCCTTGGCGTAGCCCTGGGCCGACGCCTTCTCGAACAGGTCGAGCGCGCGGACGCGGTCCTCGCGCCCGCCGTCCATGAGTTGATAGCCGAGCAGCGCCTGCCCGGCGGGATGGCCGGTCGCCGCCGCCTTCTCCAGCCAGACCCGCCCCGCCGCCGGGTCGCGCTGCAGGCCGATGCCGTAGGTCTGGAAGAAGCTCATCATGTACAGGGCCACCGGATCGCCGGCCTCGGCCAGGGCGCGGACCTCCTCCGCCTTCCGCTCGGCCAGCACCTGCACCGCCAGCACCGCGCCGTCCTCGCGGCTGAGCCGCTCGGTCGGAATGTCGAGCCCCGCACGGACAGCGGGCGCCGCAGCGGCCGCGCCCCGGATCACCGACGCTCCGCCCTCCGCCCCGGCGACGCGCACTTCCGAGGCGGCGAGACGATAGGCTTCCACCGGGGCGGAGAACGACGCCTGCAGCGTCTCCGGCGGGCGAAAGTAGAAATCCTTGTACCAGGACCCGTACTGGAACGGCTGCTGGCGCGGCTTCAGGTGGGCCGTGTCGGTCCAGACCTTCTCGGCCACCACCTTGAACACCTGCGACAGCTCCAGTCCCGGCGTCTCGATCGCGCGCGCCACCGACTCGGCGAACGGGCTGTTGCTGGCGCCGGGTCCGGCCGCGTCGTAGGCGGGCTTGCCCTTGGCGGTGGCGTAGAACACCACGCTCTGCGGCAGGTCCACCAGGCCCACCGAGCGCACGAACGCCGCGCTCCTCTGGCCGTCGTTGTCGTCGATGGAGACCACCTGGTCGGCGGTGCGGCAGGCGTCCAGGAACAGCATGCGGAACGCCTTGGCCCCGGCGGCGGCGTCCAGCACCTCCTGCATGTCCACGAACTTGAAGCGCAGCAACGAGCGCGTGGTCTTCTGCGGCGCGTCCACCGGCACCAGGTAGTTGGCGCCCTCGAACTCGAAGCCGTGGCCCGAGTAATAGACCATCGCCACGTCGGCTCCGGCGGCCTTCTCGGCGAACTCGGCGATCTTCTCGCGCAGCGTGCGGACGTCCGCATCCACCGCGTCCACGACCTCGAACCCCGCAGCGCCTGTCAGGGCCGCCCGTATCCGGCGGGCGTCGTCGTCGGCGTTGTTCAGCCCCGTCCAGGTCGAATAGGCGCCGTTGCCGATGACCAGCGCCACCCGGCGCTCGCCCTGCGCGGCCGGCGCGGAAAGCGGCTCCTGGGCGGTCACGGCCGCGCTCGCCTGAAACGCGGTCAGAAGGGTCGCGACCGCGATCGCCGCCGCGCCGAAGCCGGAACCTGCACGCATGGGGCCCTCCTGGCTCGACCGTACAGTCCGCTCGCCGAAGCGACAACATCGGCGCTTGCACCGCTGATCGGCACATCCCCGCATTTGCGCGGGGGACCCGCAACAAATCCCGTCATCCCGGCCGGAGCGCGGAACGCGCGTAGAGCCGGGACCCAGGGGACACGGAGAACCCCGGCTGCGGCACGGGTTGCCGCCATCCCCCCTGGGTCCCGGACGAGCGCTGACGCGCTCTCCGGGATGACGGCGAAAAGCGGGAACCGGAGCGGGCGAAAAATAAACTTACGCCCGCCCCCTCAAACCGCCCCCATACTCCTGCTCGACCCCGCCGCGGGGGAGGGCGCTCAGGTACCAGAGCCCGATGCGGCGGCGGGGCGGAAGTCGAGCGGGACGAACCTGGCGTCGATGCTGGGAGCTCCGGCGGTGCGGCTGCAAGGCTGAGCCGTT
>Ga0196974_1000138_pt1 | contig 25967 bp, 29 predicted proteins | sample S1_1013CmetaG_FD_155477 | JGI IMG/M metagenome (GOLD analysis project Ga0196974, IMG submission 155477) | Soil microbial communities from Anza Borrego desert, Southern California, United States - S1_10-13C | ecosystem: Environmental > Terrestrial > Soil > Desert | place: USA: California...
TTGCCGTGGCCGCCCTTGCCCGGCTTCTTGGCCTTCTTCGGCTTCTCGTGGCCGGCGTCGGCGCCGTGCGCCTCGGCCTTGGGCTGCAGCAGGAAGAAGGCGCCCGCGCCGCCTCCGCCCAGCACCACCGCCGCGCCCGCCCCGGCGATCACCAGCATCTTCAGCGGCAGGCCCTTCTTGGCCGGCGCCGCGGCCTCGCCCTCCGGCGCGCCGTCGGTGGTCGCGACCTCGGTCCCGGTCTCCGGTTTCGCCTTCTTCTTGAAGAGCATCGCCCGCCCCCGCTCGCAGCCTCCTAGATCGGGCCGGTTTGGTTAACGCCGCGTTTGCAAACGCCGACGGGGCGGCAGGTTTTGCCTACACCCCTCCCTCTCCCGGACGGGAGAGGGAAAGCCGCCGAAGGCGGCAGGGTGAGGGCTCCCCCGGTTCGTGAGCCTGGCGCCGCGGCGTCCCTCATCCCCCGCGCGGACCTACGCCCTTCGGGCTCCGGTGCGCGGGTCCCCCTTCTCCCGCAGGGAGAAGGAAGCCGTTAACCATAACCGGCACGGCCCTTGCAGGGCGTCTCGCGCATGGAAAACGCCGCCTACATTTCCCTCTCCCGGCAGATGACGCTTCGGCGCGAGCTCGACCTCGCCGCCAACAACATCGCCAACGCCGACACCGTGGGGTTCAAGGTCGAGCAGCTGCTGGTGGCCGGCGAGACCGGCGCCAGGGCCAGGACCGACGGCATCAAGTCGGGCGCGGTGTTCGCGCTGGACACCGGGGTGGGGCGCGACTTCGGCCAGGGAGACCTGCGCCGCACCGGCGCGCCGCTGGACGTCGCCATCGAGGGCGACGGCTTCTTCAAGATCGGCGCGGAGGGCGAGCGCTACACCCGCGACGGGCGCTTCACCACCGACGCGCAAGGCCGGCTGGTCAACGCCGCCGGTCTGGCCGTGCTGGACGACGGCGGCGGCGAGATCGTGCTGGACCCGCTGAAGGGCGAGCCCTCGATCTCGGCCGACGGGATCGTCAGCCAGCAGGGCGAGCGGGTCGGCAAGCTCGGCGTGGTCCGCTTCGACGCCCTGGGGGCCCTGTCGAAGGACGGCGACGGTCTCTACGCCAATCTGTCGAACCAGGCGGCGAACCCCGCCCCCGACGTGCGCGTCCGCCAGGGCATGGTCGAGGGCTCCAACGTCAAGCCGATCACCGAAATCACCAATCTGATCGAGATCAGCCGCGCCTACGAACGGGTCGCGCGCCTGGTCGAACAGACCAACGACCTGTCCCGCCGCTCGGTCGAGCGGCTGGGCCGGGTCGGCTGAGGAGCTAGGACATGAGAGCGCTGCGTATCGCCTCCACCGGCATGGCCGCCCAGCAGATGAACGTGGAGGTCATCTCCAACAACATCGCCAACATGAACACGGTCGGGTTCAAGCGGCAGCGGGCCGAGTTCCAGGACCTGCTGTACCAGAACGTCGAGCGCATGGGCGCGCAGTCGTCGGAGTCCGGCACCGTGGTGCCGACCGGCATCCAGGTCGGCTCGGGCGTGAAGGCGGGCTCGGTCTACCGCATCACCGAACAGGGCAATCTGACCGCCACCGGCAACCGCTTCGACCTGGCGCTGAGCGGCCGGGGCTTTTTCCAGGTGCTGATGCCCTCGGGCGAGACCGCCTTCACTCGCGCCGGCAACTTCGCCGTCAACGACCAGGGCCAGCTGGTCACCGACGACGGCTATCTGGTGCAGCCCGCGATCAGCATCCCGCAGGACGCCAAGGACGTGGTGATCTCCAAGACCGGCCAGGTGCAGGTGCTGACCGAAGGCAATCCGACGCCCCAGACGGTCGGCCAGCTGGAACTAGCCCTGTTCTTCAACGAGGCGGGGCTGGAGGCTGTCGGCGACAACCTGTTCCTGGAGACCGCCGCGTCGGGCCCGGCCGCGGTCGGCACGCCCGGCGACGTCGGCTACGGCCAGCTGCTGCAGGGCTACACCGAGGCCTCCAACGTCGACGCCGTCAGCGAGATCACCGCCCTGATCGTGGCCCAGCGCGCTTACGAGATGAACTCCAAGGTGATCACCGCCGCCGACGAGATGCTGCAAGCCACCTCGCAGCTGAAGTGATGGTGATGCATTCCTTCCCTCCGCTCATCCCCGCGAAGGCGGGGACCCAGACCGAAAAGCGCTCCGGCGGGTTCGCACGCGTTCTTCATCCCCTGAAGCGAATCCCCGTCTGGGTCCCCGCCTTCGCGGGGATGAGCGGGTTGTTGTTCGCTTCGGCAGCCTTCGCCGCCCAGCCCGTCGCGCTGAAACCCGACCTCACCGACGCCGACGGGCGCGTGACCCTCTCGGACCTGTTCGAGGCGACCGGCCGCGCCGGCGCGGTGGTGGTCGCCCCCGGCCCCAAGCCCGGCCTCACCGCAGTGCTCGACGCCGGCCAGGTGCAACGGATCGCGCGCGAGCACGGGCTGGAGTGGGCAAATCCGACCGGCTTCCGCCGCCTGGTGGTCCGCGGCGCCGAGGCGTCCGCCGCCTCCCGCGCCGGCTCGGTCGAGGTGCTGACCTACGCCCGCAGCCTGAACGCGGGCGAGATCGTCCGCGCCGAGGACGTGGTCTGGAGCAAGGTCCAGGCGCACCTGGCGCCCGCCGACGCCCCGAACGACGCCGAGGCGGTGATCGGCCAGGCGGCCAGGCGCCCGGTCCGCTCCGGCGCCGTCGTCGCTCCCCGCGACCTCGCCGCCCCGCAGGTGATCAAGCGCGGCGAGGCCGTGTCGATCGCCTACCGTTTCGAGGGCGTTAACCTCGTGTTGCAGGGCGAGGCGCTAGAAAACGCCTCGGTCGGAGAGGCCTTTTCGGTCCTCAACACCCAGTCGAAGAAGACGATTGAAGCCGTCGCCGCGGGCCCCGGACGGGCCGTGGTCGGGCCCGAGGCCGACAGCCTCAAGGCCGCTCGTTTCGCTTCCCGCTGAGGTGTCCCCCGTGCGCGCTCCCCTTCTCGCCTCCGTCTCCGCCGCCCTGCTGCTGACCGCCTGCTCCACCGCCGTCGAGGCGGTGAAGGGCCCACAGCTCGCCCCGATCGGCTACCCGGCCCAGCTCGTGCCGGTGCAGCAACAGGTGATGGTCCCGCAGCAGCCCCAGCCCGCGTCGGCCAACTCGCTGTGGCGCGCCGGGGCGCGGACCTTCTTCAACGACCAGCGCGCCCGCAACGTCGGCGACATCCTGACCGTCAACATCGACATCGACGACCGCGCACAGGTCGCCAACTCCACCAGCCGCTCGCGCTCCAACGAGGTGCAGTCGGGCGTGAGCGCGCTGTTCGGACTGGAGTCGAGCCTGGGCAAGCTGTTCCCGCAGGGCTTCGATCCCGCCAACATGGTGGAGTCCGGCGGCGAGAGCTCGTCCCAGGGGTCGGGCGTGATCAGCCGCTCGGAGAAGGTGTCGCTGACCATCGCCGCGGTGGTCACCGGCGTGCTGCCCAACGGCAACCTGATCATCCAGGGCCGCCAGGAGGTGAAGACCAACCGCGAGGTGCGCGAACTGACCGTCGCCGGCATCGTGCGCCCCGAGGACGTGTCCTCGGCCAACACCATCAACCACACCCAGATCGCCGAGGCCCGCATCGCCTACGGCGGCCGCGGCGACGTCACCCGCATGCAGCAGGCCCCCGCCGGTCAGAATTTGCTGGAGCGCTTCACGCCGTTCTGAGGAACCGGAAATGTCCGACGAAGCCCTGGTCGTGATTCCCCTGCCGACCGAGGAGGGGAAGATCACCTACGCGGTCGGGCGGCTGGTGTCGGAGGGGGAGCAGCCGTTCGCGGAGGCGATCGTGGCGATCCCCGGCACGGCGTTTGCGCCGCCGCGACGCATCACGCTGTCGCGCTACGGGCTGGCGCGGGTGCGGCCGGGGTCGCTCGGGCGGCCGGACCTGTACGTCTACGAGGGCATGATCCTGCCGCCGCCGGCGGGGTGAAGCTCGGGAAGCGTCTCGTCCCCGCCGTTCAGGGGGCGGCGCATGAACACCACGTCGACCCAGCGGCCGTGCTTGAAGCCGACGGAGCTCAGCACCCCGGCTATCTCGAAACCGCAGGACCGGTGCAGGGCGATGGAGGCGACGTTGCCGCTGTCGCCGATAGAGGCCAGCAGCTGGCGCAGGCCCAGCGCCTCGCAGCGCGCGACCAGCGCCTCCAGCAGCGCGCGACCGACGCCGCGTCCGGTGCGCTCCGGATCGACGTAGACGCTGTCCTCGGCGGTGAAGCGGTAGCCGCTGCGCGGCCGGTAGGGCGAGCAGTAGCCGTAGCCCGCCACCCGGCCGTCGATCTCGGCCGCCAGCCAGGGCAGGCCCGCCGCACGGACCGCCTCGATCCGCGCCGCCAGCTCGGCGGGGTCCGGCGGGACCTCCTCGAAGGTGCCGAAGCCGTTTCGGACGTGCCAGGCGTAGATCGCCGCCATGGCCGGAACGTCGCGCGCTTCGGCCTCGCGCACCCGCATCAGAGCCCTTCGTCCCCGAGCCGCTTCTCCATCGCATAGTTGTGGATCGGCACGCCGGCGACCTCGAAGTCGCGTCGGGCGCAGACCTGGAAGCCGCGCTTGAGGAAGAACCGCCGGGCCGCCTCGCTGGCGTGGACGCCGAGGGCTTCCACGCGCCGGTCCCGCGCGGCGCGCTCCAGCGCCTCGTACACGGCCCCTGCGGCGCCCGGCGGGGCGTCCGGATCGCGGTAGAGGAAGTCGATGAAGCCGTCGCCGGTCAGGTCGGCGAAGGCCAGCGGCCGGCCATGCGCGTCGGCGGCGACCAGGCGCAGCCGTCCGTCCGCCGCCGTCTCGGCGAAACGCTCGGGCGAGGGCGCCAGCGAGGCCCAGGCCCGCACCTGCTCGGCGTCGTAGTCGCGCGCGCCCAGCGCGCTCACCGAGCGGAGGTAGAGTGCCGACAGGCCCTCGGCGTCCTCCGCCCGGTACGGCCGCACGATCACCCCTTGGTCCAGCCCTTCTCCACCGCCCAGACGGCGAAGGCGTAGTCGCGCGCGACCTCCTTCAGCCGGTCGAAGCGGCCGGAGGAGCCGCCGTGGCCGGCCTCCATGTTGATCTTCAGCAGCATGGGCGCGCCCGAGGTCGAGCGGTCGCGCAGGCGCGCGATCCACTTGGCCGGTTCCCAGTAGGTGACGCGCGGGTCGCTCAGGCCCCCGTGGGCGAAGATCGGCGGATAGGCCTTTGCCTCGACGTTGTCGTAGGGGCTGTAGCCGGCGATGTAGTCGTAGGCGGCCGCGTCCTCCAGCGGGTTGCCCCACTCGGGCCACTCCGGCGGGGTCAGCGGCAGGCTGACGTCGCTCATGGTGTTGACCACGTCGACGAACGGCACCGCCCCGATCACCCCGGCCCACAGCTCGGGCCGCATGTTGGCGATGGCGCCCACCAGCAGGCCGCCGGCCGAGCCGCCGTAGGCGACGATCTTGCCCTTCGACGCATAGCGGGTGGCGACCAGGTGGTCGGCGGCCGCGACGAAGTCGGTGAAGGTGTTCTTCTTCTTGTCCTTGCGGCCGTCCTGGAACCAGCCCCAGCCCTTGTCCGACCCGCCGCGGACGTGAGTGTCGGCCCAGATCCAGCCCCGATCGACGAGCGACAACTTGTTGGTCGAGAACTGGGCGTTCTGCGGGATGCCGTAGGAGCCGTAGCCGTACAGCATGACCGGCGCGGAGCCGTCCACCGGCGTGGACTTCAGCTTCAGGATGGTGACCGGCACCAGCTGGCCGTCGGGCGCCTTGGCCTGGACGCGTTTGACCTCGTACTTCGACGCGTCGTGGCCCGACGGCACCTCCTGGGTCTTGCGCAGCGTCCGGGTGCGCCTGGCCATGTCGTAGTCGTACGTCTGACGCGGCGTCGTCGGCGAGGTGTAGACGTAGCGGACCTGGTCGGTGTCGTAGTCGCCCCAGCCGCCCAGCGACAGGGTGAAGGCCTCCTCGTCCACCGCGATCGGGTGCTCCTCCAGCGAGCCGGCCTTGGTCACCACGATGCGGGTGTTGGCGTTCTCGCGCTCCTGGCGCACGAACCAGTTCTTGTAGGCGCTGATCCCCTCGATCAGGCGGCCGTTCTTCGCCGGCAGCCAGTCCTTCCAGTCCTTGCGGGCGGTGGAGGTCTCCGGCGCCCACATCAGCTTGAAGTCCACCGCCCCGTCGGCGTTGGTGCGCACCACGAAGCGGTCGTTCCAGTGCTCGACCTCGTACAGCACGCCGACCTCGCGCGGGGCGAACAGGCGCGGCTTGGCGGTCGGGTCGGAACCGGGGATCAGCCAGTACTCGCTGGTCTCCTGGTTGCCGATGCTGATCAGCATGAACTTGTCGGAGCCGCTGCGCGACACCCCGATGAACATGCCGGGGTCCTTCTCCTCGTAGACCAGCACGTCCTCGCCCCCGCGCACAGGGCGGCGGAATATCTTGGTCGGCCGACCCTTGTCGTCGCGGAAGGTCCAGAACAGCCACTTGGAGTCGGGCGAGAACTCGAAGTTGCCGGTGGATGTCTCGACCGGGTTCGCCAGCATCTGGCCGGTGGCCAGGTCCTTCACCCGGATGGTGTAGTACTCCGAGCCCTGGTCGTCCTCGGCCCAGGCGAACAGCTTGTGGTCGGGCGAGTTCTGCGCGCCGCCGACCTGGAAGTAGGCGTGGCCCTTGGCGGCCGCGTCCTGGTCCAGCAGGACCTGTTCTCCGGACCCGCCCTTGGGCCGGCGCGCCCACACCGGGTGCTGCGCGCCCTTCTCGAAGCGGGTGTAGTACTCGAACGGCCCCTCGGGCATCGGTACGGAGGCGTCGTCCTCCTTGATGCGGCCCTTCATCTCCTCGAACATCCTGGCCTGCAGGGCCTCGGTCGACTTCAGCATGGCTGCGAAGTAGGCGTTCTCGGCGTCGAGATGCTGGCGGATGTCGGCGCGCAGGACCTTGGGGTCGCGCATCACCTGCTGCCAATTGTCGTCCTTCATCCAGGCGTATTCGTCCACCCGCACCCGGCCCAGCTGCTCGATGCGCTTGGGATCCTTCTTGGCGACGGGGACAGCGGGCATCTTCGATCCTTGGGATTGGGCCAGGGCCGGCGAGGCGAACAGGCCCGCGGCGGCGACGGACGACAGCATCTGGCGGCGATTCATAGGGTCCCCCGATTGGACTCGCAGTGTGGCGCGGCGGACCTTGGCGCCCGTTCCCCGGTCGCGTCAAATGCCGAGATGGACGCGGACCTGACGCTTCAACTGATCAACGCCACGGTGCAGATCGAGCAGCCGAACGCCGACGGCACCCGCACCGTCGGCACCGGTTTCCTGCTGGACGCGCCCGCGCCGGACGGCACGCCGCGCACGGTGCTGGTCACCGCCGCCCACGTCTACGACAAGATGCCCCTGGCCGAGGTCAGGATCGGCTGGCGCTACACCGACGCCGCCGGGGCCTGGAAGTACGACCCGCAGCCGCTGAAGGTGCGCGAGGGAACGCGGCCGCTGTGGACCCGCCACCCCGACCGCGACGTCGCGGTGATGGCGATCAAGGCGCCGCCCGAGTTCGCCCGCGCCGCAATCCCGGTGTCCTGGCTGGCGGAGACGACCACCTTCGAGGAGCGGCGGCTGACGCCCGGCGACGAGATGATCGCCATGGGCTTTCCGCGCGGCCTGTCGTCCAACCGCGCGGGGTTTCCGATCCTGCGCTTCGGCCGGGTCTCGTCCTATCCGCTGTGGCCGGTGGCCGAGTTTCCGACGTTCCTGCTCGACTTCACCGTCTTCCCCGGCAACTCCGGCGGCCCGGTGATCGTGGACCGGCGCGAGGGCCCCTACGTCGCAGGCGTGCTGACCCAGGAAGTCGAGCTGAACAAGGAGCGGCTGGAGATCGGCGTGGTCACTCACGCCTCGTTCGTCCGGGAGGCGCTGGAGCTGATGGACCGCTCAGGCGGCGCCAAGCGCGCGGGCGTCCAGGGCGACCAAGGCGTCGGCGCCCTGGGTGGCGGAAAATAGCGTCCCGGACGCGCCGGCCAGCACGTTGTCGGCATAGACCTGGAACAGGCCGAGCTTGGCGCTCAGCCAAGCCGCGTCGCCCTCGCCGCGCGCCAGCCGCTCCGACGCCGCCAGCGCCTGGCGGGCCAGCATCCAGCCGCCGACGGTATCGCCCGCCAGCTTCAGATAGGGCGCGGCGCCCGCCAGCACGTCGGCCGGAGCGCCGGCCTTGCGCGCCAGCAGCCATTCCGTGGCGGTCTCCAGCGCCTCGACCGCCGACGACAGCCGCGCCGCCGCGTTCGCCAGGCGCGCGTCGCCGTCCAGCCGGTCCAGGTCGGCGCGGATATCGGCGACCAGCCGGCGCACCGCCTCGCCGTCGCCGACCGACAGCTTGCGCCCGACCAGGTCGATCGCCTGGATGCCGTTGGTGCCCTCGTAGATCGGGGTGATGCGCGCGTCGCGATAATGCTGGGCGGCGCCGGTCTCCTCGATGAACCCCATGCCGCCGTGCACCTGCACCCCGATCGAGGCGACCTCGACCGCCATGTCGGTGGACCAGGCCTTGGCCAGGGGCACGAACAGGTCCTCGCGCAGCTTCCAGGCGGCGCGTTCATCAGGGCCGGCGGCGTGGCGGGCCAGGTCGGCGGCGACCGCGGTGGACAGGCACAGGCCCCGCGCCGCCTCGATCCTGGCCTTCGACACGGCCAGCATCCGCCGCACGTCCGGATGGTCGAAGATCGGCGCGGACGCCTCGCCGCTCCAGCCCGAGCGCCCCTGCCGTCGCTCCAGCGCGTAGGCGAGCGCGTGCTGATAGGCCCGCTCGGCGATGCCGACGCCCTCTACGCCCACCGCCAGGCGCGCGGCGTTCATCATGGTGAACATGTGCGCCAGGCCGTGGTTGAGCTCTCCGACCAGCTCGGCCTTCGCGCCCTCGTAGGCCATCACGCAGGTGGGCGAGGCATGGATGCCCAGCTTGTGCTCCACCCCGACCGGGCGGAAGGCGTTGCGCGCGCCCAGGCGCCCCTCGTCGTCGGTCTCGAACTTCGACGCCAGGAACAGGGAGATGCCCTTGGTCCCGGCCGGGGCGTCGGGGGTCCGCGCCAGCACGAAGTGGACGATGTTGTCGGCGCAGTCGTGGTCGCCCCAGGTGATGAAGATCTTCTGGCCGTGAAGGGCGTAGGTCCCGTCGCCGTTCGGCCGGGCGACCGTTCGCAGCGTCCCGAGGTCGGAGCCCGACTGCGACTCGGTCAGCACCATGGCGCCGGTCCACTCGCCGGAGATCAGACGGGTCAGATACAGCGCCTTCTGCCGCTCGGTGCCGTGCGCGTGCAGGGCCTCGATCGCCGCCAGGGTCAGCATCGGGCACAGGCCGAAGGCCATGTTCGCGGCGTGGAAGGTCTCGTACGCCGCCTGCTCCAGCGCCTTGGGCAGGCCTTGGCCGCCGTGTTCCGGATCGGCCGCCAGTCCGTGCCAGCCGCCCTCGGCGAAAGCCTGATAAGCGTCGCGGAAGCCCGGCGCGGCCGTGACCGCCCCGTTCGCGTAGGCCGCGCCTTTCAGGTCGCCCTCGCGGTTCAGCGGCGCCAGCACCTCCTCCGCAAGCTGGCCCGCGGCCTCCAACACCGCCGAGACGGTGTCCAGGTCCAGGTCCGGGCAGGCGCCGGTCTTCAGCAGGCGGTCCAGGCCGGCGGCTTCGGTCAGGGAGAAGGCGAGGTCGCGGACGGGGGCGCGGTAGGTCATGGCGACGTTCTAGTCCCGGGGGCGCGGCTGTCCAGCGGCGGCCCCCGCTTGCACGCGTCCACGCGGCTGGGTAAGTCCTCGCCCCGGAGTACGGAGACCCGCCCCATGGCCGCGATTCTGACCATTCTGGCGTTCATCGGCGCGCTGGCCGCCCTGAACCTGTTCGAGTTCGGCCGCCTCGATTGAGCCCGGCTCCGACGGCGCTGGTCACCGGCGCGGGCCGGCGGATCGGCCGCGTCATCGCGCTGAGGCTGGCCGACGCCGGCTTCGACGTCGCCGTCCACTACGGCCGCTCGGGCGAGGAGGCCGCCGCCGTCGTCGCCGAGATCACGGCCAAGGGCCGCCGCGCCGCCGCCGTCCAGGCCGACCTGTCCGACGAGAGCGACGCCGCCGGCCTGATCGCCCGCGCCGGCGAAGCGCTGGGGCCGTTCAGCCTGCTGGTCAACAACGCCTCGGTGTTCCTGGAGGACGAGGCGCGCACCATGACGCGCGAGACCTGGGACGCGCACCTGGAGACCAACCTGCGCGCGCCGCTGGTGCTGGCCCAGGCCTTCGCCGCCCAGGCCCCGGCCGGCGCCTCGATCGTCAACCTGCTGGACCAGCGGGTGTGGAAGCCGAACCCGCGGTTCTTCAGCTATTCGATCTCCAAGGCCGCCCTGTGGTTCGCCACCCGCACCCTGGCTCAGGCCCTGGCGCCGAAGGTCCGGGTCAACGGCGTCGGTCCCGGCCCGACCCTGCCCTCCATCCACCAGCGCCCGGAAGACTTCGCCGCCGAGGCGAAGGGCGTGCCGCTGGAGCGCCGCGCCACCCCCGACGAGATCGCCGAGGCGGTGCTCTATCTGGTGCGCTCCCCCTCTGTTACAGGCCAGATGATCGCGGTGGACGGCGGCCAGCACCTGGCCTGGCGCACCCCCGACGTCGTCTGAAGGAGCCCGTCCCCTGACCCCGTCCGTCCGCATGGCCGCGCCCTCCGCCGCGCCGATCCGTCCCGCCGGGCTGAAGGTGTTCGTGCGCGGGCTGAGGATCGCCGCGGAAATCGGCGTCTACGCCCATGAGCGCGGGCGCGCCCAGCCGCTGGCCGTCGACGTGGATCTGGAGCTGGCGCCGCACGCGGTCGAGCGCCTGTCCGACACGGTGAACTACGAAACGGTGGCCGAGCGCGCCTGCGCCGTCGCCGAAGCCGGCCACGTGGATCTGGTCGAGGAATACGCCGAGCGGCTGGCCCGCGCGTGCCTGGAGGATCCGCGGGTGCGGTCGGTGCGCGTGCGTGTGGAGAAGCCCGAGGCCCTGGCCGGGGCTGAGGCCGCCGGTTGCGAAGTGCGGTTCACGCGCGACTGAGGCGCGAACCTTTCACGGCGTCGCTTGTTGTCAGGGTCGAGCTTTCAACAAAGGAGAGCCGCGTGCGCGCGTCCCTGCTGTCCGCCTGCCTGGTCCTGGGCCTGTCCGCCTGCAACCGCGAGACCGAGGCGCCCGCCGCCGATCCCGGTCCGCAGCCGATGGCCAGGCCCGCCGCGCCCGCTCCGGTACAGCCCGCGGTCGAGCCCACCGGCTTCGTCGGCGAGTGGGCGTCGGAGGCCAAGAACTGCCGCGACTTCGCCTGGACCTTCCAGCCCGCGCGGCTGGACACCCCGGGCGAGGTGTTCTGTTCCTGGACCAAGGTCGAGACCACCCAGTCCGGCTGGCGCCTGCCCGGAACCTGCAGCGCCGAGGGGCCGGTCGCGCCGCACACCCTGGTGCTGACCCGGGGCGGCACGGACGCGGCGCCGACGCTGTCGATCACCGGCGGCCCGTTCCAGCCGATCACCCTGGCCAAGTGCACCGCCTCCGCCGTGGTCGACCCGGCCACGCCGCTCGACCAGGCCGCCGCCGTCGACGCCCGGATCGGCAAGAACAGCGGCAAGGGCGGCAGCGTCCGGCCCTACGAGTTCAAGCACGATCTGGCGGCGCTGAAAGCCTGGCGCGAGAACGACCAGGTGATCAAGATCACGGAGCCGGCCAAGGACGACGCGGGCAAGGTCGCCGGCGAGACCGCCTACTACTTCACGCCCGGCGTGACCGAGCCCTTCCTGGTGCGCGAACCGCGCGCGTCCTACGCCTTCGACCGGGGCGAGCTGAAGTTCTGGTACGACCGCTCCGGCCGCGCCCTGACCGACGTGCCCGCCGCCGACCGGGCCGAGCGCCGCGACCGCCTGCTCTCCCGCGCCCGCGAACTGCGCCGCGCCGCCGACGGCTAGGTTGCCTCGCCCGACCGGGCGCCGCATGGTCCCGCCGAACGGAGATACGCGATGAGCGACCCGCGCGACGACGATCCGTCGGCACCCAGCGACCCCGCCGCCCCGGTCGAACCGACCGGCGCGCCGGCGGACGAAACCGAGTCCGGCCCCTCGCTCACCCCGACCGACGCCTTCGTCGATCCGGTGGAGAGCGAGCGGGAGCAGCGTCGGATCGACAGCGACGTGGGCCTGAGCCCCGCCTCCGCCATGGGTGCGGGCGCCGGCGCGGCCCACGGCGGCGCGCGCGACTACGGCGCCGGCGCCCCGCACAGCGCTTTCGAGAGCGGCTCGGCGAGTTCGGACAAGACCATGCCGCTGGTCGTCTACGGGCTCTATCTGGTCGGCATCCCCACCGGCGGCCTGACCTGCGTGGCCGGGGTGATCCTGGCCTACATGAGCCGGAACGACGCCCCCGACTGGGTGCGCAGCCACTACGCGTTCCAGATCCGCACCTTCTGGATCGCCCTGATCGCCTTTCTGATCGGGGTGATCACCTCGTTCGTCGGCGTCGGCATTCTGGTCCTGCTGGGGCTTGCGGTATGGCTGATCGTGCGCACCGCGCTCGGCCTGAACCACCTGTCCAAGGGCCAGGCTCACCCCAACCCCCGAACCTGGACGGTCTGACCCATGACCCATGTTCCCGCCGCCGACGAGGGCCGCCTGCCGGCGATCGCCGTCTACGTGATCTATCTGGTCGGGGTGTTCAGCGCGAACCTGCTGAGCCCGATCGGGGTGATCGTGGCCTACGCCGTCCGCGGCGGCGCCGACCCCTGGGTCCGCACCCACCTGGACCGTCAGATCAAGCTGTTCTGGACGGTGATCTTCTGGACGGTAGGCCTGATCCTGCTCGCCGTCGTGCTGACCCCGATCCTGGTCGGGGTGATCATCTGGTTCCTGTTGGTTCCCGCCGGCCTGATCCTGACCATATGGTTCGCGGTGAAGAGCGCGCTTGGCCTGATGCGCCTGCTCGACAATCGCCCGGCCTGAGCCCGCCCGGCCGCGTCACCTTCGCTTGGCCTTCTCCGCCGCCTTCTCGACGGCCGCGCCGGCGGCCTTGGCGTCGCGGCCCATTCCGGCGACGGTGTTGCAGCCGGCGGCGAGCAGGGCGGCCGCGGCGGCGGCCAGGACGAACAGCTTGCGCATGGTCTGATCCTCCGGTGACGAGAAGCCGCAAGCTTAGCGGTTTCGAACCGCCGCCGCGTCAGTCCGCCCGCGTCAGGATCAGCGTGCCGTTGGTGCCGCCGAAGCCGAAGCTGTTGGACATCACCGTCTCGAACGACTGGTCGCGGCGCTCGCGCAGGATCGGCATGTCCTCGAAGGCGGGGTCCAGCTCCTCGATGTGGGCGCTCTCGGCCATGAAGCCGCCGTTCAGCATCAGCATCGAATAGATCGCTTCCTGCGCGCCCGCGGCGCCCAGGCTGTGGCCGGTCAGGGACTTGGTCGAGGAGATGAACGGCGCGTCCTCGCCGAAGGTGCGGCGCACCGCCTCCATCTCCTTCACGTCGCCGACCGGCGTGCCGGTGCCGTGCGGGTTCAGATAGTCGATCCGCCGCCCGCCGGCCTGGCTCATGGCCAGCTTCATGCAGCGCTCGGCGCCTTCGCCCGACGGGGCGACCATGTCGAAGCCGTCCGAGTTGGCGGCGTAGCCGACGATCTCGGCGTGGATCTTCGCGCCGCGCGCCTTGGCCCGCTCGTACTCCTCCAGCACCACGATCCCGGCCCCGCCGGCGATCACGAAGCCGTCGCGATTCTTGTCGTAGGCGCGCGAGGCGGCCTCGGGCCGGTCGTTGTAGCCGCTGGACATCGCGCCCATGGCGTCGAACAACACCGACAGGGTCCAGTCCAGCTCCTCGGTGCCGCCGGCGAAGATCACGTCCTGCTTGCCCATCATGATCTGCTCGGCGGCGGCGCCGATGCAGTGGGTCGAGGTCGCGCAGGCCGAGCTGATCGAGTAGTTCAGCCCCTTGATCTTGAACCAGGTGGCCAGCGTCGCCGAGGGGCCCGAGCTCATCGCCTTGGGCACCGCGAAGGGGCCGACGCGCTTGGGGCCCTTCTCGAGGGTGGTCTGCACCGCCTGGACGATGGCGCGGGTCGAGGGGCCGCCGGAGCCGACCAGCAGGCCCGTGCGCTCGTCGCTGATCTCGTTCTCGGACAGCCCCGAGTCCGCGATCGCCTGCTCCATGGCGATGTGGCCGTAGGCGGTGCCTTCGCTCAGGAACCGCGCGGCGCGCCGATCGACCAGCGCCTCCCACTCGATCGCCGGGCGGGCGTGGACCTGGCAGCGGAAGCCGCGCTCGGCGTACTCGGGGGCGAAGCTCACGCCCGAGCGGGCCTCGCGCAGGGAGGCGGCCACCTCGTCCGCATTGTTGCCGATGGAGGAGACGATGCCGATGCCGGTGACGACGACGCGACGCATGCTGTGACGATCCCCTTCAGCCCAGTTCCTGCGCGGAGAACAGCCCCACGCGCAAATCCTCGGCGGTATAGATGGCCTTGCCGTCGGCCAGCATCACCCCGTCGGCGATGCCCATCACCAGGCGGCGGTTGATCACCCGCTTCAGGTCGATCTGATACACCACCCGCTTCACGTCGGGCGTCACCTGGCCGGTGAACTTCACCTCGCCCACGCCCAGCGCCCGGCCGCGTCCCGGCGCGCCGCTCCAGCCCAGGAAGAAGCCGACCAGCTGCCACATGGCGTCCAGGCCCAGGCAGCCCGGCATCACCGGGTCGTTGAGGAAATGGCAGGCGAAGAACCACTGGTCCGGCCGGATGTCGAGCTCGGCCTCGACGTAGCCCTTGCCGTGCTTGCCGCCGTCCTTGCTGATGCGGGTAATGCGGTCGAACATCAGCATCGGCGGCGCGGGCAGCTGCGCGTTGCCGGGGCCGAACAGTTCGCCGCGGCCGCTGGCCAGCAGCTGCTCGTAGTCGAGGGCGAGATCGGGCGCGTGGGGTTCGACGCTCATGGCGGGCGCTCCGTCGGGCGCGCGCACGGCGCGCCTCAGGTTCGAGAACAGGCCGTCGGGGTTACACGACGCGGGCGGGCGGCTCAACCGGGCGCGCGCCGCGCCGGGCCGCCGCCGTGACGGTCGACCAGGGTCGACGCCAGCCGCCCCGACACCTTGTCGAACCGCTCGGTGATCCAGCGCAGCTTGGCCGGATGGGGGTGCGGGTCGTCGGGGTCGCATTCGAACAGCCTCCACTCGTGCTCGACGTCCAGCAGCACGTTCAGGATCAGGTCCAGGTCCGGCTCCGCGCGCCCGGCCATCCGCTGGTACGACTCGGCCAGCTTGGCCAGCGCCTGCGCCTCCGCCAGCCGCCCCGCCGCCGCCGACCGCGCCGAGTCCGCCAGCGCCTTCTTCCACAGGGTCCCCGGGTCCAGCGTCTCCGCCCCCGCCCACGGCTCGGCGGGAATCTCGGTCGCCAGCGCCTTGTGCCGCGGCGCCCCGCCGCCGCCGCCGCTGCCGCCGCCCGAAGGGCGCAGGGTCTCCAGGTCCGCCCGCTCCTCGGCGGCGATCTCGGCCGCGTGCGCCCGCGCCACCGCGTCGCTGTCGCGCTTCTTGGTCCAGCCCCCGGCGCAGGCGTAGCGATAGATGGTGGTCGGCGACACCTTCCACCGCGCCGCCAGCTCCCGCGCCGTCGCCCCGTTCCGGTAGGCGTTCCTGATCTCGGCCCAGCTCTCCTCCGACAAACGGAACCAGGTCGGCGGCGCCTCTGCATGCGCGTCAGTCATGGACCGCATTGTACGGCCGCCCCGGCGAGCGGGGGGTTCGCGGCGCTCATTTTCCCTGGAGCGTTGAAAAGGCGCGGGATCTGCTGAGGAGATAGGGGGACTGCGCCCTCCAGATCTATCGACAGGTCGCCCCCCACGGCGCCCGCACGAGCGTAGACGGCCAGGGCAACGGGCGGTCTCTCGACGGCTTCGGGGCGCACGCTAGTCTGACCGGATGGCACGCCTCCTGATCACCTTCGAGGACGACCCGCACGATGACTGCGGCCGGCTCAGCGTGCGTGTCGAGACAGCCGCCTTTTCCGGGGAGGGAGGCGTCTGGACTCGGCCCGACGATCTCTCAGGTTTCGCCGACACCCTGTCCCGCTACCCTATCCCGGCCGACGAGCCTGCTCGGCTCGAGCTCGGGTACGGAGCGCCCGATTCCCGGACGATCGCGCGTGTCGTCGTCGGTCCGAAGAACGCGCGCGGCGCCCTGGCGGTCCAGGTCGAGATCAACGACGAGGGCGACACCGGCCGAGGCGTCCGGGCAGGCTTCGAGACGTCATACACCGGCGTCGAAAGCTTCGTTTCCCAACTGCGCGCCCTGCTACGGGGCGGACCGACCGAAGCTCAGCTCATCGGCGTCGACGATTGAGCCGTTATCCCTGGCGCTAGTTCCCTGTTCGACGCGCCGGGCGCGGTCGACGGCGAAGGACAGGAGCGTCCCTCAACGGCGCCCGGATCCCTGCGATCGCCCGCATCCTTGAAGCTTGACCTTGCATAGGCCACGCTGCTCGCGGGAGGGCGCAAGATGAGCAACGGGTTTCTGACCAAGGGAAACGGTCACCAGATCGCTAATCGTCGAAAAGCGCTTCAGTTCGTTCGTGAGAAACTGGACGGGTTAGCCGTGCTCGACGAACGGACCGTCAGCTTGGAGCCGTACGGCGAGTGTCACTTCGCCGCCTATACGCACGACGAGGGCGCGATGATCAGCACGCCCGGTAGAGACGACAACGCGTTCGGCTCCGCGGATTGGCACGCCCGAGGCCGCATCATGATGTTTCGCGACTTCGGCGACGGGCGCTGCATGATCTATGTCTGCCCGATCAAGCCGCTGTTCGAGAAGCGTACAATCGGTCATCACGGCGTGCGGTGGCCGGACATCGACAAGCTGGCCGAGTTTAAGCAGGTCTGGCGCGCCGCATAGCAGCGTCGACGGGCCCGGGGGGCGGCGGGCTACCATCCCTCACTCGCCGCCCACGCCCGCCACCACCGCCGCGTACAGCCGGTCCGCCGCCTCGACCGCCTCCGGGTCCAGCGGCCGCGCCGCCGCGTCCACCTCCGGGGCGCGGGCCAGTTCGTCGTCCATGAAGGCCAGCAGCGGCGCGGGCATCGCGCCGGTCCCCATCTCCCGCGTCCGCGCCTTGGCGACCAGCAGTTCCGCGCACCGCGCCGCCACCTCCGCCGGCGGATCGCACTCCGCCAGCAGGGTCGGAAAGTGCATCGGCGGCAGCCGGCGCTCGGGGTGCAGCCGCATCCAGCGCAGCGCCACCGCCGGCCTCAGCGCATAGAAGATATTCTTCAGCGCGACCTCGACCTGACCGTCCAGGTAGACCGCGCGCTGCCGCCGCGACAGGTGCAGGTAATGGGACGCCATTCGCTCCCGGTCGGCCCAAGCCTCGGCGAACGCCAGCATCCGCGACCGGAACACCGCGTCGGCCGCATAGACGATCGGCGACTGAAGCCACTCGACCACCACCGCATTGCCCTTGATCAGCAAGCGCAGCGCCTGAGGCCTAGCGCCCCGGGAGCGGACCTGCGCGCTCAGTAGCCTTTCAGCGCTAGGGCATCTGCTATGCTGTCAGCCAGATGACCGAAATCCTCGGGGCATTTTTCACGAATCAAATCTACACGCTTTGCAGCCTCGCGGCCCAATGCACGACGCCCACCGCCAGGCCCGTCAGCCACATTCCGGAGCGCTGCATAAGGCTCAAAGTAGCGTTCTTTCACGTCAATCGATGCGCGAATTTCTTGCCATTTCCAATCTTTCGGCAATCTAAGCGCTGCCAGAACCCAGGTTTCTAGCTCCTCCCAAGCATTCTGAGCAAGAAAAACGCAACTATCTTTGAGCTTGTCCTGTATTGAACGCAGCCTCTCAATGCGATTGACATCGCCATCACGATCTACACAAAGCACGAAAATATCCGTCATGCCTTTATAACGTTTAACAACTTCCTCCAGTCTATCAATTTTCAGGGCCTCTCCGAGGCCCCCCATCAGGGGGTCGCGGCACACAGCCACATTAGCCTTAGGTTTTCCAAGGGCGCTGAACAGTTCCTGAAAAAGCGGCTACAAGATGTATTGATACTTTCGAAAGTCCTCAGGCACGATTAGCACATTCATGCAGCAACCACATCCTCACCCGCACGGGTGAACAGGATCGCGTCTTCTAACCACCCTGATGAGTGCAAACGGCCTAAACCTTGCTCCCTTCTCATCTCGGCAGCGGATGGGATTTCACTGACGCGGACTATGCCGGCGCCGGGTGAGCCGGCCAGGCGGTATACAACAGATGTGCTGTTAAACGTGTTATCCCCCACCATTGTGAGAAGATCTGGAGAGTGCGTTGTTGTGACAACCTGAATACCGCTTTTCTCCGCTTGCCCCTCGATCAAATCCAATAGGAGCCTCATGCGGGATGGGTGAATACCATTATCTATTTCTTCAAAAAAATACAAGGATGCTGGCTCTTTCCCTAAGAGTGCGGTAAGCATTGCCAAAAACCTTAAGGTCCCATCAGAGGCACTGTAGGCAGACACCTTAGTTCCATCTTCCTGCCTTAAGACAAGTTGAATTAGGCCAGTGACTTGGTCTCGCGGGAATTCGAAGTCAGCTACATCCATTGGTGTAAGCTCCCGAACCCAATCAGCGAGCACCCGACGACGGGCGTCATCAGCGCATATATCTTGCAGAACAGTAGGCAAATTTTCTCCATTATCCCCCAAGACCGCTTGCCCGGGGAACGCAGGCCTGCGCATTTGCTCCGGCACCAGATCAAGAAATCTCATACTGGCCAAATGCTGGGTTACCATTCTGCAAATATCTTTGAGTCCCTTAGATACTCGCTGAAACTCGTCAATCTGTGTGAGCGCGGGCTGGTCATGACGGACCGCTACCCGATCGCCATACTTTCGCTGATCTGCTGTCTTTTCCATACGAATCAGCAGGTGCGCTTCGTCGTCCTGCCGTTCTACTGGATCAGAGCCCCCAGGGTGGCTAGTGAATACTGGGCTGTGGTAACGTCGTAGCTCTTCTTTAGAAACCCTAAACCCAGATCGAGTGCGCTCATCTATATCTACGCAGATAGAATATGTGTACTTTCTCTTAGCAAGAGTAAGATCTAAGTCAAATGAGAAGCGCTTGTCTCCAAACTTTACGATTTCGTTCGCAGCTCCTCGAAGTTGTGCCCACTCAGCCTGCCCCCCCCCCGCTCCATACCTGCCGCCTATTATCTCAGCAAGCGAGTAGCCACGACCAACGCCATGCAAGAATCTGAATGCGTCACGAATGTTGCTCTTGCCGCTCGCGTTTGTACCGACCACGACCGTGAACGGGCCAAGATGCAGACTGGCGTTTGAAAAGCTCTTGAACGATTGCAGTTGCAGGCGATTGAGCATGTCTTCCGATCCAATGCGTGCAGCGTATCAGGTGCAGAATACTTATCAATCCGCGTCCATCTTCAACGCCGCGATGAAGGCCTCCTGCGGGATCTCCACCTTCCCGAACTGGCGCATCCGCTTCTTGCCTTCCTTCTGCTTGTCCAGAAGCTTGCGTTTGCGGCTGGCGTCGCCGCCGTAGCACTTGGCGGTGACGTCCTTGCGCAGGGCGCGGACGGTCTCGCGGGCGATGATGCGGCCGCCGATCGCCGCCTGGATCGGGATCTGGAACATGTGCGGCGGGATCAGTTCCTTCATCTTCTCCACCATCACCCGGCCGCGCATTTCGGCGCGGGCGCGGTGGACCAGCATGGACAGGGCGTCCACGGGCTCGGCGTTGACCAGCACCTGCATCTTCACCAGGTCGCCCTCGCGGTAGCCCTCGATGGCGTAGTCGAAGCTGGCGTAGCCCTTGGAGATGGACTTCAGCCGGTCGTAGAAGTCGAACACCACCTCGTTCAGCGGCAGGTCGTAGACCACCATGGCGCGGCTGCCGACGTAGGACAGCTCGCGCTGCTCGCCTCTACGGTCCTGGCACAGCTTGATGACCGCGCCCAGGTAGTCGTCGGGGGTGAAGATGGTGGCCTTGATCCACGGCTCGGACACGGTGTCGATCTTCACCGGGTCGGGCATGTCGGCGGGGTTGTGCAGGTCGATCTCGTCGCCGTTGGTCAGCCTGATCTTGTAGACGACGCTGGGGGCGGTCGCGATCAGGTCCAGGTCGAACTCGCGCGACAGCCGCTCCTGGATGATCTCCAGGTGCAGCAGACCTAAGAACCCGCAGCGGAAGCCGAAGCCGAGCGCGGCCGAGGTCTCCATCTCGTAGGTGAAGGAGGCGTCGTTCAGGCGGAGCCGGCCGATGGCCGCGCGCAGGTCCTCGAAGTCGGCGGCGTCGACCGGGAACAGGCCGCAGAACACCACCGGCTGCACCTCGCGGAAGCCGGTCAACGGGGCTGCTGTCGGGCGGCGCTCGTCGGTGATGGTGTCGCCGACCGCGGCGTGGGCGACCTCCTTGATCTGGGCGGTGATGAAGCCGACCTCGCCCGGGCCGATCTCCTCGGCGTCGGTGCGGGCGGGGCGGAACCAGCCGACCTTGTCGACGCGGTAGCTGGCGCCGTTCTGCATCATCTTGATCTGCTGGCCGACGCGTAAGCGGCCGTCGAACACGCGCACTAGCACCACCACCCCTAAGTAGGCGTCGTACCAGGCGTCGACCAGCAGCGCCTTCAGCGGCGCGTCGGGGTCGCCCTTCGGCGCGGGCAGGCGGGTGACGATGGCCTCCAGCACCTCGTCAATGCCGAGGCCGGTCTTGGCCGAGCAGAGGACGGCGTCGGAGGCGTCGATGCCGATCACGTCCTCGATCTGGGCGCGCACGCGCTCGGGCTCGGCGGCGGGCAGGTCGACCTTGTTCAGGACCGGCACGATCTCGTGGTTGTTGTCGATGGCCTGGTAGACGTTGGCCAGCGTCTGGGCCTCGACGCCCTGGCTGGCGTCGACCACCAGGATGGAGCCCTCGCAGGCGGCCAGGCTGCGGCTGACCTCGTAGGCGAAGTCGACGTGGCCGGGCGTGTCCATCAGGTTCAGCACATAGGTCTCGCCGTCGCGGGCCTTGTAGTGCAGGCGCACGGTCTGGGCCTTGATGGTGATCCCGCGCTCGCGCTCGATGTCCATCGAATCAAGCACTTGCTCCTTCATCTCGCGCTGGGTCAGGGCGCCGGTCTGCTGGATCAGCCGGTCGGACAGCGTGGACTTGCCGTGGTCGATGTGCGCGACGACCGAGAAGTTCCGGATGCGGGACAAAGGGGTGCTCATGGCCGCGGCCCGTACCATGCGGAGGGTTGAAGACCAAGGCTTTGCGGTCCCGGTTCCCCTGCGCCGCAAAGCCGCCGTACTCTCCCCGCAGCGTCGGATGATTCGCTTTTCAGGAGAGCCCGAGATGGACCGCCGCACCCTGATCCTGACCGGCCTGGCCGCGAGCGTTTCCGGCTGCGCCACCACCGGCGCGTCGGGCGATCCGCAGCCGGGCTACCAGACCGGAAACGAGCAGGCCCAGGCCTACAGCCGCGACGAGATCCTGCGCGCGGGGTCGGACTTCCTGGGCGTCACGGCCGAGGCGCTGGGCGGGGCGGTGGAGCGCATCGCCCGCGACTACGGCGACGAGCCGACCGGCTACATCGCCGGCGAGGAGGCGTCGGGCGCGATCACGATCGGCGCGCGCTACGGCGAGGGCCTGCTGTACATGAAGGGCGCGCCGCAGCCGCAGAAGGTGTTCTGGCAGGGACCGTCGATCGGCTGGGACCTGGGCGGCAACGCCGCGCGGGTGTTCACCCTGGTCTACGGCCTGTTCCACCCCGACTCGATCTACCGCCGTTTCCCGGGCGTCGAGGGCTCGGCCTATCTGGTCGGCGGCCTGGGCGTGAACTACCAGCGCGCCGACGGCATGGTCCTGGCCCCGATCCGCGCGGGCGTTGGCCTGCGGCTGGGCGCCAACGTCGGCTACCTCAGCTACTCGCGCCAGCGGAACTGGATTCCGTTCTGAGGTTCAGCCCAGGAACTGCATCCCGAGCCACCGGGCGCTGAGCGCGGGCTTGGCCTCGCCCTCGATCTCGACGGTCACGTCGTAGGTCAGCAGCCAGCGGCCGGGGTCGCGCTCGACCGCGTCGGCCAGCACGAAGCGCCCGCGCACCCGTTGGCCTGACTTCACCGGCTGCAGGAAGCGGATCTTCTCGAAGCCGTAGTTCACCGCCATCACCACGCCGCTCAGCACCGGCGCGGCCTGGTAGGCCATGGCCGACAGCAGCGACAAGGTCAGGAAGCCGTGGGCGATGGTGCCGCCGAACGGGGTCCGCTTCGCCTGTTCTGCGTCGACGTGGATGAACTGCCAGTCCTCGGTGGCGTCGGCGAAGGCGTCGATCCGCCTCTGGTCGACGTCGATCCAGTCCGACACGCCCAGTTCGCTCCCGACCATCCCGGCCAGGTCCGCCGCCGCCACCGTCTTCGCCGTCGCGTTCATGTCGTTTCCTCTCAGCCGGCGCGGCGCGCGCCGCCGGCGATCTCCCAGCCGATCAGGGCCGCGCCCTTGGCCACCTCGCCCATGATCATGGCCCCGCGGTCGGCCGCGTTGCCGGCCAGCGCCCGGGCGTAGACGCCCTGGGTGATGCCGGCCAGTCGGAACAGCGACAGCGCCAGGAAAAACGGCCAGTCCTCGACCTCGGCGCGCCCCGCCGCCTTCGCGTAGGTCTCCAGGAACTCGGCCTCGGTCGGCAGGCCCAGCGTGCGCGGATCGACGTCGCGCAAGCCCGGCAGCGGCCCGCCCGGCGGCAGGTGGTAGGGCAGGGCGGCGTAGGCCAGGTCCGACAGCGGGTGCCCCAGCGTCGCCAGCTCCCAGTCGAGCACCGCCGCCACCTGCGGCCGGTCCGGGGCGTAGATCATGTTGCCCAGGCGGAAGTCGCCGTGGACGATCGTCGTCTCGTCCCGCTCGGGCGCATGCTCCGGCAGCCAGGCCATCAGCCGGTCCATCGCCGGAACGTCGTCGGTTTTGGCCGCCAGGTACTGCTTGGTCCAGCGGTCAATCTGGCGGCCGACGTAGTTCTCGGCCTTGCCGAAGTCCTCCAGCCCGGCCGCGCGCACGTCCACCCGATGCAGGGCCGCCAGCGTGGTCGCCAGCGCGTCGTAGATCGGCCGCCGCTCGGCCGGGTCCAGCGCGGTCAGGCGCGTGTCGGTCAGCACCCGCCCCTCGACGTGGTCCATCACGTAGAAGGCCGAGCCGATCACCGCCTCGTCCTCGCACAGCAGCCACATCGTCGGGACCGGCACGGCCGACCCGGCCAGCGCCTGCTGCACCCGGAACTCGCGCTCGACCTGGTGGGCGGAGGGCAGCAGCTTGCCCGGCGGCTTCTTGCGCAGCACCCATCGCCGCTCGCCCGAGGCGACCAGATAGGTCGGGTTGGATTGGCCGCCCTGGAACTGCCGGACCTGCGCCGGTTCGGTGAAGCCCGGCAGCTCGCGCGCCAGGAAATTGAACAGCCGCCGCTCGTCCAGCCGGTGCTGGGGCAGGGGCTCGATCAGCACCGCGCCGCTCAAAGCTCGCCCGCCAGGATGCGGCCGTACAGGCCCGGATCGACGTTGCCGCCCGACAGCACCGCCGCGACCGTCCGCCCCTCGACGGGCAGCTTTCCCGACAGCAACGCGGCCAGCGACACCGCCCCGCCCGGCTCCACCACCAGCTTCAGGGTCGAGAAGGCGTAGCGCATGGCCTCCGCCACTTCGGCGTCGGTCACCCCCAGCGCGCCCTTCAGCCGCCGGCGGTTGATCGGGAAGGTGATCTCGCCCGGCATGGGCGCCATCAGGGCGTCGCAGATCGACGGCTCGGCCGGCGGGTGCGCGGTCCGCTCCCCCGCTTCCAGCGACAGGCGGTGGTCGTCGTAATCCGCCGGCTCCACCACCCAGATCTCGGCCCCGGGCGCCAGCCGCTCCAGCGCCAGGCCGACCCCGGCGATCATGCCCCCGCCGCTGGCCCCGACCAGCACCGTGTCGAGCTCAGCCCCGGCCTCGCCCGCCTGCTCGGCCAGCTCCAGCCCCATAGTCCCCTGGCCGGCGATCACGTGGAAATCGTCGAACGGCGGCACCAGCACCGAGCCGCGCTCGCGGGCGATCTCCGCCCCGATCGCCTCGCGGCTCTCGGTCCAGCGGTCGTACAGCCGCACCTCGCCGCCGAAGGCGCGCACGCCCACGACCTTCACCGCGGGAGCGTCGGACGGCATCACGATCACCGCCGGGGTTCCCACGATCCGGGCGGCGGCCGCCACGCCTTGGGCGTGGTTGCCGGAGGAATAGGCGACCACGCCGCGCCCGCGCTCCTCCTCGCTCAGCCGCGAGATACGGTTGTAGGCGCCGCGAAACTTGAAGCTGCCGGACACCTGCAGGGTCTCGGCCTTCAGCAGCACGCGGGCGCGCAGTCGGTCGTTGAGCGCGGGGCTCTCGATCAGAGGCGTGCGGACGGACCGGCCCTTCAGGCGGGCGGCGGCGTCCTCGACGTCGGCGAAGGCGGGAAGCGTCACGGGCGCGTTCATCGGGCGAGTCTTAGCGGCCGTCGCCGTGACTGGCGAGGGTCAGGCCGCTTCGGCGGGCGCTTCCCAGGACAGCAGGTCGGCCACCGTCACCTTGGACAGCCGTTCCGAGGCGGCCTCGTCGGCGGCCTTGATCGCGGCGCCTACCGCGCGGGGGATGCGCTCCCCGACCGGGCAGCCCTTGGCGCCGGGCGGCGGGCAGCCGAGGTGGGTGCAGCCGCCGACGGCCTTCAGCACCTGATCCAGGGTGATCGCTTCGGGCCGACGGAGCAGCCAGGCCCCGCCGGTCGCGCCCGCGCGGGTGCCGATCATCCCGGCCCGCGCCAACATCGCGGTCATCCGGCGCACGACCACCGGATTGGTCGGGATGGAGGCCGCCAGCACCGCGCTGGACACCGCCGACGCCGGCGCGAACGCGCCTTTGTGGGCCAGATAGGCCAGGGCGTGTGCGGCGACCGGAAATCGTTGGCTGTCCGACATCTCGCCCGAAGGTAGTCCTTTTCAACCGTAACTGAAAGGGCCGGGCTTCCGGCGCGATTGAACCGGAGCCGGAAAGGGCGTAAGGGCGCGTCCGCAATCGACAAGGGGCCGCGAGTAAGGCGGGCGCCCGGAGGGATTGAATGGCTGGGGACACCCCCGGCGCGACGGACTCCTCCCCGAGCCCCGCGCCCGACAAGGCGCCCGCGTCCGCCGATCCGGCGGCGTCCGGCGCCGACGTTCAGAAGCACGGAATGCTGGGCCCCCACGGCGAAGCTGCGGGGCGCGACGCCCATGCCGGCCAGGGGTTCTTCGCGCTCGCGCTGGGGTCTGTCGGCGTCGTGTTCGGCGACATCGGCACCAGCCCGCTCTACGCCATGCGCGAGGCGCTGCACCATTCCCGCGGCGGCGGCGGCGTGGAGCTGGCGGTGCTGGGCGTCGTGTCGCTGGTGTTCTGGGCGCTGATCCTGGTCGTCACCATCAAGTACGTGGCCTTCCTGATGCGGGCCGACAACAAGGGCGAGGGCGGCACCCTGGCCCTGATGGCCTTGGCCCAGCACGCCCTGGCCAAGCGCTCGTCGGTGGTCTTCTTCCTGGGGGTTTGCGGCGCGGCCCTGTTCTACGGCGACGGCATCATCACGCCTGCGGTTTCGGTGGTGGGCGCGATCGAGGGGCTGAAGGACGCGCCGGGGGTCGGCCGCTACATGGCGCCCATGGTGATCCCGATCTCGGCCGGCATCCTGATCGCCCTGTTCATGGTCCAGTCGCGCGGCACCGCCAGCGTGGCGCGCTACTTCGGGCCGCTGACCGCCCTGTGGTTCCTGACCCTGGCGGGGCTGGGCGTCTACCACATCTTCGACGACCTCTCGGTGTTCCGGGCCCTGTCGCCGCACTACGGCTTCCTGTTCCTGCTGGACAACGGGGTGGTGGGCTTCATCATCCTGGGCAGCGTGTTCCTGGCCGTCACCGGGGCCGAGGCGCTGTACGCGGACATGGGCCACTTCGGCAAAGCGCCGATCCGGGCCGCCTGGCTGTTCCTGGTGCTGCCCTGCCTG
>Ga0196974_1000142_pt1 | contig 25171 bp, 26 predicted proteins | sample S1_1013CmetaG_FD_155477 | JGI IMG/M metagenome (GOLD analysis project Ga0196974, IMG submission 155477) | Soil microbial communities from Anza Borrego desert, Southern California, United States - S1_10-13C | ecosystem: Environmental > Terrestrial > Soil > Desert | place: USA: California...
GAGGTCGTCGATGAACGACGCCTTCTCGGTGACCTTGTCCGGATCGGCGTCCAGGTGGTCGATCACGATCTTGCGCACGCGTTCCAGAACGTCAGACATGAAGCTCAAAGCCCCTTCTTGCAGGTTGCCGTTACGGCGGGTTCGCGCCGCGAGGTGTCACGCCGACGCCTCCGAAGCAAGAGCCCGGATGAACGAAGCGTGGGTTCGGCGCGAGGTCTAGCACGCCCCGAAAACGCGAAAAAGCGGCGTTCGGCCGCTCAGATCATCGCCATCCCGCCGTTCACGTGCAGGGTCTGGCCCGTCACGTAGGCGGCTTCGTCGGACGCCAGGTAGACGGCCGCCGCGGCGATCTCGTCGCCCGTGCCGAGCCGCCCCGCGGGGATGCGCGAGAGAATCGTCTCGCGCTGCTGGTCGTTCAGCACGTCGGTCATGGGCGAGGCGATGAAGCCCGGCGCGATGCAGTTGACCGTCACCCCCCTGGAACCCACCTCCTGCGCCAGCGACTTGGAAAAGCCGATCATGCCGGCCTTGGACGCCGAGTAGTTGGTCTGGCCGGGATTGCCGGTGACCCCCACCACCGAGGTGATGCCGATGATCCGGCCCGTGCGCCGCTTCATCATGCCCTTCAGCGCCGCGCGCGTCAGGCGGAAGTAGCTCTCCAGGTTGACCTTCAGGACCGTCTCCCAGTCCTCGTCCTTCATCCGCATCAGCAGGCCGTCCTTAGTGACGCCCGCGTTGGCGACCAGCACGTGCAGTTCGCCCGCCAGCGCCTCGGCCTGGCCGACCAGGGCGTCGACCGCGGCGGCGTCGGACAGGTTGGCCGGGGCGACGTGCGCCCGCTCGCCGAGCTGTCCCGCCAGCTCCAGCAGCACGCTCTCGCGCGTGCCGGACAGCACCACGGTGGCGCCGCGAGCGTGCAGGGCGCGCGCGATCGCGCCGCCGATGCCCCCGGTCGCGCCGGTGACCAGGGCGTTCTTGCCGGTGAGGTCGAACATCGAAGAAGCTCCAGTGGCGAGTGGCGAGTAATTAGTGGGTAGCGGCTAGGGACTTAGCGGCTGGTGGGCGCGCGGGCCTGTTCCGCATCGCCCCCCTACTCGCCACTCGCCACTAGCCACTAGCCACTCAAAGCGAAGCGGCGAACGCCTCCAGGTCCGCGGGCGTGTTCAGCGCCACGGCTTCGGCGTCGGGGACGATGCGCTTGACCATGCCGGTCAGCACCTTGCCGGCGCCGGCCTCGGCGAAGCGGGTGACCTGGCCGCCGTCGGCCAGCCACAGCACGCTCTCGCGCCAGCGCACCCGGCCGGTGACCTGCTCGACCAGCAGGCGGCGAATCTCTTCGGGCGAGTGGACCGGGCGGGCGGTGACGTTGGCCACGATCGGCACGCGCGAGGCCCGGATGTCGGCGCCCGCCAGGGCCTCGGCCATCTCCTCGGCGGCCGGCTGCATCAGCGGGCAGTGGAAGGGCGCCGAGACGTTCAGCGGAATGGCCCGCGCGCCCAGCTCCTTGGCCTTCTCGATCGCCCGGTCGACGGCGGCCTTGGCGCCGGAGATCACCACGTTGCCCTGGTTATTGTCGTTGGCGACCACGCACACGCCCAGCGCCGATCCGGCCTCCGCCGCCTGTTCGGCCAGCGCCACGTCGGTCTTCGGCCCGATCAGCGAGGCCATCGCCCCCTCGCCCACCGGCACGGCCCGCTGCATGGCCTGGCCGCGCAGTTTCAGCAGCCGCGCGGTCTCGCCCACGCTGATCGCCTCGGCGGCGGCGAGCGCGGAGTATTCGCCCAGCGAGTGACCGGCGGCGAAGGCGGCGCGGCCGACGTCCACACCGAACTCGGCCTTCAGAGTGCGGATCACCGCCAGGCTGACCGCCATCAGCGCGGGCTGGGCGTTTTCGGTCAGGGTCAGGTCGCCCTCAGGGCCTTCGCGCATCAGCTGGAACAGCTTCTGCGACAGGGCGTCGTCCACCTCCTGGAACACCTCGCGCGCGGCGGGAAAGGCGTCGGCCAGTTCGGCGCCCATGCCGACCGCCTGGCTGCCCTGGCCGGGGAACAGGAATGCGAGGCTCATGCGTCCATCCGTGGTTCTGAGGGCGCGAGGGTTAGGCGAAGAACGCGCCTGCGACAAGCCGAGGGGCTACCCTTCGCGGGCGCGGGGCGCTAAGGCCTTCCGGGATACGGCGCACGTGGGGCGGGCGCCCGCGAGAGCTTTCGCATGACGTCATCTGATCTTCGCGCATCGGTGGTGATCGCGGTCCTGAACGAGGCGGAGAACGTCGAGGCGGTCTGCGCCGAGGTGCTGGACAAGCTCGCGCCGGTCGCCCCGTTCGAGGTGGTGTTCGTCGACGACGGCTCCACCGACGACACGCCGAGAATCCTCCAATCGATCGCCGAACGCGATCCGCGCGTGCGCCTGGTCCGCCACGACCGCCGCTGCGGCAAGTCCCAGGCGGTGCGCACCGGCGTGGTCGCCGCCCGCGCGTCCTGGGTGGCCACCCTGGACGGGGACGGCCAGAACGATCCGGCCGACCTGCCCGACATGCTGAACGCCGCCTGGAGCGCGCCCGGCGCCCCGCCGCTGGTGGCCGGCATCCGGGTGCGCCGCGACGATCCGGTGTCGCGCCTGGTCGCCACCCGGATCGCCAACGGCTTCCGCTCGGCGGTGCTGGGCGACAAGTGCCCCGACACCGGGTGCGGGGTGAAGGTGTTCCGACGCGACGACTTCCTGCTGCTCCCCGTGTTCGAAGGCATGCACCGCTTCCTGCCGGCGCTGTTCCAGCGCTACGGCCGGCCGCTGATCAACCATCCGGTCCGTCACCGCGCCCGGATGCTGGGCCAGTCGAAGTACACCAACTGGGGCCGCGCCCTGGTCGGGATCTTCGACACCGCCGGCGTGATCTGGCTGGTGCGCCGCACTAAGGCGCCGGGGAAGGTGACCGAGGCGTGAGCGTGCCGGGCGCCGAACCGAACCGTCTGAGCTGGCGCGAGTACCTGCTGCTGGCGCTGCTGGCGCTGGTCATGGTCGTGCCGGGGCTGTCCAGCGTCCCTCCGGTGGACCGGGACGAGTCGCGCTACGCGGTCGCCACCACCCGAATGCTGGAGACCGGCGACTACGTCGACATCCGCTTCCAGGACGTGCCCCGCTATCTCCAGCCCGCCGGCATCTACTGGCTGCAGTCCGCGGCCGTCTCGGCGCTGAGTTCGCCCGAGGCCAAGCAGATCTGGGCCTTCCGCGTGCCGTCGATGCTGAGCGCGGTGGCTGCGGTGCTGATCACTGGCTGGCTGGGCGCCTGGCTGTTCGGGCGAAGGGTCGGCCTGACCGCCGCGGCCCTGCTGGCCGCCTGTTTCTCCCTCGGCTTCGAGGCGCGGATCGCCAAGATCGACGCCACCCTGCTCATGGTGATCCTGACGGCGCAGGTCGCCCTGATGCGGCTCTATCTCGACCGCATGAGCCGGCCGCGCGCCACCGCCGCCCTGTTTTGGGGCGCGCTGGGCGTGGGCCTGATGCTGAAAGGGCCGATCATCCTGATCGTGGTCGCCACCACGGTGCTGGCCCTGCTCGCCTGGGACCGCAAGGTCGCCTGGCTCAAGCGGCTGAACGCGCACTGGGGCGTACCGCTGATGCTGGCGATCGTGCTGCCCTGGTACGTGGCCATCGGCCTGGTCAGCGACGGCGAGTTCTTCGCCCGCGCCATCGGCAAGAGCATGATGGGCAAGGTCGCCACCGGCCAGCAGGCCCACGGCGCGCCGCCCGGATACCACACCAGCATCTTCACCCTGGCCTTCTGGCCGGGCTCGCTGTTCGCGGTGCTGGCGATCCCGTTCGTCTGGCGCAACCGCATCCGGCCCGAGGTGCGGTTCCTGATCGCCTGGATCGTGCCGACCTGGATCGTCTACGAGCTGATCGCCACCAAGCTGCCCCACTACGTGCTGCCGACCTACCCGGCGATCGCCTGCCTGGCCGCGGCGGCCCTGTTCGCCCCGCGTGAGCGCGCGCCCGGAAAGGTGCTGAAGGGCCTCGGGATCGCCTACGCCCTGCTCTGGCTACTGGTCAGCTTCATGTTCGCGGCGCTGGGCTGGTACGTGCTGAACGACCTCCAGGACCTGTTCGACCCGGTGACGCTCGCCGTCGGCCTGATTCCGGCGGCGGCGGCCGTCGCGACTCTGTGGTTCCTGTGGAAGGATCGTCCCGAGCGCGCGGTGGCGAGCGCCCTGGTCGCCGCCTTGGCGGTCTGGGCCAACACCTACGCCAACGCCCTGCCGCGGGTCACGAACATGTGGATCAGCCCGCGCTTGGCCGAAGCGGCGAAGGCGGTCGCCCCCTGCCCGGACTCGCCCTTGGTGACCGCGCCGTTCCACGAGCCCAGCCTGGTGTTCCTGTACGGTCGCGAGGAGACGCGCCTGGTCCGCGACGGGGTCGAGGCCGCCGAGGTCTTCGCAGCCTCCGACGGCTGTGCGGTCGTCGCCGTCGGCGCCGACGAGCGTCCGGAGTTCCTGGCCCGCGCGTCCACGCTCGGCCTGACGCCCCGCCCCGCGGGGACCGTCAAGGGCCGCAACTACTCGGACAACCGCAAGCTGGACATCGTCCTCTACGTCGCCCGGTAGGTCTCGTTTAGAAACCTAATGTGAAGCTCCGGCGCCTTCGCACCCGACTTTCCCCGTTCTATCTCCCGCTCATCCCCGCGGAAGCGGGGATGTGTGGAGAAGGAAAGCACGTGCACGCCCACCCTCTGTCCCCGCGCGTCTGGTGGACCGTGGCCTGCGCGGCCCTGATCGTCACCGTGGCGATGGGGGTCAGACAGGCGTTCGGCCTGTTCCTGCGCCCGGTCAGCATGGACCTGGAGATCGGCCGCCAGGCGTTCGGCATGTCCATCGCGCTGTCGAACCTGGTGTTCGGCCTGGCCCAACCGTTCGTCGGCGCCTGGGCCGACCGCCACGGGGCGGGCAAGGTGGTGGTCGCCTCCACCGCCCTCTACGTGGTCGGCCTGTTGCTGACGACGCTGGCGACGGGGCCTCTCGGCCTGAACCTGACCTTCGGCTTCCTGGTCGGGCTGGCGCTGTCGGGCACCACCTTCGTGGTGGTGCTGGGCGCGGTCGGCCGCGTGGTGCCGCCGGAGCGGCGCTCGACCGCCTTCGGGATCGTCACCGCGGGCGGGTCGCTCGGCCAGTTCCTGGTCGTGCCCGCCGCCCAAGGCGCCTTGAACGCCCTGGACTGGCAAGGCGCCCTGGTCGCCTTGGCGGCTCTGTGCGCGACCATGGCGGTGCTGGCGATCGGCGTGTCGGGCAAGCCCGTCGCCTCGACCGGACCCGCGGGCGCGGAGGCGACATCGCTGACCGCGGCGCTGAAGGAGGCGGCGCACACCCGCAGCTTCTGGCTGCTCAACGCCGGCTTCTTCGTCTGCGGCTTTCACATCGCCTTCGTCGCCACCCATCTGCCCGCCTATCTGCGCGACGAGGGCCTGTCGGAAAGCGTGGGCGCCTGGGCCCTGGCCCTGATCGGCTTGTTCAACATCCTGGGCAGCTGGCTGTGGGGCGCCTGGGGCGGCAAGCTTTCGAAGAAACGGCTGCTGTCGGCGCTCTATTTCGCCCGGGCGGTGGTGATCGCGATCTTCATCGCCACCCCGCTGTCGCCTCTGTCGGTGCTGACCTTCGCCGCCGCCTTCGGCTTTCTGTGGCTGGGCACCGTGCCGCTGACCTCGGGCCTGGTCGGTCAGATCTGGGGCGTGCGCTACCTGTCCACCCTGTACGGCATCGTGTTCCTCAGCCACCAGCTCGGCAGCTTCCTCGGCGCGTGGCTCGCCGGCTTGGCCTTCGACGTGACCGGCTCGTACCTGCAGATGTGGGTCGCCTCGATCGCGCTGGGCGTCTTCGCCGCCGCCATCCACTGGCCGATCGACGAGCGCCCGCTGGTCCGCACGCCGCTCGCCCCGGTTCCCGCCGCATGAGCCCGCGCAATCCGCTGCCGTGGCTGGCCGGAGCCGCCGTTCTGGCGGCGGGCCTGTGGCTGTGGTCGCGGTTCGGCGTGCCGGTCTGGCTGGAGCAGGCGATCGCCTACTGCTTCTGATCCCCGCAGGCCGAGTGCTTCGGCCGCGTCGCGCAGAAAGCCGCCTGTCCCTGCGCCGACGCCCGTGCCGCGATCGTCAGACCGTCGTCGCCGGAGCCCGCCAGCGCCCGGTGCTTCTCAAGGATGCCCGCCCCCAGCGGCCCGTCGAACAGGGCCAGCAGCGCCCGCAACTCCTCCTCGGTGAAGGTCTCGGCGTAGCGGGCGACCAGGGCCGCGTCGGACTCGGCCTGAACGCGGGCGTAGGCTTCGGTCACGGCGGTTCTCAGCGCCGCCTCCTCGGCTTGCGTGAACCGCGCCTTGGGCGGTCCCTTGGCGAACACCACCGCCATGTCGAGCAGCGGCCCGTCCACCCGGTCGGGCTTCAGCGCGCCGCTCACCTCGAGGTAGCGCCGCGCCAGCGCCGAGCGCGCGTCGTCGGCCGCTACGGCCGGGGCGGCGGCGAACACCAGGGCGAGCGCGAACACGGAGCGGATCATCCGCTCACTCTATCAGATGCGGCACGAACCGCGCCGTATTGTCGGTGATCGGCCCCTCCGACTCGCGAACCCCCATCCCGCAGGCCTGGCGGTTGACGATCCAGCTGCCGATCACCGCCCAGTTCCCGTCGGCCTGAGCCAGCGACGCGCGCTGCTGGAACACCGACAGGTCGTCGTCGTAGGCGCCGCCGCGGCTGGCGATCTCCACCCCCTGCTCGACGATGGAGGCGTTGGCGCCCTCGCGTCCGTGCACCGGCTTCTTCACGTAGCCGCCGGTCCAGCCCTGCGCCTCGTCGCGGAACACCGTGGCGTCCAGCAGCAGGTCGCTGGCCGGGAACATCTCCTTCAGCGTGACCAGCAGGCGCTTGTTCGAGGCCACCATCTTCCACGCTGGCTCGATCAGCCTCAGCCGGCCGGACAGCACCTCGCCCGCCAGCCGCTCGCCGAACGTCTCGTCCAGCAGCCATTCCCACGGGTACAGCTTGAACAGGGCCGTGATCGGCCGGTCGTCCAGGTCGACGAAGCCGCCGCCCTGACGCCCCTCGCGCCAGCCGATCCCCTCGACCGGAACCCACACCGCGTCCAGTCCGGCCTCCACCGCGCAGGCGGCGATGTAGCCGACCGTGCCCTCGTCCTCCGGGTGCGGGCTGACGCTGGTCATGTGCAGCGGCGCGCCCTTGCCGCCGTGCTGCGCGAACAGCGCCAGGGCGTCGATCAGCTTCTCGTGGATGGAGTTGAACTGGTCCTGGCCCGGAAAGCGCTCCTGCAGCCAGAACCACTGCGCCACCGCCGCCTCCAGCAGCGAGGTCGGGGTGTCGCCGTTCAGCTCCAGCAGCTTCAGGTCGCGCCCGTCGTAGGCCAGGTCGAAACGGCCGTAGAGGGTGGGTTCCCAGTCACGCTGCGCCCAGCTGCGCTCGATCAGCGCCGCGGAATGCCCGGAGTAGCCGAACGCCGGCAGCTCGCCGCGGTCGATCACCCGCCCGACCGCCTTCAGCACCATGTCGTAGAGCTCGGCGGTCGCCGCCTCGATCCGCTCGACCTCCTCCAGATCGAAGGCCCAGTACGCCGACTCGTCCCAGTAGGTCCGCCCGTCCTCGGTGGTGTGCCACCACAGGCCGAGGTTCTCGACCTTCTCGCGCCAGTCGGGGCGGGCGTCGATCCTGACCCGGCGCACCCGTCAGCCGCCAACCGCGCCGCGGCCGTAGGCGGACGTCCCGAAGCCGCCGCGCTGGACCCCGCCGCCGGGCGCGTTCGACACCGGCAGCCGCCCCGGCAGACCGTAGCGCCCGCCGCGCAGGTCGGCCTGGCCGACGTAGTTGCGCCCGGAATACAGCCCGCCCGAACGGTTGCCGTACACCGGGTGCGCCCGCGGCCCGCTCAGCGCGCGGCCCAGCAGGAAGCCCATCATCAGCGGCATGAAGATACCGCCGCCGGCGTGGGCGGTGTTCTGTCCGCACTGCCCCTCGCCCCACGCCTGCTCGCACTCAGCCTGGCTGGCGAACTGCGGGGCGGTGGCGGCGTGCTGGGCCTGCGCCTCCTTGAACGCCGCGTCGCAGTCGATGCCGGGGTTCTCGGCCCGGCACTGCTCGACCGAGGCGTACAGGGGCGCCTCCTCGGCGGCCGCGGCCGGGGTCGGCGCCTGGGCCTGGCGCGAGGCCGGCTGCTCGCAGCCGCTCAGCACCGTGGCCGCCGACAGGGTCAGGGCCGAAAAGCCGACCGTGGCGCTGCGTTTTCTCTTGCTCATCCGCCGTACTCCATACGCCGCCAGCCAAGCAGGGAAGCCGAACCGGTGCAAGGGAGCGAAACGCCCTTCTCGCGGGTTAGCGGCCCGTGCGACGCCTGATCCTGAACGCCCCGCCCGGCGCTCCGTTCGACTTCGCCGTGACCGTCGAGGGGGCGGACGCGCACGATCCGACGCGGATCCTGACCGTGACCGCCCCGGGCGGGAGCGCCGTCGAGCATCGCCTCCCCGCCGTCGGCCAGAACGACTGGCTCGACCTGTACGCCGCCCTGGCGCCCAGATTCGGCACGCGTCTGCCCGCCAACCGCCGTCCGGCGGAGACGCCGTCGTTCCACGCCGCCTTCCGCCCGTTGCTGACCAAGAACCTGACGCCCGACATCCTCTACGGCTACGGCGATCCCAGCGTCGCGCGGCACGACCGGCCGGACGGGACGCCCGAGTGGTGGCTGGTCGTCACCTCCAACGACGCGCCCAACGCCTTTCCGCTGCTGCGCTCGACCGACCTCGAACGCTGGCAGCCCGCCGGCTTCGTCTTCCCCGAAGGCCGCACCCCCGCCTGGGCCCTGACCGGTGAAAACATGGCGGACTTCTGGGCGCCGGAGCTGCACCGGGTCGGCGACGAGTGGTGGCTCTGCTACGCCGCCCGCGACCACGCCCGCGAGCTGGCGATCGGCCTTGCGAAGGCGGACGCGCCCGGCGGCCCCTTCCGCGATCTCGGCCGGCCGCTGGTCGGCGGCGGCGTGATCGACGCCCACCTGCTGATCGGCCCCGGGGGCGAACCCCACCTGCTGTGGAAGGAGGACAGCAACGGCGTGTGGCCGGGCCCCGTCGCAGAGCTGCTGCACGCCGACCCCGCCCTGATCGCCGCCCTGTTCACGGGGGAGGAGGACCGTCGCACCGCCTCCCTGGTCGTCACGCTCCAGCCCTGGACGCGCACTCTGGAGCCCATGGAGCAGTTCTTCGTCCACCAGCCGCTGATCGAGGCGGTGACCGACGACTTCTCCGCCTTCGAGACCCGCCTGGCCGCGCTCGCCCGTGCAGACTCCGCACCCGTCCTGCACGCGATGCGCACCCGCGTGTTCGCGCAGGCGCTGCTGCCGGACGGCTCGGGCCTGACCGGCGAGCGGGTGCTGGTGCTGCAGAACGACCGCCCCTGGGAGGCCCACCTGATCGAGGGCGTCTGGGTGGCCGAGCACGGCGGGCGCTGGTGGCTGTTCTACGCCGGCAACGACTTCTCCACCGATCGCTACGGCGTCGGCGCCGCGGTCGCCGACCATCCGCTGGGCCCCTACCGCAAGATGGACGAGCCGGTGCTCCGCTCCACCACCGAGTGGCGCGGCCCCGGCCACCCTTCGGTCGCCCCCGGCCCGGACGGCCGCCCCACCCTGTTCCTGCACGCCTACCGGCCCGGGGAAGCCGGCTACAAGGTCTTCCGCGCCCTGCTCTCGGCCCCGATCCGCTTCGAGGGAGACCGGGTAGTCGTCGGCTGAGGCCTAGGCGTAGCCGAGCAGCTTGCGCAGTCCGGGGGCGGAAAAGTCGACAAGGTTCTTCTGCTCCTGCGTCAGCTCGGCCGGGAGTTCGATCACCCCGGTCAGGTTCTCCCGAGCGGTACGGCTGTGTCCGGGATCGGAGCCGATCCGCACCCGCTCGCGCCAGTCGGCCGGAAGGGCGATGCCTGCGTGGCCTAGCAGGTCGGCGAAGAACGCCTCCGCCGCGTCGGTCTCCAGCGCCTTCAGATGATGGAGAATGTCCTCGTAACGGATCATCTTGGCGGCCGTGCCGACCCAGGCGGCGGCGTTGAAGGTGTACAGGTCCAGCAGCGAGGGCGCTTTCCGATGCACGCCCAGGATCATCATGTTGATCACGTCCGCCGCGGTGACCGCCCCGCCCTTGATGTGGTTCAGCGAGCCTTGGAACTCGCCCGACAGATAGAACCGCGCCCGCGCCAGCACCCAGCTGTAGGGATCGCGCACCAGAACGAAGTGGCGCACCGGCATCATGGCGATGGCCGAGTCGTCGCTGAACAGCAGATGCCCCCAGCTCAGCATCGGCGCCTTAGGGTCGAAGGCGCGCAGGTGCAGTTGCAGGTTCGGAATCTGGATGAAGTCCCTGCGGTAGTGCTGCTCCACCGGCGTGAACATCCGGAAGATGTTCCGGATCAGGTGGGTGCCCGCCTTCGGCACGCTGTTCAGATAGACCGGCGCGCTCAGCGGCGTCTGCTGAAACTTGACCACCTCGACCTCGAGGTTGTCGTGCTTGCCGAGGATGGTCGCGCCTAGCGCCACGGGAAAACTCCGAATCTAGAAAAGAAGAAGGCGGCGGGAGCGAACTCCCGCCGCCTCGTCTAGCACGCGATCCGCTCTGGATCAGAAGCGCTTCGACACGTTCAGGAAGAAGCGACGGCCCAGGTAGTCGTACTGCGACGACAGGACCGACACGCCCGAGGTGCCGAACAGGCCGACGCCGCGGGTGCCTGCCGGCGGATGCTCGTCGAACAGGTTGGAGACGCCGCCGATGAGGGTCCAGGTGTCGAACCGGTGACGCAGCGACAGGTCGTGATACGCCATGAATTCGGTTTCGATCTTGTACAGATCGTCGCCGTCGCTGCTGACGTTGTTCACGTCCTCGCCGTTAGAAGCATGGCCGATGAAGTCCATGCCCCAGAACACGGTCCACGGACCGCGGTCGAAGCGAACCTCGGCGTTGCCGACGAAATCGGGATCGCCGATGTCGCCGTTGCTGTCGACCGTGTTGTTCTCGAACAGCGCGATCGTGTCCTCGAGCTGCCAGCTGAACTGACCGTTCAGGGTCAGGTCGCCCCACGGGGTTTCGTGCCCGTAGCGCAGCGTGAGGTCGATACCGCGCGTGTCCTGGCTGGCGATGTTAATGTACTGGTCGCGCACCTCGGTGATCAGGTGAGTCGACGGGTTACGATCGAACTGGTCGCACAGGGGATCGTTCGGGAAGTTGTCCGACAGATAGCACAGGGTCACGATGTTGGCGGCGCCGAGCTGGCTGACCTCGTCGTTGACGACGACCTCGTAGTAGTCGAGCGCCACGCTCAGATCGATGAAGTCCGGGGTCCAGATCAGGCCCAGGCTCTTGGCTTCCGAGGTTTCGGCTTCCAGCACGCCCAAGCCGCCGCCGGTGACGATCTCGGCCGACGAACCCGCACCCGTGTGGTTGGCGGGAATGCCGTCGGCGGCGCAGTTGTCCGCCAGCTCCTGCGGAATGTCCCCGTTAGCCAGGTTCAGACCCCAGTTGAGGCAGGGATCGATGCTCTTCTGACCCAGGAAGCTGGTCTGATCGGCCAGGTACAGTTCGAACAGAGCCGGAGCCCGGAACGAGGTGCCCTGGGTGGCCCGCACGCGCCAAGCCGGGGTCACTTGCCAGTTGAGCCCCAGCTTATAGGTGCTGTTCGACCCGTAGCTTTCCACGAAGGTGTGGCGGCCCGAAGCGTTCAGCGTCAGCGACTCGAACAGGGGCTGACCGCGGACGATCGGCAGCTCCAGTTCGCCGAACACTTCCCGGGTGGAGTCCTTGCCCTTGGTGATGCCGGCGCCGCTGAGGCCCCAGCTGTTGTCCGCCAGGGTGATCTCGCCCGGGGTGTCCTCGATCTCGTCGCGGCGGATGTGGAAACCGATCGCCGCCCCGATCCGGCCGGCGGGCAGTTCCCACAGCTCGCCCGCCATCGTGCCTTCGAAGGTGCTCTGGGTGTAGAGCGTGTTGCCGGTCTCGCTGTCGAACAGGAACGCCCGCTCCGCATCGGTGAAGTCACCGGCGAGGAAGTTAGGCGACAGCCAGTTGATGTCGATGCAGGGCTTGCCGCTGACCGGCAGGTTGGTCCCCACGCACGAGCCGCTGCGGAACGCCGCGGAGTCGACCGCGTCGTTCAGGATGACGTCCTGAGTGTACTGGCCGTCCGAGCGGCTGTGCTGGACGAACACGTCCCAGTCCCAGTCGCCGAACTGGCCGAACGGCACTTCGCCCCGAAGACCGGCCACCACGCGCCCGTAGTCCACCCGCTGGCTGGCGTCGTAGTGATCCGTGATCGCGGTCGGGCTGAAGATGAACGCGCCCGAGAAACCGGAGCTGAACGGGTCGCCGCCGCCGCCGCCGTAATAGACGGTGAAGAAGTCCTCGCTGAACAGGTAGGTCCAGAACTGACGGAAGCCGTTGGTGCGCGACTCACGCCGGTTCAGCAGAACCTCGGTGTAAGCCTCGATACCGCCGCCGAGGTCGAAGCTGGCGTCGGCGTAGACCGTCGAGCGCTCGATCTCGGGGATGAACGACGCCTCTTGCGCGAACGGGTGGTTGGCGTTTGCGACGCCCTGCACCGCCCGGTCGAGGTCCTCGTCGCCGGAGGTGTAGTCGACCAGGAACCAGTTCGCCGGAGCGCGCAGGTCTCCCGCATCGTTCGCCTGGGTCCGGAACGCGTTGGTGCCGGGCACCAGCGTGCCGAGCGTGCCGGTCGGGTCGTACTGCAGCTTTCCGCCCGGAGGCACGTTGTCGCCGCCGTAGTTGTAGAGCCAGATGTGCCCCCACAGGGTGTCGCGGCAGGCGTACTCGCCCGTGCGCGCGTCCACCCGGTCGTTACGAAGGCCGGTCGCAGAGTCGAAAGTGTAGTCGGTCGAGCAGTTCAGGTAGTCGCGGTCGCCGAGCTTCAGCTCTTCCTGCTTGTAGTAGTCGCCCGAGATGCTGAAGTGGCCGCGGTCGAAGGTCCGGCCCCAGCTTCCGCTGAGCCGGTACACCGCGCCGCCTTCTTCCTGGGGCTGGCTGGTGTAGGCGCTGATCTCGCCGCCGTCGCGGTTGCGCTTGGTGATGATGTTCACCACCCCGGCCACCGCGTCCGAACCGTAGACCGAAGAGGCGCCGTCCTTCAGGATTTCGATCCGCTCGATCGCCGATTGCGGGATGACGTTCAGGTCGAAGGCCGAAACGCCGCCGCGCACGCCGGCCGGACCGGCGCGGCGGCCGTTCAGCAGCACCAGCGTGCGGTTGGCGCCCAGGCCGCGGAGCGAGATCGTCTGCGCGCCGGGGCCGCCGTCGGTGACGAAGGCGCTGGAAATGATCGAGTTGACCTGCGGCGAACCGGCGGCCAGCGACGACGATTGGAGCAGCTCGCCCGTGTCGGCCATGCCTTCCAGGGTCGCCTGCTCGCTGGTCAGGATCTGGACGGGCGAGGGGCTGGTGAACTCGTTGCGCCGAATCCGCGAGCCGGTGACCACGATCTCCTCTTCGGCTTCACCCGCCTCCTCGGCCGCGGGCTCCTCGGAAGGCGCCGCGTCCTGCGCGTAGGCGAAGCTCGGAGCGAGAACCGCGAGGCCCGCGATCATCGAGGTGGTCAACAGCAGAGATTTTCTGACAGCCATGAAGGCCCCCCAAGTGGAAGCGAACTGCTTCACGAAGAAGCATAATCGCGGAACCGTCGCGGTTGCGGTCCGGTTGGGCAAGGCTGGACTACGGCTTGCGGCGGCTTTGCGTCCAAACTGTGTCCGTTCGGGCACAGTCGACAGGCTTGCGCCTGCGGCGGCTTCGAGCCAAAATCGCTAAAGTTTGGAGATCACCGATGCTCAGCGCCGTGTTTCTTTCCGCCGCCCTCCTTGTCGCCGCCGACGCCCCGGCTGCGCAAACCGGTCAGACCGAACAGGCTCCGGCCGCCACGAACACCAAGGCGGACAAGGAGCGGCTGGTGTGCCGCAAGGAGCACGACGTCGGCTCCCACCGTCCGCGCAAGATCTGCATGACCAAGGCCGAATGGGAGGAGTTGGAGGACAACGCCCGCCGCGCCCAGAACCGGTCGAACGCCACCCAGGACCTGTCGCGCATCGCTCCGAAGTGATCTGCGCCGCATCGGGCTAGGCCCGCGGCGCGCCTGGTCCGCGCGCCGCCCCTTGCCACGTCTCCCGTTCTCGCGTATTTGCGCCCGCTTTCCTGGAAGGCGGTCTCACGCGGTCGTCCAAGCACTCGGGGCGTTCGGTCCCGGTCGCCGCGCCTGAGATCCATCGCAACGCCCGGTCTTCCGTCCGGGCGCGGCGCCGCCTTCCACTCACGGAAGAGGACCCATGGCTTTCTACGAACACGTGGTCATCTCGCGGCAGGATATCTCGCCGCAGCAGGCCGAAGCGCTTAACGACACCATCAAGGCTCTGATCGAGGAACGCGGCGGCAACGTCGCCAAGATCGAGTACTGGGGTCTGCGCAACCTCACCTACCGGATCAAGAAGAACCGCAAGGGCCACTACTCCCTGCTGGCGATCGACGCTCCCGCCGACGCCGTCAAGGAGATGGAGCGCCAGCTGTCGATCAACGAAGACGTGCTGCGCTACATGACCGTCCGCGTCGACGAGCTCGACCTGGAACTGTCGCCCGTGCTGGCGCGCAAGGAGCGCGAGCGCGAACGGGGCGACCGTCCCGACCGCGACCGTCGCCCGCCCAGCGGCTTCGAAGAATATCCGGCCTGAGGATCCCGAACATGACCGATACGACCGCCGCTCCCGCCCTGGGCGCTCCGGCCGGCTCCGGCCCGGCCCGTCGCCCGTTCTTCCGCCGCCGCAAGGTGTGCCCGTTCTCCGGCGCCAACGCGCCGAAGATCGACTACAAGGACGTCAAGCTCCTGCAGCGCTACATCTCCGAGCGCGGCAAGATCGTCCCCTCGCGCATCACCGCTGTCTCCCAGAAGAAGCAACGGGAACTGGCCCGCGCCATCAAGCGCGCCCGTTTCCTCGCCCTTCTGCCCTACGTCGTGAAGTGAGGGCGTTGAAATGAAAGTCATTCTGCTCGAACGCGTCGAGGGCCAAGGCGCCATCGGCGACGTGGTCACGGTGAAGGACGGGTTCGCCCGCAACTACCTGCTGCCGCGTCAGAAGGCGCTGCGCGCCACCTCCGCCAACCAGAAGGTCTTCGAGGCCCAACGCGCCCAGATCGAGGCCCGCAACGCCCAGAACCGCGCCGACGCCGAAAAGGCCGGCGAAAAGCTGGACGGCTCCTCCTACGTCCTGATCCGTCAGGCCGGCGAGAGCGGCCAGCTGTACGGCTCGGTCAGCGCCCGCGACGTCGCCGAGGCCATCCAGGCCGAAGGCGGCAAGGTCGGCCGCGACCAGGTCGTGCTGCACATTCCGATCAAGACCATCGGGGTGCACGAGGTGAAGGTGAAGCTGCACGCGGAAGTCGCGATCACCGTTAAGGTGAACGTGGCCCGCTCGCAGGACGAGGCCGAACGCCAGGCGAAGGGCGAGAACGTCATCGCCTCGCAATTCGAGGAAGACCGTCAGCAGGACGCGGCCGCGGCCGCCGACATGCTGGCCGGCGGCGCCGGCCAGGCCATGGCCGAGGCCCCGATCGAGGGCTGATCCTCCAGGTCCAGACCTGAAACGAAACGGCCCGGGAGCGATCCCGGGCCGTTTTGCTTATGGGGTGCGGGGTTTCAGCCCTGCGCTTGCGGCGCGGCCTCGGCGGCCGGAGCGGGAGCCGCCGGCGCTTCGGCGGGCTTGGGCGCCTCGAAGGCGCGCAGCTTCTCGTTGATGCGGGTGATGTCCTCGGCGGTGGGCTTGCGTCGCCCGCCCAGGGTGCCGACCACCCGCGTCCCGCCGATCGTCACGCCCGTGCCCGCCTCGGCGGAAACCACGGTCGTGGTCCCGGCCTGCACCAGCACCGTGTCCGGCAGCGCCGGCGCGCGCGGGCGGGCGAAGCGGGCCTCGTCGATGCGCGGCTCGCGCCCGGACCAGCGCTGCACGAAGGCCGCCGGCTCTCCGGGTCGGCCGGTCCAGCGGTAGAAGATGTGCGCACCCAGCTGCTCGATCTTGACCAGCGAAGGGCTCCAGTACGGCAGCACGTAGTCGGCGTGATAGTGCGTCGCGGTTCCGACGTTCTTCGCCACATGGCCGTTCAGGGCGCGCACAGCCACGTCCTCGGCGCGGCGCCAGGCCCAGGCGGCGGGGCTGCGGGCCAGCGAGCCGTCGCAGGTGAAGGAGAACTGGCACCCGGTGATCCGCTCGGCGCCCTGGTAGACCACGCCGCAGACGCTGGCCGGGAAGTTGGGATCGCGCACACGGTTCAGCACCACCTGGGCGACCGCCTCCTGGCCTTCGCCGCTCTCCAGCGCGGCCTCGTAATAGACCGCCTGGGTCAGGCAACGCAGGGCCTTGCGGTACTCCGGCGTGCCGGCGGGCAGGAAGAACGGCCTGGCGGGCAGCAGGGCGTCGACCTCGGCGGGAATGGCCGCGTTGATCATCCGCGCGCGCTCGCCGTCCAGGCGGCCGATGCCGAGGTCGGGACGGCCCGACAGCGTCCAGCTGTCCCAGCCCTCCAGCCGCCAGCCCCAGTCCTGCGGCGCCGCGGCCGGGTCGTGGCGCGCGGCGACGGCGGCGATCGACGGGTCGAGGCTCGCGGCCACGGCCTTCAGCGAGCGCTCCGACAGGTCCACCCCGCCGGCGGCGATCACCCGGTCGACCCGCGCCTTGTAGATGGGCCCGTCGGTCGGGCTGGCCGAGGCGCCCACCGCGATCGCGCACAGGGCCGTCAGCGACGCGATGAGCGTCGACAGCGTGCGCGACGGAAGCTGGAGCTTTCCTCGGATCATCTCGACTGCTTGCGTGTTGCGGCGCCTCTGAGGACGCCCGTCCCGGACCGCTCCATGTGGGGACCGGTCCGGCCAAGGGCAAGAGATAACACCGGTTTCGGGCGGAAAGTCGACTTAAGCTTTGGTCATGGGACGGCTACTCCGCCGCCTCCAGCCTGGGCTCGTCGCGGCGGCGGGAAACCGCGGCGTCGCCTAGCGCCCGGGCGCAGCGGGCTTCGCGCACGAAGCGTTCCAGCGTCGTTTCGCCCGGCGGCAGAAGGCTGGCGGGCTCGCCGGCCCAGACAGCCCCCTCCCCGCCCTGTACCCCCACGAGCGCCGGGTCGCAGTCGGCGGTCTCGGCCAGGCGGCGGAGGAACTCCGCCTCCGACCAGGGCTCGGAGGGGACCAGGGCGACCGGTCCATGCGCCCCGTCCATCAGCAGGTCCAGCGTCGCGTCCACCACGTCGGGGCCGTAGGCGTGGTCCCAGGGCGCGTCGGCGTCGGCTGGTACGGCCAGGCCGCTCTCCAGCGCCTCCAGCGCCCGGACCGCGAAGCGCGACCGCTCCCAGGGCGTGTACAGCCGGTCGGTGCGGGCCAGCAGCAGCCGCTCGCCGCCCAGCGCCGCCAGCCGCTCGTCCACCTCGTGGAACAGGTCCCAGGCGGTGAACACCGCGCAGCGCACGCCCGCCTCGGCGCACAGCCGCACCAACTCCTCCGGCGGGGCGAAACCCGCCCAGGAGCCCGCCCCGTCGAAGCCGTGCCCGTGCTCGGCCACGGGCTCCTCGCACACCCCGGCCCAGTCGCGCCCGTCCACCACCGCCCAGGGCGCCAGCGTCTCCAGCGTGCGCGCGTCCGCCGCCGAGCGCACCGCATAAGGCAGCGCCCGCAGCTCGCAGGCCCGCACCAGCAGCCGGACCAGCACCCCGTCGCGGCCCGTGATCAGCAGCGGCGGGCCCGGGAGGTCGGGGTTGCGATGGACGTCGTAGCAGCCCTCCGCCGGCGGCGGCGCGTCGTAGAAGCGCGAGTCCCGCCGCCACCAGCCCGGCTGCTCAAGGCCAACAGCCTCGGGCTTTCGTCCCGCCGCCAGGTCTTTCAGCACGCCCGCCAGCATGGTCGGCCGCGGCGCACCGGAGCGCACGTCGTACACTCCGGTTTCGTAGTGACCGATGAAACGGGTCACCATCCGGTTCCAGTCGCAAGAGCCCAGCAGCGACCAGGCCGCCACCGCCCGCACGTCGACGCCCTCGTCGCGCAGGGCCTGCGCGCCCTCCCAAACCTCGACGAACCAGCGGACCTGCTCCTCGCGGCTTGCGCCGTTGTGGCACTCGGTCACCGCCACCGGCCGGCCGTAGCGCTCGGCAGCCTGCCGCAGCAGCTCGGGCAGGCCGACCAGGCCGGACCTCAGCGTGCGGATCGCGTCCACGTCCACGTAGGGCACGCCCGCGCAGTTCCCGAGCTCCCTATCCGCGACGGAGCGGTTCACGTGACGCTCGAGCCTGTGGTCCAGCAGCCGCTCGCTGGCCAGATAGTGGTTCACCCCGATCACGTCGGGCGGACAGGGATCATCGGCGATCGTCCGCAGCCGGTCCTCCAGCCCGTGCGAGACCAGCCGCTCCCACAGGGCGTGACCCGGGACCACCATGCCGCAGAGCAGGTCCCAACCCATCCACCTACGCTCGTTCTGATAATCGGCTTCGCATCGCAACGGCTCGGTCGCGTGGCAGAAGCCCAGGTCGTCGGTCTGGATCAGCCGCGCCCGGGGATTGACCTTTCGGATCTCGCGCATGGACAGGCGGGTGGCGTCCACCTCGTTCAGCAGGGCGGTCCAGAACAGCCCCTCGTCCTGGGTGTGCGGATACCAGTAGCCGTAGAGCGCACTGAACCGCGCGGTGGTCAGCACCTCGTTCACCGGCGTCCAGTCCTCGACCCAGGGATAGCGTCGCGCCACCGCCGCGGCGTGGACCGCCAGCCCGGGCGCGAAGCCGTCGTCGATAAGGCTGGTCCAGGCCGGCCCGCTTCCGTGGTGGCATAGGGTCAGGATCGGGTTCATGCCGAGTTCGCGGATGCGCGCCAGCCGCTCGTCGGTCCAGCGGAAGTCGCGGTCCTCCGGCTTTCCGGGAGAAATCCGCTCCCACAAGGCGGGATAGCGCAGCGAGGCGACGCCGAGCTCGGCGAACAGGTCCAGGTCGCCGATGCGGTGCTCGTGGCCGGTGCGCGGGGTCTGATCGAACCACTGGTCGCCCACCCGGTTCACCGTGCACTCCACCCCGCCCCACAGCTCCAGCGTCCCGGTCGTCGAAGCGGCGGCGGTCGGGGGGATGGTACGCTGGGTCATACTTACGCTCGACGGGTACTGGAAGGACCCGACCAATGCGGAAAGTCGGTCCGAAGTTCCCGATCAAGTCTTTGGGAAATACAGTTGAGTGCCTGCAGGCCGAAGCGCTGCAGAATGGGCAGCACCAGCATTCAAACATTTGCTAACTATCAGACAAAGTTTGAGCCGACAGCGCGCCCACCAGGAACAAACTGTCTAGACTACGGTTAATGCGGTCGCCCCAGGAGACTCCCCCATGAAATTCGTTCTGCTCTGCGCCGTCGCTGCGCTCGGACTAGCGTCCTGCTCCACTATCGGCCTGGGCGGCATGGGGCCGAACGCAGCCGCCATGCGCGATGCGCCCGACTACGTGCGCATGGCAGGCAGCAGCGACCTGTTCGAGATTCAGTCCAGCCAGGCGGCGCTGCAAACCTCCCAAAACGCCGAGGTGCGCCGGTTCGCCCAGATGATGATCGACCACCACACCATGACCACCAGCGAGGTCACGGCCGCAGCACGTTCCTCCGGCATGACCCCGCCGCCCCCAGCGCTGGCGCCTCACCACGCGGCCCTGCTGCGCCAGTTGCAGGCGACTGCGGGCGCCGCGCGCGAGCGCCTGTACGTCCAGCAGCAGGTGACCGCCCACCAGAAAGCCTTGGCCCTGCACACCGGCTATTCGCGCGGCGGCGACACCCCCGCCCTGAAGGCGGTCGCCGCCCGCGCCGTCACCGTCGTCCAGCAGCACCTGACCGACGCCCAGCGCCTGCGCGGCGCGGCGGGCCGTTGAGGGCGGTCAAAGGGTTCAACATAGGTTGGAGGGCGAAACCGACGCCCTCCCCGGCCGTTTCCAGCCGACACTGATAAAGAGTTGAACATGCGCGTGAATTTCACGGTGGCGGAGCTTGAGACCGGACGCTGGGCGCTCAGTCGCGGTTCCAGGCACGTGATCGACTATCTGAGCGAGGAGGACGCCCGGCGCGCCGCCGAAAACATGGCGCGCGCTGTCACCGACCAGGGCGAGACCGGAAGCGTGATCCTGCGCCGATCCGGCGAAGCGCCGGTCGAGCTGAAGTCTTTCGCCCCCGATCTGAAGCCGTTTAGATAGGCGGCCCATCCTTGCGCAGCCGATCAGCGCCTGACGTGTTTTCGCCTGGACGGAAGCGAGAAGAAGATCATGGCTGATGCGGACGATCCGGGCGCCGCCGTGATCGCCGGCCTGAAGGCCGACCTCGCCCGCTGGCGTGAGGAACTGGCCGCAATCGAGCCCGGCTCCGGCTTCGACACCCAGCGCAACCTGATCTCCGCCTGGATCAAGGAGGGCCAGCGGCTGCTCGACCGGATCGAGACGGGCGGAGTTTGAGTCGCGTGAACGTAGATGACATCGGCTGCTCAGCCGCCGATCACCGAACCGCAAGCGCCTTGGCCGCTTGGCCGGCTTCGCTCAGGGCCTTGGCGGCAGCACGCCAAACGTGGGTCAGGTTGAACCCACCGTGCGGAAGCCACCTCAATCTGATCTCCACGACTGGCACGCTCGCTCTTCGCAGCATCTGAGCGAGGGCAAGTACGTCCGGCGTGGTGGGATCGGGGCCGCCGCTGACGAGAACGGTCGGGGGCGCATGTCTCAGCCCCTCGTCCAGCAACGACGGAAGGGCGATGCGCCCGCCTCTACGGATCACCCAAGCGGCGATCCGGCCGATAAAACGAAAGTTGCGAAGCGTAGGCTTGGCCCAAAGGCGGTCGTGCAAGTGGATCAAGGGGTAGAGCAGAACCTGGAGGCCGATGCTTCCAGACTGCTGCTCGTTTACCCGCAGCGCGGCCCTGACGGCCAAGTATGCGCCAGACGAGTCGCCTGCGACACCCAGAAGGGATCGTGGACCCAAGACTTCGGTGTCGGTCGCCGCCCAGGTGCAGACGGCGATCGCCTCTTCGACCTGAGCAGGAAAAGTCGCTTCGGGCGCGAGCGTGTAATCGACTGCCAAAACCCTTCCGCCGAAAGCGCTCGCAAGCTCACGACAGAGTTCGTCGTGTGTGTCGAGGCCGCAGGTGAGGAAACCTCCGCCATGGAAGAACACCAACACGGGGGCAGAGCTTGGAGCGTCGGCAGGCGTGTAGAGGCGACAGCTTAGCGAGCCGCTCGGCGACGGCGCCTCGATCAGGCGTACAGAACCGGCGGGCGCGCGGCTCCTACGCACGGTCAAGGTCCATTGGAGGAAGCGGCGCAGCAATCGCAGCCAAAGCCCGGGACGCTTAGGTGCCGCAGGGCTCTTCATTCCTCCCGCCCCGGCCGCCCCCGCATCGCCTTCACCCCGGACCGCTTGGCCTTGCCTTCCAGGCGCTTCAGCTTGGAGGCGTAGGTCGGTTTGGTCTTCTTGCGGGGCTTGGGCGCCTCGGTCGCGCGGCGGATCAGTTCGACGAGTCGCTCGTAGGCGTCCTGGCGGTTCAGCTCCTGCGAGCGGCGGTTCTGAGCGAACAGGATCAGCACCCCCTCCTGGGTCATGCGGCTGCCCGCCAACCGCACCAGCCGCGCCTTGACGTCTTCCGGCAGCGACGGCGAGGCCCGCACGTCGAAGCGGAGCTCCACCGCGGTGGAGGTCTTGTTGACGTGCTGCCCGCCGGGCCCCGAGGCGCGGGCGGCGCGCTGCTCCACCTCGTCCTCGTGGATCGACAGGTCCGGGGTGATCTCGATCATGCGTCCCTTCGTGCGGGGGCCCGCGGGTGGACGCAAGAGGCGCGCGCGTGCAACCTCCGCCGCCATGCAGATGACCGCCCCCGCCGCCCTCTACCGCGATCCCGCCGCCTACGAGCGCGAGCGCACAGGCGTGTTCGCCCGCACCTGGCAGTTCATCGGCAACGAGAGCGAGGTCTCAGGCCCGGGCGACTACCTGTCCGATCGCATCGCCGGTTTTCCGGTGGTGGTGGTGCGCGACAAGGCGGGGACCCTGCGCGGCTTCCACAACGTCTGCCGCCATCGGGCCGGGCCGCTGGTCTCCGAGCCGCGCGGAACCTGCGAAGGCGAGCTGGTCTGCCGCTATCACGGCTGGCGCTATGCGCTCGACGGGCGGCTGCGCAGCGCGGTGGACTTCGGCAAGGCCGAGGGGTTCGATCCGCGCGACTACGGCCTGTATCCGGTGCGGCTGGAGGTCTGGCGGGGCCTGATCTTCGTCAATCTGGACGAGGCCGCGGCGCCGCTGATGGACGGCCTGGCACCGCTGGAACGGCTTTTCGCCGAGCGGAACATCTCTCCCGGGCCGGCGACCCTGCGTCGCGGCCACGAGATCGCCTGCGACTGGAAGGTCTACGTCGAGAACTACCTGGAGGGCTACCACATCCCGGTGGTGCATCCCGAGCTGGCCGCCGAAGTGGACTGCCGCGGCTACCGGGTGTCGATGCACGGCGCGGTCGCCGTGCACGAGGTTCCCACCGAGGACGGCGCCCAGCAGGGGCTGTGGGCCTGGGCCTGGCCGAACCTGGCGGTCAACATCTACCGCTACGGCCTGATGATCGAGCACATGCGCCCGGCGGGGTTCGGGCGCACACGGCTGGAATACCTGTACTTCTATGATCCGGCGACCGCGCGCATGGACGAGGTGCTGGCCGCCTCCGACCAACTGACCGTGCAGGACGTGTGGATCTGCGAGCGCGTGCAGGAGAACCTGAACGCCGGCGTCTACGAGGCCGGCGTGCTGTCGCCCCGCCACGAGGAGGCGGTCGGCTGGTTCCAGGCGCGGATCATGGCGCTGCACGGCCTGGGCGCCGACGCGGGGAAGGTTGCGGAACCGGCCTGAGCCGGGGTTCGGGGGGACCATGAAACAGAAGACCATCGGCCCGGTGCTCGCGACCTTCCTGGTCGCAGGCAACATGATCGGCTCGGGCATCTACCTGCTGCCGGCCACCCTGGCGTCGGTCGGCAGCGCCAGCCTGATCGGTTGGATGATCGCCTGCGCGGGCTCGCTGGCGCTGGGCGCGGTGTTCGCGACCCTCGCCCGCGCCCGCCCGAAGGCCGACAGCCTGGCCGGCTGGGTGGGCGAGGGGCTGGGGCCCTTCTTCGGCTTCCAGGCCAGCCTGGCGTTCCTGATCACCAACTGGATCGGCATCGTCGCCATCGCGCTCGCGGTCACCGGCTACGCCGCCTGGTTCGTTCCGATCCTGAAGGAGCCGGTCTGGAGCACGGCGGCGACCCTCGCCGTCATCTGGCTGACCACCGGCCTGAACCTGACCGGCGCGCGGCCGGTGGCGGGGCTCGGCGGACTAACGCTGGCGATCGGCCTGCTGCCGATCCTGCTGGCCATAGGTCTGGGCGCCGCGGCCTTCGATCCTGCGCTGTTCGCCGCCTCCTGGAACGTCTCCGGCCGTCCCCTGGCCGAAGCCGTGCCCGCCAGCCTGGTGATGGTGTTCTGGGCCTTCCTGGGCCTGGAGTGCGCCGCGCTGGCCGGGGCGGTGGTGCGCGAGCCCGAGAAGAACGTGCCGGTCGCCACCTTCGCCGGCGTGATCCTGGCCGGCGCCGTCTACATGGCCGCCACCGCCGCCCTGATGGGCGCGATCCCCGCCGCCGACATCGCCCGCTCCACCGCCCCCTTCGCCGACATGGTCGCGCGCGTTGCCGGCTCGGGTGGGGGCGCGCTGGTCGCCGCCTGCGCCCTGGTCAAGACCCTAGGCACGGTGGCGGGCTGGATCCTGGTCAACGCCGAGGTGTCGCGCTCCGCCGCCGCCCGCGGATGGCTGCCCCGGGTCATGTCGGGAACGCGGCCGGACGGCGTGCCGGCGCGCGACATCCTGGTCACCGGGGTGATGATGAGCGCGGTGGCCCTGACCACCGCCTCCCCCACCCTGATCGGCCAGTTCAACACCCTGGTGAACGTCGTCGTGGTGCTGCAGCTGTTCGTCTACCTGCTGGCCTGCGCCGCTCTCGTCCGCTTCCTGCCGGAGCTGCGCGCCCGGACCGGCGCCCTCGCGGGCCTGGTGCTCGGCGGCGCCTTCTGCGTCTGGGCGATCGTCGCCTCCGAGAGCCAGCTGCTGCGCGTGTCGGTGGCGATCGTAGCGCTGATCGCCGCCGCCTGGCTGATCGGACCCGGTCGAAAGCCCGCGCCCGTCGCCGCCGCGCGTTGACCCGGCCCTGTCGAATCATTAGCTAGCGGCCGTTTGCCCGGCGGGGCGGAGGATCGCCTCCGCGCCCGCCTTTTTCGCAAGTGAGGAGCGCGCCGCCATGACGAGCAAGCTGTTGAGCGGCGCGACCGGCGTGCTGGCCCTGGCCGACGGCACGGTGCTCCAGGGGATCGGCGTCGGCGCCCCCGGCGAGGCGCTGGGCGAGGTGTGCTTCAACACCGCCATGACCGGCTATCAGGAGATCCTGACCGACCCCTCCTACATGGGCCAGATCATCGCCTTCACCTTCCCCCACGTGGGCAACGTCGGGGTGAACTTCGAGGACGTGGAGCAGATGGGCCAGGGCGCGGCGACCTCGGCCCGCGGCGCGGTGTTTCGCGACGTGCCCACCCCCTCGGCCAACTGGCGCGCCACTTCCGACCTCGACGGCTGGATGAAGCGCCGCGGCGTCGTCGGCCTGGCCGGCGTCGACACCCGCAACCTGACCCGCCGCATCCGCGAGAAGGGCATGCCACAGGGCGTGGTCGCCCACAGCCCCGAAGGCGCCTTCGACCTCGAGGCTCTGGTCGCCAAGGCCCGCGAATGGTCGGGCCTGGTCGGCCTGGACCTGGCGAAGGAGGCCAGCACGCTCCAGCCCTTCACCTACGACGAGGGCCTGTGGCTCTGGCCCGAGGGCTACGAGAAGGCCGGGCGGCTGAAGTTCGAGGTCGTGGTGCTGGACTACGGGATCAAGCGCAACATCCTGCGCGCGCTCACCAGCGTCGGCGCCCGCGCCACCGTGGTGCCGGCGACCACCACGGCGGAGGAGGTGCTGGCCCGCAAGCCGGACGGCGTGCTGCTGTCCAACGGCCCGGGCGACCCGGCCGCGACCGGCGAGTACGCGGTGCCCGAGATCCGCAAGCTGGTCGACTCGGGGA
>Ga0196974_1000147_pt1 | contig 22784 bp, 25 predicted proteins | sample S1_1013CmetaG_FD_155477 | JGI IMG/M metagenome (GOLD analysis project Ga0196974, IMG submission 155477) | Soil microbial communities from Anza Borrego desert, Southern California, United States - S1_10-13C | ecosystem: Environmental > Terrestrial > Soil > Desert | place: USA: California...
TGCTCGACCTGGGCTGGGCCTGCTACCGCTTCGACGACGGCTCGGTGCGCTTCGTCTGCTCGTGGGCGACGACCGAAGCGGCGGTGGACGAGCTGTCCGAGGCGCTGGCGGGGCTCTAGCTCAGCGCTTCGCCAGGGCGTCGAAAGTGTCGGCGCCGATCGCGTACTGCTGGAAATCGGCGCAGTCGAAGTGCCACCACTCTTCCGGATAGACGGCGAAGCCCTCTGCCTCCATCGTCCGCCGCAGCAGGTCCCTGTGCCAGCGCTGCCGGTCGGTTCCGCCCGGATAGTCCGGGTGCGAGCGGCGGGAGAACTCGTCGTAGCGGCCGGGCATCTCGACCGCGCGGCCGGTCTTCAGCTCGTAGAGCGTCAGGTCCACCGCGCAGCCGCGGTTGTGGCGCGAGCCCTTGGACGGATCGGCGACGTAGTCGCGCGCGTTCGCCGGCACGGCGTCCCAGAACATCTTGGTCACGAACCACGGCCGGTAGGCGTCGTGGATCAGCAGGCCGTAGCCCAGCGGCTCCAGCGCCGCCTGCGCCCGCCCCACCGCCTCGGCCGCCGGGCGCTGCAGCCAGGCGCCCGCCCGCTCGTACAGCGCAAAGCCCATGAAGTTGTCGGCGCCTGCATAGCGGATGTCGAAGCGCAGGCGCGGGTGGACGGTCGACAGGTCGACCAGGTCGGTCGCCGCTTCGGGTCGGTCTCGACCGGCGGGGAGGCGGCGAGCGCGGCGGCCCTGAGCGCGTCGGGCGAGCCCTTCAGACCGGCGCGGATCGCCGCCTGCACTTGCGCGCCCACGTCGATCCGCGGCAGGCGTTCGCCGTTCAGCACCACCGCGTCGACCGCGCCGTCCGCGCCCCGCTCGACCGAAAGGGTCGCGGTGGCCCCGGCCCACCCGCCGTCGGCGCGCGTCAGCGGCGTGTGGGCGAGTCCGCGCCCCTGTAAGGCGAGGACGGTGTCGCGTACGTAGACGATCAGCAACCGGTCGGCGGTTCCGTACTCCCCGACCAGCGCGGCGACGTCCGGCGGGGGCGGCGGCGGAGCGCTCGGCCCGTCCGGCAGCAGGGCGCAACCGGCGAGCGTCGCGGCCACGGCGGTCGCGGCGGCCTTCACGCCGCGCTCTCCCACACCGGCGGCAGCACCGAGTCCGGCAGGGCGTTCAGGTCCAGCTTTCGCGGGCGGCCCCTGACCATCCACACCAAGGCGATCGGCAGGGCCCAGGCGATGTAGAGCACCTTGCCCAGCACGCTTTCACCCGGCCGGTACCCGCCGATCTCCAGCAGCAGCCAGACCAGGAAGGTCGCGGGCAGGGCCATCGCGAGGATCTGCAGGGCGTAGCTCCAGAACGGCGCCCCGGCGGCGGCCTTCGCGCCGGGCGCCAGCCGCGCCACCCGCTCCGCCACGGCCAGCGCGAACGGCCGGTAGCTTTCGCTGCGGTTCTCGAAATCGGCCACGCCGTGCCAGTGCATGTTGTCGATCTGCACCTTGCCCCAGCGCTCGAACCGCAGCGCCAGCACGTAGCGGTCGACCTTCTGTTCGGTCGGCGCGAACGTCAGCCGGATCTCGCGTACATCCGGCCAAGGCAGCCGCCGCTCGCCCGTCGGCGAGGCGATCACCAGGGCGTCCGCCTCTGCCCGGTACTCGAGTTCGGGTTCCAGTATGCTGGTGCGGCGGCGATAGACGGTCATGCGGCGGGCCGGGGCGGGAGGACGGACTCGGGCAAGGCGTTCAGGTCCAGCGGTCGGGGCCGGGCGCGGATCATCCAGACGGCCGCGGCGGGGAGCATCGCGACCACCAGCGCCATGCGCACCAGCTCGAACGCGCCGCCGAACGCGCCGAGGCCGATCACCACGAAGCTCAGCAGCGTCATCGCGCCGGCCAGAAACAAAATCTGGATCACCCAGCTCCAGGCGGGAGCGCCGGCTTCGGCTTTAGCGGCCGGCGCCAGGGCGGCGACCCGGTCGGCCGTCGCGGCGGCGAACGCCCGGTAGGAACCGCTGCGGTCCTCGAAGTCCCCGAGCCCGCGCCAATGCATGTTGTCCACCTGCACCTTCTCTCCGGAGCCGAACGCCAGGGCGAGCATGTAGCGGCCGAGCTTGAACTCGGTCGGGGCGTAGCTCAGCCGGATCCGGCGCACCTCGGACCAGGGCAGCCTCCGCTCGGCAGTTCCCCCGGACGCGGCGATCACCAGAGCGTCGGGCTCGACCCGGTATTCCTGTTCGGCTTCGAGCACGCTCGTGCGGCGGCGATAGGCGACGATCTCGGTCATGCCCGGAGCTTGGCCGCTGCGCGACGCCCCGTCCAGCGGCTCAGCGCTTCAACCGCACCACGTTGCCTCGGGCCTCGCGCGGTCCCACGGCGGCGGCGAGCTTCAACGCCAGTTCGTCCTCGACGAACGGCTTGTGCACGATCCGCTCGTCCTCGGCCTCGGTCAGCGCGGCGGCGTCGGCGTAGCCGGTGGCGAACAGAATCGGCAGGTGCGGTCGCCGCGCCTTCACCTCGCGCGCCACCTCCGCCCCGTTCATGCCGGGCATGGCGAAGTCGAGCAGCACCAGGTCGACCTCGGCTTCTCCCTCCAGCGCCTCCAGCGCCGCGCCCCCGCTGCCGGCCTCGATCACCGCGTAGCCCAGGTCGCCGAGGATTCCGGCGGTGACCTCGCGCACCGCGCTGTCGTCGTCGACCAGCAGCACCACCGCCCCGTGCGGGTCGGCCGCGGCGGCGCGGACGCCGGCCGCCTTGTCGCCGACCGCCCCCTCGGCGGCGCGCGGGAGGTACACCTTGACCGAAGTCCCCTCCCCTTCCCGCGTGTCTATGCGGACCCCGCCGCCGGACTGCTTGGCCAGGCCGAACACCTGGCTGAGCCCAAGGCCCGAGCCCTTGCCGACTTCCTTGGTGGTGAAGAACGGCTCGAACGCCTTTCCCAGCACCTCCTCGCTCATGCCCGAGCCTGTGTCGCTGACCGCCACCATCACATAGTCGCCGGCCGGCGGCTCCTCCGGTCGGCGCGGCTCGCCGAGCGTCACGTTGGCGGTCTCCACCGTAAGCGCCCCGCCGACCGTCATGGCGTCGCGGGCGTTGATGGCCAGGTTCAGGATCACCAGTTCGATCTGCGTCGGATCGATCATCGCCGGCCACAGGCGCGGGGCGAGCACGGTTTCGATCCGCACGCTGCCGCCCATGGTGCTCTGCAGCAGGTCGCGCATGCTGGCGACGGTCTCGTTCAGGTCGACCGACCGGGGCTCCAGCTTCTGGCGGCGAGAGAAGGCCAGCATCTGAGCGGTCAGCTTGGCGCCTCGCTCGGCCGCCTCTCCCATCATGGCCAGCCGCCGCGCGGAGACGGGGTCGGTCGCCGACTTCTGCATCTGGCGTACGTTGCCCAGCACCACGGTCAGCAGGTTGTTGAAGTCGTGCGCCACGCCCGAGGTCAGCTGGCCCACAGCCTCCAGCCGCTGGGCCTGCCGCAGGGCCTTCTCCACCCGCTCGCGTTCGGCGATCTGGGAGGCGAGCTGGCGGTTCGCGGATTCCAGTTCGGCGGTGCGTTCCGCCACCCGGCGTTCGAGCAGCCGCTCCATCTCCTGCTGTTCGGTGACGTCGGTGTTGGTGCCGAACCAGCCGGTGATCCGGCCTTCGGCGTCATGCATGGGGCGAGCGCGCGACAGGAACCAGCGGTATTCGCCGTCCTTGCTACGTAAGGGGAACAGGTCTTCCCACGGCTGCCCGGAACGCACCGATGCGCCGTAGCTCTCGACCACCCGGTCCATGTGCTCGGCGTGGTGGACGGCGGTCCAGCCCCAGCCCCGCATCTGTTCCAGATCGGTGCCGGTGAAGTCGTACCAGCGGCGGTTGTACCAGAAGATGCTCCCCTCCGGATCGGCCATCCACGCGAGCTGCGGGATGGTCTCGGCCATGGTGCGGAAGCGTTCCTCGGCCTCGCGCAGGCTCTCCAGCCGCTCGCGCGCCTCGTACTGGCGCAGGCGTCCGCGCAGGGAGGTGGCGACCACGCTGACCAGGGTGGTGGGGTGGAACGGGCGTTCCAGAAAGCTGACGTTGCCGAGGACGCCCGACAGGCGCTTGGCGCCCGGGTTGCGCTCCAGCCCGCCCCCGCGGTGCGCCAGCAGCACGAACGGAAAGTCCGACCACGCGGGCTGGCTCTCGATCCAGCGCGACAGCTCGTGCAGATCCGCGCCGTGCAGCGCCTCCTCGACCACCACTGCCAGGGCGGCGCCCTTGACCAGGTCCCGGCACAGGCACGCCAGGTCGGCGCAGACCTCCACGACGTGGCCCGCCTCGCGTAGGATCGACGCGGCGATGGCCGCGTCGCGCCCGGCGGGCGCCAGCACCAGCACCCGTTGAGACAACGGCCCGCCCTGGCTCATGCGGAGCGGTCGCCCATCAGGCCCGAACCTTGGCCGACGAAGTTCGGCACCCCGCGCAGCACGCCCTGGAAGCCCTCCAGCGGCTCGCCCAGAGTCAGGCCGCGCTGGTCGATCTCGAACTCTCGGATGCTCTTCTCGTGCGTCCCCGAACGCTTCTTGATCACCGAGATCGCCCGCCTCACACGGCCCACAGCCTCGAAGTAGCGCAGCAGGATCACCGTGTCGGCCAGGTAGGTGACGTCCACCGGCGCCTTCATCTCGCCGACCAGGCCATGCTGGGCAACGGTCAGGAAGGTGGTGGCGCCCTGGCGGTTCAGGTACTGTAGCAACTCGTGCATGTGCAGCACCAGGAACTGCTCCTCGGGCATCGCCGCCTGGTAGCCGTTCAGGCTGTCGACCACGACGGTCTTGATGCCGTGCTCGTCCACGCACTGCCGCACCTTGGCGGTGAATTCGCCGGGCGACAGTTCGGCCGCGTCCACCTGGACGATGGTGAGCGAGCCCTGGTCCTGCAGGGCTTTCAGGTCGATCCCGAGCGCCCGGGTGCGGTCGATCAGCAGCCCCAGCTCCTCGTCGAACACGAACAGGGCGGCCTTTTCGCCGCGCCGGATCGCGGAGACGGCGAAGTGCATGGCGAACAGCGACTTGCCCGTGCCCGCCGGCCCCAGGATCAAGGCGCTCGATCCCCGGTCCACCCCGCCGCCCAGCAGCTGGTCCAGGCCGGAGATGCCGCTAGGCAGGGCGGTGCGCTCGAACTTCGTGCGGTGTTCGGAGGCGACCAGGCGCGGATAGACCTCCAGCCCGCCGGTCTTGATGGTGAAGTCGTGATAACCGCCCCGAAAGCGGCGACCGCGGTACTTCACCACCCGCAGCCGCCGACGTTCCGCGCCGTACTCCGGAGCCATCTCCTCCAGCCGCACCACCCCGTGGGCGACGCTGTGCACGGTCTTGTCCAGGGTGTCGGTGGTCAGGTCGTCGAGCAGCAGGACGGTGGCGCCGTGCTTGGCGAAGTAGTGCTTCAGCGCCAGCACCTGGCGGCGGTAGCGCAGCGAGCTCTGCGCCAGCAGGCGGATCTCCGACAGGCTGTCGATCACGATCCGGGAGGGCTTGTGGGCCTGCACCGCCTCGAACACCAGCCGGGTGGTCTCGCCGAGTTCCAGGTCGGAGGAGTAGAGCAGGCTCTGTTGCTGCTGCTCGTCCAGCAGGCTTTCGGGCGGCACCAGCTCGAAGACCTTCACCCCGTCCAGCGTCCAGCCGTGGGAGGCGGCGCTGGTGCGAAGCTCCTCCTCGGTCTCCGACAGGGTGACGTAGAGGGTGCGCTCGCCTCGCGCCGCGCCGTCGCGCAGGAAGCTCAGGGCCGCGGTGGTCTTGCCGGTACCGGGGCTGCCCTCGAGCAGGTACACGCGGTCGCGCTCCAGCCCGCCCCCCAGAATGTCGTCTAGGCCAGCTACTCCCGTGGCCGCCTGCGAAAGAAGGCCCGCGGCCTTGGCGTCGTCCATATCCGATCCCGTAGTCCAGGGTCAGACATAGCCGCAAAAGTGAAGCCGGTCACGCGCTCGTTGAGCGCGTTCATCCTAATGCTTGCGCCGCTTGAACCTCAGGCCGCAACGGGGGCAGGCGCGGTCGGGCGTGGTCATGAAGTAGCGGATGCGGTGACGCCCCGGCGGGCCGCTTGGGCGGAAGAACACCGGCAGGCCGCAACGCGGGCAGCGGCAGGTCGCCCAGATGAACACGGCCAGCGCCACCAGGGCGCCGTAGGGGATTTCGCCCCAGTAGCCGGTCAGGCTGGCGATCTCCAGGCCGAGCCACAGCCCGGCCAGCAGCCACCAGGCCGTCACGATCAGGCGCGCCACGCCTTCCTGGTTCAAGCCGTCCCCGCTCTTCCGATCGCATAGAAGCGGTCAGCACGCTGACGCTTCAGCTCCTCGGGAGAAAGGGCGTCGAGCGCGTTTAGTTCCGCTTCCACCGCGTCGCCGACGTTGCGGATGGCGGTTTCCGGGTCCGAATGGGCGCCGCCCGGCGGCTCATCGATCACCCGGTCCACCACGCCCGAGCGCAGCAGGTCGACCGCGGTGATCTTCATCTGCTCGGCCGCGTCCTTGGCCCGCGAGCCGTCGCGCCACAGGATCGAAGCCGCGCCCTCGGGCGAGATCACCGAATAGATCGAGTGCTCCAGGATCAGCACCTTGTTGGCCGCCGCCAGGGCGATGGCGCCGCCCGAGCCGCCCTCGCCGGTCACCGTGGCGATCATCGGCACCGCCAAGGTCAGGCCGCGCTCGGTGGAGCGGGCGATGGCTTCGGCCTGGCCGCGCTCCTCCGCGCCGATGCCGGGATAGGCGCCGGCGGTGTCGACGAAGGTCAGCACCGGCAGGCCGAACTGCTCGGCCATGTCCATCAGGCGCACCGCCTTGCGGTAGCCCTCGGGCCGCGCCATGCCGAAGTTGTGCTTCAGCCGGGTGGTCGTGTCGTGGCCCTTCTCATGGCCCATCACGACCACGGGCCGTCCGCGGAACCGCCCCAGCCCGCCCACGATCGCCTGGTCGTCGCCGAACTTCCGGTCGCCCCGCAGCTCCACGAACTCGGTGATCAGCCCGGCCACGTAGTCGACGAAGTGAGGCCGCTCCGGGTGGCGGGCCACCTGGGTCTTCTGCCAGGCGTCCAGCTTGGAATAGGTGTCGCGCCTCAGCGTCTCCACCCGACCACGCAGGGCCGCGATCTCCGCGTCGAAGGCCCCGGGGCCCGCGGTCTCCGACAGATGACTGAGCTCCTCGATCTTGGCTTCGAGCTCCGCGACGGGCTTCTCGAAATCGAGGTAGTGGCGGGCGGCGGCCATGGAATCCCGAAGCTTTACGTCGACGGCGCGGAAACTAGGCGCAACAGCGCCGCGGACGCAACCGTTCCGGGCGACGGGCGGTTGCCCCGCGCCGCCGAACCGCTAGAACGCCTCCATGCCCGCCGACACCGCTTCCCCCGCCGCCGATCCCCTGCTCAGCCTCGAACCCGCCCGCCGCGTCTCGGTGCGCGACGTGTTCGGGGTGGACAGCGACATGGTCGTGCCCGCCTTCGACACGCCCGACCCGCACGTGCCCGAGATCGACACTGCCTACCGCTTCGATCCCGAAACCACGCTGGCGATCTGCGCCGGCTTCGCCCACGACCGGCGGGTGATGGTCCAGGGCTATCACGGCACCGGCAAGTCGACCCACATCGAGCAGGTGGCCGCGCGGCTGAACTGGCCGCTGGTGCGGGTGAACCTGGACGCCCACGTCAGCCGCATCGACCTGGTCGGCAAGGACGCCATCGTCCTGAAGGAAGGCAAGCAGGTCACCGAGTTTCGCGAGGGCATGCTGCCCTGGGCGCTGCAGCGCCCGATCGCTCTGGTGTTCGACGAGTACGACGCCGGCCGCCCCGACGTGATGTTCGTGATCCAGCGGGTGCTGGAGGCGCAAGGCAAGTTGACCCTGCTCGACCAGAACCGGGTGATCCGGCCCAACCGCTTCTTCCGCCTGTTTGCGACCACCAACACCATAGGCCTCGGCGACACCACCGGCCTGTACCACGGCACCCAGCAGATCAATCAGGGCCAGATGGACCGCTGGAACATCGTCACCACCCTGAACTACCTGTCCCACGACGTGGAGCAGGAGATCGTGCTGGCCAAGGCGCCCGAGTACGACAGCCCCGAGGGCCGCCGCACCATCGCCGCCATGGTCCGGGTTGCCGACATGACCCGCAACGCCTTCATGAACGGCGACGTCTCCACGGTGATGAGCCCCCGCACGGTCATGACCTGGGCTCAGAACGCCACCATCTTCGGCGGCGACGTGGCGACCGCCTTCCGCATGACCTTCCTAAACAAATGCGACGAGCTGGAACGCCCCACCGTCGCCGAGTTCTACCAGCGCGCCTTCGGAACCGACCTGCCCGAGAGCGCGGCGCGGGTGAAGGTGGCGTGAGCTGAGGCGCCTCGCCCGCCTCCGCAGCGCCCTCGCCCTGCCGTCCGGCCCACGCGCCTGGGCTGAGACCGCCCTCGCCGCCCTCCTCCTCGCCGCCGTCGCCGTCCCGCTCGGGCTCGCGACCGGGCTGTTCCGCTACGATCCCCTGCCGTTCTCCGAACTCGCCCTCACCGCCCTGGTCGCGTTGTTCGTGCCGGCGCTGGGCGAGGAGCTGGTGTTCCGCGGCCTGCTGATCCCAGGTCGCGACGCGGCGCCCCAAGCCGTGGGCGCGGTCGCCCTGTCCACGGCGCTGTTCGTGCTCTGGCACCCGCTGCAGACGCTGTGGTGGAATGAGGCGGCGGCGGTGTTCCTGCGCCCCGACTTCCTGGCGATCGTCGCCCTGCTGGGCCTGCTCTGCGCGCTCCTGCGGCGTCGCTCCGGCTCGATCTGGCCCGGCGTCGCCCTGCACTGGGCGGTCGTGGTCGGCTGGAAGGGTTGGCTCGCCGGCTGAGCGCCCGCCGCGCTCAGGCCCCGATCAGGGCTCGGGCCGCCGCGCGAGCCGCGTCGGTGACCTCGGCGCCGGCCAGCATGCGGGCCAGCTCCTCCTCCCGCTCCGCCGGCGACAGCACCGAAACCGCGGTGCGGACCGTCCCGCCGCCGCTTTCGCGCTTGGCGACCTTCCAGTGGGCGGCGGCGCGGGCGGCGACCTGGGGGCTGTGGGTGACGACCAGCACCTGACCGGTCTCGGCTAGGCGGCGCAGGCGCAGGCCGACCGCGTCGGCCACCGCGCCGCCCACCCCCTGGTCCACCTCGTCGAAGATCATCGCCGGGCCCGAGCCCCGGCCCGCCAGCGACGCCTTCAGCGCCAGGGCGAAGCGCGCCAGCTCGCCGCCCGAGGCGATGGCCCCGAGCCCTCCGAACGGCGCGCCCGGGTTGGTCGACACCTCGAACTCTACCCGGTCGGCGCCCTCCGGCCCGCCGCGCTCGGCCGGCAGCGGCTCGACGGCGACACGGAAGCGGGCCTTGTCGAGCTTCAGCGGCGGCAGCTCGGCCCCGACCGCGGCGGCCAGCCGCTCCGCGGCGGCCCGGCGCGCGGCGGAGAGCTCCGCGGCGGCCCGGCGCCACTCGGCCTCGGCGGCGGACGCGGCGGCCTGCGCCTGCTTCAGAGCGGCTTCCCCGTCCTCGGCCAGACGCAGGGCCTCGGCGATCCGAACCCGTTCGGTCGACAGCGCGTCGACCGAGACCCCCAGCTTGCGGGCGGCCGCGCGCAGAGCGAACAGCCGCTCCTCGGCCTTGTCCAGTCGCCCAGGCTCGAAGTCGAAGGCTTCGGCCGCAGCGTCGATCCCGGCGATCGCCTCCAGGGCCTCGATCAGGGTGCGGTCGATCGCCTCGGCGGCGGCAGCCAGGCGCTTGACCACCGCGTTGTCCGCGTCGGCCCCGGCCTGCAGAGCGCGCTCGCGGGCGCGCTCCACCGCACGGTAGGCCTGCGACAGACGACCCGACAGCTGGTCGCCGCCCAGCGCCTCGCGGGCCGAGGCGATGTCCGCCAGCGCCTTCTCCGCCGCGCCGAGCAAAGCCCGCTCCCCCACCAAGCTCAGTTCCTCGCCCTCGCGCGGATCGAGCCGGTCCAGTTCGGACAGGCGCAACGACAGCTCCTGGGCCTCGGCGGCGGCGCGCGCGGCGCGCTCGGACAGGGCGCGGGCCTCCTCCAGCCGCTCGCGCCAGGCGCGCCAAGCGGCGCGGGTGCGCTCCAGCAGCGGCTCGGCGACCGCGTAGGCGTCGAGCAGGTTCCGGTGAGTGCGCTGGTCCAGCAGACCGACGGTCTCGTGCTGGCCGTGCACCTCGACCAAGGCCTCGCCGATCTCCTTCAGCACGCCCACGCCCACCGGCTGGTCGTTGACGAAGGCGCGCGAACGGCCGTCGGCGCCGAGCTGCCGGCGCAGCACCAGATCCTCCGACCGGTCGAACGCCAGGCCGCGCTCCTCCAGCAGGCTCCAGACCTCGTGGTCCGGCGCGGGCGCGAACACGGCGGTGGCGACCGCGCGCTCGGCGCCGGCACGGACCAGGCCCGAATCGGCGCGGGCGCCGGTGGCCAGCCCGAGGGAGTCGAGGATGATGGACTTGCCTGCGCCGGTCTCACCGGTGAGCGCGGTCAGTCCTGGTCCCACGGCGAGGTCGAGGGAGTCCACGAGCACGACGTCGCGGATGGCCAGGCCGATCAGCATGAGGTCACCCTAGCCGGATTCGGCGCCGGCCGTGCGGGAGGGAAGCCGAGGCGGTCAGCCCGGGATGATGCGCCCGAGCCAGCTTTCCTTCTTCTTCGGCGTCTCGCCTTCGGCGTCGGCCTGGCCCGGCGCGACGTCCGGCTTCAGGCCGCGGTCGGTCAGCAGGCCGTAGGCGTCGGCGTACCAGCGGTCGCCCGCGTAGTTGTGGCCCAGCACCGCGCCGTTGCGCTCCGCCTCGTCGGTCAGGCCCAGCGTCAGATAGGCCTCGACCAGGCGGTAGAGGGCCTCGGGGGTGTGGCTGGTGGTCTGGTACTTGTCGACCACGGTCTTGAACCGGCCGATGGCGGCCAGCGGCTGGTTGTTGCGCAGGTACCAGCGGCCGACGGACATCTCCTTGCCCGCCAGCTGGTCGTTGACCATGTCGATCTTCACCCGCGCGTCGCGGGCGTAGTCGGTGCTCGGGTACCGTTGCGACACGTCGCGCAGCGCCGCCAGCGCCTGCATGGTGGCGCCCTGGTCGCGGCCCACGTCGACGATCTGCTCGAAATAGCACATCGACTTCAGGTAATAGGCGTAGGACGCCGACGGGCTGCCCGGATAGAGCTGGATAAACCGGTCCGCGGCCGAAACCGCCTCCGCATACTGGTTGCCGGAATAGTAGGCGTAAGCCTGCATCAGGATCGCCCGCCGCGACCACTCTGAATAGGGGTGCTGCCGCTCCACCTCTTCGAAGTAATCGACCGCCTCGGACCAGCGGCCCTGGTCCAGGCGCTTGGCGCCCATGGAGTAGAGCGCGTCGACCGGGCGCTCCTCGTAAGCGATCTGCGGCTTGTTGTTCTTGCCCGCGCAGCCCGACAGGGCGGCGGCGACGGCCACGGCCGCGATCACGGCTTTACGGCTGGAAAGCTGGAAACGCACCGGTCAGGACCTCATGGTTGCGCGCTGGCGAGCGGCCCTCCCCGGGGCGTGCGGCGCGAAGCTGTCGCTTCCGCTTCTACACGACGGGTCGGGCGCCGCCAACCGATGGCGCAGGACTGTGGCGATCAGACGGCCTGGGCCAGATCGCGCGCCGGCGCGACCACGCGCCACGCCTCGGGGCGCGACAGCAGTTCGCGCACCAGCTTGTTGTTCATGGCGTGGCCGGCCTTGCGGCCTTCGAAGCGGCCGATGATCGGCATGCCCAGCACGTACAGGTCGCCGATCGCGTCCAGCGCCTTGTGCCGCACGAACTCGTCGGCGAAGCGCAGTCCCTCGGGGTTGAGGATGCGGTCGCCGTCGATGACCACCGCGTTCTCCAGGCTGCCGCCCCGGGCCAAGCCCATCTTGCGCAGCGCCTCGACCTCCTGGACGAAGCCGAAGGTCCGCGCGGACATCAGTTCGTCGCGGAAGCTCTGCTCGGTCAGGACCACGTCCACGCTCTGGCGGCCGATCGCCGCGGTCGGGAATTCGATCTCGAAGAACACCTCGAAGCGGTCGCACGGCAGCAGGGCGGCCAGCTTGTCGCCCTCCTCCACCACCACGGGCTCCAGGATCTCGATGTAGCGCTGCGGCGCCTCCTGGCGGCGGAAGCCCGCGCGGTCCAGCAACTGGACGAACGGCAGGGCCGAGCCGTCCATGATCGGCACTTCCGGGCCGTCCAGCTCGACCACCGCATTGTCGATCCCCAGCGCGCAGAAGGCGGCCATCAGGTGCTCGATAGTGGAGACGGTCACGCCCGCGGCGTTGGCGATCACCGTGCCGAGCTGGGTCTGGATCACCGCCTCGCCGGTCGCCGGCACGCGGTTGTCGCGGTCCTTCACGTCGGTGCGGACGAACACGATCCCCTGCCCGCCCGCGGCCGGGCGGATCGACAGGCGCACGCGCTCGCCGGTGTGCACGCCCACGCCCGCGCAGATCGCGGGAGAGGACAGCGTATGCTCATGCAGTTCCGACGACGTACTCACGACAGTGATATCCCCGACCCGGTGAAATCCAGGTTTCGCCCCGCCTACCGATCTAGGGAAGGCGACCGATAGCCTCAACTAAAGCTTGGTTTCGCTTTGTTTCGCCCGGTGAAAGGGGTGCGCTGGAGCCGCTACCTCGTCGAGGCGGCACGGGACGGCGCGCGGAACGGCCGGGCTTGCGCTACATTCTCCGTCCGATGCGCGCCTTCTCCCGACTGCTCGACCGGCTGGCGCTGACGCCGTCCCGCAACGCCAAGCTGGTCTTGGTGCGCGACTATTTGAAGACCGCGCCCGACCCTGATCGCGGCTGGGCCCTGGCCGCGCTGACCGGTGATCTGGTGTTCCATGCGGCCAAGCCGGCGATGATCCGCAAGGCGGCCGAGGCCCGGGTCGACCCGGTGCTGTTCGGCTGGTCCTGGAACTACGTCGGCGACCTGGCCGAGACCGTCGCCCTGATCTGGCCGGTCGATCCGTCGCGCCGCCCGAACCGCGAACCCGAGCTGTCGGAGGTGGTCGAGGCGCTGAAATCAGCCAAACGCGACGAGGTGCAGGGCCTGTTGGAGGGCTGGCTGGACGCGCTGGACCCGATTTCGCGCTGGGCGCTGCTGAAGCTGGTCACCGGCGAGCTCCGGGTCGGGCTGTCGTCGCGCCTGGCCAAGACCGCCGCCGCCATGATCCGCCCCGAGCGCAAGCCTCTGCCGCCCTCCCCCGGCGAGGACGACGAGCAGGGCGAGCCGCTGGAGCCGGTGGACGTCAGCGAGATAGAGGAGGTCTGGCACGCGGTCTCGGCGCCCTACGGCGACCTGTTCGCCTGGCTGGAGGGCCGCTCCGAGCGCCCCAGCGCCGCCGCGCCCGGCCGCTTCCGGCCGGTGATGCTGGCCCACGCCCTGGACGAGGCGGTCGACTTCGACAAGCTGGACCCCGCCGACTACGCCGCCGAGTGGAAGTGGGACGGCATCCGCGTGCAGGCGGTCTGCGAAGGCGGCGAGCAGCGCCTGTGGTCGCGCACCGGCGACGAGATCAGCCGCGCCTTTCCCGACCTGATGGTGGCGTTGAAATTCGACGGCGCGGTGGACGGCGAGCTGCTGGTGATCCGCGACGGCGCCGTCGCGCCCTTCGCCGACCTGCAGCAGCGGCTGAACCGCAAGACGGTGGACGCCAAGCTGATCAAGGGCTTTCCCGCCGCGATCCGCGCCTACGACCTGCTGACCGACAGCGGCGAGGACACCCGTGGGCTGCCGTTCGACGAGCGCCGCAGGCGGCTGGAAGCCTTCGTCGCGCGCCACGCTTCGGAGCGCCTGTCGCTGTCGCCGCTGGTCCCGTTCGACAGCTGGGACGAGCTGGCCCGCCTGCGCGCCGATCCGCCGGTGGGCGCCGCGGCCGAGGGGCTGATGCTGAAGCGCCGGGACTCCGCCTACCAGTCCGGCCGCCCGAAGGGCCCGTGGTTCAAGTGGAAGCGCGATCCGTACCTGATCGACGCGGTCTTGATGTACGCCCAGCGCGGGTCGGGGCGACGGTCCAGCTTCTATTCCGACTACACCTTCGGCGTCTGGACCGAGGACGGCCAGCTGGCGCCGGTCGGCAAGGCCTACTTCGGCTTCACCGACGAGGAGCTGAAGCTGATCGACAAGTTCGTACGCGACCACACCGTGGACCGCTTCGGCCCCGTCCGCGCCTTGCGCGCCGACCGCGACTTCGGCCTGGTGTTCGAGGTGGCGTTCGAGGGCCTGCAACGCTCCGGCCGCCATCGCTCCGGCGTCGCCATGCGCTTCCCCCGCATCAGCCGCATCCGCTGGGATAAGCCCGCGCGCGAGGCGGACACGCTGGTCACGGTGTTCGCGCTGCTGGACCGCATCGAGGCCGGCGGGGGGCGGGCCTTGCCGCCGACGTCCGATCCCGCCAAGACCGCCTCATGAGCTGGATCCGCCGTTACGACGGCCCCGAACCGCAGCGCGTGAACAAATGGCTGGCCCAGGCCGGGGTCTGTTCGCGGCGTGAGGCCGAGGCGCTGATCGCCGAGGGACTGGTGTCGATCGACGGGGAGCCGGTCGCGGACGCCGGGCGTAAGATCCTGCCCGGCCAGACCCTGACCCTGGCAGGCGCGGCGACCGAGCAGCTGCGCGAGGCGCTGACCGCGGTGGTGCACAAGCCGCCCGGCGTCGTCTCCGCCCACCCCGAGCCCGGCCAGTTCGAGGCCGCACGGCTGCTGACCGCCGACAACCTGGAGGGCGCCGGCGTCCCGCCGCCCGAAGGCGCGAGCCTGCCGCCGCTGGGCCGGCTCGACCTCGACTCGCGCGGCCTGCTGCTGCTGTCCCAGGACGGGGTGCTGGCCAAGGCGCTGATCGGGCCGGACTCCGAGGTGGAGAAGGAGTACCGCGTCCGCGTCTCGGGCGAGCTGAGCGAGCGCAAGGTCGCCCTGCTGCGGCACGGCCTGCGGCTCGACGGCAAGCCGCTGAAGCGGGCGCGGGTGGACGTAAAGGGCGAGGGGCGGCTGCGCTTCGTCCTGACCGAGGGCCGCAACCGCCAGATCCGGCGTATGTGCGAGCTGGTGGAGCTCAGGGTGGTGGACCTGTTCCGCGTCCGCATCGGCTCGTTGCGGTTGGGCGACCTGCCCGAGGGGCGCTGGCGACCGCTGAGCGCGGAGGAGCGCGCCGCCCTGCTGGCCCCGCCCGTGCGCGACCGCTGAACTCCGGGCCCGGTCCCGCGTTGGCTGGCTGACGCCGGAGGAGCCCGCATGGTCGAAGGAAGAGGCCGCAACGCCGCCCCGGGACCCGGACCCGGCCGGGGACCGGGCCGCAACCGCATGCTGATGGCCGCCGCCGCCGTGGCCGCCGCCGCCCTGGCGGCCCTGGCCGCGGGTATGCGCCTGGACGAGCAGGACCACGGCGAAGGCGGCCCCGTCGGCGGTCCGTCGGTCGGGGCGGGGCCGGCCCTGTGACGGCCGCCCTGCGCCTGGCGGCCATGACGCTCGCCGTGTCCGGCGGCCTGGCCGGCTGCATGAGCCTGTCGCGCAGCGAGCCGGTCGCCGCCCTCTCGCCCGAGGTCGCACGCGGCGCCTACGTCGACCAGATGAGCGTGCTGAGCGCGGCGAAGGGTCTGTCGCCCGAGTTCGAGGCGGTGTTCCGCGCCCGGGTGGGCGAGAAGCTTCGCGGCTGCGCGACCGGAACCCGGCCGCTGCGGCTGGAGGCGCGCATCGACCGGCTCGACAAAGCCGACCCGGTGGCCACCGCCGTGATCGGCGGCGCCAACGTGCTGCGCGGCTCGGCGCGGCTGGTGGACGTTCAGACCGGAGAGGTGGTCGGCGACTACCGCATCGGCTCCACCGTGATCGGCGGCCGCCTGGCGGTGTTCCGCATGGCCGAGGCGGAGGAGCAGATGTCCGACCGCTTCGGCGAGGAGCTCTGCAAGCAGGCGTTCGGGGAGAGCGGCGGGAAGGACTGAGCTCAGACCGTGCCGGCCCGGCGCAGAGCCGCGATCTCCTCCGCCGTCAGGCCGAGGCGCTCCGCTAGAACCGCCTCCGTGTCGGCGCCCAGCGCCGGGGGCGGGCGGTCGTAGGCCGCGGGCGTGGCGGACAGGCGCATCGGGCTGGCGACCGTGCGGACCGGGTCGGCCAGGTCTTCGCGGGTCTGCTGCACCACCAGCTCGCGCGCCTGCGCTTGCGGCTCGGCGAACACGCGGTCGACGGTGTTGATCGGCCCGCAGGGCACCCCCGCCGCCTCGAACGCGGCGATCCAGGCGTCGACGCTTCGCGCGGCCGTCAGGGCGCCGATCCGCGCCGCCAAATCGATCCGGTTCTCGACCCGCAGGGCGTTGGTCGCGAAGCGCGGGTCGACGCCCAGCGCCTCGTCGCCCAGCGCGCGGCACAGGCTGCGGAACTGGCCGTCGTTCCCGACCGCCACCACCACCGCCCCGTCTGCCGTCGGAAAGGGCTGATAGGGCGCGAGGTTGGGGTGGGCGTTGCCCATGCGGCCGGGCGGCTTTCCCGACACGAAGAAATTGGTCGCCTGGTTGGCTAGCATCGCCGCCTGCACGTCGAACAGGGCCAGGTCGACGTGCTGTCCCTCGCCCGTCGCGCGGGCGTGCAGCAGGGCGGCGAGTATCGCGTTCGACGCGTACAGGCCGGTGAACAGGTCCACGACCGCCACCCCCACCTTCATCGGCTCGGCGCCCGGCGCGCCGTCCGGCTGGCCGGTGATCGACATCAGCCCGCCCATGGCCTGGATCATGTAGTCGTAGCCCGCCCGCTCGCGGTAAGGCCCCGTCTGCCCGAAGCCGGTGATCGAGCAGTAGACCAGCCGAGGATTGACCGCGCGCAGGCTGGCGTAATCCAGCCCGTATTTGGCCAGCCCCCCGGTCTTGAAGTTCTCCACCACCACGTCGGCCTGCCCGGCCAACCGCCGCAGCAGGGCCGCGCCCTCCGGCGTAGCCATGTCCACCGTCACCGAGCGCTTGCCCCGGTTGGCGCAGAGGAAATAGGCGGCGTCACCCGGGCTCCCGTCCGCCCTGGTGGTGAACGGCGGACCCCAGGCGCGGGTGTCGTCCCCCGCGCCTGGTCGCTCGACCTTGATCACCTCCGCGCCCAGCTCGGCCAGCAGCTGCGTCGCCCACGGCCCGGCCAACACGCGCGACAGGTCCAGGACGGTGACGCCCGAGAGGGGGCCGGTGGAGGATTCGCTCATGCTTTCCTTTAGCCCGGCCATGACGGACTTGTCTCAAGCGCTGCAGACTACCTAAATGGCCGTCGGCCCGCCGCGACGGCCCCTCTCCCCACGTGAGATGAGGCGGAGAAATGACCTCTTCCTCGCTCCAGATGCTGTCGCTCGTTGCCGCCCTTGTCGCCGCCGGCGCGTTCGCCGGGCTGATCGCGGGGCTGTTCGGCGTAGGAGGCGGCACGGTGATCGTGCCGGCGCTGTTCTACGCCTTCGCCGTGTTGCGACTGGGGGGAGAGAGCAACCTGCACGTGGCCGTCGGCTCCTCGCTGGCGGTGATCATCGCCACCTCGTTCCGCTCGCTGGCGGCCCACCGCGCGCACGGGGTGGTGGACGACGCGGTGCTGAAGACCTGGAGCCCGTGGGTGGCGGTCGGGGGCGGGGTCGGCGCGGCGCTGGCGGGCGTTTCCTCCCAGGAAGCGCTGACTGTCGTTTACGCGATCGCGGTGACTCTGGTGGCCGCGCAGTTGGGCCTGGCCAAGGAGAGCTGGACCCTGCGGTCGGACCTGCCGGGCGGCTGGTGGCGGCGGGGGCTCGGGACTTTCATCGGCCTGCTGTCGGCGATGATGGGCGTGGGCGGCGGGGCGATGGGGTCGATGCTGATGACGCTCTGCGGGCGTCCGATCCACCAGGCGGTGGCGACCGCGTCCGGCTTCGGCCTGGCGATCGGGATACCGGCGACGTTGGGGTTCTTGGTTTTCGGCTGGGACGCCCCAGGCCGCCCTCCCCTGTCGCTGGGGTACGTGAACGTGCCGGCGGTGCTGGTGATGGGCCTGCTGACCGGAGCGGTCGCTCCTTACGGGGCGAAGCTGGCGCACCGGCTGGACCGGCGGATGCTGCGCCGCGCGTTCGCGGTGTTCCTGGTGCTGACCGCGATCTCGATCGCGGCGAAGACGCTCTAGCTCAGGGCCGCAGGATAAGGCTGTCGCGCGTCGCCTCGAACCGCGACAGGCGACCGAGATAGCTCATGCCGAGCAGCGAGGTCTCCAGCCCCTCCTCCATCACCAGCGCCTGCACCTTTTCCACCTTGGCCCCGGCGACGGAGACATAGTCGAGTTCGACCAGGGCGGCCTTGGTCTTGCCCGCGGCGGTGGAGACCGGGTGGCGGAAGTCGAGCTCCGAAGCCTTCAACCCCAGCCGGAACGCGTCGTCCGCGGTAAGGGCGACGGTGGTGGCGCCGGTGTCCACCAGGAAGCGCACGCGACGGCCGTTGACCTTGGCCTCGGCCCAGAAGTGGCCGTCGGCGCCCTTGGTCACCGCCGCGGCGTCGGTCGCGACCGCGACGCGGGTCAGGGCGGGTTCGGGCGTCGCCTCCACCCGCCGGTCCAGGGCGATGATCGACTGGGCGGCGACCAGGGCCGAGACGACGGCGGCGGCCAGGATGGCGGCGGGCTTGAGCATGAACGGTCCGACTGACGCGATGCGCCGGTTCTGGCGCTCGACCTCACCCTAGCCGAAGCGGGTTGGCGCCCGGTGTAGAGACAGGGTTCACAAGCGGTGAACGCGTTCAGGCGGGGCCGAGTTTGGCGGGATCGATCCGCCCGCGGCGCGCCGGCAGCTCGGCCATGATCTCCGCCCGACGCTCGGGCGTCAGCGACGCCCAGCCGGCGATCTCCTGCAGGGTGCGCAGGCACCCCAGGCAAAGCCCGCTCTCCCCGTCCACGACGCAGACCTTGACGCAAGGCGTGGCGATCGGGGCGGGCGGCGTATCCATACTGCGGTCCTAGGTGTTCGTCGGATTGATTACAAGGCTGTAATATCATTACGAGTAAGTAATCAGATTAAATCGAAGTAAGATGGTCAACATGTATGGAGTTTAATTTGAGTTCGGGGAGCGCATTTAGCATCTTCTGCTCAACGAAAGACCACCGCACTCACCCAACGAACGGAGCACTCCAATGCGTCTCGTCACCGCCTTCACCCTGACCCTCGCCGCCGTCCCGGCTGTCGCTTTCGCCGCCGCCGTGGCGACCGTCGCCCACGCCCAGCCGAGCACCGCGAGCCGTCTTTCCGACGCGGAATACGTGGCCCTCGCCCGGTGCACCGGCCTGACCGCGGCGACCGGCGAAGACGTGTCGCAGCTGAAGGCCCTGCTGAAGGTGCAGAAGCGGGGTCGCTCCATGTATGTCGAAGATCGCGCCGATCACGTCCGCAGCGAAGCGCAAGGTCTCAGCGCCGCCGACGCGGCCGCCCAACGTGACGCGGCTTGCGCGGCCTTCAAGGGCTGATCACCGCTCTCTCCCTACGTCCCTCTCTCAGTCGCCAGCCTGACGCCCCGGTCTCGACCGGGGCGCTTTTTTCACGTTCCGGAAGCTTCGATGCCGAGAGCCGTTGCACACATTGCGAGCGGCCGCCCACACGATCCATGCGCTTCGCCAGCATTCCTGTGGCGCGCCGACAGCGATTTTAGTCAGGACCCGGATTAGTTGTTGCGCATTATGACAGATGTGCGACACTCAAGCTCGACGCGCTGACGACTGGGAGGGTGAGAGTCCCTGGGAGCCGCGACGCGTCTCTGAAAGCCACGCACAAGAGGCATTGGAGACGCTTCCATGAACGACAAAGAAAAGAACCTGCAGCACGCCATGATGTCCTTCGCCCTGATGGGCGGGATGCTGGTCACGCCCCGGCACAGGCCGCACCGCACCGAGAGCCGGCCGCAGGACTTCGTTCCCACCCCGCGCAAGCCGCGCTGATCCCTTCTCGCTTTCTTGCGGACGCAAGCCCCGGCCTCTAGTCAGGCCGGGGTTTTCGTTTGCGGGGCGACCATGATCGACCTTGAGAAGCGCGGCGCGGTCGCGATCCTGACGCTGAACCGGCCGGAGAAGCTGAACGCCCTGCCCGAGCCCGGCGACGGGGAGGCGTTCGCCGCCGTCTGCGAGGCGATCAACGCCGACCGGGAGATCCGCTGCGCGGTAATGACCGGAGCGGGGCGGGCGTTCTCGGCGGGCGGCGACGTCAAAGCCATGCAGGCCAAGGCCGACCTGTTCGAAGGCGGCGGGATCGCCATTCGCGAGCGTTACCGCCGGGTGGTCCACCGGATCGTCCGGGCGCTGTACGGCCTGGAGGTCCCCCTGGTCGCGGCGGTGAACGGGCCGGCCGTGGGCCTGGGCTGCGACATCGCCGGCCTGGCCGACGTGCGCATCGCCTCGTCCGAAGCCCGGTTCGGCGTGCCGTTCCTGAAGCTCGGCATCGTGCCGGGCGACGGCGGGGCCTGGCTGCTGCCCCGGCTGGTCGGCTACGCGCGGGCGGCGGAACTGCTGTTCACCGGCGACCTGATCGACGCCGAGACGGCGCTGGCCTGGGGTCTGGTCAACCGCGTCGTGCCGCACGAGCGGGTGATGGAGGAGACGCTGGCGCTGGCGGGGAAGATCGCCGCCCAGCCGCCGCACGCGCTGCGCCTGACCAAGGCCCTGCTGCGCCAGGGCCGCGAGAGTTCCTACGAGGCGCTGCTGGAGACAACCGCCGCCGCCCAGGCCCTCGCGCACCTGACCGCCGACCACATGGAGGGCGTCGCCGCCCACCTGGAGAAGCGCCCGCCGGTGTTCCGGGGCGAGTAGCGCCTCAGCCGGCCAGCAGCGTCAGGATCTTCTGCGACTGCTCCAGCCCCGCCTGCGGCGCGACCTCGCCCGAGCGGTCGCCGATCTTGTCCCAGGCGTCGCGCACCATCTCGGGCGTGGCGCCGGTCCCGAGATTGACGCCGGTGGTCTCCACCAGACGGGTCAGGGCGAACACGCCGGCGCCGGCCGACAGGATCGCGCCGCTCGGCGCTTCTTCGGAGGCCAGATACAGCACGCCCGGCATCACCTCGGCCGGGCCGAACTTGCCGAGAATCTCCGGGGGGAAGATGTCCTCGGTCATGCGCGTGGCGGCGACCGGAGCGACGGCGTTGACGCGCACGTCGTTCTTGCGGCCCTCCAGCTTCAGCGTCTGCATCAGCCCGACCAAGCCCAGCTTGGCCGCGCCGTAGTTCGACTGGCCGAAGTTGCCGTACAGGCCCGACGACGAGGTGGTGACGACGATGCGGCCGTAGTTCTGGGCCCGCATGATCTCCCACACCGCCTTGGCGCAGATCGCCGTGCCCGTCAGGTGCACGTCGACGACGAAGCGGAAGTCCTCGACCTCCATCTTGGCGAAGGTCTTGTCGCGCAACACCCCGGCGTTGGCGATCAGCACGTCGATGCGACCCCACTTCGCCATCGCCTGGGCGACCATGTCGGCCACGCCGGCCTCGTCGGTGACCGAGGTCCCGTGGGCGATCGCCTCGCCGCCCAGCGCCGCGATCTCGTCCGCCACGGCTTGAGCGGCTTCGCTGGAACCGCCGACGCCGTCGCGCGCGCCGCCGAAGTCGTTGACCACCACCTTGGCCCCGCGCCGCGCCAGCTCCAGCGCGTACTCGCGCCCCAGGCCCCGCGCGGCCCCGGTGACGATCGCGACCCGTCCGTCGAAGCGGATGTCGGCCATGCTGCTGCTCTCCCGTGGATGTGGCTTTCGCCGCTTAGCAGCACGCGCGAGGGCGGCGGTCAAACCCGGGACTGGAACCCCGCCACGGTGAAGGCGTATTGAGGCGTGACCCGAGGGGACGCCATGAGAACGACGCTGCCGACCATCGCCGCCGCCGCCCTGCTGCTCGCGGCCGCCGCCCTGCCCGCCGCCGCCCAGGAGGGTCCGCCGCCGGACGAGGCGGATGACGCGGGCGAGACCTGGGACGAGCCTGAGGGTTCGGGCCTGACCTGGACCGCGGGCGTCCAGACCGACTACGTGCGCCGCGGCGTCAGCCGCACCGAGGACGGCTCGGTGTTCCTCGGCGTCGACTACGAGGCCGGCGTCTTCTACGCCGGCGCCTGGGCGTCCAACGTCGACGTCGGCCAGGCGGACGCGGAAGGCGACTTCTACGTGGGCGTCCGGCCGGAGATCGCGGGCTTCGGCGTGGACCTGTCGGCGACCTACGTCGCCTACCTGGGCCAGGGCGACGGCGAGGACCTGAACCACTGGGAGACCCAAGCCCAGCTCAGCCGCTCGATCGGTCCGGTGTGGGCCGCGGCCTCCGTCGGCTGGTCGCCGGACTGGATCGGCGCGGGCGAGGAGGCCTGGTGGTGGCGGGCCGACGCCGCCTACGAGGTTCTGCCCCGCTGGACGCTGTCCGCCGCGGTCGGCGGCCAGGACGTCTCCGACAGCCCGGAGGAGTATACCTACTGGAACGTCGGCACGACCTACGCCCTGACGGACCGGATCAGCACCGACGTCCGCTGGTGGGACACCGACGCCGACGACCTGGGCGAGCCTTACGAAGGGCGGCTGGTGGCGGGGATCAAGATCGCGTTCTGAGGGCCGCAGGGGGTCTCTTTCGTCCGCGCCATAATTGATTTCGTCATCCCGGCCGCAGCGGAGCGGAGCGCCGGGAGCGTGGGAGGCGGAGCGCTCCGGCGGCCCCTGGGTCCCGGATAAGCGCTTCGCGCTTTCCGGGATGACAAGCGGGCGCGCGTTTTCAGCATCGGGCCGGAGCTCCGAAGTTCGTGGGGAGGCGCGGAGCGCGGGCGGGCCGCCCGGAACCGTAGCCCTCTTGCGAGGGCGCTATGAATTTTCGGCGGGTTCCCCCG
>Ga0196974_1000154_pt1 | contig 21440 bp, 15 predicted proteins | sample S1_1013CmetaG_FD_155477 | JGI IMG/M metagenome (GOLD analysis project Ga0196974, IMG submission 155477) | Soil microbial communities from Anza Borrego desert, Southern California, United States - S1_10-13C | ecosystem: Environmental > Terrestrial > Soil > Desert | place: USA: California...
GCGCTGGCCCTGGCTCTTGTTGCCGTGGATGGCGGCGGCTTCGATGCCGCCGGCCTCCAGATAGGCCGCGACCTTGTCGGCGCCGTGCTTGGTGCGGGTGAACACCAGGGAGCGGCTGAACTTCGGGTCGGCGAACATCTCCGACAGCAGGGCGCGCTTGCGCACCTGCTCGACGAACAGCACCTGCTGGCTGATCTTCTCCACGGTGGTGGCCTGCGGCGTCACCTCGACCCGCACCGGATCGGTCAGCAGCTCGCCCGCCAGCTTGGCGATGTCGGAGGGCATGGTGGCCGAGAAGAACAGGTTCTGGCGCTGCTTGGGCAGGCGCGAGGCGACCTGGCGGATCGGCTTGACGAAGCCCAGGTCCAGCATCTGGTCGGCCTCGTCCAGCACGAATACCTCGGTGGCCGACACGTCGAGCACCTTCTGGGCCATGTGGTCGAGCAGCCGGCCGGGAGTGGCCACCAGCACGTCGACGCCGGGGGCCAGCGCGCGCTCCTGCGGGCCGTACTTCACGCCGCCGAACACCACCGCGACGGTGACGCCGAGGTGGCGGCCGTAGGTGCGGAAGCTGTCGGCGATCTGGCTGGCCAGTTCGCGCGTCGGCGACAGCACCAGCACGCGGCAGGTGCGCCGCACCGGCGGCTTCTTGTCGGCCGCCAGGCGGTGCAGGATCGGCAGGGCGAAGGCGGCGGTCTTGCCGGTGCCGGTCTGGGCGATGCCCAGCAGGTCGCGGCCGGTCAGCAGGGTCGGGATGGCCTTGGCCTGGATCGGGGTCGGGGTCTCGTAGCCTTCGCTGGCGAGGGCTTTCAGCAGGGCCGGATTGAGGCCCAGGTCTTGGAATTTCGTGGTCACGTAAGCGGCTTTCATACGGTCGCAGGCGCGCAAGGTTCACGCGCGCCGACGGCCCCGCGGTCTTCGCGGAGCGTTTCGGGGCGACGTCCCGCGTGTCTCGGACAGTCGAAGCGGTCTTGAGGGATCGGGCGCTCTACGGCGGACCGGTCGAAACCGATCCTCACGCGGCCGGAGCGCCGAGGGTCGCAAGATCGCGACAGGGGCGGATATGGGGGAGCGGGGCCGCAAAGTCAAGGAAAGCGCCCGCGAGCGCCCGTCCTCGTTGCCGAACGGCTTCGGCGAGACCATTTTACCGGCCGACGCGTTGTCACACGAACGCCCATACCAGCCGCACGGGAACCCGATGATCGGAGACACTTCGCTCGCCCCGGCCGCAGCCGACCTGATCAAGGACGGCACGGACGCCACCTTCATGCAGGACGTGCTGGAGGAGTCGCGCAAGCAGCCGGTGATCGTCGATTTCTGGGCGACCTGGTGCGGCCCCTGCCGCCAGCTGACCCCCGCTCTGGAGAAGGCGGTGCGCGAGGCGAAGGGCGCGGTGAAGCTGGTCAAGATCGACGTGGACAAGAACCCGCGTTTCGCCGGCCAGCTGCGGGTGCAGTCGATCCCGACCGTTTACGGCTTCGTCGACGGGCGGCCGATGGACGGCTTCATGGGCGCGGTGCCGGAGAGCCAGCTGAAGGCCTTCATCGGCCGGCTGACCGGCGGTCCGCCGCCCGAGTCCGACATCGACCAGCTGCTGAACCTGGCGGCGGAGTCGATCCAGGTGGAAGACCTGGGCGGCGCGGCCCAGGCCTACGCCCAGGCGCTGCAGCTCGACCCGACCAACGTCAAGGCGATCGCCGGCATGGCGCGCGTCTACTTCATGGGCGGCGACGCCGAGCAGGCGGCCCAGATCGCCTCGATGGCGCCGGAGGACTCAAAGGACCCCGACATCGTCTCGGTGCGGGCCATGCTGGAGCTGGCGTCCGGCGCCTCGTCGGAAACGGCCGAGATCGAACGCAGGCTGGCCGCCGACCCGAACGACCACCAGGCGCGCTTCGACCTGGCCCTGGCGCTGGCCGGGGAAGGGCGTCTCGAGGACGCGGTCGACCACCTGCTGGCGATCGTCCAGGCCGACCTGGATTGGAACGAGCAGGCCGCGCGCAAACAGCTGCTGAAGATCTTCGAGGCGGCGGGGCCGACTTCTGAGGTGGCGAAGAACGGCCGCCGGCGGCTGTCGTCGCTGCTGTTCAGCTGAGGTCGGCTCCCATGCCCCAGGGCTACGTCCGCACCGCCGACCTGCCCCAGGTGATACCGGTGTTTCCGCTGGACGGGGCCCTGCTGCTGCCGCGCGGGCAACTGCCGCTGAACATCTTCGAGCCGCGCTACCTGAACATGGTGGATGACGCCATGGCCGGGGACCGGGTGATCGGCATGATCCAGACGCTGGGCGGTCAGCGCGCGCGGCCGAACCTGGCGCCGGTCGGCTGCGTCGGCCGGATCACCAGCTACGCCGAGACCTCGGACGGGCGTTACCTGATCACCCTGACCGGGGTGGCGCGCTTCCATGTCGCCGCCGAGCTGCCCGCCTCCAGCCCCTATCGCCAGGTGCGTGCGGACTACGAGGCGTTCGCCGACGACCTGAAGCCGCCGCCCGACGAAGGGTTTTCGGAGCGCGAGCGGTTCCTGGGCGCTCTGAAGGCCTATCTGGCCCGTCGGTCGCTGGACGTGGACTGGGACACCGCCCAGGCCGCGCCGGAGGAGGCGCTGGTCAACAGCCTGGCCATGGCCCTGCCGTTCGAGCCGCAGGAGAAACAGGCGCTGCTGGAGGCGGACGGCCTGGCCGAGCGGCGCGAAGCCCTGACCGCCCTGCTGGAGATCGACGCGGCCGCGCTCGACGATCCTTCCGAGAGCGGCCCGCCCTCGGTACAGTGACGCCATGACCGACCAGCCGACCGTCGAAGACCCGATCCAGCCCGCCGTCGATCCGCGCCTGCTGGAGATCCTGGTGTGCCCGGTGACCAAGGGGCCGCTGGAGTACGACCGCGAGAAGGCCGAACTAGTCAGCCGCGGGGCGAAGCTCGCCTATCCGATCCGAGACGGCGTGCCGATCATGCTGCCGGAAGAGGCGCGGACGCTGGACATCTAGCCCCGAGGCGAGCGGCTCGACCTACTTCTGGAACGGGTAGAAGTCGGAGCCCAGATTCAGGATGGCGGTGAGCTGATCCAGGGCGTTGCGGCTCTCGTCGAGCAAGGCGGGGTCGCGCAGGTCGGCGGGTTGCAGTCGATCGCGGTACCAGCGCTGCGCCCACTCGGTCAGGCGGGCGTGCAGGCCGTCGTTCAGGCGCTGAAAGCCGTTGACGCTGCGCAGTTCCTGCTCGGTCAGCACCACGCGCAGGCGCAGGCACGCGGGGCCGCCGCCGTTCTTCATGCTCTGCTTGACGTCAACGTACTCGACCCGGCCAATCGGGCCGTTGGACGTCACCAGCGCCTGGGCGGCGGCGTGCGCGCGCGGGTTCTCCTCGGTTTCGGTCGGGGCCAGCAGCACCAGCCGATCATCGCCCGGCAGCACCAGCAGCTGGGAATTGAACAGGTAGGAGGCGACGGCGTCGGCGAACGGCAGGTCGGCCGTCGCGATCTCGACGAACTCGGGCTGGAACAGGCCCTCGGCGGCGCGGCGGATCGCCTCCAACGCGCCGGCCTTGTCCTCGAACGCCTGCTCGTGGAACAGCAGGGCCGTGCGCGTGCCCACGCAGACCACGTCGTTATGGAAAGCGCCGCCGTCGATGGCGGCGCGGGCCTGGCGGGCGAACACCGGACGGCCCGCCCCGTGGCGGCGGGCGACGGCGTGGCTGGCCTCCATCGTCTGGCGGGCGGGATAGCGGCCCTGCCAGTCCTCCCACGCCTCGCGGCCCCAGACGAACAGGTTGACGCCGGGCGCGCCGTGCTCGGCGGCCAGGCGCACGTGGTTGGCCGCGCCCTCGTCGCCGAAATGGCCGACCGGATGCAAAGGATCGTGCACCGCGAACCGGCGCGCGTCGGGAAACAGGCGCTTCAGCGCCGCCGTGGTCTGCGCCGGCTCCAGGCTGCGGTGCAGGTTGGAGACGAGGTTCGCGGGGGTGAAGTGCACCCGGCCGTCGGCGCTGTCGGCCGAAGGCGTCACCGTCGCCGCGTTGGCGGCCCACATCGACGAGGCGGAGAACGCCGCGGCGGCGATGGCGGGGGCGTCGCGCCAGGCGGCCTCGACGACCTGGGCGTCGGCGCCCGTCCAGCCCTGCGCGCGCAGGAACGGGACCAGCGGCCGGTCGTGCGGCGGTAGCACGAACTGCGGCACGCCGAGGTCGGCCAGCCGCTTCATCTTGGCCAGTCCCTGCAACACCGCCGCGCGCGGGTTCGACGCCTCGCCGCGGTTGGTCTCGCTGGCGAGGTTGCCGGGGCTCAGGCCCGCGTAGGAGTGGGTCGGCCCGACCAGGCCGTCGGCGTTGGTTTCGACGGCGGGGCTCACGCCCGCACCCCCTTCATCTCGCCCAGGATCGAGCGCACGCCGTCGGCCTCGAAGGAGGCCACCGGATAGGCGCAGTAGTCGGCCGCGTAGTAGGCGCTCGGCCGATGGTTGCCCGATGCGCCGAGGCCCCCGAACGGCATGTCGCCGGCGGCGCCGGTGGTCGGGCGGTTCCAGTTGACGACGCCGGCGCGGCTCTTCGCCAGGAAGCGCCGCCACTTCGCCTCGTCGTCGGAGATCAGCCCCGCCGACAGGCCGTAGCGGGTGTCGTTGGCGCGGGCGATCGCCGCGTCGAAGTCGGCGGCTCGATAGACCTGCAGCACCGGGGCGAAGATCTCCTCGTCCGGCACGTCGCGCGCGTCGGTCATGTCGAACAGGGCGGGGCCGACGAAAGCCTCGGACAGGCCCTCGACGGCCGTAAACGGCCGCACCGGCCGCGCGCCGCGCTCGACCAGGCCGCGCGCCCGCTCGTGCGCTCCTTGCGCGGCGCGGGCGGAGATCAGCGGCCCCATGTAGGGCTCGGGATCGGCGTTCCAGGCAGCGATGGTCAGCCGCTCGGCCAGGGCGGCCACCGCCTCGATGATGCGGTCGCCCTCGGCGCCCCGCGGCACGATCAGCCGCCGCGCGCAGGAGCAGCGCTGGCCGGTGGTGACGTAGGAGGACTGAACCACAAGCGAGGCGACCGCTTCCGCCTCGCCCCCGTCCCAGACGATCAGCGGGTTGTTGCCGCCGAGCTCCAGCGCCAGCATCACGTGCGGGTCGTCGGCGAACTTGCGGCGGAAGAAGTCGCCCGCCTGGGCCGAGCCGGTGAACAGCAGGGCGTCGATCGGCTGGTCGATCAGGGCCGCGCCGGTGTCGCGCGCGCCTTGCACCAGGTTGACCACGCCGGCCGGCACGCCCGCCGCCTCAAGCGCCTCGACCAGCAGCTGGCCCGCCAGGGGCGTCTCCTCGGAGGGCTTGAACACTACCGTGTCGCCGGCCAGCAGGGCCGGCACAATGTGGCCGTTCGGCAGGTGGCCGGGGAAGTTGTAGGGGCCCAGCACCGCCGCCACCCCGTGCGGCTTGTGCCGCAGCACCGCGCGGCCGAAGGCCGTGTCGGCCTGGCGCAGGCCCGTGCGCTCGGCGTAGGCGCGGATCGAGATATCCACCTTGCCGGCCATGGACGCCAGCTCGGCCTTGGTCTCCCAAAGCGCCTTGCCGGTCTCGCGCGACAGGGCCTCGGCGTAGGGGGCGGCGCGTTCGACCAGCACGGCCTTGTAGCGCTGCATCACCTCGACGCGCTGCTCGGCCGGGCGCTCCGCCCAATCGTCGAAGGCGGCGCGGGCGGCCTGGACGGCGGCGGCGACCTCGTGCGGCGTCGCCGCCGGGCCGGACCAGACGGTCTCGCCGGTCGCCGGATCGGTGGAGGCGAACCGCCCGCCCGCGCCGTCGCGCCACTGGCCGCCGATGAAGTGTCGTCCGTTCACGCCCTGATCCTCACTGCGTCGCCCTCGCGCACCCTCAGCGCGTCCGCGATCTCCGCCGTCAGATAGGCGCGCTCCTCGTCGGTCGCGACCGGCGCGCGGGTGGCGCGGAAGTTTTCGATGCCGTCGACCGAGGCCAGCACCGGCGTGTCCGTGTCGGCGCCGCCCCGTGCGATCTCGACGCGCAGGCGTCGGCTCTCGCGCACGGTGCGGATGTCGTCGCGGACGCAGGCGACGGTCGGGCCGGCGTCGAAGATGTCGATCAGGCCGGTTTCGCGGAAACCCTCGCGCTGCAGCAGGGCCTTGGCGGCCTCGCCGTCCTTGTGCACCCGGCCGATCACGGCGCGGGCGGGCTCGGGCAGGACCTCGACGTAGATCGGATGGCGCGGCGCTAGGTCCAGGATGAACTGGCCGTCGGTGGAGGCGCTCATCCGGTCGGCCTCGCCGAACGGGATGCGGAAGAACTTCTGGGCGACGTGTTCCCAGAACGGGCAGGAGCCGTCCTCCTCGAACCAGCCGCGCAGCTCCGCCAGCACCATCTCGGCGAAGCGCTGGGGCTCCGACGCGATCAGCATGTAGCGCGACTGGGCCAGCAGCCGGCCCGCGCCGCCCTGGCGCCGCTCGGCCTTCAGGAACAACGAGCCGACCTCCGACCAGCCGGCGCACTCGTTCACCAGCACCAGCGCCTTGTGGTCGAAGCGCAGGGTCAGTATCGAGGAGAACTGCGACAGGCCCACCACCCGGAAGGAGAAGAACGGCCGCTTCAGCCCGACCGCCGCCTTGACCCCGGCGACCCCGTCCACCTGGCCGGTCTCGGTGTCCTCCAGCATCAGGCTGTACCAGCACTCCAGCGGGTTCAGCTCGCCTGCGAAGCTGGCGCGCGAGCAGTCCAGACGTTCGCGCAGGGTCTGCTCGTCCTCCGGCAGGCTGGTGAAGCCCGGGCCGGAAAGGACGGCGAGTTCGAACAGGGCGTCGAGGTCGGCGGGACCCGCCGGTCGGACCACGAGCATGAAGGCTCCTAGCTTTGCGCCCGAAGGGCTTTCAGGCCGGGGGCGTCGATCTCGCCCGAAGCCAGCTTCATCAGCAGCACGGCCGACAGCCGCGCGCGCTCGACGAAGCTTTGCGGCCACGCGTACTCGGTCTCGCTGTGAATGTCGCCCCCGATCACGCCCAGGGTGTCCACGTTCGGCAGGCCCGCGGCGTAGAGGTTGTTGCCTTCGCACACCCCGCCGGAGGGCCGCCACAGCACCGTCTGGCCGAGCAGGGCGCCGGCCTGTTTCACAGCCTCGAACAGCGCCTGCTGGCCGGCGTCGAAGGGCTTTGCCGGGCGGGTGAAACCGCCGTGGCGGTGCACGCTCAGGCCCTTGAACACGGCGGCGGCGGCGGCCACCCTGTCGATCTCCCGGTCGATCCAGGCGGCGGCGTCCTGGTCCGGGACGCGCACGTTGAAGCGGACGACAGCGGTGTCGGGCACCACGTTCAGCGGCGAGCCGCCGGCGATGGAGGCGACGTTGACGGTGACGCCCTCGCGCTCGCCGTTCAGGGCGTGCAGGGAGGCGGCGAGCTGGGCGGCGCCGGCGACGGCGTTGCGGCCGCTGGCGAAGTCTCGGCCCGCGTGGGCGCTCTTGCCCTTCACCACCAGGTGGAAGTTGCCCGACCCCTTGCGCCCGGAGGCCAAGGCCCCGTCGCCCATCGCCGGCTCGTAGGTCAGGCCGACGTGGCCCAACGCGCCCAGCTCCGCCAGCAGCGGCGCCGATCCGGTCGAGCCGATCTCCTCGTCCGGCGACAGCAGCACGCTATAGCCGACGCGCCCCTTGGCCGGGTGCGCCTCGAACGCCTCCAGCGCCGCCAGCATGACGCTGATCCCGCCCTTCATGTCGGCGATCCCGGGACCCCACAGAGCGCCGTCCCCGCGCGTGCGCACCGTCTGGAACGGACTGCCTTCCGGGTAAACGGTGTCGTAGTGGCCGGTCAGCACCACCTGCACCGGCGCCTCGGGCCGCACGGTCAGCAGCAAGGCGGCCGGGTGCGGCTGCTCGCGCACCACGCCGTCGGCGCCGACTTCCGGAGAGGGGTTCAGCGGGCGGTTCTCGACTTCTCCCGGCAGGCGGGTCAGCACCGCCTCTAGCAGGGCGCGCTGGCGCTCCAGGCCCTCCAGGTTGCGGCTGCCGGAGTTGACCCCGCACCAGTCGACGGCGCGGCCGACGATCTCGGCCTCCCGATCGCCCAAGGCGTCGAGCACGGTGGTGTCTTCGGGGAGAATCCGCATGCGTTGCGGATGCTAGCCTCGCGCGCCCCTCCGGCTCAACGCTTCTCGCGCCGCCAGCGGACCGCCAGCTTGGCGCCGCCCTGGCCGGTGATGCGCGAGATCACCGAGACGTTGCGGCGGGCGCGCCATTCGACCTGCACCGCCGGGCCTTCCTGGCCGCCGCCGATCAGCTCCAGATAGACGTCGTCGCTGATGTACTTGCCGCCCGCGACGGTCATGCCCGACTGGCCGCCGCCGAACGTCAGCCGGTCCAGGCCTGCGAACTCGCGCAGGTTGGCGAACACGTCGAAGCCGCCGCCGCCGCCCGCCAGCGACGCCACCGAGGCCGCCAGCTGCGCCGCTTCCAGGCCCGAGAGCTGCGAGGCGGAGCGGCCGAACAGCACCTGCGCCAGGATCTCGTCCTGCGGCAGGGCCGGTTCGGAGCCGAAGGTGATCTCGGGCTCGGCCGCGGTTCCGCGAACGCGGATGATGGCGGTCAGGGTCGGGTCCTCGCGCACCGCCCGCAGGTCCAGCCGGATGTCGCGCGGGTTGCTGCTGAGCGTGACCGTGCCGCGCTGGTCGAAGACGAAGCGCTTGCCGGCGAACTGGAAGTCGCCGCGCACCACCCTCGCCTCGCCGGTCAGGATCGGCCGGTTCGTTGTCCCGCCGACGTGGGCGTCCAGCGCCATTTCGACATCCAGGCCGCGGCCCTCGACATAGATGCTGCGCGGGGCGTCGAGGGTGACGTCCAGAGCCACGCCGGGTCCAGGCGCACGCGGCGGCTGCAGGTCGGCCTCGTCCGCGCCCGGCTTGTTGATCTCCACCACGTTCATCTGCACCACGCCCGAACGCCCGATCGGGTTCGGCGCGATGTCGGCCCGGTCCACCCGCAAGCGGCCGACCACCGCCAGCTTGCCGTCGGTCGCGCGGGTCAGGGTCACCGGGCCCGAGACCTTGGCTGTGGCGATGTTGTTGTCGATGGCCTGGAACTGGCGAAGGTTCAGGGTGAAGGTGGAGGACCCGCCGGCGCGCAGGTTCATGCGCCCCTCGCCGTTGATCGCGCCGCCCTCGCCGTCGGTCGCCGAGAAGCTCCGCACCACCGCCGAGCCGGAGTCGAACTCGACCTCGGTGTTCAGATCGCGCAGGGTCAGGCCGGTGCCGAAGTCCTCGAAGCGGCCGCCCTGCATGGCGGCGAAACCCTCGACCTGGGGCGCGTTCAGGCTGCCAGCGAGCGTGCCGCGCGCGTTCAGACGACCGGCCAGGCTGCGCTCGCCGCCGTAGAACAGGTTCCAGACCGGGGCGACCTCGCCCTGAAGGTCGAAGCTGCCGCTCATCGGCCTGGTGCGCTCCACCGCCAGCCGCAGCGGGGCGGCCGAGGCGATCACCGGCAGCAGCACATCGGCGTTCGCGCGCACCCCTCCCTGGTCCAGGGCCGAGGCGGTGAGGCGCAGGCGATCGTCGGCCAGCACCGCGCGCACCGTGCCGTCGACCGCCATCTGCGGACCCGTGCCGCGCGCCCGCGCGTCGTCGAGCCGCGCGTCGGCCGTGCCGTCGAGCCGCCCGCCGCGCCCGTTCAGGGCCACGGTGGCGTCGATGCGGCCGTCAAGGTCCTCGTGCAGGGCGCGCAGGCTGACCCCGTCAAGCGCCGCGCGCGCGGTCAGGGTCTGGCCGGCCTGAGAGGCGTCGGCGGTCAAGCGTCCGCCGCCGACGGTCAAGTCGGCGTTCAGCTTGCGCCCCTGCGGCGACAGGGCGACCACCAGCGGCTGGTTGGTGCTGAAGGCGACGCCGCGCACGCTGCCCTGGCCGTTCAGGGCCACGCTCTGGGCGCGACCGACGCGGGAATAGACGCCGTTTCCGGCGAAGCGGATCGGGTTGGCCCCGGCCACGTCGGCGTCGACGGTGAACGGCAGGCGTCCCAGAGTGCCTTGGCCGTTCAGGCGGATGCGCCGGAACAGCATGCCCGATCCCCGCAGGCGCACGTTCTGGCCGGTCACGTCCACCGCCGCACCGGCGTTCGCCGGGCCGTCGGTGATGCGCACGTAGCCGCTGGCCGTGCCGCTCTGCAGGAAGGCGCCCGGTCCCGCGGCGAAGGTCAAATCCGCGCTGGACGGCGCTCCCCGGCGCAGCGCCACCGAGCCCTGAGCCTGCACTCCGCCGGCGTTCACGAGCAGGTCGCTCAGGCGCACGCCGTCGGGAGCGAAACGGAAGTTGGACACCGCTTTCGCCGGGCCGTAGGCGCTGCCGCCGGTCAGCACGATGCGGCCGTCGGAGACGTTGCGGTTCTTGCGGAAGGTCAGGAACAGGTCCGACTTGGTCAGCACCAGCGGGCCGAGATCCAGCTCGTCGAAGAAGGCCCGCAGGTCCAGCCGCGGCCGGGTGATGGAGCCGGTCAGCGAGCCGGAGCCGCGAGCGTCGCCGGCGATCTCCACCGGACCGGCGGCGAACGGTCCCTTGGCCGCCCAGTCGAGCTTGAGCCGCAGGTCGCCGCCGCCCAGGCCGATCAGCCCCCGCCCGTTCAGCCGTCCGGCCTTGCCGGTGAGCGACGCCTTGCTGACCGCCAGCCGCCCGGCGTCCAGCGAGCCGTCCGCCTGGAGCCTGGGCGAGGCGCCGAGCAGCCGGTCGAGCTGACCCATGCCGGTGGCGAAGCGGCGGCCGCGCGCGTCGAAGCCGAAGCTCCAGGGGCGGCCGGCGCGGGTCTGGGACGCACGCCAGGTCCCGTTCAGCTCGCCGCCGGCGCCGCGCCGGATCAGCGACAAGTTGGTCAGAGTTGCGCGGCCCTGGAAGCCGAGCCCGCCGGTGACGGTGCGCCCGCCCTTGCCGGACATCCGCAGACCCGAGCCGGTCGCCTCGAACCGCTCCAGCAGCAGCCTTCCGTCAGCCATGCGGGTCAGCTGGACCTCGGCTTCGGGCCGCGCACCCAACAGACCGGGGATGACGCCGGAGCCGGTTCCGCCGGTTCCCTTCAGCGCCGCGTCCACGTCGTAGCGCCCTTTGGCGAAGGTCACCTTCACCGGGCCGGAGGCGCGGCCCAGCCGGTAGGCGTCGCCGGCCACCACCTGGGCGAAGGACGTGTCGCCGGAAACCGTCCAGTTCGCCGGATCGCCCCTCCACTCGCCCTGGAACCGCGCCGGTCCCGCCACCTGCTTCTGCACCAGGCGCGACAGCGACGGCGTGGACACGTCGATGCGCACGCCGCCCACCGTCGCGCGGGTCTTGGGATCGATCAGGCCCCGCGCGCGGGAGGACAGGTTGTCGGCCTCGACGTTCCAGCCCAGGCCGTAGCGGCCGGTGGTCGAGCGGCGGGCGGCGACGCCGAAGCGGGCCTCGGCGCCCAGCCGCTCGGCGAAGGGGGTCAGGAGGTCCGAGGCGCCGAAGGCCATCCGCCCGGTGGCCTGCAGCCCCTCCTTGTTCCAGGCGCCCGACGCGATCAGGGGCACGAAGTCGCCGGTCTTCACCACCGCGTGGAACTTGGCGTCGGTCATCTCGCCGTCGGTACGGATCACGGCGCTGAAAGGCCGGTCGGGCGAGAAGCCGAAGGCGCCGGCCAGCGCCCCGCCCGCCGCCTCGAACGCCTCGGCGTTGATCTTCATCCCCTTGGGACCGCCCAGATCCACGTCGGCCAGCAGGTAGTCGCCCTTGCGGTTCAGGCTGGCGGCGCGGACCTTGGCCTGCTTGCGCCCGGCGCGGTCCAGCTCGGTCTCGCCGGTCAAGGTCCAGCGGCCGTACTCCTTGCTGAAGCCCGCCAGCAGCTCGACGTCGGCCTCGAACCGGTCGATGTCGATGGTCAGCGGCAGGGGCTTGGGCGGCTCGACGCTCGGCTCGACCTCGGGCCTGCGGATCAGGGTGACCTTCTGGGCGTCGATCAGGTCGGCGTGGAAACGGCGGCGCAGCAGCGAGGCGTAGGTCCAGTCGACCCGTACGTTGCGCGCGTCGAGCCACACGCCTTTGGCGTCGGTCACCGTCACCCGCTCCAGGGTGAAGTCGCTCCACAGGTCGCCGCGTAGGCCGTAGACGTTGATGCGCCCGTAGCGGCCCAGCTTCTTACCGTTGACGAAGGTCGAGACCACGTCCCGACCGGCCGGCGACAGCACGCCGTAACGCCCGAGCAGGGCGAAGGTCAGCAGCAGGGCGGCGATCATGCCCAGCGCCAGCAGCGTCCAGAACAGGACCCCGCGCCGCCTGCGCCTCTTCTCCGCGACTGGCCGGTCCTCGGTCAAAACGCCTGTCCGATGCTGATGTAGACCTGGAAGGCCGGTTGACCCTCGTCGGGGTTCAGGGGCACGGCCACGTCGGCGCGCACCGGGCCGAACGGCAGGTGGAAGCGCACGCCCACGCCCGCGGCCAGGCGGATGTCGCCGAAGTCGGGATACTGCTCCTCGCCGACCGCGCCGCCTTCGAGGAAGGCCACGCCGCCCCAGCGCTCGGTGAAGCGGTGGCGGACCTCCAGCGTGCTTTCGACCAGCGACAGGCCGCCCCGGGGGGTGCCGTCGGGCAGGCGCGGGCCGATCCCCTGGTACTCGTAGCCGCGCACCGAACCGCCGCCGCCGGAGAAGAACCGCCTGGCGGTCGGCACCTCGGGGATCGACCCGCCGAGGACCGAGCCCAGCCGCAGCCGCCCGGCCGCGACCGTCTTGGCCTCGTCCTGCAATGGCACGTAGATCGTGCCCTGGGCCTGGGCGCGCAGGAAGTAGACGTTGTCGTCGCCGGCTATGGCGGTCGGCTGCGCCTCGGCGTTCACCCGCCAGCCGCGGCGGGGGTCCAGCGGATCGTCGGAGCGATCCAGCGACAGCCCGGCGATGCCGGTCAGGATCGCCAGTTCCCGTTGAATCGGGATGCGCTCGGAGGTGACGGGATCAAAGCCCAGTTCCTCGTTACGGCTGGCCTCCAGCGATGCGCCGTAGGTGAAGAAGGAGGTCTTGCCCACCCGCTGGCGCAGGTCCGCCCGCAGCAGGGCGCCCAAGCGGTCGTAGGCCGGGGTGTCCTCGTTGAATATCTCGGCCCCTAGCGTCAGGGTGCGGGCGGGCCGCCGCCAGTGCGGGACCTGAAGCTCCACGCCGAGCCGGCTTTCGATCTGCGCCAGGCGCAGCTCGGTCTGCAGCGTGTCGGCCCGGCCGAAGCGGTTGTACCAGGTGACCAGGGCGTCCAGGCCGAAGCCCTCGCTGGTGGACCAGCCGACGCCCGCCTCCAGCGTCCGCCGCGGCCGGTCGGCCAGGCTGACGATCACCGGACGGTGTCCTTGGGCGTTGGTCGAACTCGGCGGGGAAAGGGCGACGGTGACGGTGCTGTAGACGTTGGTGTCCAGCAGGCGGCGTTCCAGCTCCGCCACATCCTCGGGGTCGTAGACCTCGCCGACCTTCCAGGGAGCGAGGGCCTGCAGCCAGCGCCGGTTGGTGCGGCCCTCGGTGTTCAGCTCGATCCCGTTCAGCCGCACGAGGTCGCCGGAGTCGATGCGGTAGGTCGGGCGCACGGTGGAGTCGGCGTGATCGACCACCACCCGCCGCTCGCCCGCCTTGGCGTCGGCGTAGCCGCGGGTGCTGAGCGCCGCGACGATGCGGCCCTCTGCGGCGATCACGTCGGCGGCGCGGCCGGGCTCGCCCTCGGCCAGTTCCATGGCCGCTTTGGCGGCGGTCTGAGCGTCGGACGTGGCCGGTGGATCCAGCCATTCGACCTGCGGGCCGAAAATCCTGAACCGCGGCCCGGGTGTGACCCGGACCACCGGCGTGGGCGGATCGGCCTCGGCGACGTCCGGCTCGACCACGTGGGCGTAGTAGCCCTCCGAGCGCAGCACGGCGATCACGTCCTGGGCCGCGTCGGCGGCGCGGCGGCGGGCCTGAAACCGGGTCTGGGGCGGGCGCTCGGTCTCGCCGACCGCCCGTGCCAGCCGCTCGCGCAGGTCCTCGTCCTCGACGCCCTCGATCACCGCCTTGGGATCGTCCGCGCGCGCGTTTCCCGGCGTCATCCACGCCAGGGCGCCGAGGGCCGCCGAAGCGGCGAGCGCGAGCCGTAACCGTGCCAAGCTCTTCCCGTCCCGAGGGCGCGGCCCCGTCGGACCGCACGCCACACACAAACGCGAGAACCCGGCGAAAGCTCCGCAGTTCCCCGAACGACGTTCTACTTACGAGTCGGCGCCGGAACGAAGGCAAAGGGTCGCAAAAAGATCACGCCTCCTTCTTTCCGGCTCGAAAGATGTCGCCCAGGGGGGAACAGGTCGAGCGCGGGGCGGTTTGAAGCGCCTGTAAGGGCTGGGACGGGATCCGCTTCAACAAAGGTTGGACATCATGAAGAAAATCGCGCTCGCCACGGCCGCGCTCGTCGCGCTCGCCGCCACGCCGGCTCTGGCCCAAGACGCCGGCAACAACTGGTACGGCTCCGTCGGATACTCGAACCTTTCGGCCGAAGACGACGACGCCGACCTCGGAGCCGTCACGGGCCGCTTCGGCGGTCGGTTCGGCTCGGTGTTCGGAGCCGAGGTCGAAGGATCCATCGGCGTCAACGACGCCGATCTCGGCGGCGGTCTCAGCGCCAAGCTGAAGCACCAGCTGGCCGCATACGCGGTCGGTTATCTGCCGGTCGGAGAAACCTTCGACGTGTTCGGGCGCGTCGGCGTCGGGACGGCCGAGATCGAGATCGAAGGCCCGGGCGCCAGCGCCTCGGGCAGCGACCAGAGCTTCAACTACGGCGTGGGCGCTCAGTGGTTCTGGGACGGCGCCAACGGCCTGCGCGGCGACTGGACGCGCCACGACTTCGACGACGGCGGAGAGGCCGACATGTGGACGATCTCCTACGTCCGCCGGTTCTAGTAGCCAGCTCGGTCAAGCGACGGCGCGCTCCGCAAGGGGCGCGCCGTTCGCGTTTCAGTCCCAGGCGCCGATCTTCTCGGCTTCCTTATGCGTGATCGGCTTGTGGGCGCGGGCGTGGTCCTCCTCGGCCAGCAGACGCACCGCCTCGAGCGCGGCCATGCAGCCCATGCCGGCCGCGGTCACCGCCTGGCGGTAGACGTCGTCGGTGACGTCGCCGGCGGCGAACACGCCTTCGATCGCGGTCGCGGCCGAGCCCGGCTTCACCTTCAGGTACCCGCCCTCGTTGGTCTCCAGCTGGCCCCGGAACAGCTCCGACGAGGGGGCGTGGCCGATGGCGACGAACACGCCGTCCACGGCGATCTCCGACGCCTCGCCGGTCTTCAGGTTGCGCAGCCGCGCTCCGGTCACGCCCAGCGGGTTCTCGGTCCCCACGACCTCCTCCAGGGCGGTGTCCCAGATCACCTCGATCTTCGGATCGGCGAACAGGCGCTCCTGCAGGATGCGCTCGGCGCGCAGTTCGTCGCGGCGATGAACCAGGGTGACCTTAGACGCGAACTTGGTCAGGAACAGCGCCTCCTCGACCGCGGTGTTGCCGCCGCCGATCACCGCCACCGGCTTGCCCCTGTAGAAGAAGCCGTCGCAGGTGGCGCAGGCCGAGACGCCGAAGCCCTTGAACCGCTCCTCCGACGGCAGCCCCAGCCACTTGGCCTGGGCGCCGGTGGAGATGATCAGGGTCTCGGCCAGGAACACCTGGCCGCTGTCGCAGACCAGCCGGAATGGGCGGCTGGACAGGTCGGCCTCGACCACCACGTCGTGGACCATCTCGGTCCCCATGTGCTGCGCCTGGGCCTGCATCTGGTCCATCAGCCAGGGACCCTGGATCACGTCGGCGAAGCCCGGATAGTTCTCCACGTCGGTGGTGATGGTCAGCTGGCCTCCGGGCTGGAGGCCGCAGATCACCACGGGATGGAGCAAGGCGCGGGCGGCGTAGATGGCGGCGGTCCAGCCGGCGGGGCCTGAGCCGACGACGGCGACACGAACGGAGCGGGGCGTGGACATGGCGTCTATCTAGGTGCGATTCCGGTCAGGCGCGAGCCGCCGCGCGGTCGCGCCAGCGCCGCAGGATCTCCGCCGCCGCCCGCTCGGTCTCGCGCAGCGGCTCGTACTCCCACCGGTACAGCTGCCCGCCGAACGGACGGGCGGCGTCCAGCCGCTCCAACTCCTCGTGGAAGCGCCTGAACTTCAGGCTGTCGCCGTCCATTTTGACGATGAACACCGGCTTGCCGGTCGAAGCGGCCTCGGCGGCCATGTTGGTGGAATCCTCGGTGACCAGCACGTAGTCGGCGGCGGCCAGGAAGGCGAAGTAGGGGTTGTCGCCGGTCCCGTCCCAGACGATCCCGGGCAGGTCCTCCAGCCGCGACTTCAGAATGGCGCGGGCGCGGGCGGGGGTGCGGCGCGAGAAGGTCATCAGCAGCGACCCGCCCTCGGTCTCGACCGCCAGGCCGATCTCGGCGGCGGTCTTGGCCGCGCGCTCGGGACTCATGTCGAAGGCCTTGGACTTGCCGCCGATCAGCACCGCCACCCGCGGCGACGGCAGGGGTTCGATCCGCTCGCGGAAGCGCTCGTACTCGGCCGCCAGCTTCTCCGCCGTCACCCGATGGGGAGAGCCGGTGATCTCGACCAGGTTGTCGCCGTGGACGCGGTCGTGGCGCGGCGGCACGACCACGTCGAACATCTGCGGCGGCCAGCGGGGGTCCTGCACCTGGACGACGAAGGTCTCGCCCTTGCTCCAGCGTTTCAGGCGCAGGGCGAACGGAACGGCCGCGCGGCCGGCGCCGATCCACAGGTCGGGCCACGGCGGCTCCACGACGTCGGAGGCCGGATCCAGCAGCTTGCGGGGATTGAGCTTCAGCGCCGTCGGCAGGCGGTCCCAGCGCGGCTGGAAGCGCAGGCGCTTGGGCGTGATCCGGGCCGGCGCCAGGCGCGCGATCGCCTCCGACAGGCCCAGCACCTGGTTCTCGATGCCGGCGCGGCCGTCCGAGACCGCCCAGATCTCCAGCGGCCGTCCGGCGTCGATTGTCGGGAGATCGGCCACCCGGCGCTCAGCCCGCCCGGCTCAGCGCCACTCGACCTTGAGGATCTCGTAGGCCTTCACGCCGCCCGGGGTGTTGACCTCGACCACGTCGCCGACCTCCTTGCCGATCATGGCGCGGGCCAGCGGCGAGGTCAGGGAGATGCGGCCGGACTTCACGTCCGCCTCGTGCTCGCCCACGACCTGGTAGGTGGCTTCCTCCTCGGTGTCCTCGTCGACCACGGTGACGGTGGCGCCGAACTTGACCTGCTTGCCGGACAGCTTGGTGACGTCGATCACCTGGGCGCGGCTGATCTTGTCCTCGATCTCGGCGATCCGGCCCTCGATCCAGCCCTGGCGTTCCTTGGCCGCGTGGTACTCGGCGTTCTCGGACAGGTCGCCGTGCGAGCGCGCCTCGGAGATGGCCGCGATCACGCTGGGACGCTCCACCGACTTGAGCCGCCTCAATTCTTCATCGAGGACGCGGTAACCCGCATCCGTCATAGGCACTTTTTCCATGTGCGCTTAGGTCGCCAGCTCGCCCGAGTAAGGAAATGGGGAAGAACAGCCGATCGCGGGCGGAAGCGATCGGGGCGAAAGAGCATAGGCAGGGCCGGCGGAGACTTCAAGCGCGTCCCCCATATCGCTGCTGCGCCGCAGCACGACGGGACTTTGTCGGCGCTAAGAGACGCTCGCCGTAGACGCGGCAGGGCCTATAAAGGAGCGCGTCGCTCGGAGAGGTTCATGCGCGTCTTTTTCGGTACGGTCCTGGCCGCCGCCCTTGTCGCCGCCGCCGCCCAGGCGCAAACGGCCGTCCCCGTCGATCGGGTCCGCGCCGAGGCGGCGCGGCTGCAGCCCAAGGTCGTCGCCTGGCGGCGCGACCTGCACCAGAACCCCGAACTGGCCAACCGCGAGAAGCGCACCGCCAAGGTCGTCGCCGACCATCTGAAGAAGCTTGGGCTGGAGGTCCGCACCGGCGTCGCCCACACCGGGGTCGTCGGCGTGCTGAAGGGCGGCAAGCCGGGGCCGGTGGTGGCGATCCGCGCCGACATGGACGCCCTGCCGGTCGAGGAGAAGACCGGCCTGCCGTTCGCGTCCAAGGCCAAGGGCGAGTTCGACGGCAAGCCGGTGTCGGTCGCCCACGCCTGCGGCCACGACAGCCACGTCGCCATGCTGATGGCCGCGGCCGAGATCCTGGCCGGCATGAAGGCCGACATCCCCGGCACGATCGTCTTCCTGTTCCAGCCGGCGGAAGAGGGGCCGCCCCCGGCCGAGGGCGGCGGGGCCAAGATGATGATCGAGCAGGGCGCCCTTTCGAACCCCGCGCCGTCGGCGATCTTCGGCCTGCATTCCCTGCCCGGGGAAAGCGGCACGATCTTCTATCGTTCCAACGGCCTGATGGCCGCCGCCGACCAGATCCACATCAAGCTGAAGGGCAAGCAGACCCACGGCGCCTGGCCGTGGCAGGGGATCGACGTGGTGTCGCTGGGGGCGGGCATAGTGTCGGAGCTGAACACCGTCGCGGCCCGCCAGAACGACGCGCGCATCCCGCTGGTTCTGACCATCGCGACGGTGAACGCGGGGGTGCGCTACAACATCATCCCCGACGAACTGACCATGACCGGCACCCTGCGCACCTTCGAGCCCGGCCAGCGCACCGACATGAAGGCGCGGATCGAGAAGGTGGTCGCGGCCATGGCCTCCACCTACGGCGCGACGTCGGAGGTGAAGTTCATCGAGTCCGGGCCGGTCACCTGGAACGACGCCGGCTTGGCCCAGGGCGCCTTCGCTGCGCTGGAGCAGGCGGCGGGCCCCGGCCGGGTGAACCGCGACGCCCTGCCGACCACGGTGTCGGAGGACTTCTCCTACTACCAGCAGAAGATCCCGGGCCTGTTCTACTTCCTAGGGACCAGCAAGCCGGGGCTGGACCCGAAGACCGCGCCGCCGAACCACTCGCCGATGTTCGACATCGACGAGGCGGCGATGGAGGTGGGCGTACGCGCCCACGTGCTGACCGCGCTCGCCTACCTGCACGGCGAGATCGCGCCGAAGCCCTGAGGCCGCGAGCGATCCGTTAACCCTGAGCGGCCGATACTGCGGGCCGAAGGTGATCCGCGAGCGCCGGCCATGGCCGCGAGAGAAGCGGGCGTCCGCTATCGGCGCCTGACCCAGAGCGAGGTGGACGCGGTCTGCGACCGGCACGAGCGGCTATGGACCGCCCGGCCCGGCGGCGCGCGCGCCGTGTTCGCCTGGGCCGACCTGTCGGGCTTGAGCCTGAAGGGCCGCAACCTGTCCGACGCCGACTTCACCGCCGCGATCCTGGCCGATGCCGACCTGTCCGGCGCGCGGCTGGACCACGCCAACCTGTTCGGGGCCGACCTGCAGAACGCTAAGCTGCGGGAGGCCAGCCTGCGCCGGGCCGACCTGCGCGGCGCCTGCCTGCGCGGCGCCGACCTGTCGGGCGCGGACCTGTTCGAGGCCGATCTGCGCGAGGGGACCATCGCCGCCGCCGACAAGGACGCCGGCTTCCGCGTCATCGAGACCGCCAAGCGGGCCAGCGAGGCGCAAGGGGCGGTGCTGATCGGGGCCAACCTAGAGCGGTCCAAGCTGTCGGGGGTGATCGCGCTGAAGGCCGACTTCTCCGACGCGATCATGAAGGACTGCAAGCTGGTCCGCGCCAACCTGAAGCAAGCGACCCTGACGGGTGTGGACCTGTCGGGCGCCGACCTTTCAGGGGCCGACGTGTCGGGCGCTGACCTGCGCGACGCGGTGCTGGTCGGGGCCAAGTTGGTGCAGATCAACACCGACGGCACCGACATGACCGGCGCCTTGACCGACAAGCCGGCGGGACGCCCGGTGGACGCTTTGCCCTACGAGGACATGCTGCGCGCGCACGCGCAATGGTGCGCCAGCGACGGGCGCGAGGGCGCGCCTTCGGTGTTCGACAAGGCCGACCTGCGGGCGCTTAAGTCGATCCGGGGCTTCAACCTGACCGCCTTGTCGGCCCGCGGCGCGGTGTTCTTCGGTCTCGACATGGAGGGCGTCCAGCTCCAGGGCGCTCGGCTGGAGGGGGCGGACCTGCGCGGATGCAGGCTGCGTCGGGCGGACCTGAGGGGTGCGCGGCTGGCCGGCGCCAAGCTGTCGGGCGCGGACCTGCGCGAGGCCATGCTGGGCCCGCTGATGATCGCCCCGGACCGGCTGCTGCCGGCCGACCTGAAGGGCGCGATGCTGAAGAACGCGGATCTGTCCGGCGCGGACCTGAGGGCGGCGAACCTGTCGGGCGCGGACCTGACCCGGGCCAATCTGCTGGGCGCGCACCTGCGCCAGGCCGACCTCACGGGCGCGGTCCGCACCGGCGCCCGCGGGATCGATCCCTTCTAAGGGCGTGTCGGCGGCTTGCCTGAGCGTGATCGACGGGCTCTTATCGCCCTGATCAGCCCACCGTGAGAGCTCGCCCCATGCGCCGCCGCTCCTTCCTCGCCGCCATTCCCGCCTCGCTGGCCGCCGCCGCCGCGAACGCGGCGCCCACGGTCTATCCGGGCGTCCACGCCGGCGACCGGATCGCGGGCGCCAACTTCGCCGGGCGCTCGGCGGTGTGGGGGCGGCACGGGGCGGCGGCGACCGCCCACCCGCACGCAACCATGATCGCGATCGACACCCTGCGCCGGGGCGGCAGCGCGGTGGACGCGGCGATCGCGGCCAACGCGGCGCTGGGCTTCCTCGAGCCGGTCGCCAACGGCATCGGCGGCGACGACTTCGTGATGCTTTGGGACCCCAAGCTGAAGACCGTGGTGGGCCTGAACGGCTCGGGCCGTTCGCCGCGCGGCCTGTCGCTGGAGACGGTGCGGTCGCGGGCGAAGAACGGCCGCATCCCGTCCTTCGGCGCGGTGTCGGTCAGCGTGCCGGGGGCGGTCGACGCCTGGTGGGAGCTGCACCGCCGCTACGGCCGCCTGCCCTGGGCCGACGTGCTGGAGCCGGCCGCGGCCTTGGCCGATTACGGCGCGCCCATGCCCCAGACCATCGCCTGGTACCTGGAGCGTAACCTCAAGCGCTTCAATGCGCCGAACTCGGGCGTGGAGGAGTACGAGAACGCCTTCCGCACCTACGCCCCGAACGGAACCACCCCGGCCGAGGGCGAGGTGTTCCGCAACCCCGACCTGGCCCGCACCTATCGGCTGATCGCCCGCGGCGGGCGCGACGCCTTCTACCGGGGCGAGATCGCCGAGGTGATCGAGCGCTACTTCCGCCGCATCGGCGGCTGGATGACCCGCGAGGACCTGGCCGCGCACCGCACCGAGTGGACCAATCCGCTGCGCACCAACTATCGCGGCGTCGACGTCTGGGGTCTGGCGCCCAACACCCAGGGCCTGTCCACCCTGCAGATCCTGAACGTGCTGGAGCAGTTCGACCTCAAGGCGATGGGCTTCCAGTCGGCCGCCTCCATCCACCACCAGGCCGAGGCCAAGCGGCTGGCGTTCGAGGACCGCGCCCGCTGGTTCGCCGACCCGGCGTTCTCAGA
>Ga0196974_1000155_pt1 | contig 21401 bp, 22 predicted proteins | sample S1_1013CmetaG_FD_155477 | JGI IMG/M metagenome (GOLD analysis project Ga0196974, IMG submission 155477) | Soil microbial communities from Anza Borrego desert, Southern California, United States - S1_10-13C | ecosystem: Environmental > Terrestrial > Soil > Desert | place: USA: California...
CCCGTCGAAGCTCGCGAACGGCCCGTCGGTGACCTTGACCTTCTCGCCCAGGTCGAAGCGGATGGTCGGCTTGGGACGCTCGGCCCCCTCCTCCACCGCGCCGACGATGCGCTGCACCTCGGCCTCCGACACCGGGATCGGCCGCGCGCCGGATCCCAGGAAGCCGGTCACCTTCGGCGTGTTCTTGACCAGGTGATAGGCCTCGTCGGTCAGCTCCATCTTCACCAGCACGTAGCCGGGGAAGAACTTGCGTTCCGAGTTCACCTTCCGGCCGCGGCGGATCTCCACCACGTCCTCGGTCGGGACCAGGATCTCGCTGAAGTTGTCCTCCAGCCCCTGGCTCCGGGCCTGCTCGCGGATGGTCTCGGCCACCTTCTTCTCGAAGTTCGAGTAGGCGTGGACGATGTACCACTTGTGGCGCGGATTGGAGACGGGCTTCGTCTCGGCGGCGGCTGCGACGTCGGTCATTTCGTGATCTCCGGGCTCAGCCGCCGAGCTGGACGAGGCGCGAGATGGTCAGGGCCAGGATCGCGTCCAGGCCCCAGAAGAACAGCACCGCCAGGCCGACCATGATGAAGACCATCACCGAGGTGATCCAGGTCTCCTTGCGGCTGGTCCAGGTGATCTTGCGGGCCTCGGCGCGCACCTCGCGGAAGAACTGGGCGGGGCTGACGCGCTTCTTCGGCGCGGCGGCGCTCGCCGACGCGACCGGAGCCTGCGGCACGCGGCCTCCTCCCGAACTGCTTTTCCCGCGCGGCGCCATCGGCGCGCTCGGGGCCTGATCCTTAGCCATCGGCACTGAGCACTTTCGTGTTTCGATCGGTACGCCCGACGCGGGCGCCCGCTCGATAGATAGTGGCAGGAGTGGAGGGACTCGAACCCCCGGCCCTCGGTTTTGGAGACCGATGCTCTACCAGCTGAGCTACACTCCTAGACGACGCCGGCGACGGGAACCGCCGCTGGAGCCTTCCGGACAAAAGACAGCGCGCCGGAGGCGGTGAGCCCGCCGGCGCGCGCGGCCTTCGCCGGAGCCGTGCGATGTAGCAAGGGGCGCTTCGCTAGGCAAGCGAGGCGGACGGCCGCGACAGCGACCTTTCCGCTCTTGGATTACGACACATGGTGTCGCGTCAGAACCTTTGCCGTTAAGGTCGATCACCGCCTGGGGAGGACGGACATGCTGAACTTTGAACACTTCGTCGCGGCGCGCTCGGCATTATGCCAAAGGATCGCGGAGGCGCGCGCCCACCGGCTGGGCAAGAAGATTGGCGGCGCCGAGTTCGACGAAATGGGGGTCGAATTAGACGTTGATGCTCCGCCGGCTCCACCAATCGCGTATCACTTGATTTATAAGGCGGCCTCAGGAGAGCTGACCGGACGCTGCGTCACCCTGCAGAGGATCGTGCACGAGGTGGCCGAGGTTCGTGTGCAAGCCGTCTGCCATTTACGTAAGAAATACCGGGAATTCCTGGCGACGCGTATTGTTGAGATAACCGATCTCTCGACGGGCGAGGTGGACGACGATGGACTGGCGTACTTCCGCAGACACCCGCTCCTCCGCCAAGCTACAGCAGACCACATCGCGGCCATGTCGGACGAGTTGCTTACGATCCAGGATTGCCGGGACGAGATAATCGTCCTCAGCTTCGTCGCTGCGGCGGACGGGCTGTTCGATGAGAATGAACAAGATGAGATCGTGAAGCACGTTCTCTATCGTGCGGATTTTCCGCTGAACGAAGCGGAGATCAGGCGCCGAGTGGCGTCTTGGATTCCAGATGAACGCGCCTTTTGGCATGCGCTCGGAAGGCTTGAAGCTGGTGAAGGCGACGCTCGCGCATTGCTTACTTCGCTACGACGGGTCATCGACGCGGACGGAGACCTGGATGAAGAGGAGTTGGCGTTCGCAGGTGAGATTGAACGCAGGTTGAAGGCAAAAGCTTATGCATGAAGCGGCGGGTTCGAGAGCAACCCGCCGCCCAACGATCCAACCTCACCCGACGCTTACGGGCAGCGCACGCCCGTATAGCGCCACTCGACGTTCTCGAGCCTGGGACCGGCCATGCAGTAGCCGCCCGTGTGCGACACCCGTCCGGTGATCTCCACCGCGTAGCGGCCGTAGGGGTCCGGGCGGGGCCCGGCGCCCGACACGTCCCAGGCCATGCCGCTCTGGTCGCGCACGGTCACGCAGCCGCTCTCGACCCCGCGCGCGGGGCAGCCCATCACCCGCACCACCGTGCCGGGCGGCGGCGGCGGCGGCGCGCCGTAGCCGCGGTAGGGGCCGGGCCCGTAGGGACCGGTCGGCCCGGCCGGATAGGTTCCGTAATAGGGATCGTTGCCCGCGTAGTACGGGTCGCTGTAATCGGCGCAGCCGGCCAGGGCGAACGCGCCGGCCGTCGCCAGACCCAGCGTCAAAGCGGTCTTCAGCATCGAGGCCTCCTCACTCACGCAACCCCGACAAAGGGTTGAACGGAAGGCCGATCAGGCGGTTCCGCCACGCCCGCTTCCAGCGGCTGCGACGAACTGGCGAGCTTCGCTTTGCGCGTTGACAGCCGGCGGGGGAGAAAAGAGTTTTCCGCCGCTCGCATGTGGCGAGCATCGGGGGGATTCCTATGCGAGTAGTTTTGGCGTCGTCGCTTTGCCTGGTCATGGCCGCGTGCGCGACGGGCGAGCCGGCGCCCTACGCCCGGCCCCTGTCCCAGGCCAGCATCGAGGCCATGGGCCCGACGCCGGTGAGCGTGAACGGCGACGAGAACGGGGTGGCCAAGGCCTGGTTCTACACCGAGGTGAACGGAGCCGGCGCCGGCCTGATCGGCGCGGTCGCCGGCGCGATCGCCGCGGCCATCATCAACGCCGGGCCGTCCGCCCGCGCGCACAAGCAGGCCGACGAGGTCGCCGACGTCCAGACCGTCGAGGGGCTGAACGCCTCGCTGGTCTCGACCGTCAAGAGCGAAGCGGCCAGGGCGCCGACTGGAACCGGCGTGAGCTTCCCCGACGTGCTGGTGGCCTACAAAGCGGCCCCGAGCGTGACCGACGACGCGGTCGAGATCACCACCGCCTACACCCTGTCAGAGGATTCCAGCGTCCTGCGCATCGTCGCCACCGCGACCTACGCGAACAAGGCGCTGCCGTACAAGACGCCCTACACCTTCAAGAAGGCGCCGCCGAAGAGCGAGACCCAGGGGCCGCTGTACCGCAACACCTTCACCTACTACTCGACCCCGCTGCCGGTCCCGACCCTGACGCCGGAGCTGCGCGAGCGGCTGATCGCCAACATCAAGGAGAGCGCGCGCGACGCGAACGGCGCCCTGCCCGCCGAGGGCACCTCCGAGTACCGGTCGATGCAGCGCGAGATCGAGCTGGCCAACGACAATAAGCTGACCGCCAACGAGACCTCGCTGTTCCTGACCCGCGGGTGGCTGAGCAACGACGGCGCCCGCATCAAGGAAGAGATCCGTCGCGCACACGAGTTCGTCGCCCGCTACCTGCTGGCCGACATGAACCGGACCGCGGTTCCCTCCCTGACCGGCCAGGACGAGCTGCTCGAAACCGCGGCCGACCAGCGGACCGTGCGGCGCATCGGCAGGGGCGTCGAAGCCGGCTCCTACGTCTGCTCGGCCCCGGACGTGATGGGCTTCGCCACCTACGGCAACGCCATCGCCGTCAGCAAGCGCACCGTCGCCTACGTCAAGGACATGAAGGCCAAGGCGCCCAAGCCCGCGAAAGCCTCGGGGCGGAAGTCTTGAGCCGGGAGCTTCTGGCCGTCGGCCTCGCCGCCGGCGGCCTGCTCCTGCAGGGCTGCGCGACCAAGCCGGTGGTCTACGGCCCGATCGGGCCGGAGGCGCCCTACGGCTACCAGGACGCCCAGAACGCCGACGGCGGCCACACGGTACGGGTCGCCATGCCCGGCCAGGCCGCGCCGGAGGCGCTTCGAGCTTTCTTCGATCGCCGGGCGGGCGAGCTCTGTCCGGCGGGCGTGGCGCGCGCCAACGTGTTCCGCATGAACCGCGACGGCTACGCCAGCGCGCCCTACGTGCACGGCGGCGTCTCCGTCGGAACCCGGACGTGGATCGGCGCGGAACTCGAAGGCTACGTCTACTGCAAGCCCGAGCCGACCGCTGCTAAGGCCGAGCCTGCGCCGGCGTCCTAGCCGCGATCGGCCGTAAAGCCTCGAGACGAAGCTCCCCGTCCGCTGGTGAATCGTCCTTCGTAGCGTCCGGCCGTGGCTCGGGTTTCGGGTAGGTGAATAACCCCTGAGGTCGCGCTTTCCGCAAAGCAGCCCCTCAAAAGTCAAACCCGCCCCAGGGTCGCGCCGTCCCTGCGGCCGGCGAAGAAGGCGTTCAGCGCATCGGCGAACAGCCGGCGGTCGTCGTCGCCCGTCGACGCCGTCTCGAACAGGGTCAGGGACGAGCACAGCTTCAGGTCGTCGGGGTCGCCCAGGATCGCGCGCGCGGACCGGTCGCGGTGCTCCAGAAGCGCGCGCACGCACCCGCGCAGACGCTCGCCCAGCACCGGATGGGCCAGATAGGCGCGCGCCTCGTCCAAATCGCCTATCGCATAGAAGCGGGCGGTCTCGCTGCGGCCCAGGCCCGCGATCTGTGGGAAGACGAACCACATCCAATGGCTCGTCTTTCGCCCCGCGGTCAACTCCCGGAGGGCGGCCTCGAACGTCGTCTCCTGCGCCTGCAGGAAACGGTCCAGGCCGCCGCCCGGCGCGTCGTCGTTCACTCAGGCGCCGGCCTTGCGGCCCTTGCCCTTGCGGCTGGCGGCCGCGGCGCGGCCTTTCTGGCCCAGGCCGATCTTCTTGGCCATTTCCGAGCGCGCCGCCGAGTAGTTCGGCGACACCATCGGGTAGTCCTTCGGCAGGCCCCACTTGGCGATGTAGTCCTTGGGCGTCATGCCGCGCGTGGTCAGGTGCCGGCGCAGCGACTTGTAGGGCTTGCCGTCCTCGAAGCTGATCAGGGCGTCCGGCGTGACGCTCTTGCGGATCTGCGCGGGCGTCAGCTTGCGCGGCTGGTCTTCGGCGACCGGCTCAGGTTGGGCGGTCTCCGCGCCGACGCCGGTCAGGCTGCCGGCGATCTGGCTGATCACCGCGGGGATGTCCGCCGGGTTCACATGCGAGTTGGAGAAATAGGCGGCGGCGACTTCGGCCACCAGTTCGCGCAGGCGTTCGTTCTGTTCAGTCATGAATAGCTCCAGCGGGAAGGCGCGGGGAATTCACGTCTGTTCCGGTACGATGTCAACACTTGTCGATGTGGTGAACCGCAAATATCGGTTTTCCGCGGCACGATTCGAACGACAGAGATTCGGCCTGCTCGCGCGTGAGATGTACGTGCTGACGCACTGAAGTGGATAATGAACGCCCTGTGTTCTTGAAAACGGAGCCGATGACCGGCACCCGCCTGAACGGAGAAGACGATGACGGTCGGCGAATATGTGCTCGTGCTCGTCTCGTTGGTGCTGGGCCTGGGGATCACCGATGTGCTGGCCAGCTTCCACCGCCTGCTGCGCGCCGGCGCGCGCGTGCGCTGGGCCGTCCTGCCCGTCGCCGCGGCGGTGCTGATCGTCCTTCTCAGTCTGATGATGTGGTGGTCCCAGTTTCCGGAGGACCAGACCCGGCCGGTCACCATCGGCCAGTTCCTGCCGCGCTTCGCCGTCTTCGTGGCGCTGTTCCTGACCGCGGCGGCCGCCCTGCCCGACGAAGTGCCGCCCGAGGGGCTGGACCTCGGCGCCTGGTACCGGGCCAACGCTCGCCACTTCTGGTCGCTGGCCACTCTGGTGGTCGCGCTGACCATGGTGCTGGAAGGCGCCGACGCGGTCGCCCGCGACGGGCTACGGGCCCTGCCCGGCTTCTTGAGCAACCGCAGCTTCGACGTGGTGGTGCTGCTGCTGTTCGGGTCGCTGGCGGTGCTCAAGGCGCGCTGGTGGCACGCGGCCGTGCTGGCGCTGGCCTACGTCGGCCCGGTGTTCTGGGTGTCGCGCAGCATCGGTTGAACTCTGTGTCCCCCTAAAGGGGAGCAGGGAGTTCCGTGCCGCTGAAAAGAATGGTCGGAGCGACAGGATTCGAACCTGCGACCCCTTGACCCCCAGTCAAGTGCGCTACCAGGCTGCGCCACGCTCCGACGACGGGCGCTTATATGGGCGCGCCGGACAGGCCGCAAACGAATTATCGGGTCAGCAGCGCGTCCAGTCGCGCCTTGGCCTGCTCCAGCTCCCGCAGCACCCCGCGCAGACGCGCGTCGCCCCCGCCCGAGGCCTCAGCGCGAGGCGTATCGGCGGGGCCGGCCTCCGCGTCCTCGAAGCTCATGTCTCCGAACTGAAGCGCTGCGTCCGGGTCGGCAGCGGCCAGCACGCGCTTGATCCCCTGGTCGCGGTGCAGCTTCTGCACGCCCTTGATGGTCAGGCCCTGGTCGTGCAGCAGGGCGCGCACGCCCTTGAGCACCGCCACGTCCTGCGGTCGGTAGAACCGGCGCCCGCCGGCCCGCTTCAGCGGCTTGATGAAGCTGAACTTGGTTTCCCAGAAACGCAGGACGTGCTGCGGCACGCCCAGTTCGTCGGCCGCTTCGGAGATGGTGCGGAACGCGAGCGGTCCCTTGCTCACGCCGCCTCGACGACCGCCGCGGGCTTGGCGTGGGCGTCGTCCACGCGGGCCTTCATCACCTGCGAGGCGCGGAAGCTGATCACGCGCCGGGGGTCGATGGCGGCCGGTTCGCCGGTCTTGGGGTTGCGGCCCATGCGCGCGCGCTTGGCGCGGACCTGGAACACGCCGAAGCCCGAGAGCTTCACCGTTTCGCCGCGCTCCAGCGCCTCGGCGATCATCTCCAGCGTGCGCTCCACGAGATTGGAGCACTCGTGCCGGGACAAGCCCAGCTCCTGGTGCACCGCCTCGCAAAGGTCGGCGCGCGTGAGCGTTTCACCCTTCATCGCCTGCTCCCCCGAGCATGAGTTCCAAGCCTTCGTGCATGACGCGAATATACGGCCAAGTCAAAGGCTTCTCTAGAGCCTCAGGGCGCACGCGCCCCAGGTCAAGCCCCCGCCCATGGCTTCCATCAGCACGAGCTGCCCGGGCTTGATGCGGCCGTCCTCGACCGCCAGCGCCATGGCCAGCGGAATCGACGCCGCCGAGGTGTTGGCGTGCTGGGCGACGGTGGAGATCACCTTGTGCTCGTCGATGCCCAGGCGCTGGGCCACGCCCTGCAGGATGCGCTGGTTGGCCTGGTGCGGCACGAACCAGTCGACGTCCTTGACCTCGATCCCCGCCACCTTGGCGGCGCCCTCTACGGCCTCGGAGATGTTCACCACCGCATGGCGGAACACCTGGTTGCCCAGCATCCGCAGCTTGCCCACCGTGCCGGTCGAGGCCGGGCCGCCGTCCACGTACAGCAGGTCGGTCTTGCCGCCGTCGCAGCGCAGCGCGAAGCCGAGAAGCCCCCGGTCTTCGGTCGTGCCCGCGCCTTCCACCGGCTCGAGCACCACCGCGCCTGCGCCGTCGCCGAACAGCACGCAGGTGCCCCGGTCGGTGTAGTCCAGCAGCCGGGTCATCTCCTCGGCGCCGATCACCAGCGCGCATTTGGAGATGCCGCGCGCCACGAAGCCGTCGGCGACGCTGAGCGCGTAGACGAAGCCCGAGCACACCGCCTGCACGTCGAAGGCCGGGCAGACCGGCACGCCCAGCTTGCGCTGAACGATCGCGGCGGTGGCCGGGAAGGTCAGGTCCGGGGTGGTGGTGGCGACGATGATCAGGTCGACCTCGGCCGCGGTGCGCCCCGCCGCCGCCAGCGCCTTCTTCGACGCCTCGACCGCCAGGTCGCTGGTCAGCTGGTCCTCGGTCGCCTTGTGCCGCTGGCTGATGCCGGTCCGCTCGACGATCCATTCGTCGGAGGTGTCGACCAGCTGCGCCAGGTCCGCGTTGGACATGACGTTTTCGGGCAGGTAGCCGCCCACGCCCGTCACCGCGCTACGCGTAACCGTACTCACCCTTGCGCCTCCGCCGGAGCCGCCGCCGGCTCGTGCAGGACCGCCGACAGGCGCTCCATGTTGCGCGCGATCTGGGCGGCGTAGTCGCTGCGCGCCAGATCCGCCGCCACCTTGACCGCGTTGCCGAAGCCCCGCGCGTCGGCGCCGCCGTGGCTCTTCACCACGATGCCGTTCAGCCCCAGCAGCGGCCCGCCGTTGACCGAGCTGGGGTCGATGCGCGTGCGCATCTGCTTCAGCGCCGGATAGGCCACCATCGCGCCCAGCCGCGCCTGGACGCCCGAGGTCAGGGCTTCCTTCATGATCGTGGACACGAACCGCGCCGTGCCCTCGGCGGTCTTCAGCGCGATGTTGCCGGTGAAGCCGTCGGTCACCACCACGTCGACCGTGCCCTTGGCGATGTCGTCGCCCTCGACGAAGCCGTGGTAGTTCAGGTCGAAGCCGCCCTCACGCAGCAGCCGCTGCGCCTCGCGGACCTCCTCGTGGCCCTTCATGTCCTCCGAGCCCACGTTCAGCAGGCCGATGGAGGGCTTCTGCACGCCGTGGACGGCCCGGTGGAAGGCCTCGCCCATGATCGCGAACTCCACCAGCTGGCCGGCGTCGCAGGAGACGTTGGCGCCCACGTCGAGCACCGCGCTGACGCCCTTCAGGTTCGGCCAGCTGGCCACGATCGCGGGCCGGTCCAGTCCCGGCGCGGCCATGCGCAGCAGCAGCTTGGACACCGCCATCAGGGCGCCGGTGTTGCCGGCCGACACGGCCGCATGCGCCTCGCCGGTCTTCACCGCCTCGACCGCGTTCCACAGGCTGGAGCCCTTGCCGCGGCGCAGCGCCTGGGCCGGCTTCTCGTTCATGGCGATCACCTGGTCGGTGTGCCGGATTTCCGAGCGGCGCGCGGCGGCCAGGCAGCGGCGCAGCTCCGGCGCCAGCTTCGCCTCGTCGCCGTGCAGCAGAAAGCGCACGTCCAGATCGCCCAGCCGGTCCGCGGCGCGCGCGAGCCCGGGCACCACCACGGACGGCCCGTGGTCCCCGCCCATGGCGTCGATCGAGATGACGAGACGGTCTGACAAAGCGGCTACGGCGCTCCTTGCGGCGCGCGATCCCGAAGGACTCGGGCGGCGGCCTGTAAACGGCGCGCGACGATAGCGCCGCGCCCGGGCGATGCAAGCGGGCCTGTCAGGCCCCGGAGTCGCGGGGCTTCAGCTGGGCGAGGACCGAGAACGGCGACGGCTCGCGCTCCTCCTGCGGCGGCTCGAACACCGCGTCCGGCTTGCGGGGGTGCGGATCGAGCTCCAGCGACAGGTGCTCGACCACCAGCCCGGCCAGGTCGATCACCCCGCTTTCGACATAGTCGGGAGCGTCCAGGTCAGGCAGGCCCAGCTCCGCGTCGTCGGTATCGACAGGCTCGGGCGGACGGGTGGTGAAGCGCACCTGGAACGAGGCCTCGATCGGCGTCTCGAACGGCTCCAGGGTGACGCCGCAGGTCTGCACCACCCGCGCGATCAGCCGCCCGTCGACCTTGCCGCCCTCGAACGCCGGCGCGACCTCGACGTAGGCCTCCAGCGCGGGCAGCTCCACCAGCTCCAGCTCCTCTGCGATGCGCTTGCGCACGGCCTCGTCCGCGACCAGTCGCCGCGTCAGCCCGCGCCCGATCTCGTCCAGGCGCACCGGGTTCGACCAGGGCAGGTCGGGGTTCAACGCGGCTCCGGCCATGCGGGTTTTCCTTCCATCACTTCCGGCAGGGGTTGCGCCGCCAGGGCCTCGCCGGCGCGCAGCACGTAATCGGCCAGCGGTCCGGCCCGTTCCGCCGCCGCCTCGTCGGCGAACACGGTGCGGGCGATCAGGGCGGCCAGCGCCGCATGGTCGGGCTGCGGGTCCAGCGCCTCGTCGTAGGCCTTGATCCGCCCGTAGATGGCCTCGCCCAGCTTGCGCATCTTCTTGGCCACCGACAGGTCGCCCACGCCCAGCTCGCGCAGCGCGTCGTCGAGCGCGCCGACATACTCGTCGAACAGGGCCTGCGCTGTTTCGCCCGCCCCCTCCCCCTGCCCTCGCAGCCGCCGCATCAGCAGGATCACGTGCAGGGTGTAGAGTTCGAAGCGCGCGTCGATCCGGTCCTCGACGCCAAGCGCGGTATAGAATTCCGGCCGGCGCGCCTGGGCGACCGCGGCGGCGTAGAGGCGTTCTCCGGCGTCTCTCCGGGGCCGCGATTTGAACAGCTTGTGCAGCACGGCGCTCGCGCCCCTTTTCCGCCTCGCCGTTGAACTAATGAGCCAAGGACGGTACGTCAAAGGCCGAACCCTTCGCGTGAGCGCGCCATGTCCCTGTTTCGCAAAGCTCTGATCCTGTCCGCCGCCGCGGCCGTTCTGACCGCCTGCGCGCCGACGGTCGCCCGCCACGGCTACCAGGCCGTGGACGCCGAACCTTCCGAGCTGAAGGTGGGCGAGGACACCAAGTCGACGGTGCTGGAGAAGCTGGGCTCGCCCTCGGCGACCTCCACCTTCGAGCCGAACGTCTGGTACTACGTCTCCCAGACGAGCGAGCGCTACACCTACCATCGGGCCAAGGTCAGCCAACGCGACGTGACCGTGGTGACCTTCGACCCGGCCAGCGAGCAGGTCACCGAGGTCAAGACCCTCGACATGCAGGCCGGCCGCCAGCTCGCCTACAACGAGCGCGAGACCCCGACCCGCGGACGCGAGCTGACCATCCTCGAGCAGCTGCTCGGCAACGTCGGCCGCCAGGTGCTGCCGCAGTCCGAGGAAGAGGACCTGCCCGGCGGGCGCCGGCGCGACTGATCCCGGCTTCTTCCTTTTCTTCGACCCAGAATCAAAACGCCCCGGGATCGCTCCCGGGGCGTTTCGCTTTGGTCTGCGACCTCGATCAGCCGCCGTACAGGTTGGCCAGCACCGCCAGGAGCAGCAGGGCCACGATGTTGGTGATCTTGATCATCGGGTTCACCGCCGGACCGGCGGTGTCCTTGTAGGGGTCGCCCACGGTGTCGCCGGTGACCGCGGCCTTGTGAGCCTCGGAACCCTTGCCGCCGTAGTTGCCCTCTTCGATGTACTTCTTGGCGTTGTCCCACGCGCCGCCGCCCGAGGTCATCGAGATGGCGACGAACAGGCCGGTGACGATCACGCCCATCAGCATGGCGCCGAGCGACGCGAACGCGTTCTCCGCCCCGGCCAGCAGGTTGATGATCACGAACAGTACGATCGGCGCCAGCACCGGCAGCAGCGACGGGATCATCATCTCCTTGATCGCCGCCTTGGTGAGGATGTCGACCGCCTTGCCGTACTCGGGCTTGGTGGTGCCTTCCATGATCCCGGGGATCTCCCGGAACTGGCGGCGGACCTCGGCGACGACCGATTCGGCCGCGCGGCCCACGGCGGTCATCGACATGCCGCCGAACAGGAAGGGCAGCAGGCCGCCGAACAGCAGGCCCACGACCACGTAGGGGTTGGACAGGTCGAACTCCACGCCGTCGCCCAGGCCCGCGAAGAACGGGTTGTTCGGCGCGGTGGCGGCGAAGTGCTCGAGGTCGGCGGTGTAGGCGGCGAACAGCACCAGGGCGCCGAGGCCGGCCGAACCGATGGCGTAGCCCTTAGTCACCGCCTTGGTGGTGTTGCCGACCGCGTCCAGCGCGTCGGTGGAGACGCGCACTTCGCTCGGCAGGCCCGCCATTTCGGCGATGCCGCCGGCGTTGTCGGTCACCGGGCCGAAGGCGTCCAGCGCCACGATCATGCCGGCCAGGGCCAGCATGGTGGTGACGGCGATGGCGATGCCGAACACGCCGGCCAGCTGGTAGGTCGCCAGGATGCCGATGATGATGGTCAGCGCCGGCAGGGCGGTGGACTCCAGCGACACGGCCAGGCCCTGGATCACGTTGGTGCCGTGGCCGGACTGCGAGGCCTTGGCGACCGACTTGACCGGGCGGAAGCCGGTGCCGGTGTAGTACTCGGTGATCACCACGATGGCGGTGGTCACCAGCAGGCCGACGACGCCGGACAGGAACAGGTCCATGCGGCTGATCTCGTCGGCGGCGCCGCCCACGGCCGGCAGGGTCTCGGGCGATACGGCCTGGATCACGAACCACAGGGCGATCACCGACAGCACGCCGGTGACGATCAGGCCGTTGTACAGCGCGCCCATGATGTTCTTCTTCTTGCCCAGGCGGACGAAGAAGGTGCCGATTATCGAGGTGATGATGCACACGCCGCAGATGGCCAGCGGCAGCAGCATCATCGCGCCCACCGCGTCGGTGTCGCGGAAGTAGATGGCCGCCAGCACCATGGTGGCGACGGTGGACACCGCGTAGGTCTCGAACAGGTCGGCGGCCATGCCGGCGCAGTCGCCGACGTTGTCGCCCACGTTGTCGGCGATGGTCGCCGCGTTGCGGGGGTCGTCCTCGGGAATGCCGGCTTCGACCTTGCCCACCATGTCGCCGCCCACGTCGGCGCCCTTGGTGAAGATGCCGCCGCCCAGACGCGCGAAGATGGAGATCAGCGAGGCGCCGAAGCCCAGCGCCACCAGGGCGTCGACCACGCGACGATCGGTCAGCTCCAGCCCCAGCCCTTCGGTCAGGATCCAGAAGTAGCCCGCCACCCCGATCAGGGCGCCGCCGGCCACGAACAGGCCGGTGATGGCGCCGGAGCGGAAGGCCATCGACAGGCCCTTGTCCAGGCTCTCGGAGGCCGCCTGGGCGGTGCGCACGTTGGCGCGAACCGAGATCAGCATGCCGGCGTAGCCGGCCGCGCCCGAGAGCACCGCGCCGATCAGGAAGCCCACGGCCGCGTACGGGCCGATCAGGAAGAAGGCCGCGACCAGGATCACCAGGCCGACGATGCCGATGGTCAGGTACTGACGCTTAAGATAGGCGCCGGCGCCTTCCTGAATGGCGGCGGCGATTTCTTGCATCCGCGCGCTGCCGGGGCTGGCTTTCATCAGGGCGGAGGTTTGCACCGCCCCGTAAAGCAAGCCCGCGAAGCCGGCCAGTATGACCAGCAGAAGAATAGAACTCATCGTTGAAGCGCCCCTTTTGTTGTGCGCGCGGGCTCAAGGCGGTTCGAAAACCGCCCGCCTGAAGTCCCGACCAGCCCGCTGGTCGCGGCGCCACGGAAGCGCCGCGAAAAAGACGGCGGAAAGTGCCAAAAGACCTTCGCGTACGCAACCGGGTCTCGCAACGCCGTCAAAGGTTTGGATTTTCAGGATTGCGGCCCGGCTTGAGCGAATCGCGCGAGCGGCGCTCAGGCCTTCGGCGGGTTCACGCCGGTTTGCCGCTGCGCCTGCTGGCTGACCACCTCGACCCCCTGGACCAGCCCCGCGCCGGCGATGGCGGCGGCCTCACGGGCCAGGGCGGTCTTCAGCCGGACCTCGTCCAGGCGCGTCCAGTCGGCCGCCAGCACGAACGGGGTGCGATGCCCCGCCCGCACCAGGGCGTCGCGGAAATAGGGTTCCTTGGCGCGCAGCTTCTGCACGTCGGCCTTGGCGGTCAGCTTCAGCCGCACGGTCACGAACACGTAGTTCTTCAGCCGCCCGTCCACGATCACCGGCAGGGCGACGGGCGACAGGTCCACGTACTGGCCGACCGTCTCCTTGCCGGCCTTGGGGCCAGCCGCGAGCGCCGGCCCGGCGGCTCCGGCCAGGACAGCGGCGGTGATCAGGTCGCGGCGGCGCATGGCCGAGCTATGCCCCGAAGAGGGTTAGCGGAGCGTTGCTCCGCTCCCGGTCACCGGAACTGGCCGGTCACCTCGCGGCCGTCGCGCACGATGGTCACCGTCCAGCCGCCGCGCGGCGCGGCGGCCAGCAGCTGCTGCAGCTCGCGCGTGCTGGTCACCGGGCGGCCGTTGACCGCGCGCACAAGATCGCCGGGACGGAAGCCGCCCGCCGCGGCGTAGGACCGTCCCGTGACTCCCCGGATCAGCACGCCGCGCGCGGAGAACGGATCGGCGCCCAGCTCGTCGGCCAGCGCCGGCGACAGGTTCACCACCGTCGCTCCGGCCAGCGGACCGGCCTGGATTACCCGCTCGTCGGCCGCGGGGCTGGCCGGCGGCGCCTCGACGCGGGCGCGCAGGGTGTCGCGCCGGCCGTTGCGCAGCACCACGACGTCTGCGGTCTCGCCCGGCCGCCTGGTGGCGACGCGATAGTTCAGGCCCGCCTCGTCGTTCACCGCCGCCCCGTCGACCGAGACGATGATGTCGCCCTCGCGCACGCCGGCCCGGGCCGCCGGTCCGCCCGGCCAGACGCCTGCGACCAGCACGCCCTCGGGGCGATCCAGCCCCAGGCTGCGGGCGATCTCGCCGGTGACCGCGTTCACGTCCGCGCCCAGCCAGGGGCGCACCACCGCCCGGCCGCCGCCGACAGCGGTCTCCACCACCCGGCGCACCATCGCTCCCGGCACCGCGAAGCCCACGCCGCTGGAGGTGCCCGAGCGGGACAGGATGAAGCTGTTGATGCCGATCAGGTCGCCGTCCATGTCGACCAGGGCGCCCCCCGAGTTGCCGGGGTTGATCGCCGCGTCGGTCTGGATGAAGGACCCCGCCGTGTCCCCGCCGGGTTCGGCGGTGCGGTTCAGGGCCGAGATGATGCCGTTGGTCACCGTCTGGCCGACGCCGAACGGGTTGCCGATGGCCAGCACCAGGTCGCCGACCTCCAGGTCCTCGCCGGTGTCGATCGGCACGGTGGGATAGCGGCCGGCCTCCTCGATCTTCAGCACCGCCAGATCGGTGCGCGGATCCGCCAGCAGCAGCCGCGCCGACAACTCGCGCCGGTCGGCCAGCACCACCATGAATTCCTGACCGCCCTCGACGACGTGGTTGTTGGTCACCACCACCCCGTCGGCGCGCACGATCACGCCCGAGCCCAGCGACTGCTCCACCCGCGCGCGCGGCACCCCGCCGCCGAACAGCTCCCAGAACGGATCGACGCGCTGGCGCACCAAGCGGCGGGCATAGACGTTGACCACCGCGGGCGCGGCGCGGCGCACCACGGGCGCGAAGGACGACTTCATCGAGGCGGCGTCGGCGGGCGCGCTGCGGGTCGGCGTGCCGAACGGAACCTCGGACTGGGCTTTGCTGTCTCCGGATCCGGAGCAGGCGGCCAGCAGGGCCAGGACGGGAACGAGGAAACGGGGGGTGCGCATGCGGCCTCTTCGTTTCGGCCAAAACCTAGGTCGGCAGATCAGCCGAGATTTGGGACGCGACTATGGCGGGCGCCAGAGGGCGAGCAGTTCGGGGCTGACGCCGTCGCGGGCCTCTGTTACATCCCGCGCCCATGGTCGTTGGAACGCAGCGTGTGATCCGAATTATCCGCCCGGCGTGACGCCGCCGGGCTGAACAGCCCCGCGCGCGCCGGGTCGCATTTTCTCACGCGAACACGTCCACACCTTTCCGCCGAGACCACCCATGGCCGACGACGCGACACCTTCCCGCGATTATCGCGAAACCGTTTTCCTGCCCGAAACCCCGTTCCCCATGCGCGGCGGCCTGCCCCAGAAGGAGCCGGAAATCCTGGCCCGCTGGGCCGCGCTCGACGCCTTCGAGGCGGTGCGCCGCGATCGCCAGGCCAAGAGCGCGCCCCTGTTCGTGCTGCACGACGGCCCGCCCTACGCCAACGGCGCCATCCACATCGGGCACGCCCTGAACAAGATCCTGAAGGACTTCGTGGTCCGCTCGCGCTTCGCGCTCGGCTACGACGTCGACTACGTGCCCGGCTGGGACTGCCACGGCCTGCCGATCGAATGGAAGATCGAGGAGGAGTACCGGGCCAAAGGCCGGCGCAAGGACGAGGTGTCCAAGGCCGAGTTCCGCACCCGCTGCCGCGAGTACGCCGGCGACTGGATCGAGAAGCAGCGCGAGGAATTCAAGCGCCTGGGCGTGCTCGGCCGCTGGGACGCGCGCTACGCCACCATGGACTTCGCCACCGAAGCGGCGATCGTGCGCGAGTTCCACAAGTTCAAGACCTCGGGCCAGCTGTACCGCGGCTCCAAGCCGGTGATGTGGAGCCCGGTGGAACGCACCGCCCTGGCCGACGCCGAGGTCGAGTACCACGACCACGTCAGCCCCACGATCTGGGTGAAGTTTCCCGTGGTGGAGGGGGCCGAGCTTTCGCGATCAGCTATCGAGGTTCTGCGGCTGGAAGAGTCCGACCCGGTCGCGGAAGCTGAGCTCCGGCAAAACCTAGGCGGCGTTGGCGCTTCCGTCGTGATCTGGACGACCACGCCTTGGACCATACCCGCTAACCGGGCGATCTCGTACGGGCCGGACATCAATTATGGATTGTACGAAGTTGAGGCCATGGAGACCGGCCTCGCCTTCGAGCCTTGGGCCAAGCCAAGCGACCGCCTCGTCATCGGAGACAATCTAGCCGAGCAGGTAAGAGAGGCCGCCAAGATCGCGTCTTGGCGTCGGGTGGGCGACATCGATCCCGCCGGCATGGTCTGCGCCCACCCCCTGGCCGCGCTAGATTCCGGCTACGGCTTCCCCGTGCCGCTGCTGGCGGGCGAGCACGTCACCGACGACGCGGGCACCGGCTTCGTCCACACCGCGCCCGGCCACGGCCAGGAGGACTACGAGGTCTGGCGCGCCTCGGGTCGCCACGAGATCCCCGACACCGTCGATCCGGACGGGGCGTACTATGATCATGTGCCCCTGTTCGGCGGGCTGAAGGTGATCGAGACCGAAGGCAAGAAGGCCGGCAAGTTCGGCCCGGCCAACAACGCGGTGATCGACCGGCTGATCGAAGCCGGGCGGCTGCTGGCGCGCGGGCGGCTGGAGCACAGCTATCCGCACAGCTGGCGCTCCAAGGCGCCGGTCCTGTTCCGCAACACGCCCCAGTGGTTCGTCCGCATGGACCAGCCGCTGGCCGAGGGCCGGTCGCTGCGCGAAACCGCGCTGGCCTCGATCGAAGCCACCCGCTTCGTGCCCGAAGGCGGCAAGAACCGAATCCGCGGCATGGTCGAAGGCCGTCCGGACTGGCTGATCAGCCGCCAGCGCGCCTGGGGCACGCCGCTCGCGATGTTCGTGGAGAAGGACACGGGCCGGCCGCTGAACGACGAGGCGGTGGACCGCCGCATCGTCGACGCCATCGCCGCCGAGGGCGCCGACGCCTGGTTCACCCGGCCGGCCTCCGACTTCCTGGGCGAGCTCGACCCGAACGCCTACGAGAAGGTCGATGACATCCTGGACGTCTGGTTCGACTCCGGCTGCACCCACGCCTTCACCCTCGAAGGCCGCGCCGACAGCAAATGGCCGGCCGACGTCTACCTGGAAGGCTCCGACCAGCACCGCGGCTGGTTCCAGTCGTCGCTGCTGGAAAGCTCGGGCACCCGCGGGCGCGCACCCTACGGCACGGTGGTCACCCACGGCTTCACGCTGGATGAGAACGGCGAGAAGATGTCGAAGTCGCGCGGCAACACCGTCGAGCCGCAGACGATCCTGAAGGAGTCCGGCGCCGACATCCTGCGCCTGTGGGTCGGCATGACCGACTACGTCGAGGACCAGCGGATCGGCAAGACGATCCTGCAGACCACCGTCGACGCCTACCGCAAGCTGCGCAACACCATCCGCTATCTGCTGGGCGCGCTGGCCGGCTTCTCGGAGGCGGAGCGGATCGACCTGGACGCGATGCCGCCGCTGGAGCGCTTCGTCCTGCACCGGCTGTGGGAGCTCGATGGCGAGGTTCGCGCCGCCTACGAGAACTACCGCTTCCAGGACGTGGTCCGCACCCTGGCCGACTTCTGCTCCGGCGAGCTGTCGGCGCTGTACTTCGACGTCCGCAAGGACAGCCTGTACTGCGACCGCCCTGACAGCGACCGCCGCCGGGCCTGCCGCACGGTGATGGACCTGGTGTTCGAGCGGCTGACCGTGTGGCTTTCGCCGGTGCTGAGCTTCACCTGCGAGGAAGCCTGGACCACCCGCTTCCCCGACGCCGGTTCAAACCTGCTGCGGGTGTTCCCGGACACCCCGGACGCTTGGCGTAACGACGAGGAGGCGGAGCGGTGGGCGAAGGTCCAGCGCGTGCTGGAGGTCGTCACCGGCGCGCTGGAGATCGAGCGGCGCGAGAAGCGCATCGGCTCGGCGCTGGAGGCGGCGCCGAAGGTGTGGGTCGCCGACGCGGCCCTGATCGCGGCCTTCGAGGGCGTCGATCCGGCCGAGGTGTTCCGCACCAGCCAGGCCGAACTGGTCCAGGGCGACGGCCCCGCCGACGCGTTCCGCATGGGCGAGGTCCAGGGCGTGGCCGTGGAGCCGCTGCGCGCCGACGGCCGCAAGTGCGCCCGCTCCTGGCGGGTGCTGCCCGAGGTCGGCTCGGACCCGCGCTACCCCGACCTGTCGCTGCGCGACGCCGATGCGGTCGCATGGTGGGACGCGCGTCGCGAAGCGGCTAAGGTGGATGCATGACCGACCGCTTCGACGTGACCCGCGAGGGCTGGAAAGCCTACGCCCTCGCCCTGACGATCATCGTCATCGACCAGATCACCAAGGCGTGGATGCTGTACGGCCTGCACATCCGCGAGCGGGGGCGCATCGAGCTGTCGCCGATCTTCGATCTGACCTTCGTGCTGAACCGCGGCGTCAGCTTCGGCCTGTTCACCTCCGAGGGGGCGGGCCGGTGGGTGCTGTCGCTGTTCTCCATCGCGGTGGCGATCGGCCTGGCGTGGTGGGTGCGCCGCGCTGACCGGCCCCTGTTCAGCCTGGCCGTCGGCTCGATCATGGGCGGCGCGCTCGGAAACGTGATCGACCGCATCCGCTTCGGCGGCGTGGTCGACTTCCTGGACTTCTCGGGGCTGATGTTCCCTTGGGTTTTCAACGTCGCCGACAGCGCGATCACGGTGGGCGTGCTGCTGTTGCTGGCCGACGGCTTCGTGTCGGAACGCCGCAACCGGGTTGGCGCCCAGCCCGCGAAAGAGTAACTCTCTCAACTACGTGGGTCCGGGGGGCCCTCTGGAGCAGCGCATGAAGATCAACCGCGTCATGACCGCCGTCGTGCTTTCCTCGGCGGCCCTGGCCGTTTCCGCCTGCGGGTCCACCCGCCAGGCCCTCGGCATGTCCAAAGTGACGCCTGACGAGTTCCGCGTGGTCACCAAGGCGCCGCTGGTGGTGCCGCCGGACTACGCCCTGCGTCCGCCCGCCCCCGGCGAGCCGCGCCCGGCCGAACTCCAGCCCGAGAGCGCCGCGCGCCAGACCCTGCTCGGCCAGCGCGCCGGTCTGAACCGCTCGGAAGGCGAGCAGCTGCTGGTCTCCAAGGCCGGCGCCGACCGCGCCGACCCGCTGGCCCGCTATGTGGTCGACGACGAGTTCGGCGACCTCGCCTACAAGGAAAAAAGCTTCGCCGACAAGGTCATGTTCTGGCGCAAGGACGGCTCCGAGCAGGCCGCCTCCGGATCGAACGAGGTCGCTTCGATCGACCCCTCCGCCGAGGCCGAGCGCCTGAAGGCCCTGACCGGCGGCAAGCCGGTGATGATCGAAAAGGAAAAGCCCCGGTTCAAGCTGCCGGGGCTCTGATCCCTCTCTTCGATTGAAGAAGCTATTCGGCGGGCGTGCGGATCTGATGTCCGCGCGCCCGCAGCTTTTCCAGCACCCCCTCCTTGGCCACCAGCGAGCGGATCGACAGCACCGCCACCGCATGACCGGGCTGCTGCAACGCCGCCTCGATGGCGTCGGCCTGCTTGGTCATCGCCTGCCGCTTGAAGTCGCCGGCGCCGGGGATCATCGCCAGGCACCGTTCGGAGCTGCGCCGCATCTGCAGCGCGCCCTTCACATCGCCGACCGCCCAGGCCTGCCCCGCGCGGCGCACCACGGCGTCGCCGGCCTCCACTTCCTCGATGGCCTGCTCCAGGCACGCCCGTCCGCCTGCGTCCGGCATGCTCCGCAGATCCTTCAGCAAGGTCGCGGCCTTCATCTCGACCACCATGGCCGGCGCGGCCTTGACCTTGGACTTCTTCACCGCCTTGCGGACGGCCCCGTAGGGCTCGCCGTAGTTCAGGCCGACCGCCTTGCGGTAGTGCTCCGACAGCTTCAGCCCGGCGTACCAGGGCTTCATCGACTGGTAGGCGGCGGAGGTCTTCCCCGCCCGTTTGGCCGCCGCGGCCAACCGCGCCCGCATCTCCGGCGTGGCGGCGGCGTCGAGGGCGGTCTTCGACCCGGTCGCCTTTTTCATGTCGATCAGCAGCTTGGGGACCGCCAGCGGATTGGCGCCCGCCCGCACCTCAGGCGGAGTGATCACCCGGTTCGCGCCCTTAAGACGCCGCTGAAGCACCGACTGGTCCCACGTCTGCCCCTTGGGCAGGGCGTCCGGCATGCCGAGCACATAGACGGTGGTGTCCGCGTCGGACACCCGCCACCACGCCGGCCCCGGCAGCTTGCCGCGCACCACCAGCTCCGCCGATTCCACCGCCTCCACATCGTCGATCGGCGGCGTCTGCGCGGAAGCCGCGGCGACGGATGCGGCCAGAATCACGGCCGCCAGCGACAGGCGCTTCATGAGCAGTTCTCCCCCAAAAGGAGCCGCAGCGGAGCCTCAGTCCGTGACCGAAACATGGCGCCGCGGCGCGTCGGTCAGGCGAACCGCCACGCCTCTTCGGCGGCGCGTTTCAAGGCCTGGGACTTGTGCAGGGTCTCTTCGTATTCGGCCTTGGGGTCGCTGTCGGCGACCACGCCCCCGCCGGCCTGGACGTGCACGTTCCCGTCCTTGAACAGGGCGGTGCGCAGCACGATGCAGGCGTCCACAGCCCCGCCGGCCGACACGTAACCGACGCCCCCGGCGTAGCCCAGGCCGCGCTTCACCGACTCCAGCTCGTCGATGATCTCCATGGCCCGCACCTTGGGCGCGCCCGACAGGGTTCCGGCCGGCAGTGCCGCCAGCAGAGCGTCGACGGGGTCCAGGTCGGCGCGGGCGGCGCCCTCGACGTTGGAGACGATGTGCATGACGTGGCTGTAGCGCTCAACCGCGAAGCTCTCGGTCACCTTCACCGAGCCGGGTTCGGCCACCCGGCCCACGTCGTTGCGGCCGAGGTCCAGCAGCATCAGGTGCTCGGCCCGCTCCTTGGGGTCGGCCAGCAGCTCGGCCTCCAGAGCGCGGTCCTCCTCCGGCGTGGCCCCGCGGCGGCGGGTGCCGGCGATCGGGCGGATGGTCACCCTGCCCTCGCGCAGCCGCACAAGGATTTCCGGGCTGGAGCCCGCCAGCTGGAAGCCGCCGAAATCCAGGTGAAACAGGAAGGGCGACGGGTTCATGCGCCGCAGCGACCGGTAGAAGGCGAAGGAGTCGAGCGCGAACGGAGCCGTGAACCGCTGGCTCGGCACAACCTGGAAGATGTCGCCGGCGGCGATGTAGGCCTTCGCCCGCTCCACCACCTGAGCGTAATCAGCCTCGGTCAGGGGCGAGCGGAACGGCGCCTGCTGGAGCTGTCGGCGCTCGGGCGCAGCGGGAACCGGGGCGCGCAG
>Ga0196974_1000156_pt1 | contig 21007 bp, 14 predicted proteins | sample S1_1013CmetaG_FD_155477 | JGI IMG/M metagenome (GOLD analysis project Ga0196974, IMG submission 155477) | Soil microbial communities from Anza Borrego desert, Southern California, United States - S1_10-13C | ecosystem: Environmental > Terrestrial > Soil > Desert | place: USA: California...
CCTGCTGGTCGTCCAGGGCGGGCGCGACCTGGCCGAAGCCGGCGCGCCGGAGGCCCTGACCGTCGCCGCCGCGGGCGCGGAGACCGGCGAGATCGTGCTGGCTTTCGATCCTCGCGACGCCGACGCCGTGATGCGCGCCGAGGCCGCGCCTCGTGCGGCGTTGAACCTGTCCGCCTTTTTGGACGACGAAGGCGCGTTCGACCTGCCCGCGTTCGAGGCGACGGCCCGGTTGTGGGCCGCCGCGCTGGAGATCGAGGTCTCCTGCGGCTTCTCCGCCTGCGAGCAGGACGCCCTTGCGCGCTCCGCCTGGCGACCGCTGGCCCTGACCCTTGCGGGTCTGTCGGACCTGCTGGTTCGCGAGGGGCAGGCCTACGGCTCCGACGAAGGCCGCGCCACAGCGGCGGCGCTGCAAGGCCTGACGCAGGCCGCCGCCCTGGCCGCCTCGGCCGAGTTCGCCGCGCGCCTCCATCCCCATCCGGAGTACGAGGGCGAGCGCGAAGCGCGTCTCGCCGGAATAGCCGGGGCGGCGGAGGCCTTGGCTCCGCTGACGGATGATCCGGTCGCCGCCCGCGCGGTCGAGCTCTACCGCGGCGCCCTGGCCGCGGCCGAACGGGCGGGGCTGCGCAACGCCGGGGTCGTGGGCCTGTATGACGACGCGGAAATGGCGCTGCGGCTGGGAACCTCGGGCCTCGGCGCCGCGCCCTTCGCCGGTCCGGTCGGAGCGGCCGAGACCGCGGACGGCGAGATCGTGCGGGTCCTGAACGAGCCCGCGGCGGCGGCGCTGCGGCGCGCGGGCACCGATCTCGACGAAGCTCAAGCCTGGCTGCTCGGCCGCCGCACGCTCGACGGCGCCCCGCACGTGAACGCGACGACCCTGAAGGCGAAGGGCTTCACCGACTTCGAGCTGGAAGCCGTCGAGTGCGCTCTCGCCTGCGTCTCCACCCTGCGCGACGCGTTCAACGCCGCGGTGCTGGGCGAGGGCTTCCTGCGGGAGGTGGTCGGCTTGTCGGCCGACCAGACGGCCGACCCGACGTTCGACCTGCTCGCCTGGCTGGGCTTCGACGGCGCCGAGATCGACGAGGCCGAGCGATACGTCCTGGGTTCGCCGACGCTCGAGGGCTGGGCCGAACTGCCGCAGGCGCTCCGGCCGGTGTTCGCGGTCCCGGACACGGCGGCGCGGCTGGCCATGACCACGGCGCTCGAGTGCTTCGCCTGCACGCCCTCGCTGGTTCCGCTCACGCTCGACTGGACCGCCTCGGTCGAAGAGGCGGCGAGGCTCCAGTCCGCGGCGGCGGGCGCGGGCCTGCGCGCCGTGCGCCTGCGCCGCCAAGAGCCCCCCGCCGCGTTCCGCCTGGACCTGCCCGAAGTGGAGCCGGTCCGCGCCGCGCCCGAGCCGCTGCAGCCCCGCACCGTCCAAAAGGTGGTGGAGCGGGTGGTCGAGCGCGACCGCGTGCGCCGCAAGCTGCCCGACCGCCGCAAGGGCTACATCCAGAAGGCCGCGGTCGGCGGTCACAAGGTCTATCTGCACACCGGCGAGTACGAGGACGGCGAGCTCGGCGAGATCTTCCTGGACATGCACAAGGAAGGCGCCGCCTTCCGCAGCCTGATGAACAACTTCGCCATCGCGATCTCCATCGGGTTGCAGTACGGCGTGCCGCTGGAGGAGTTCGTCGACGCCTTTGTCTTCACCCGCTTCGAGCCTGCGGGCCGGGTCAGCGGCAACGACCGGGTGAAGTCCGCGACCTCGATCCTGGACTACATCTTCCGCGAACTGGCGGTGTCGTACCTGGACCGGCAGGACCTGGCCAACGCGGACCCCGACGCCCTGCACGCCGACGGCCTGGGCCGTGGCGAGGACGACGAGGCGGAGACGGCGATCCCGGCCTCCCGCTTCATCTCCAAGGGCTTCTCGCGCGGGGCCGCGCCCGACAACCTGGTGGTGGTGCCGTTCGGGGCGCGGAAGAAGCCGGACGCGGGCGAGGCGGGCGGCCAGGCCGATGTCTGCGCCGACTGCGGCGACCTGACGCTGGTGCGGCGGGGAAGCGGCTTCGTCTGCCTGTCCTGCGGCGCCGCGCCGGAGATGACCGGCTGAAGCGGCCCGGCCCTTGCAGGGGGACCTGTCGAAACGACGGGAGAGTCCCGCATGCGCACGATCGTCCTCGCCGCCGCCCTGACGCTTCTCGCCGCCGGAAGCGCCGCCGCCCAGAACGCGTCCCAGATAGAGGCGGCGCGGAACGGCGCGAACTGTCCCGGCTGCAACCTGTTCCAGGCCGACCTCGGCGGGCTGGTGCTGAAGGGCCGCGACTACGCCGGCGCCCGCCTGCGCCAGGCCGATCTCAGCCTGGCGGTGATGAACCGCAGCCGCTTCGCCAAGGCAGATCTGCGCGACGTCGAGGCTTACGGCGCCCTGTTTTCCGGCGCCGATTTCACCGGCGCGAACCTGACCAACGCCGGACTGGTCGGGACCTATCTTCAGGGCGCGCGGTTCGCGGGCGCGACCCTGACCGGCGCGAACTTTTCCGGGGCCGAGATGGACCGGGCCACGGGCCTGACCCAGGCCCGGCTGAACACCGCGTGCGGCGACTCCGCCACACGATTGCCGCCGGGTCTGACGATTCCCGCCTGCCGTTAGCCGCAAGAATTACCATGATTTAAGTGGCGTTTCGGCCGCGCCGGGCTCAGATGGAATGCATGAAGTCCTACCTGCCCGCCCGTTCCGCCTCCGCCCTCGCCGCCCTCGCGGCCGGTTTCGCGCTCATCGGCGCGGCGCCGGCCTGGGCCGGAGCCGGTGAGAAGGAAGTCGCCCGCACCGTCGCCTTCGGCGGCGCCTGCTCCAAGTGCGAACTCTCCGGTCGCAAGCTGGTCGGCGCCCAGTTCGTCGGCGCGAACTTCCGCGAGGCCGCCCTGGTGGGCGCCGACCTGCGCGGGGCCGAGCTGATGGCCTCGGACTTCTCCGGCGGCGACTTCACCCGGGCCGACCTGCGTCACGCCAAACTGCCCGGCTCGGTGTTCCACGGCGCCACCTTCGTGCACGCCCGCCTGGACGGGGTCGAGGCGCACGGGGCGGTGTTCATCGAAAGCGATCTCACTCGCGCCCGGCTGACCGAGTCGGCTCTGGTCGGCGCCAACCTCAGCCGCTCGATCCTGGTTCACGCCACCTTCCACGACGCGGAGATGCTGGGCACGATCCTGTCGCGGGTGGACGCCACCCGGGCTGATTTCAGCGAAGCGGAAATGACGAGCGCGGACCTGAGCGGCGGGGTGTTCACCAACGCCTCCTTCCGCGGCGCCGAGCTCGACCGCGCGCGGTTCAAGGGCGGGGCGTTCGGCGGCGCCGACTTCCGCGGCGCCAGCTTCGAGAAGTCCGACCTGCGCGGGGCCGACCTGACCGGCGCGCGCTACCTGACCCAGGGGCAGTTGGACGAGGCCTGCGGCGACCGCACTACGGTTCTGCCCAAGGGGCTGAAGATCAAGGAATGCGCCCGCACCTTCCTGATGCGCCGCGATGCTCCCAAGCCCCCGAGACCCCCCGTTCCTGCGCCGGCCCCCTCTCCGCGTTACATCTACGTCGTGGGGGAGTGACGCCGCGGCGGCCGCCGATCAGACCTTGATCGGCGGCGCGATGCGGATGTGCAGTTCCTTCAGCTGACGCTCGGTCACTTCGGACGGAGCGTTCATCATCAGGTCCATGCCCTGCTGGTTCAGCGGGAAGGCGATCACCTCGCGGATGTTTTCGGCGCCGGCCAGCAGCATCACGATCCGGTCGATGCCCGGCGCCAGGCCGCCGTGCGGCGGCGCGCCGTAGCGGAAGGCGTTCAGCATGCCGCCGAACTGCTCCTCGACCACCTCGGCGCCGTAGCCGGCGATCTCGAACGCCTTCAGCATGATCTCCGGCCGGTGGTTCCGGATCGCGCCCGAGCACAGCTCGATCCCGTTGCAGACGATGTCGTACTGGTAGGCCAGGACCTCCAGCGGATCGCCCGCCTCCAGCGCCGCCAGCTCGCCTTGCGGCATGGAGAACGGGTTGTGGGAAAAGTCGACCTTCTTCTCCTCCTCGTTCCACTCGAACATCGGATAGTCGACCACCCAGCAGAACTCGAACCGGTCCTTGGCCGTCAGGCCCAGCTCCTCGCCCACGCGGTTGCGCGCGGCGCCGGCGAACTTGGCGAAGGTCGCGGGATCGCCCGCCACGAAGAAGGCCGCGTCGCCGACGTTCAGGCCCAGCTGCGCGCGGACGGCGGCGGTGCGCTCCTCGCCCAGGTTCTTGGCGATCGGGCCGGCCCCGCCCTCTTCCCCCTCGCGCCAGAAGACGTAGCCCAGACCCGGCTGGCCCTCGCCTTGCGCCCAGGAGTTCATCCGGTCGCAGAAGGCGCGGTTCCCGCCCGTCGGCGCCGGCACGGCCCAGACCTGGTGCTTGGGGTTAGCGTCGAGGATGCGCGCGAACACGCCGAAGCCGCCGCCGCGGAAGTGTTCGGACACGTCGGCCATGCGGATCGGGTTGCGCAGGTCCGGCTTGTCCGAGCCGAACTGCTGGATCGCGTCCTTGTAGGCGATGCGCGGGAACGGATAGGGCGTCACCGGCCGGCCGGCCGCGAACTCCTCGAACACCCCGTGCATCACCGGCTCGATCGCGGCGAACACATCTTCCTGGGTGACGAAGCTCATCTCCACGTCGAGCTGGTAGAACTCGCCGGGCGAGCGGTCGGCGCGGGCGTCCTCGTCGCGGAAGCAGGGCGCGATCTGGAAGTAGCGGTCGAAGCCCGAGACCATCAGCAGCTGCTTGAACTGCTGCGGCGCCTGGGGCAGCGCGTAGAACTTGCCCGGATGCAGGCGGCTCGGCACCAGGAAGTCGCGCGCGCCCTCGGGGCTGGAGGCGGTCAGGATCGGCGTCTGGAACTCGTTGAAGCCCTGCTCGGTCATGCGCCGCCGGATCGAGGAGATCACCTGGCTGCGCAGCATGATGTTGCGGTGCAGGGTGTCGCGCCGCAGGTCGAGGAAGCGGTACTTAAGCCGCAGCTCCTCGGGATAGTCCGGCTCGCCGAACACCGGCACCGGCAGTTCCTGCGCCTCGCCCAGCACCTCGACGCCGCGGACCCGCACCTCGACCTCGCCGGTCGGAAGCGCGGCGTTCACCGTGCCCTCGGCGCGGGCCACTACCTCGCCGTCGACGCGGATCACGCTCTCGGCCCGCAGCCGCTCGACCGTCTCGAACCCGGGCGTGCCCGGATGCAGCACCAGTTGGGTCAGGCCGTAGTGGTCGCGCAGGTCGATGAACAGCAGCCCCCCGTGGTCGCGCTTGCGGTGGATCCAGCCGGACAGGCGCACCGCCGAACCGGCGTCGGACAGGCGCAGCGCGCCGCAGGTGTGGGAGCGATAGGCGTGCATGTTTTTCAGGAGCTTCAGGCGGCTTTTCGGGAGCGCGGAAGGGCGCACGGCGCCCCCGGGTTGTCAAGGTTTCGGGCGTCCCTGCACCGCCTGCTTGACCGCGCGGCCGGGAACGTGGCCTAGCCCCGCCTTCATGCGCCTGTCCGACTTCGATTTCGACCTGCCCGACGACCGCATCGCGCTCCGCCCGGCCGAGCCGCGCGACGCCGCGCGCCTGCTGGTGGTGCGGCCGGGCGGGGCGGCCGAGGACCGGATCGTGCGCGACCTGCCGGACCTGCTTCAGCCCGGCGACGCCCTGGTGTTCAACGACACCCGCGTGATCCCCGCCCGGCTGAACGGCGTGCGGACGCGCGACGACTCCGCCGTGGGCGTCGAGGCCACCCTGCACCGGCGTCTCGCGCCCGACCGCTGGACCGCCTTCATGAAGCCCGGCAAGCGCCTGCGCGAGGGCGACCGCGTGGCCTTCGGAAGCCGTTCACAGACCGCCTGCGAGCTGGACCGGCTGGACGCGACGGTGGCCGCCAAGCACGACGGCGGCGAGGTCGAGCTGGCGTTCGACCTGTCGGGCGCGGCGCTCGACCAGGCGGTGGCCCTGCACGGCCTGATGCCCCTGCCCCCCTACATCGCCGCCAAGCGCGGGGAGGACGAGCGCGACCGTACCGACTACCAGACCGTCTACGCCCGCGAGGACGGGTCGGTGGCCGCGCCCACGGCGGGCCTGCACTTCACGCCCGAGCTGTTGGAGCGGCTGCGGGCGCGCGGGGTCTCGGCGCACTTCGTCACCCTGCATGTCGGCGCCGGCACCTTCCTGCCGGTGAAAGCCGACGAGGTCTCCGAGCACCGCATGCACCCCGAGTACGGAGAGGTGACGGCCGAAACCGCCGACGCCCTGAACGCGGCGAGGGCTTCGGGCGGGCGCATCGTCTGCGTCGGCACCACCTCCCTGCGCCTGCTGGAGAGCGCGACCGGGGAGGACGGCGTGATCCGCCCCTTCGCCGACGAGACCTCGATCTTCATCACCCCCGGCTACCGCTTCCGCGCCGCCGACGTACTGATGACCAACTTCCACCTGCCGAAGTCGACCCTGTTCATGCTGGTCTCCGCCTTCGCGGGCCAGGCGACCATGCGAGAGGCGTACCGCCGGGCGATCGACACCGGCTACCGGTTCTATTCCTACGGGGACTCCTCCCTGCTATTCCGCGCCGCCTGATGGCCGCCTTCCCCTTTGAGATCGCCGCGACCGACGGCGCCGCGCGTACCGGCGTCCTGCGCACGCCCCGAGGCGACATCCGCACGCCCGCCTTCATGCCGGTCGGCACCGCCGGCACGGTCAAGGCGCTGACCATGGACATGGTGGCCCAGACCGGCGCGGACGTGATCCTGGGCAACACCTACCACCTGATGCTGCGCCCGGGCGCAGAGCGGGTGAAGCGGCTGGGCGGGCTGCACCGCTTCGCCCGCTGGGACAAGCCGATCCTGACCGACTCCGGCGGCTTCCAGGTCATGTCGCTGTCGGCGATCTCCAAGGTCACCGAGGAGGCCGTCACCTTCTCCAGCCACATCGACGGGTCCAAGCACGTGCTGTCGCCTGAGCGGTCGATGGAAATCCAGGCCGACCTGCTGGGCAGCGACATCGTCATGCAGCTGGACGAATGCGTCGCCTGGCCCGCCGAGGAGGCCCGCGCGGCCGAGGCGCTGCGCCTGTCGGCCCGCTGGGGCGCGCGCTGCAAGGCCGCGTTCGGCGCCCGCGACGCCCAGGCCCTGTTCGGCATCCAGCAGGGCTCGACCTTCGAGCACCTACGCCGCGAATCGGCCGAGCGGCTGATCGAGATCGGCTTCGACGGCTACGCGGTCGGCGGCCTGGCCGTGGGCGAAGGCCACGACCAGATGCTCGACACCCTGGACTACTCGGTCCCTCTGCTGCCCTCGGACCGGCCGCGCTACCTGATGGGCGTCGGCAAGCCGATCGATCTGGTCGAGGCCGCGGGGCGGGGGATCGACATGTTCGACTGCGTGCTGCCCACCCGCTCGGGCCGCCACGGCCAGGCCTGGACCTGGGACGGGGCGGTCAACCTGAAGAACGCCCGCTTCGCCGAGGACGACGAGCCGCTGGACCCGGACAGCGCCTGCCCCGCCAGCCGCGACTATTCGAAAGCCTACCTGCACCACCTGGTGAAGGCGGGCGAGATCCTGGGCCAGGTGCTGCTGTCCTGGCACAACGTGGCCTTCTTCCAGACTGTGATGGCGCGGACGCGCGCCGCGATCGCCGAAGGCCGGTTCGAGGCGTTCCGGCGGGACTTCCGCGAGCGTCAGTTGCGCTTGGGCCGCGAGAACGGCCTGGCCCGCTGAGTCTCCGGCGGCGCCGGCTCGAACCAGGCCGGCGCTGCGGGCGGCGCGCAGTTCATCCGCATGCCCACGCCCTTGAGATACCCCCGCCGCACCGTGCCGGCCTTGATCGCCGCCTGCACGTACTTGCTGTGGCGTTCCGCTCCGGTCAGGCGGCGCACCCAGCTCCTGAACGGCACCACGTCGGTGGCGGTCCCCCGCACCGCGTCCAAGGTGGCGTCGGCGGCGGCGTCGGCGCCCTTCTCGTTCCAGCGCCGTCCGTCCTTGCGCACGTCGTCCAGATCGGGCCCCAGCGCCGCGTCCAGCCGCCCGACCTCGGCCGCGATCGACTCGCACCGGGTCAGGCCCGTCAGATCATAGGGATCGGCCTTGGCCGCCTGCAGCGATACAGGGATGTCGACGCGCTTGAGGTTGAGGTCCTCGAGCGGCGCGGTGACGGCGTTGCTCAGGCCGCTTCCGACGCGGTCGGCGCCGCGCCGCACGGTTTTGCCCGTGCCGCAGGCGCTCAAGGCCACGGCGATCAGGACCACGGTGAGCACGCGAACGGTCATGCGGCGGGAATCTCCACCCCTTTCGTGAACCATAGTCCCGCGCCTGCGGCAAATTAAAGGAAACGGCGCGTCCGCATCGGGTCGCGCCCGCTTGCCGCAGCCCGCGGGCGCCACTATGGTCCGCGCCGCTTCGACAGCGCGCCCCTAGCTCAGCCGGTTAGAGCACCTGACTTTTAATCAGGGGGTCCTGGGTTCGAGTCCCAGGGGGCGTACCAAATCCCGCAAGGGCCCCCGTCAGCCGACCTTCAGGCCGCGCCCCTCCAGACGGTCCCTCGCCCCGAAGCGGTCAGCTGGGGCGAGGAACCCAGCAGTCCGTGCTTTGCCCGCTGGCGAACAATCTCCACGTTCCGCCCCGCCGGTACCACTCGAACAGGATCAGGGCCGCCTCGCCGCGTTCGCGTGTGTCCAGCTCGAAGACGCCCGCCGCAGCTCGCACCCGGCCCAGACCCAGCAGCGACGGCTCTTCCGCCGCATACAGGACGTACAGCAGCCGCTCGACCCCGGCGGGGAGATCGTCGAGGCTCAGGTCCAGGCGGCCTGAACGGTCGAACTCCGCGCCTGGGCGCCGCTCGGGCGTGTCGGCGTACAAGGGGCCCGGGCTTGGCGCGCCGCGGCCCGCCCCGTCCAGCAGGATCAGGGCCGCCCCCAAGGCGGGGGCGAACCCGCCCGCCCGCTCGGCCGAAAGCTCCACGCTGAAGCGAGAGGAAGGGAGCGGCGTGAACTGTTGCGCGAACGGATGCACTGGTTGTGTACCACTTCGAGGGCGTTCCTGCGGTCCCCTCCCGGCCGCACCGGCCCCCAAGCGGGACGGAGCCGTGGTCGAGCGGGCCCGCGGCCGCAGGCGACCCGACAACCCGCGCGAGGAGTTCTACCGCCGCCTGCTGGACGCCGGCCTGAACCCCGATCCGGCGCAGTTCGTCCTGCCGCGCGCCTTGTGGGTGCTCGAGACCACGCCGGAGCGCGCGTCTGACGCCAAAGCTTGCGGGAGCCGAACCGGCGTCCGCGCCGTTGTCTTCGGTCGACGAACGGCCGATACGGTGGCGGTTCAGCTCTCGCGGAGGCCCTCATGATCCGGTCCAAGTCCCTCGCCGCCCTGCTCGCCGTCGCCGCCTCGGCGACCGTGCTCGGCGCCTGCGCCACGGGCGATTTCCGTCTGCCGTTCGGGGGCGAGGCCGCGACGCCAGCGGTTCTGGCGAAGGACGTCCACTCCTACGCCCGCCCCGCCGAAGCGCGGGTGACCCATGTGGCCCTGGACCTGAAGACCGACTTCGCAGCCAAGCGGCTGGACGGCACGGCGACGCTCGACCTCGTGCGCGCGCCGGGCTCCACCAGCGTGGTGCTCGACACCAAGGGGCTGATCATCCACCAGATCGCCGACGGCTCGGGCCGCAAGCTCGACTGGTCGTACGGCCCCACCGACCCCAACCTTGGCAACCTGCTGGAGGTGCGCCTGCCCGAAGGGGTGCGCCGGATCGTGGTCAGCTACTCCACCCACCCCGAGGCCGGCGCCCTGCAATGGCTGTCGCCGCAGCAGACCGCGGGCAAGAAGCATCCCTACCTGTTCAGCCAGGGCCAGGCGATCCTGACCCGCAGCTGGGTGCCGACCCAGGACAGCCCGGGCATTCGCCAGACCTACAGCGCCCGCATCGTCGTGCCGGAAGGCCTGAAGGCGGTGATGAGCGCCGAGATGCTGACCCCCGACGGCGAGCCGGTCCCCGGCGGTCGCGCGTTCCGCTTCAAGCTCGACAAGCCGGTGCCGCCCTACCTCATCGCGCTGGCGGTCGGCGACATCGCCTTCCGGCCGCTGGGACCGCGCTCGGGCGTCTACACCGAGCCGTCGATGCTGGACCGCGCCGCCTACGAGCTCGCCGACGTCGAGAAGATGATCGACGCGGCCGAGGGGCTGTACGGGCCCTATCGCTGGGGCCGCTACGACCTGCTGGTGCTGCCGCCCTCCTTCCCGTTCGGCGGCATGGAGAACCCGCGCCTGACCTTCGCCACCCCGACGATCCTGGCCGGCGACCGCTCGCTGGTGTCTCTGGTCGCCCACGAGCTGGCGCACAGCTGGTCGGGCAACCTGGTGACCAACGCCACCTGGAACGACTTCTGGCTGAACGAGGGCTTCACCACCTACTTCGAGAACCGGATCATGGAGGCCCTGTACGGGCCGGAGCGCGCGGCCATGCTGCAGAGCCTGGGCTGGCGCGACCTCCAGGCCGAGATCGCCGACCTCGGCGGGCCGACCGCGGCCGACACCCGCCTGCACCTGGACCTGACCGGACGCGACCCGGACGCGGGCATGACCGACATCGCCTATGAAAAGGGCGCCGCTTTCCTGCGCCACGTCGAGCAGGCGGTCGGGCGCGAGCGGTTCGACGCCTGGCTGCGCTCCTACTTCGACCGCAACGCCTTCAAGCCGATGACCACCGAAGCATTCGTCTCCGACATCCGCGCGCGGCTGATCAAGGGCGACCAGGCGCTGGAGCAGCGCATCCAGCTCGACGAGTGGATTCACCAGCCGGGGATCCCGTCGGTCGCGACCGCGCCGCAGTCGGGCGCCTTCGCCGCCGTCGAGGTCCAGGCTGAGGCCTTCGCCTCCGGAACGCCCGCGGCCCAGCTCAAGACCTCCGGCTGGACCACCCAGGAGTGGCAGCACTTCCTGGGCGCCCTGCCCGCGGAAATGCCGGCCGCGCGGCTGGCGGACCTCGACCGCACTTTCCGCCTGTCGGAACAGGGCAACAGCGAGATCCTGTTCGCCTGGCTGAAGATGGCGGTGAACAACCGCTACGAGCCCGCCCTGCCCGCGCTGGAGCGATTCCTGACCAGCCAGGGCCGGCGCAAGTTCATCCTGCCGCTGTTCACCGCCCTGATGGCCGAAGGCGACTGGGGCCGCCCGATCGCCTGGCGCATCTACGCCCAGGCCCGGCCGGGCTACCACCCGGTCACCTCCGGCTCGGTCGACGCGGTGGTGAAGTGAGGAAGGGCTAGAAGATCCCCGGCGCGGAAATCCCGAAGAACACCAGCGACAGGGCCGCCGCGGCGAAGGCCAGGCGGCCCACGTTCGCGCGGGCCTTGCGGCGGGCGTGAGGGCGGCGGCGTTGGGGCAGCAACACCACGTACGCCACGGGGCGGTCGCGGCCGATCTCGCTGCCGATGATCTGGTGCCGGGTCATGCGAACCTCACGCTCACTGTCGTTCGTTCCCCCGACCTCACCTTAGGGACGAGTCGCGAGGGCGTCGGCGGCGCATACGGTCGCAGCCCTCCCGCCGCGTGCTACAGACACGACTCATGAGCGCCCCCGTCACCTATGCGAGCTACCTCGCCCTCGACGACCTGCTGAGCTGCCAGAGGCCGCTCAGCGACGACCACGACGAGATGCTGTTCGTGGTCATCCACCAGACCAAGGAGCTGTGGCTCAAGCAGATCGTGCACGAGGTGCTGCTGGCCCAGCGCCTGACCCGCTCCGGCGACCTGATCGCCGCCTACAAGAGCCTGGCGCGCGTCTCGCGCATCCAGACGGTCATGACCATGTCGTGGGACGTGCTGGCGACCATGACGCCGGCCGACTACCTCAGCTTCCGCGGCGGGCTCGGGACCAGCTCGGGCTTCCAGTCCGACCAGTTCCGGCGGCTGGAATATCTGCTAGGGCTGAAGAACGGCTCGTTCCTGCGCTTTCACGAGGAGCGCCCGGAAGCGCTCGCGGGGCTGCAGGAGGCGCTGGAGCGGCCCAGCCTGTACGACGCCGCGATCGCACAGCTGGCCGCCCACGGCATCGCCGTGCCGGAGACGGCCCTGAACCGCGACTGGTCGCAGCCCTACGTCCCCTCGCCCGAGATCGAGCAGGCCTGGCTCCAGGTGTATCGCGAGACCAAGCGCTACTGGGACCTCTACCAGTTCGCCGAGAAGCTGGTGGACCTGGACGACGCCCTGCTGACCTGGCGGCACAAGCACGTGATCACCGTCGAGCGAATCATCGGCCGGCGGCGCGGCACCGGCGGCACCGAGGGCGTCGGCTACCTGCAATCGACCCTGGAGCGGCGCTGCTTCCCGGAGCTCTGGTCGATCCGGACGCAGCTGTGAGGGCATGAGCTACAAGCGCCTGTTCTCCCGCGCCCTCGCCGCCGCGCCCGAGCGGCTGCACATGGCCGCCCATAGCCACCACCTGTGGCCCGACGCCGGCCGCGAGGCTCAGCTCCAGGTCTGGGACGACGCCGCCACGCTGGCGGACCACAAGTGGGACCGTATCCTCGGCGAGGTCTGGCCCGAGGCGCAGGGCCACGTCGCACGTGAACTCGCCCTGCCCTCGCCCGAGAGCGTGCTGTTCTCCTCCAACACCCACGACTTCCTGATCCGGCTGCTATCGGCGGTGGAGCGGCGGCCGACGCGGGTGCTCACCACCGACGGCGAGTTCCACTCATTCCGCCGCCAGGGCGCGCGCTGGGTCGAGTCCGGCGCGGTCGAACTGGACGTGGTGCCCGGCGAGCCCGCCGCCGACTTCGAGGAGCGCTTCCTGGCCCGAGCGCGCGAGGGCGGGCACGATCTGATCTTCGTCAGCCACGTCTTCTTCCAGACCGGCCGGGTGTTCCACCGCGCCCTCGAGCTCGCCGAGATGGCGCGGCCGGAGGGGCCCTGGGTGGTGCTGGACGGCTACCACGCCTTCATGGCCTTCCCGCTGGACCTCTCGGCCGTCGCGGACCGGGTCTTCTATCTCGGAGGCGGCTACAAGTACGCCATGTCAGGGGAAGGCGCGGCCTTCCTGCACGCCCCGCCCGGTTTCGGCGCGCGCGCCGAGGGCACCGGCTGGATCGCCGAGTTCGGCCGCCTGAGCGGCCCGCCCGGCGGCGTCGGCTACATGAGCCACGGCGGCCGGTTCATGGGCGCCACCTTCGACGCCTCGGGCCTGTACCGCTTCATCGCCGTGCGCCGGATGCTGGACGGCGAGGGCCTGACGACCGCGACGATCGCCGCCCATGTCGCCGCGCTCCAGGCCCGGCTGGTCGAGCTGATCGGGTCCGGCGCCGCCGGCGCGCTCGGCGAGGCGGCCCTGCTCAACCCGCTCGACGGCCGTGCCCACGCCCGCTTTCTCGCCTTCCGCCATCCGAAGGCGCAGGCCTGGAAGCAGGCGCTGGACGCGCGAAACGTCGTCACGGACGTGCGCGACGACGTTCTGCGGGTGGGCCTTGCGCTCTACCATGACCCGGAGGACCTAGACTGCTTCGCCCAGGTCTGCCGGGAGGCGCTGGGTTAGGCGGGTTCCAGCACCCTGCTCTTGGCCTTCGACACCACCTCCTCGGCGTGCCGTCCGCCGAGTTCGGCCATGTGGTCGAACTCGGCCTCGAAGGCGCCCAGCCCCTGGGTCTGGGACCGCACCTCGACGATGAAGTCGTGCCGCTCGGCCTGGGGCAGGTAGACCTCGATGCGGTCCCAGCCCGGCCAGCCCTCGCGGCTGTCGAAGCCCAGGATCTGCCCGCGCCGGCTCGACACCGCCGAGTTGATCCGCGAGGTCGCGTGCGACGGGGCGTAGATCGTCAGCTTGTCGATCGGCTCAAGCAGGTACGGCTGGCACGAGGGCAGCGCCTCCTGCACCGCGATCCTGCCCGCCGTCCGGAACGCCAGTTCCGAGCTGTCCACCGCGTGATAGGAGCCGTCGATCAGGGTCGCGCTCACGTCCACGACCGGAAAGCCCAGCGGCCCCTTCGCCAGCCCGTCGCGCACGCCGTCCTCGACCGCCGGGATCCACTGCTTGGGCACCACGCCGCCGGTGATCCGGTCGGTGAACTGGAAGCCCTCGCCGCGCTGCAGCGGCCGGAACTCGACCACCACGTCGCCGAACTGGCCGTGGCCGCCGGTCTGCTTCTTGTGCCGGCCGCGCTGGGTCGCGCCCTTGCGGACGCTTTCCTTGTACGAGGTGGTGGGTCGCGCCGTGGTCACCTCGACGCCGTAGCGGCGCTTCAGCCGCTCGACCGCGGTCTTCAGGTGCGTCTCGCCCTGCCCTTTCAGCAGCACCTCGTTGGTGTCGCCGTCGTGGACCAGCGACAGGCCGGGGTCCTCCTCGATCAGCTTGGCCAGGGCGCCGGACAGGCGCACGTCGTCCTTGCGATCCTTGGTGACGATGGAGAAGGCGAACACCGGCGGCCGGTGCGGCGGCTCGACCTTCGCCCGGCGCGCCTTGCCGTCGGCCGACAGGATGTCGCCGGCCTTGGCCGCCTCGATCTTGCCGACGGCGACCACCTCGCCGGGTCCGGCGTCGGCGATCTTGCGGGTGGTCTGGCCCAGCACGGCGAACAGCCCGCCCGCCCGCGCCTTGTCGCCCGCGCCGGAGACAAGGTCCGCGCCGTCGGCGATCCGGCCGCCGAACAGCCGCGCGTAGGCCAGCTTGCCCGCCTGGCCCGCGTGGGTGGTCTTGAACACGTAGGCGCACGCGCCGTCGGCTCCGATCCGCTGGGCCGCCGCCGCCGGCTCGGGCGTGTCGTGGCGCAGCGCCTTCAGCAGCCGCCGCACGCCGAAGCCGTTCAGGGCCGAGCCGAAGAACACCGGCGCGATCAGCCCTTCGCGGGTCTCGCGCATCAGGTCGGCGAACACCAGGTCCTGGCTGGGTACGACGTCGGAGAGCAGCTGCTCCATCAGCTCGTCGTCGAAGTCGGCCATCTGCTCCAGCATGTGGAAGCGGGCCTGCGCCTCCTCGTCGACCAGATCCTCGGGAATGTCGGTGCGCTCGGAGGGCTTGCCCTGGCGGTAGACGAAGGCCCGCTCCAGCGCCAGGTCGATGAAGCCGGTGACCTGGTCGCCCTTCAGGATCGGGATCTGGCGCGCCACCAGCGGCACCGCGCTCATCGGCTGCAAGGCGGCCAGCAGTTCCTCGACGCGCGCCCGCGCCTGGTCGATCTTGTTGACGAACACCGCGTGCGGCACGCCCAGCCGCTCCAGCTCCTTCATCACCGGCTGCATCAGCACGGCCTTCTCGGGCTCCGGATCGACCACCACCAGCGCCAGGTCGGCGGCGGCCAGGGCGTGGTCGGCGTCGGCGGTGAATTCGGTGGAACCCGGGCAGTCGATCACCGCGTAGCGGTCGTCCATGAAGCTGAAGCCGGCGACGTTCAGTTCGACCGACTGATGCCGGGCACGTGCCTCGGGCGTGGCGTCGCCGACGCTGTTGCCGCCGTCCACCGTTCCTTGTCGTTCGATCGCGCCGGCCGCGAAAAGCAACGACTCCAGCAAGCTCGTCTTGCCGGAGCCGTTGGGACCGACCAGCGCGATCGTCCGTGCAGCGCTTGATTTGTTCGTCGCCATTCGCTCGTCCTTCCAGCCGCCGTCGCGGGCGGCCGCGGACCGCCGCGACTTCTCACCGGGCCGAACACGCCCGTCATGCGACCGTCATGGTTCCGCCCGTCGGCGGGGCGAGGCAAGAGGCGTGGTTGACACTAAGACGTGAACGGGCGCGATTCGCTCGGTCAGACCAGCTCGGGCCGCAGCGGGTTTCCCGCCTTCTCCATGGCCTCGCCGGAGATCAGGCCCAGCTGCACCGCGCGGCGCAGCACGTCGAGCGGCTCGATCTTCTGTTCCTTCAGCCGCGCCTCGACCGCGGCGCGCTCGACCAGCCCCTTGCGGACCAGGAACTCGCCCAGCCGCTCGTTCGAGTCCCAGAACTCGGGCAGGGCGCCCGTCAGCGTGCGGTGCTCGATCGCGCCGGAGCGCACCAGCAGGTCGCCCAGCCGCACGTACTGCTTGCGGAACGAGCGCCACAGCTTGGCCTCCCCGGCCGGGTCGAGCAGGGCGAACTTGCGCAGCAGGGCCACGGTGTTGCGGTCCTTCGCCAGTCCGCCCTCGGTCCAGCCGTAGCGGACGGCGAAGGCCACGTCGCTGAGCGGGGCGTAGAGGTAGCGCGCGACCTTGGCCCCGCCCCGCTCCAGCGCCTTCTCCAGCTCGGCCCGCTCGGTCTTGCCCAGCGGCTCGGCGATGGCGACGTCCAGCCCGTCCTTGGTCTTGCGCAGCGGCACGGCCCCGAACTTCGCCGCCTGGCGGGAGGTGAGCAGGTTGCGGTGCTCGGGCGCGATCTGGAAGGCGTCGAACATGGTGGCGATCGCCTCCGCGCGCTCGGCGAAGGCCTCGGCCAGGTGCTCGTCGGCCACGGCCGCACGATCCACCAGCAGCCGGCCGATCGGGCGATAGCGGCGCTTCTGCTCGTTCAGGGCCGCGTCCAGCGCCGCGACATCCACGTGGTTCCAGAAACGCAGGGTGTCGCCGAGCAGGCCGCGCCGCCGCGCCAGTTCCGCCTGCGAAGGGAAGGCGTGGGCGGTCTTGTCCCAGGCGATGCTCTTGCCGGTGGACAGGTGGGTCATGAACAGGCGCATCGAGCGGAAGAAGGCGCCGAAGCCCACGAAGTTGGACACCACCACCCGTATCGGGGTCAGCCACACGTACCGCAGCCCGTGCGCGCGCCAGGTGAACCATGCCCGGTGCAGCAGCCGGTTGCAGAGGAAAAGGAAGTTGATCTGGATGATCGCCCAGACCCAGGCCTGGTCCACCAGCGGCGGCAGCTGCACCACCTGCGGCCAGACCAGCTTGACGCCGGCGTAGCCGAAGTACTGCAGCACGATCAGGTAGGCGAGCGCGCCGACCGGAGCGGTGAACAGCGCCTTGCGGTCGCGGAACAGAAAGTAGCGGTTGTTGAAGTCGCCGAACCAGCCGAGCTGCTTCCAGCCCATGTAGGAGATGCCCAGCATCCAGCGCGCCTTCTGGCGCACCGCCGCGGTCCAGCGGTCGGGGAAGAACTCCTTGGTCGCCACCAGCTCGGTCTTGTACTGGGCCACCTGTCCCTTGCGGAACCAGGCCTTGCGCCAGCGCAGGGTCTTGGCGAAGTAGCGCACGAAGCAGGACTTGTAGCCCAGCGCCCGCAGGCGGTGGCCGACGTCGTAGTCCTCGGTCAGGCTGTCGGTGTTGAACGGCTGGTCGTTCTTTTCCTTGCACAGCGCGACCATCGCCTCGCGGCTGAAGGCGGTGGCCACGCCGGCCGAGGGCGTCATGCGCGCCAGGTGCGAGCGGACCACCAGGTCCTTGCCGTGGAACTCGGCGAACTCGTCCATGTAGTGGCAGGCGATCAGCTTGTGCCAGCGCCGGTTCATCGACAGCACCGGCAGCTGGATCATGCCCTGGCCTTCGATGAACCAGTTGACGGTCTTCAGGCCGAACGGATGCACCACGTCCTCGGCGTCGTGCATCAGGATGACGTCGAAGGTCTCGCCGGTGCGCTGCTCCAGGGCGAAGATGTTCTGGATCAGCCAGTTCAGGCAGTCCGCCTTGCTGGTCGGGCCGTCGTGGGGCACGTCGGCGCGGTGCACGTTGGGGAAGCGCTCGCGCACCCGGTCGACCTCGCGACGGGTGTCGGGGTCGTTGGCGTAGACGCCGACGAAGATGTGGTAGCGCTCGTAGTCGAAGGTGTTGACCGAGTTGGCGACCATCGAGGCGATGACGTCCGACTCCTGCCAGGCCGGCACCATGATGGCGATGTTCTTCTCAGGGTGGCGCGCCAGCACCTTCTGGGCCGGCGGCCGCTTCACCGCGTGCCGCCAACGCTCGCGCCAGGCGATGTCCCAGTAGAAGAAGTCGATGACCAGATCGTCGATCGAGGAGATGAAGATGATCACCGCCACGGTGATGATCACGATCTTCAGCACGAACCAGTAGCCGAGCAGGACCTGCAACAGGTTCTCGCCTGTGAACCAGGTCCCGGCGGTCGCCAGAAACTCGTTAAGCGACGCTTCCACCCACCACCCCGACACCCACGCGTACTGTAACCGCTACGCTTGAGCCCTGCATCCGGATCGCCGTCCACGACGGACGAGGGCTCCGAAGGCCGCTTCCTCATCGCGTGTACCCGAATTGGGCGAACGCGAGACTGTGACCAACGGACACGGCCAAGCGGCTGAAAAGGCTCAGCTAGGAACCGTCGCGCACCCGCAAGGCTTATGCTGTCGCAAGACGGAGCCCGCCCGTGCCGAACAGCCATCTCGACGAGTACCGGCGCAAACGCGACTTCACCCGGACCGCCGAGCCGAGCGGCCAGACCCGGGTGGCCAAGGCCGACCGGCCCCGCTTCGTGATCCAGAAGCACGCCGCCACCCGCCTGCACTACGACCTGCGGCTGGAATACGAAGGCGTGTTCCTGTCCTGGGCGGTGACCAAGGGGCCGTCGCTGGACCCAGAGGACAAGCGCCTGGCGGTCGAGGTCGAGCCGCACCCGCTCGACTACGGCGACTTCGAGGGGACTATACCCAAGGGTCAGTACGGCGGCGGCACGGTGATGCTGTGGGACCGCGGCTGGTGGGAGCCGGAGCCCGGCCTTTCCATCGAGCAGATGCTGAAGAAGGGCCACCTGACTTTCCGCTTCGACGGCGAGCGGCTGAAGGGCGGCTACCACCTGATCAAGATCAGGAACGACCGGACGAAGAGCAAGCGGGCGAACTGGCTGCTGATCAAGCGCGACGACGACGCCGCGCGCCCCGGCGACGACGACGCCTTCCTGGAGGAGACCGCCAGCTCGATCGCCTCGGGCCGGACCATGGAGGACATCGCCGCCGGCAAGGGCAAGGCCCCGAAGTCCTTCATCACCAAGATGAAGAGGTCGGCCAAAGCGATCTGGAACTCCAAGGAAAATCCCGAGGACTCCGGGGAAGAGGCCGCGCGAGAGAACGACGCCCCCAAGGCGGCTGCGAGCGCCCGGCCGAAGCCCGCCCCGCGTGGGAAGAAGGCCGCCATGCCCGACTTCGTCGAACCGCAGCTGACCAAGCTGGTGGAGCGTCCGCCCGCGGGTCCCGGCTGGGCGCACGAGATCAAGTTCGACGGCTACCGGATGCAGCTGCGCGTCCAAGCCGGAAAGGCGGCCCTGCGTACCCGCAGCGCGCTCGACTGGACCGACCGTTTCCGCGAGATCGCCGACGATGCGGGCGACCTGCCCGACTGCATGCTCGACGGCGAGATCGTCGCGCTCGACCACGAGGCCAAGCCCAGCTTCGCGGGCCTGCAGACGGCGCTGTCGACCGGCCGCACCGAGGCGCTGGTGTTCTTCGCCTTCGACGCGCTGTTCGCCGAGGGCGAGGACCTGCGCGGCCTGCCGCTGAGGGACCGGAAGGAACGCCTGCGCGTCTTGGTGGAGGCCGACGGCGGCCATCGCCTGCGCTTCGTCGAGCACTTCGAGACCGCCGGCCAGGCGGTGCTGGACTCCGCCTGCCGCATGGACCTGGAGGGCATCATCTCCAAGCGGCTGGACGCGCCCTACCGCTCCGGACGCGGCGACATCTGGACCAAGTCCAAGTGCCGCGGCGGCCAGGAGGTGGTGATCGGCGGCTGGACCACCACCGGCGGGACCAAGTTCCGTTCGCTGATCGCCGGGGTCCACCGCGACGGGCGGCTGGTCCACGTCGGCCGGATCGGCACCGGCTTCGGGCGGGAGAAGGTCGAGAAGCTGCTGCCGCGCCTGCGGGCGGTGGAGAGCGACGCCTCCCCCTTCTCCGGGCCCGGCGCCCCGCGCAAGACCGCCGACATCCACTGGGTCCGGCCAGAACTGGTGGCCGAGATCGAGTTCGCCGGCTGGACCGCCGACGGCTCCATCCGTCAGGCCAGCTTCAAGGGCCTGCGCGAGGACAAGCCCGCCCGTGAGGTCGTCCCGGAGACCGCCGACACCCCGCCCGCCAAATCCGCCGCCAAGACGCCGAAAGGCGGATCGGTGGTGCTGGGCGTTTCGATCTCCAACCCCGACAAGCCGCTGTGGCCGCAGGCCGGTTCGGAGCCGCCGGTCAGCAAGATCGAGCTGGCGCGGTACTACGAGGCGGTCGCGCCCTGGATGCTGCCCTATGTGAAGGGCCGCCCCTGCTCGATGATCCGCACGCCCGACGGCATTCAGGCGGAGCGGTTCTTTCAGCGCCACGCCGGCGCCGGGTCGTCGGCCCTGATCACGCTCGTTCCCGTGCGCGGCGACAAGAAGCCCTACGTCCAGTTCGACAGCGCCGAGGCCCTGGTCGCCGCCGCCCAGACCGGCGCCACCGAGCTGCACCCCTGGAACTGCGTGCCCGGCCAGCCGGAGCTGCCCGGCCGGTTCGTGTTCGACCTGGACCCCGACGAGGACATGCCGTTCGAGCGGGTGATCGAGGCGGCGCGCGAGGTGCGCGACCGTCTGGAGGAGGTCGGCCTGACCGCCTTCCTAAAGACCACCGGCGGCAAGGGCCTGCACCTGGTCGCGCCGTTCACCCAGCCGAAGTCCGGCGAGATCGAGTGGCCTGAGGCCAAGGCTTTCGCCAAGGCGATCTGCGAGCGCATGGCCGCCGAGGAGCCCGACCGCTACACCACGAACATGAGCAAGAAGGTCAGGCCCGGGAAGATCTTCCTGGACTACCTGCGCAACGACCGGCTCTCGACCGCGGTCTCCCTGCTGTCGCCGCGCGCACGGCCGGGGGCGACGGTTTCGTTTCCGCTGAGCTGGACCCAGGCGCGCAAGGGGCTCGATCCGAAGAAGTACACCTTGCGCACCGCCCCCGAGCTGATCGGCAGGCACGACCCCTGGGAAGGCTACGAGGAGACCGCCCGGCCGCTGAAGGAAGCGATGAAGCGGTTCGCGGCCAAGGCTCGCCAGCGCTGAACCGGCGCCATAGAAGGCCTGCATGATCTTCGACGCGGTGGTGGTCGCGGCCGGCTCCGGCGCGCGCGCGGGCGGGCCCAAGCAGTGGCGGCC
>Ga0196974_1000159_pt1 | contig 20877 bp, 23 predicted proteins | sample S1_1013CmetaG_FD_155477 | JGI IMG/M metagenome (GOLD analysis project Ga0196974, IMG submission 155477) | Soil microbial communities from Anza Borrego desert, Southern California, United States - S1_10-13C | ecosystem: Environmental > Terrestrial > Soil > Desert | place: USA: California...
TTCTCCGCCTCGCTGCACACCTGGGAGCCCTGGGTGAAGGCGCTCGGCGCCGAGTACCGGATCGTCTCGCTCGACCTGCCCGGCCACGGCCTGACCCGTGCGCCGAAAGGCTGGACGCCCTCGATGGAGGCGTACCGCGACGCGGTGGAGGCGTTCGCCCGCGAGCGCGGCCTGACCCGCTTCGTGCTGGTCGGCCAGTCGATGGGCGGCAACGTCGCCTGGGAGTACGCGCTGAAGCACCCCGAGCGGGTGACCGGCCTGGTGCTGGTCGGCGCCTCCGGCTGGCCGGAAACCCGCCCCGAGTACGCCAAGGGCTCGCCGCTGGCCGGCCCGCTGTCCAACCCGGCGGGCCGCTTCCTGCTGCGCGATCTCGACTCCACGGCCCTGGTGCGAAAGGGCCTGAAGTCCTCGTTCGAGAACGACGCCCTGGTCACCGACGCCATGGTGACCCGCTACGCCGAACTCGGCCGCGCGCCGGGCCACCGCGACGCGGTGATCGACCTGGCCCTGGACTTCCACAAGCGCAATCACGCCACGCCGGAGCGGCTCAAGGGTCTGGCCGCCCCGACCCTGATCCTGCACGGCGAGAAGGACCTGCTGGTCCCGGTCGATCACGGACGCAAGTTCGACGTGGCGATCCCGGACTCGACCCTGATCGTCTATCCGGCCACCGGGCACATCCTGAACGAGGAGCAGGCATCGCGCTCCGCCGCCGACCTCGACGCCTGGCTGAAGGCCCGCGCCGCCAAGCCGCCGAAACGTCCGACCACGGCGGTCCAGCACGACCTGCCGCCGTCGAAAGCGGACCTGATGTTCTACTGAGCGGCGGGCTTGGCGGAGGGCCCCGCCTTGAGGTGGGTCTCCAGGAAGCCCACCATCTCGTCCAGCATCAGCTTCTCGTTCTTCCGCGACCAGCCGTTGTGTCCCTCGTCCTCGAGCACCACCAACCGCACGGATTTGCCGGCTTTCTGCAAAGCGGCCTTCATCCGCCTGGACTGGTCTATCGGGACGTTGTCGTCGTCGTCGCCGTGGATCAGCAGCACCGGCGCGGCGAACTTCGCGGCGTTACGGGCCGGAGAGCGGGCGATGAGGGAGGCCGCGTCGGCCTTCTCGTCGCCGATGGAGCGGGTCCAGTACTCGTAGATGTCGGAGTCCCGCCCCCAAGTCTTGCGCTCGTACTCCAGCGCCTCCGGCAGGTCGGACACGCCGGCGACGCTGATCACGCAGCGCCAGCGGTTCCCGTCGGCGGCCCCGCCCTGAAGCGCCACGTAGCCGCCGTAGCTGGCGCCGACCAGGCACATCCGGCTTCCGTCCGCGGCGCCTGACTTCAGCAGCGCCTCGACACCGTCGTCGACGTCCTGCTGCATGCGTCCGCCCCACTGGCCGTAGCCGGCCTCGGCGAAAGCGCGGCCGAAGCCGGATGACCCCCGAAAATTCGGCTGGAACACGACATAGCCGCGCGACGCCAGCACCTGGACCCAGCGGTCGTACTCGTAGCGGTCGCGCGCCTCCGGTCCCCCGTGCGGCATGACCACCAGGGGCGGCGGCGCGCCGCTCTCGTTCGGCGGGCGGGTGACGTACCCATGCAGGGCCGTTCCGTCCCGGGCGACATAGTCGAACCGGCTGGTTCGGCCCAAGGACGCGGGCGGCAAGTCCGGGTACCGATACCCTACCAGCTCGACCTTCTTGGCCTTCTGGTCGAACAGATAATAGGACCCGGGCTCGTCCGGCCCCGACACCGACAGCAGCCACCAGCCAGCGTCGCGCGAGGAAGACGCGACCGACAAATTGCGTTCGCCGTCGAAGAACTTTTGCAGTCCCTGGTAAACTGCGCCCAGCGCTTTGTTCTGGAAGTCGCACTGCCACACGTCGGCCCAGTAGCAGCCCGCAACGAGCGAGCCGTCACGCTCGTCCACAAGGATGTCGACCGCGTCGTACTTCGGGTGGCTCCAGACGGTCGGGCCCGCTTGCCCCGTGGCGAAGTCGAAAACGCGGACCTGAAGCGTATCGGGCTGCGCGCCGGCTTCGGGTCGCATGGCGACGTACACCTGTCCGGGCTTGCCCGCCCCGTCCAGAATCTTGAAGTCGGGAAGGTCGCGGAAGGTCTTGCGCTTCACCTTCACCAGGTCGACCCAGGATCCGTCAGGGCCCTTGCCCTGCAACACCAGTGATCCACGGGCGCCGCCCCGAAGCTCGAACCGGCCCACGAGGGCCCCTTGGTGATCCACCTCATAGCCGAGAACCCGCGTGTTACCATTCTCGGCGATCTCGGAGTCGCCGGTCAGGACGTTCACGCGCCAAACGTTCAGGCGCCCCGCGCTGTCGTAGCCTTGCATCAGCACGTGCTCGGGGTCGTTCACCTGCGCGTCCAGCAAGGAAAGCCGCAGCCGTCGGCTGTCGGCCTTGAGGATGCGGGTGGAAGTTCCGTCGATCGCCAGCGCGAAAGTCGCGAACCCCTCGATCCAGCCCAGGATCGTTCCGTCTTCCTTGTCTTTGCGCCGTTCGACCTCGAGCAGCTTCAACGCGACGAGGAGCTTGTCGTCTCCCTTCCAGCCGATCCAGTCGAAGTAAGCGCCGCCGAAGTGTTCGCGGTAGTCGGTGCTCTGAAGCTTGACGTCCTTGCCGGTTTGCAGATCGCGCACCACCAAGGTGTAGGTGTCCGCATCGTTCTGGATGAAGGCGAGCTTGCGGCCGGAGGGAGACAGCACCGCGCGGCTGAACTTCGGTCCTCGCAGAAACGCGTCGATTGACGGGGGCTCGGCGGGCTTCGGCGGCTCGGCCGCATGGCCCATAGTTGCAAGAGCCACGGTCACTCCCGCGACCGCGGCCGAGACGGCTCGCCTGAACATCATCACTCCCCCCGCTCGTGCAGCTTGGCTGTAGAGGGTTCAGGCGTCAATCAGCCCGCGGTCGGGATCACCCGGTCGGGCGGGCGGTGGCCGTCCTGCAGGGTCTTGATGTTCAGGATCACCCGCTCGCCCATGTCGACCCGCGACTCCAGCGTGGCCGAACCCATGTGCGGCAGCAGCACCACGTTGGGCAGGCCCAGCAGTCCGGGGTGCACCGCCGGCTCCTGCTCGAACACGTCCAGCCCGGCCCCGGCGATGCCGCGCCGGCGCAGCAGCTCGGCCAAGGCCGCCTCGTCGACGATCTCGCCGCGGGCGGTGTTGACCAGCACCGCGTGCCGCTGCAGCAGGGCCAGCCGCTCGGCAGACAGCAGCCGGTGGGTCTGGGGCGTGTGCGGGCAGTTGACCGAGACCACGTCCACCCGCGCCAGCATCTGGTCCAGGTCGTCCCAGTAGGTGGCGCCCAGCTCCTCCTCGATCCGCGGGCCGACCGGCTTGCGGTTGTGATAGTGGATCGACAGGCCGAACGCCTTGGCCCGCCGCGCCACCGCCTGGCCGATCCGGCCCATGCCGACGATCCCCAGCCGCTTGCCCCAGATCCGTCGTCCGGTCATCCAGGTCGGCGCCCAGCCCTTGAACTCGCCGCGCTGCATCAGCTCGGCGCCCTCCACGATCCGGCGCGCGACCGCCAGGATCAGGGCCATGGTCATGTCGGCGGTGTCCTCGGTCAGGACGCCGGGCGTGTTGGTGACGATCAGCCCCCGCCCGACCGCGGCGGCCACGTCGATGTGGTCCATTCCCGCCCCGAAGTTCGCGATCAGCTTCAGGTTTTCGCCCGCATGGGCCAAAGTCTCGGCGTCGATTCGGTCGGTGATGGTGGGGACCAGCACGTCCGCCCGGCTGAGGGCGGCGCGCAGTTCATCATTGGTGAACGGCCGGTCGGTCAGGTTCAGCTCGGCGTCGAACAGCTCGCGCATGCGCGTTTCGACGGTGTCGGGCAGCCTGCGCGTGAGGACGACCTTCAGCTTACGGACGGCCATGAACCGATCGGCGTTTTCGAGGAACGGGAAGAGCGGGCTGTTTAGCAAAGCCTCGGCGCTTGCGAAACGGGCCGTGACGGCGGCCTGCGTGCTGCTGGCGCTCGGGGCGGCGACCGCGTCCCGGGCGGCGCGTCCCGAGGACAAGCCCACGCCTTCGGGCCTGCCGGTGCCGCGCTGGGTGTCGCTGAAGTTCGGCGAGGTGAACGCCCGTTCGGGACCCGGCGACGACCACCGCCTGGTCTGGGTCTATCGGGCCCGCAACCTGCCGGTGCAGGTGATCGCCGAGACCCGCGAATGGCGCAAGATCTGCGACCCCGAAGGCGGGACCGCCTGGGTCCACCGCCGCGTGACCTCCGGCGAGCGCACGGCGCTGCGCCTGGACCGCCGCGAACTGCCGCTCCGCGCCGCCCCCAGGCCTGAGGCCAAGGTGCGCGCCCGCCTGGTCGGCATGGGCGTGGCCGGGCTGGACAAGTGCGAACGCGGCTGGTGCCGCCTCAGCGCCGCGAAGGTGAAGGGCTGGGCGCCGGAGGACGCGCTGTGGGGCACGGCCGAAAAGGCGCAATGCCGGTAGCCTGGGCTCAGTCGTCCCAGAGGGTCCGGGCCAGCAGGACGGCCGCCACGCCGGTCAGGGCGCCGGCAAGGAAGGCGCCGACCACCGCGGCCGAGGGCGGGGCCATGCGCCAAGCGGGCGGGCGCTCCTGCCAGTGCACGATCTCGGCGGTGGGGGCTTCGTCCAGCGGGTCGATGTCCAGATCTGTCGTGGTCATGGCGGCGGCTCCGGGCGCGCGATCTCAACCCGCGCGAACGGTCGCGGTTCCGTCGTCGGGCGTGACGGACGCCGCCGGGGCCGCTAGTAAGCCGCGATCCAACCATTCGCGGCCGACGGGGGCGTCGGCCGGTCCAGGAGCGGCGACCAGTCCATGGCCGGGCATTCAAAGTTCAAGAACATCATGCACCGCAAGGGGCGCGCCGACGCGCAGCGCTCCAAGCTGTTCTCGCGCCTGTCGCGCGAGATCACCGTGGCGGCCAAGTCGGGCCTGCCGGACCCGGCGATGAACCCGCGCCTGCGTCTGGCGGTGAACAACGCCAAGGCCGAGTCCATGCCCAAGGACAACATCGAGCGGGCGATCAAGAAGGCGCAGGGCGGCGAGGCCGACACCTACGAGGAGATCCGCTACGAGGGCTTCGGCCCCGGCGGGGTCGGCGTGATCGTCGAAGTGCTGACCGACAACCGCAACCGCGCCGCCAGCAACGTACGCAGCCTGTTCTCCAAGCACGGCGGCAACCTGGGCGAGACCGGCTCGGTCAGCTTCATGTTCGACCGGGTGGGCGAGATCGTCTACCGCGCCGAGGCCGGGACCGAGGACGCGGTGATGGAGGCGGCGATCGAGGCCGGGGCCGAGGACGTGGTGTCCGATCTGGTCAAGCCGGACATCTATGAGGACGCGCCGGGGCACACGATCTACACCGCCTTCGAAGACCTGAACGAGGTGGTCGAGGCGCTGACGCCGGCGCTGGGCGACCCCAAGAGCACGCGCATCATCTGGAAGCCGAGGTCGACCACGCCGGTCGCCGGCGAGGCGGTGCAGACCCTGGTCAAGCTGATCGAGGCGCTCGAGGACGATGACGACGTCCAGACCGTGTACGCCAACTACGAGATCAGCGACGAGGACATGGCCGCGCTCAGCGCGGCTTGACGGAACGCGAGCACGGGCGCACCGTAAGAACGTCCGATCACGGAGCGTTCTTGATGGGTTTTTTCGACCCGGAACTGCTGGTTCCGGTGTTTAGCGCCCTCCTCGCGGGGAGCATGATCGGGGTGGAGCGGGGCTTCCGGGCCCGGCCCGCGGGCTTCCGCACCCACGCGCTCGTCTGCCTGGCCTCGGCCTTCCTGATGCTGGCCGCGGTGCACCAGAGCCGCTGGGCCATGGCCACCCTGCCGGGCACGACCATCGTCACCGATCCCACCCGGATGGCGCACGGCATACTGACCGGCATCGGCTTTCTGTGCGGCGGGGTGATCTTCAAGAACGGGCTTTCGGTCCACGGCCTGACCACTGCGGCCTCGCTGTGGATCACCGCGGTGCTGGGCATCCTCTACGGCGTCGCCTTCTACGAGGTGGCGGTGGCCGGCACGATCGCCACCCTGGGCGTGCTCATCGTGCTGCGCTGGGTCGACGACCGGGTGCCGCAGATCGCGCTGGCCGACGTCAGCATCCGCTACCGCCGCGACCAGGCCCCGACCGAGACCGAGCTGCGCGGCATGTTCAAGGAACTGGGCCTGCGCGCCACCCACGTCGCCCACCGGCTGCTGGACGAAGGGCGGCTGGTCGAGCACGCCACCACCTTGCGCGGCGTCGGCCACATCCACGCCGAGAAGCTGTCCGCCTCCCTATGCGCCGACGAGCGGGTGCTGGAGTTCGCGGTGGAGCCCCGCTCGGGCTGAGAAATTCGCCGCTCAGGCTTGCGACAGCGTCAGCAGGTTGCCGTCCGGATCGGCGAACCAGGCCAGCCGGGCGGCGCCGTCCGGTGCGGTCCAGACGCCGAGCTCGTCCTGGCCGAAGCCCTCGTAGACGATGAACTCCACGCCTCGTTCGCGCAGCGCGCGGACGGCGGCGTGCACGTCGGTCACGTTCCAACCCAGCACCGGGTGGCCGGCGGGCTTGTAGTCCGGCAGGGCGGTCATGCGCAGCAGGGCGCCGCTGAACTCCAGGAAGTCGCCGAACGGGTCGGAGCTGCGGATGCGCAGGCCCAGCCGATCCCGATAGAAGGCGAGCGCCCGCTCGCGGTCCGACACGTTGATGAAGACCACCGGCACGCCGTCCGCTTGCAGATCCATCACCGCTCTCCGCCCTGCTCGCCTGAGCCTACCCCGGCGAGATAGCCGCGCACAGCCTGCGGCCACGGGCGCGGCGTGACGCCGAACAGGGCCTGGAGCCGAGCGGTGTCCAGCACCGAGCGGACGGGCCTTGGCGCGCGGGTCGGGAAGGCGGCGGCGGGGGCGGGCTCGACGGCGGGGCCGCGGCCGGCGCGAGCGAAGACTTCGCGGGCGAAGCGGCAAGGGGTTGTCGAGCCTTCGCCGGCGTAGTGCAGCAGGCCCCAGAGCGGGTCGCCTTCCGGCGCGGCGACGAGGCGGGGGGCGACGTCCAACAGGAAGGCCGCCAGATCGTGGGCGGCTGTCGGGCGGCTGAACTGGTCGTCGACCATGCGCAGGGGCTCGGCCTGGTCGAGGCGGCGGAAGAGGCTGGACAGGAAGGTCGAGCCGCCGGGCGAGAACACCCACGACGGGCGCACGATCAGCGAGCGGGGCCAGGTCTCCAGCACGGCGACCTCGCCCGCATGCTTGGAGCGGCCGTAGGCGTTGACCGGGTTCGGCGCGTCCTGCTCGCGATACGGCGCCTGGGCCGCCCCGTCGAACACGTAGTCGGTGGACAGGTGAACGAACGGCAGATTGCGCGCGCGGCAGGCCTGGGCCATCGCGCGCGGCGCCTCGGCGTTGACGGCGTGGGCTTCGTCCTCGGCGGTTTCGGCGGCGTCCACGGCGGTGAAAGCGGCGCAGTTCAGCACCAGGTCGACGTCGGCGGTCTCGATCGCGCGGCGGACGGCGGCGGGGTCGCACAGGTCGGCCTCGGCGCGGGACAGGGCGGTCAGCGTCACGCCGCGCGACGCGGCGAGCGCGGCGGCGATGCGCGCCACCTGGCCGGTGGCGCCGAACTGGAGCACCCGTAGGCTCACGCGCGTTTCAGGCCCAGGCGGGCCCCGACCAGACCCCGCTCGCGCGCGGCGGCCAGCCGCTCGGGGTGGTCCAGCCACCAGCGCACGGTCCGCTCCAGCCCCTGGTCCAGCGGCGTGCGCGGCGACCAGCCGAGCTCGCGCCGGGCCCTGGACGGGTCGATCGCGTAGCGCAGGTCGTGGCCGGGGCGGTCGTGGACGAACTCGATCAGGTCCGCGTAGGCGCCGGACAGGCGCGGCCGCAGGCGATCCAGCACCGCGCAGAGGCGCCGGGCGAGATCGATATTGGCGACCTCCGCTTCGCCGCCGAAGGCGTAGGTCTCGCCCGGCGCGGCCCGGTCCAACGCGGTCAGCAGCGCCTCGGCGTGGTCCTCGACGTAAAGCCAGTCGCGCACGTTCTCGCCCCGGCCGTAGAGCGGGATCGGCCGGCCCTCCAGCGCCGACAGGACCACCGTCGGCACGAACTTCTCCGGATGCTGCCTGGGGCCGTAGTTGTTGGAGCACCAGGTGACGACCGTGTTCAGGCCGTAGGTCCGCCCCCAGGCGCGCACCATCAGGTCCGAGGCGGCCTTGGAAGCGGCGTAGGGGGAGTTGGGGGCGTAGGGGCTGGCCTCGTCGAAGCGGCCTTCCGCGCCCAACGCCCCGAACACCTCGTCGGTGGACACGTGGTGAAAGCGGAAACCGTCGCGCTCGGGCGCTGGAAGTCGTTCGCGGAAGCGGACGGCGGCCTCCAGCAGCACCGCGGTCCCGCGCACGTTGGCGTCGACGAAGGCCAGCGGGCCGTCGATTGACCGGTCGACGTGGCTCTCGGCCGCCAGGTGCAGCACCGCGACGGGCGCGTGCCGGTCGAACACCGCCGCCGCCGCCTCGGCGTCGGCGATGTCGGCGCGTTCGAAGGCGTAGAGCGGCGAGCCCTCCAGATCGGCCAGATTGGCCGGGTCGGCGGCGTAGGTGAGCTTGTCCAGATTGACGACCCGAATTCCCTGCGCCACCGCCTGCCGCACCACGGCCGAGCCGATGAAGCCGCAGCCGCCGGTGACCAGCAGGGTCACGAGTCCGCTCCGTAGGTGAAGGGACTGTCCCAGTCTGCCCACCGGGGCGCGCCCGCGTCCTTGGGCGACAGGATCGCGCGCCCGGGCGGAACCGGCCAATCGACGCCCAGGTCCGGGTCGGCCCAGGCCACCGCCCCGTCGTGCGGGCCGGAGAAATGATTGTCGGTCTTGTAGGCGGCGACCGTGTCCGGCTCGAGCGTGACCAGGGCGTGCAGGAAGCCGCGGGGGCTGAGGATCGACAGGCCGTTATCGGCCGACAGCTCGGCGGTCACGGCCCGGCCGAAGGTGGGCGAGCCTCGGCGCGCGTCCACCACCGCGTCGAACACCCGGCCCTTCAGCACCGACACCAGCTTGGTCTGGTGCGCCGGCGGCGCCTGGTAGTGGAAGCCGCGAACGGTGAAGATCTCGGTCGATACCGAGACGTTGTCCTGGACGAAGTCGAAGCCCAGGCCCGCCTCGGCGAAGGTCCGCCGGTTCCAGGCCTCGACGAAGAAGCCGCGCGCGTCGTGCAGGCGTTTCGGCCGCAGCAGCAGGACCTCCGCGATCGCCGTAGGGATCACCTCCAGGCGGTCGGTCGAGCGGTACGGGGGCCGGGGGGGCGGGCTCATCCGGGCGAACTCCTAACGCGGCTTAACCCTGTTCGGCAAACCGGCGGTGACGGGTCGCGGGGTAGAGCTAGGGCGATGGAGCCGTCGCGACAGGTCCGGGTGCTGGGGGTCGACGTGGTCGACGAGCCGTTCGAGGCGGCGGTCGCGCGGCTGCGCGCCCTGCTGGACGAGCGCCGGGGAGCCAAGGTGTTCTTCGTCAACGCCCACACATTGAACCAGGCGGCGGACGATCCGGCCTATCGCCGGACGCTGAACGGCGCCGACGTGGTGTTCGGCGACGGCACCGGCGTACGCTGGGCGGCGCGGGCGCGCGGCGTGCGGCTGAAAGCCAATCTGAACGGCACCGACCTTGTGCCAGCCCTGCTGCGGGCGCGTCCGGGGACGCGGGTTTTCCTGCTCGGCAGCACGGCGGAGCGGATCGGGCGGGCGGCGGAGACCTTCGCGCGGCTGTTTCCCGACTGCGTGCTGGCCGGGGCCCACCACGGCTATGTGGACGATACGGCGAGCGCGGCGGTGGTGGAGGCGGTGAACGCCTCGGGCTCGGAACTGCTTCTGGTCGGCATGGGCAATCCGCTGCAGGAGCGCTGGATCGCGCGCTGGGGCCCGATGCTGGACGTGCCGGCGGCGATGGCGGTCGGCGGCCTGCTGGAATACTGGACGGGGGCGCTGGAGCGGGCGCCCCGCTGGATGCGGCGCCAGGGCGTGGAGTGGCTGCACATCCTGCTGCGCCAGCCGTGGAAGGCGCGGCGCTATCTGCTGGGAAACCCTGCTTTCCTTGCGCGGCTGCTGCTGTGGCTGCCGCAGGACCTCAAGGCCGCCCGGAGCCCCGCCCATGGCTGAACGCCCGATCGCCTGGCCCCGCTGGATCGCCAAGAAGGCGGCGCGCGCCGGGGTGGCCGCCATGACCGCCCTGCCGGCGCTGATCTCCGAGGGCCGGCCGCGGCTGCGGGTGCTGACGTACCACCGGTTCGGCCCAAGCCGACGCAGCCCGTTCTGCGTCTCGGCCGACAGCTTCGAGCGGCAGATGAGTCGCCTCGCCGACAGCGGCAAGGCCGTGACCCTGGGGCAGGCGAAGGCGTTCGCCCAAGGCCGCCTCGATCTGCCCGACGGCTCGGTGCTGGTCACCATCGACGACGGCGACCCTAGCGTGGTCTCGGCCGCCGCGCCGATCCTGAAGGCCTGCGGCGTGCCGGCGGTGCTGTTCACCGTCGCCGGACGCCCCGACGGCTTCGCGGTGATGCCCGACGCCGACCTGCGCGCCTTGGCCGAGCAGGGGATCGAGATCGGTTCGCACTCCATGACCCACCGCTCGATGGCGCGGCTGCCGCGCGCCGAGGCCCTGCGCGAGGCGCGGGAGTCGCGCGAGCGGCTGGAGCAGGTGCTGGGCCGGGCGGTCGCCGCCTTCGCCTATCCGTTCGGCACGCGGGCGGACTTCTCAGGCGACACCGGCGAGGTGCTGCGCGAGGCCGGCTACGACATCGCCTTCACCTCCCAGCACGGGGCGGTGACGCCGGAGCTGGACCCGCTGGCCCTGCCGCGGGTGAAGGTGGAGTCCGGCGACCCCGACTGGCTGTTCCCGCTGCTGACCCGCGGCGCCATGGACGCCTGGAGGCTGGTCGACGAGGCGGCCTACGGGCTTCAGAAGCCGGCCTAGGCGACCTGGCCGGCGCACCAGCCGGACGACCAGGCCCACTGGAAATTGTAGCCGCCGAGCCAGCCGGTGACGTCCACCACCTCGCCGATGAAATACAAGCCCGGCACGTCGCGGGCCTGCATGGTGCGGGAGTCCAGGTCGCGGGTGTCGACGCCGCCCAGGGTCACCTCGGCGGTGCGGTAGCCTTCGGACCCCACCGGCTTCACCCGCCAGGCGTTCACCGCCTCGGCCAGGCGCCGGACGGTCTTGTCCGAGGTCTCGGCCATCGCCCCGGCCGCGCCCTCGGCGTCGGCCACGGCCTGGGCGAGACGCTTGGGCAGGCGGTCGGACAGGACGGTGGCGACCGCCTGCCTGGGTCGGGTCTTGCGCGCCGCCTTGAGCTCGGCTTCGAGGTCGGCGCCGGGGGCCATGGCCACCACGATCTCCTGACCCTCGCGCCAGTAGGAGGAGATCTGCAGGATCGCCGGGCCGCTCAAGCCCCGGTGGGTGAACAGCATGGCCTCCTCAAACCGGGTCTTGCCGCAGCCGACGACCGCGTCGACGGCCACGCCCGCCAGCGGTTTGATCCGCTCCAGCGCGCCGGGCTCGAAGGTCAGGGGCACGAGCGCGGGGCGGGTCTCGACGATCCTGAGGCCGAACCGCGCGGCCAGGTCGTAGCCCCAGCCGGTGGCGCCCATCTTTGGGATCGACTTGCCGCCGGTGGCGACCACCAGCGAGCCGCAGGCGACGCCGGTCCCGTCCGACAGTCGCATGGAGAAGCCGTCGCCGGTCTTCTCCACCGTCTCGACGGCGGTGCGCAGGCGCAGGGCCGCGCCGGCCAGGCGCATCTCGTTCAGCAGCATGTCGACGATCTGCCGCGAGGAGTCGTCACAGAACAGCTGGCCCAGGGTCTTCTCGTGCCAGGCGATCCGGTAGCGGTCCACCAGCGCGATGAAGTCGTGCTGGGTGTAGCGGCTAAGCGCCGACACGGCGAAGCGGGGATTCTGCGAGAGGAAGTTGGCGGGCGTCGTGCGAAGGTTGGTGAAGTTGCACCGCCCGCCGCCCGAAATGCGGATCTTCTCCCCGGCGGCCGAGGCGTGGTCGACCACCAGCACCGATCGCCCGCGCTTGCCGGCCTCGGCCGCGCAGATCATCCCCGCCGCCCCGGCCCCGACCACCACCACGTCGTAACGGTTCACCCGCGCCTCGCTCGAACAGGGCGCCGTTCGGCCAGAGGGGCGGAGCGGAGTCAATCAGGCCCGCTCACCCGGTGACGGGAACCGTGACCTCGGAGGTGAAGGTGAAGTCGTACTCGGGCAGGAAGGGCACCACGACCGGGTGCTCGTAGGTGGCGTTCACATGCGCGAGGGTCAGGCCGGCGGCCGGGCTCTCGGTGGTCATGGAGACGCTGATGTCCGGATCGGCCAGCTGGTTCAGCCGGGCGCGCATCTGGCTCTCGATCTCGGCCTGGGTCATGCCGGGGTCGAGCATCAGGCTGCGGGCGGACTCCTCCAGGGCGTAGCGGACCGACGATCCGCAGTGGAACGCCCAGCCCAGCTGGAACAGGCCGAACAGCATGGCCACGAACACCGGGGCCACGATCGCGAATTCCAGCGCGGAGGTCCCGCGCTCGTCGCGCCGCAGCGACCGGCGTTTCGGGTCAGCGGACACGGACCACCTGCGACTCTTGGAGGTTCTTGGACAGGAACACGCCCTTGCCCGTCCCGGTCGCCTGGATGGTGACGTAGACCGCGGGCGGGGTCTGGTCGGGGCACAGGCCGGTGCAGACGTTGGCCGCCTGGCCGCACATGCAGTTGCGCGTCACCGTCACCGCGCCGTTGCCGGGCCGATCTTCCCAGTTCTGGAAGGCCAGGCTCTGGGTCGTGGCGTCGTCGGAGGAGCCGGTCATCACGTACTGGGCCGCGGTCTCGACCGCCGAGCGCATCTGCATCACCGAGGTGGCGCCCATCCACACGTCGAACGCCAGCACCGTCGCCAGCCCGAGCACGGGCGCGATCAGGGCGAACTCGATGGCCGAGGCCCCGTCCTCCCGCTTGATCAGATCCCGCAATCGCCCGCGCATGTCGCTCACTCCGCCAGCTTTACCAGCTGCATGGCCGGCAGGGTCTGCATGCCCTGGCCGGTGCAGTCGACGTTGAAGGTCGCGTTGCCGGTCCACTCGACCGTGTTGGCCACTATCTGCGTGCACCCGTTAACGCCGCTGAAATTGCCCTGGTATTCGACCGCCTGGCTGGGGAAATAGATGGCGCCGGTCAGGCTTGAGTTGGCGGTGCCGTTGAAGATGTTGCGGTCGCCGGTGCTGTCGCGGTCGCCGAAGAACAGGATTCCCGAGTAGGCGCCCGAGGTCGGGGCGCTGAGCTGGACGGTGGCGTTGCCGTTGAAGCGGGTGCGGGCCGTGCCGGTCAGGTGGATGGTCACCCCGTTACCGCTCACCACCGCGTTGGAGTTGACCCGGAAATTCCCGCCCGAGACCACGTAGGTTCCGGGCTGCAGGGTGACGTTCCCGCTGAGGCTCATGCCGTTGCAGTAATTCCCGGGCGCGAGGCTCGAGCCGTTCGCGCTCAGACAGCTTCCGGACGCGGAGGGCTCGGGGAGCTCGCCGTAGGGATCGGCGACCGGCGGCGCCTGGGTCACCGGCGCGGCGCACTCGGTCAGAGTCAGGCCCGAGGTGGTCTGGGCCCCGCCGACCGAAATCAGGCAGGTGGTCGAGGCGGTCGCCGAGCCCTGCATCACCACCGCGTCGCTCGCCACCGAGTTGGCCATCACGCTGCAGCCCTGGAGCGTCAGGCTGGAGCTGCCGGAGAACTGGGCGGCGCGGGAGGCGGAGCGGTCCAGCGCCAGCACGCAGGCGTTCGACGCCGATTGGAACACCGCCACCGAGCGTGCCCGGGCGGTCACCGTGTCGTTGCTGAAGAAGTCGGTGAAGAAGCGGTTCTGGCGCTCGGTCAGCACCACCTCGACCGCGTCGGCGCCCTGGTTGGGGCCCGACTGCGGCGGGGCGTTCACCTGGATCGTGCCGAGCGAGGGCGTGAAGCCGTTGGCGGTCGCCTCGCGCAAGGCCACGGCGGTGACCGCCTGCGCCTGCGATCCCGCGCGGCGTTGGATGGCGGCGGCGTAGGCGGCGGCGTCGGCGGCGGACTGGAGCTCCAGGTCCTTGAAGTACCAGTAGGTCGACTCCACCCCGAACGCGGCACCGCCGGCGACCAGCGGCATCGACAGGGCGAAGACGACGGCGACGTTGCCGCGCTCGGACCGCAGCAGGCGCCGGTCGAACGGGCGGTTCTTGGAGCGGACGATCGGTTTCATGGGCCGCAGGCTACGCCCGCGTGTTGAACCGACAGCTAAACGAAAGGCCTAAGTTTCGCTAACCATCTCAGGCGTTTGCGCCCGGACCAGTTCGGCGGCCAGCCGGGCCGCCTGGTCGCGGATGTCGGGCACGGCGACGATCTCCCAGAACCGGCCGCGCGTGGGGGGGCCCAACGCGTACAGGCGCTCGTTCGCCGCGCCGTCGCGGCCGATCAGCCGGCAGCGCTCGTCCACGTCCAGCCCCAGCCGCAACGGGTCCGGGCGAGCCAGCCCTGCGCCCAGGAGGTCGGCGGTCAGCCGATCGGTGGAGCGCGCAGGGTCCGCCAGCGGGCCGGTGCAGGTCACCAGCCGCCCGGCGCGCAGACTGGAGTCCCGCGCCGCGCCGCGCGGGCGCCAGACCACCGTCAGGCCGTCCGCCTCCTCGACCACGGAGCGGATGCGTCCGGCGGCCACGCTCAGGCGACCCTCCTCCACCATGGCGGAAACGGCTTCGCCGATGCGCGGCGCCGTGCGGTGGCGGTGCACGTCCCACCAGGCGCGCAGGTGCTCCAGGAACCGGCGCCGCTCGCGGCCGTCGAGCCGCGCCCAGAGCGCTTGGCCGTGCGGGCGCAGACGGTCCATCAGCTCGCCCCAGGGCGCTGTCCGTGCTTCCCGGCGAAACGCGCGGAGCCCGAGGGACAGCGAGGCGCGCGGAGGCGGGTCGGCCTCGACGTGCCTCTGGCCGCGGTCGTGCGGGCGGGGCAGCAGCCCGCGCCGCGACAGGGCCGTGGCGCGGCCACGCCAGCCCCGCTCCTGCAAGGCCAGCAGCACGTCGATCGCGGTCAGGCCCGTGCCGACCAGCGCCACGTCCTCGTCCAGCCCTATGGAAGCGAGCGCGCCGGGCGCCCAGGGATCGTCGATCCGGCGCGATGCGGCGGCCGCTCCGGGCGGCGCGTCCGGTGGCGGGTTGCCGGTGGCGATCACCACGCGGTCAGCCTCGATCCGGGTCCCGTCGGCCAGCACCGCCGTCGCGCGCTCCCCCGCCATCCGCACCGCCACCGCCTCGCCCTCGACGCGGGACAGCCGTCCGCCGGCTCGCGCGGCGGCTTCGTCCAGCAGGTCCTGGAGATAGCGGCCGTAGGTGGCGCGGCGGGCGAAGCCCTCGGGATCGGGATCGTCGAGACCGGCGGCTTCCAGCCAGCGCACGAAGTGGCCCGGGTCGTCGGAGCGCCAGCTCATGCGCCCCGAGCGCACGTTCAGCAGATGCGATTGGTAGGGGGTTGAATAGGCCAAGCCGCGCCCGAACACGCCCGAGCGCTCGATCAGCACCACCTCGACGCCGGGGTCTGCCTCGAGCAGCCGCACCGCCAGGGCCGTGCCGCTGTAGCCCGCCCCGACGATCGCGATGGGTGTGTGTCCAGCCAAGATGAGGCGCGCCCGGGAAGCTCCGGAGGCGGGCTTACACCCGCGCGGGCGCGCCTGTCACCCGCGACGGGGCGTCAGTAGAACAGGTTCTCGTTCTCGACCGGATCTTCTTTCTTCTCCGGCTCCGTGGGCGTCTCCGTCGGCAGGGAATCGGCGGCCGCGGGGGCGCCGGCGTCGGTAGCGGCGGGCGCGGTCGCCGCGGCCGCGGGCGCGCTGGCTTCAGCCGCCGCCGCGGCGGATTCCGGCTCGTCGCTTTCCATCTCGCCGCCGCACGCCGAGAGCGCCAGGCTCACGATCGCCGCCGCCGAAAGCTTCCAGATCACGTCCCGCATGTCCCTCGTCCAGTTCGTTCCCGCGTGCGCCGTGCGCCGGCGCGTCGCCCTCATAACGCATCAGCACGCCCGAAGGTCAGCCCCGCCGCCCGCTCTCGACCGCTTTCTCGTCCGCGTCGTCCGCCGCGCCCACCTTTTCCTCGACCGTGGCGCTCAGCCGCTGGAACACCGCCAGGCCCAGCAGCAGCGCCACCCCGCCGCCGATCAGCACCACCGGATAGACGAGCTGCTCCATCTCGCCCTGTCCGGCCTTGGACAAGGCGACCAGCGCGTCCATCAGCACCGCGATCAGGATCACGGTGACGAACTTGGTCAGGCTGCGGCGGGTCTCGGCCGCCTTGCGCATCTCGCGCCCGCGCCGGACCTCCTCGTCGAAGATGTAGCGGGCGACGTCGAACACCGCGAGCGACAGGATCAGGTAGCCGATCGAGTCGACCATGGCCGTGACGAACGGCTCGCCCCTGCCGACCGCGCCGAACAGCGACACGGGCCCCGCGGCGACCAGCGCCAGGGCGGCCAGCATCAGCACCAGGCTGACCAGGGTGTAGAAGGCGTTGACGATCCAGGTCACGGCGACCTTACGCGCGGCCGCCTGCAGGGTTCCGGCGGTGGCGGCCCCTGGAGGACTCGAACCTCCGACCTTCGCTTTAGGAAAGCGCTGCTCTATCCTGCTGAGCTAAGGAGCCGTCGCCACCAGCAGATAGCCCGAGCGCCCGGCGCTGAGAAGGGCGACCCGACGGTCCTGAAATCCGGCTTTGTGGTTAACGCGGATTCAGCTACCATATATCGTAGGGAACAAAGGCTGAATCGGCCGTGGTCGCTGATTCGGTCATGATTCGTTTCGCGCCCGTTCGGCGGCGCCCGGGCGAGCCGTTAACCTCGCCGACGGTCCGCCACACAGTCGTCTGCCGTGAGCCTTCCGTGACCCAGTCCGCCGACGACCTGGAAGTGATCGACAACGCGGAGGCCGGCCGGTTCGAGGTGCGGCTGGGCGAGGCGGTCGCCTTCGCCGAGTACCGGCTGCTGCAGAGCGGCATGCTGTTCCCGCACACCGAGGTGCCGCCCGCCTTCGAGGGACGCGGGGTCGGCAGCAAGCTGGTCCGCACCGCGGTCGACTCGGCGCGCGAGCGCGGGCTGAAGGTGATCCCGGTCTGCACCTTCTTCGCCGGCTACATTAAACGTCATCCCGAGTATCACGACCTCGTGCACCCCGATTACCGCAGCGCCCTGAACCTCTGAGGCCCTGACCGGTTTCAAGGTTCCGCTTGTTAGGTCCCCGGCGAATCTCCACCTTCGTCTCATGAGTGATCGTTCCACCGGCCGGCATCCTTCGCGCCTGGTGGCGGTGCTCGGCCCCACCAACACCGGCAAGACGCATCTGGCGGTCGAGCGCATGCTGGGCCACGCCAGCGGCATGATCGGCCTGCCGCTGCGGCTGCTGGCGCGCGAGATCTACGACCGGATCGTCAAGCTGCGCGGCGCGCGGTCGGTGGCCCTGATCACGGGCGAAGAGAAGATCGTCCCGCCGCGGGCGACCTATTTCGTCTGCACCGTCGAGGCCATGCCGCTGAACCGCGAGGTCGAGTTCCTGGCGGTGGACGAGATCCAGCTGTGCGCCGACCCGGACCGGGGTCACGTCTTCACCCACCGCCTGCTGCACGCGCGCGGAACCTTCGAGACCATGTTCCTGGGCTCGGCCGCCATGGGGCCGCTGATCCGCCGGCTGCTGCCGGACGCAGAGTTCGTGACCCGCGAGCGGTTCTCGGCCCTGACCTACGCCGGATCGAAGAAGCTGACCCGCCTGCCGCGCCGCAGCGCCGTGGTCGCCTTCTCGGCCGAGCAGGTCTACGCCGTGGCCGAGCTGATCCGGCGTCAGCGCGGCGGGGCCGCGGTGGTGATGGGCAGCCTCAGCCCGCGCACCCGCAACGCCCAGGTGGCCCTGTACCAGTCCGGCGAGGTCGATTTCCTGGTGGCCACCGACGCGATCGGCATGGGCCTGAACATGGACGTCGACCACGTCGCCTTCGCAGGCCTGCGCAAGTTCGACGGGCGGCGCACCCGCTGGCTGCACCCCTCCGAGATCGGCCAGATCGCCGGTCGGGCGGGCCGCTACACCCGCGACGGGACCTTCGGCGTCACCGGCGAAGCGCCGGACATGGACGAGGACCTGATCGAGGCGGTGGAGAGCCACCGGTTCGAGCCGATCCCGGGCGCGGAGTGGCGCAACCCGACGCTGGACTTCACCTCCCTGCCGAACCTGCTGCGGTCGCTGTCGGAGCCGCCGGGGCGCGACGGGCTGCAGCTGGCCGGCCAGGCGCTGGACGAGACGGCCCTTCGCAAGCTGGCCGAGCACGACGACGTGGCGTTCGCCGCCCGCAACCGCGAGAAGCTGCTGCGCCTGTGGGACGCCGCCCAGATCCCCGACTTCCGCAAGACCACGCTGGAGGAGCACGTGCGGCTGGTGCGCGACGTGTTCGACCAGCTGACCGGACCGGGGCGGCGCGTCCAGGACGACTGGCTGGCGCCGCAGGTCAAGGCGCTGGACCGTACCGACGGCGACATCGACGCCCTGGCCGGGCGGCTGTCGAACGTGCGCACCCTGGCCTACGTCGCCAACCGGCCCGACTGGCTACGCGACCCGGCCCACTGGCAGGAGCGCACCCGCGCGCTGGAGGACCGGCTCTCGGACACCCTGCACGAGCGGCTGATGCAGCGCTTCATCGACCGGCGCACCAGCGTGCTGATGAAGGCGCTGCACGTGCGCGACGAGGTGCTGGCGGGCGTCGGCGACGACGGGGCGGTGACGGTGGAGGGCCACTACGTCGGACGCCTCAGCGGCCTGCGCTTCGACCCCGCCCAGGGCGCCAGCGCGCTCGAGGACAAGGCGCTGCGCGGCGCCGCCCAGCGCGCGGTCGGCCCCGAGGTGGCGCGGCGGCTGGGGCGGCTGGCGTCGGAGCCGGACTCCGCCTTCGGGCTGTTGCCGGACGGGACGGTGACCTGGCGCGGCGAGGCGGCCGGAAAGCTCACGGGCGGCAAGCCGTTCGCTCCGCGCGTGCGGCTGTACGGCGAACTGGGGCCGGAGGCCGCGCGCGAGCGGGCGGCGCGTCGGCTGGAGGCGTTTCTGTCCGCCGAGGCCGGCCGGCGCATGGCGCCGCTGCGCAAGCTGGAGGCCGCGGTGGCGGACGGCTCGCTGAAGGGTCTGGCGCGCGGGGTGGCCTGGCGGCTGATCGAAACCGGAGGCGTGCTGGCCCGCCGCGATGTGGAGAGCGATCTCAAGGCGCTCAGCCAGGCCGAGCGGCGGGCGCTGCGATCGCTGGGCGTACGGATAGGGGCGCACAGCGTCTGGCTGCCGGCCCTGCTGAAACCGCACGCGCGGGCGCTGGCCTGCGCCTTCGCCGAGGCCGCCGCCCCTGGCTGGCGCCCGCCGCACGACCGGCCGAGCGCGCTGCCTGCCGAGGTCTCGCCTTCCGCCCTCTCCGCCCGTGGCCTGCGCGCCTGCGCCGGGCTGGCGGTTCCGGTCGAGGCGCTGGAACGCATGGACGCCCTGATGCGCGCGGGGCCGAAGCAGCCCGGCGGCGCGGTGCTGTCCGACCAGGCGCGCGAGGAGCTCGGCTGGAGCGAGGAGGAGGCGCGGCGGATCCTGAAGGGTCTCGGCTACGCCTCCGGTAAGCGCCGGGACCAGGGCGAGCCGACCGTCTGGAAGGCGCGCAAGCCCGCCCCGCCTCGTCCCGCCCCCCCGCCGAAGAACTCCCCGTTCGCGGCGCTGGCGGCTCTGACGCCCGCCGCCCCCGGCAAGCGCCGCCGCAGGCCGCGCAAAGGTTCAGGCGCAGTGAGGGCGGGCCTGCGTCATGACCCCTGAACCCTCCTGCCGCGTCGACGTCTGGCTTTGGCGGGCCCGGTTCTTCAAGACGCGCTCGCTGGCGGCGGCCTTCGTCGAAGCCGGTCGCGTGCGCTTGAGCCGGGGCGGCCAGGAGACGCGGCTGGACAAGGCCTCCCGCGGCGTGCGCCCGGGCGACGGCCTGGTGTTCGCGATCGGCGGGCGGCTGATCGCGGTGCGGGTCGAGGCCTGCGGCGAGCGGCGCGGTCCGGCCTCCGAGGCGCGGGGATTGTATGCGGAGTTGGAGCCGCCGCCGGACCCTACGTAGCCGTGCGGAGTTGACAGCGGCCCCGCCCAGACCCCATGTCCCCGCGCGCGGCGGCTGGGCCGCCTCTCTCGCGATCCCCGAGTTGTTTGAATGACCTACATCGTCACCGACCCGTGCGTGAAATGTAAGTTCATGGACTGCGTCGAGGTGTGTCCGGTGGACTGCTTCTACGAGGGCGAGAACTTCCTGGTCATCAACCCGGACGAATGCATCGACTGCGGCGTGTGCGAGCCTGAATGCCCGGTGGACGCGATCAAGCCCGACACCGAGGACGAGCCGGACGGCAAGTGGCTGCAGGTCAACGCCAGCTACGCCAAGACCTGGCCCAACATCACCCGCAAGGGCGAACCGCCCGCCGACGCGACCGCTTTCGAACGCGAAACCGGCAAGTTCGAGAAGTACTTCAGCCCTGAACCCGGCAAAGGCTCCTAAGTCCGTGGGCGGATCAGGGCGCTTTATTTCGCCCTGATTTCATGATAGGGTGAAAAGTGTCGGGCGGCTTCCAATCGAGGGGCCGCCCTTGCGCATGAACGAGAGCCGTCGCTGTCAAGGCGCGCCCAACGCAGAGGTCGGGTGTTCCACTTCAGTCTACCCAGTTCGGCGTGATCCCCATCGTCCATCGGGGACATCCGTCGCGCACGGCGGCGAACCGCGCCCGTGTCATGCATTCGCGAAAAGGACAGAGCAGGCGATGTCTAACAAGCAGAACGGTCTGGACTTCAAGATCGGCGATCACGTCGTCTATCCGGCGCACGGCG
>Ga0196974_1000160_pt1 | contig 20855 bp, 16 predicted proteins | sample S1_1013CmetaG_FD_155477 | JGI IMG/M metagenome (GOLD analysis project Ga0196974, IMG submission 155477) | Soil microbial communities from Anza Borrego desert, Southern California, United States - S1_10-13C | ecosystem: Environmental > Terrestrial > Soil > Desert | place: USA: California...
GTGAAGGTCTACGAGAGCATGAAGCCCAAGGACGCCGCCGCGATCCTGGCCCAGCTCGACGACAAGGTGCGGCTGCAGGTGGCCGGCCGGATGAAAGAGCGCAACCTCGCCTCGGTGCTGGCGCAGATGCCGCCGAACGAAGCGCGGAAGCTGACCGAGAAGCTGGCCAACCGCTACGCGGCGTCCGACGCCCTCGCCGCGAAAGCCGCCGACGTCGCCAAACCCGCCGCCGCCCCGCCGCCCGCGAAGAAGGGGTGAAGGCGCCGCCTCAGCCGGCTTTCGCCACGTAGACCGTGCAGGTCGAGGCGCCTCCGGTGACGGGGTTTTCGAACTCGACAACCTCGGCCGCGACCGAGGTGAACGCTGCGCGCAAGCGCCCTAGGAACTCGGGTTCCGGCCGGTCGTCGGACCACAGGGCGAAGACGCCGCCGGGTTTCAGCGCCTCGGTCAGGCGCGCCAATCCCTCTGCGGTGTAGATGTCGCCGTGGGTCGGGTTCAGCAGCCGGTCCGGGGCGTGATCGACGTCGAGCAGGATCGCGTCGAACCGGCGGCCCGGCGCATCCGGGTCGAAGGCCGGCGCCGCGGCGCGGGCGGCGGCGAAGAAGTCGGCCTGGACGAACCGGCAGCGGGCGTCGCCGCACAACCGCTCGCCGAGCGGGACCAGACCGCGCCGGTGCCAGTCGATCACCGGCGCCAGGTACTCGACCACCAGCAGTTCGCTCACCCGCGGATCGTCCAGCGCGGCGGCGGCGGTGTAGCCGAGGCCTAGGCCGCCGACCACGACCGACAGGTTTTCGCCTTGCGCCGCCGCCAAGCCGAGGGAGGCCAGCGCCCGTTCGCCTTCGGTGAACAGGCTGGACATCAGGTGCTCCTCGCCCAGCATCACCTCGACCACGTCGCGGTCGAGGTGGAGCAGGCGACGACGCCGCAGGCTGACGGGCCCGATCGGGGTGGGCTGGTAGTCGAGCTCTTCGAACAGGCGGGACATGACGGCTCCAGCGGGGTCCCGCACCGTAGCACGCGCCTTGCCCGTCGGCGGAAGCGGCGCCATCAGGCGCGGCATGTCTGAAGTCGTCACCAGCCTGCTCGGCGGGCGCATCCCCTACGCGAAGGTCGGCCCGCGGCCGGAAGCGGTCGTGGTGCTGAACGGCGGGCAGGGGTTCATGCGACGCCCCGACCCGGCCGTGATCGCCCGCGACGCGCGCCGCACCGGGCGGCTGCTGCCACCAGGCACGTCCTTTGGTCTGCTCGGCTACGATCCCGCGCCCCCGCCCGGCCTCGACGCGGAGGATGTCGTGGCGGCGGCGGTCCGGGCGCTGATAAAGCGGCACGCTGGACCCGTCACGCTGGCGGGGATCTCCTACGGCGCGCTGGTCGCCGTGCGCGTGGCTGCGGCCGCCCCCGAGATCGTGGATCGCCTGGTGCTGATCGCGGGGGCGCACCGCTTCTCGACGGAAGGCGAGCGCCGGGTCCGCCGCCAGATCGGCTTCGCCGAAAGCCACGACCCGGTCGGCCTGACGCGCGAGTTCGCGGCCGTGTTCCGGCGGCCCTGGTTCAACGCCCTGCTCGCGCTTCGACTTCGGCTTTCCGGGCGACGGCTGGCGACGGGCATGGCCGACGGGGAGACGGCGGCGCGCTATCTGCGGGCCATGCTGGAGGCGGGAGACGCGGACCTGGAAGCGGTGAAGGCGCCGACCCTGATCGTGGGCGGAAGCCGGGACCAGTTCTTCGGCGACGGGGTCATGCAGGAGGCGGCCGCCCGCATCCCCGCCGCGAGGGTGGAGCTGCTCGACGGCGAGACCCACATGGCGCCGGTGGAGCGCGCCGGCGCCGTGGCCGCGGCGATCGCCCGATTCATGGACGAGCCCAGCGCAACTTCTCGTTAACCACTATCTAACCCGCGGTCGCGCACGCTCGCGCGCATGAAGCCGCCTGTCGCCGAATCGCGTTCGCGGGCCGTCCTGTTGTCGACGGCGGCGGTGGCGTGCGCCGGGTCGCTGGCGGCGGGAACGATCGCCTTGGCCGCGGGCGGCGTGGAGGTGCGGGTCGGGGAGAACGCCGAGGTCTCCCGCGTCGAGATCCACGGCGCCGAAGCGGCCGTGCGGCGCGAAGGCGACGTGGTGATCGTGCGCCTGCCGCGCACCGCCCAGCCCGACCTGGCGCGGCTGCGGGTCGATCCGCCGCGTGGCGTGGCGCGGGTCGAGACGCGCGGCTCGCCCAAGGGGCTGGAACTGTTGCTGACGCTGGAGAAGGGGGCGGACGCCACCTTCGGCCGCGCCGACGGCGGGACCTACGTCCACATCTTCGGCGGGCGCGAGGCGAAGGCCGCCAGGCCCGACCCCGCTCCCGAGGGCGGCGTGCTGAAGATCGAGGCGGCGGTCACGGGCGGTCAGGCCGCCCTGCGCTTTCCCTGGCGCACGCCGCTGGGCTCGGCGGTGTTCCGGCGCGGGGACGCGGTCTGGATCGTGTTCGACGCGAAGGCGAAGCTGGACGTTTCGGCCCTGCCGAAGACACTCGGTCCGGCCGGAGGCGTGCGCTGGGCGGCGGGCGCGGATTTCACCGCCGTACGGGTGCAGGCGCCGGACGGCGTGAGCGTGGACGCCGCAGCCGAAGGGGCGGTCTGGACGGTCACGTTCGGCGCCCCTGTCCGCAAGCCCGAGGTGGAGATCAAGCCCGTCCGCGACGACCGGAGCGGCCCCACCGCCCTGACCGCGGCGCTGGCCGGAGCGACCAAGGTGGTGTGGCTGACCGATCCGATGGTCGGCGACCGGTTCGCGGCGGTCACCGCGCTCGCCCCGCGCAAGGCGTCGGTGCGCAGGCGAGGTTTCGTCGAGGGCGCTTTGCCCACCACCGTCCACGGCCTCGCGGTGGAGGCGATCGCGGGCGACCTGGCCGTGACCATCGAAGGCGAGAAGGTGCGGATCGCCCGGCCGGGCGGGCTGAACCTGTCCGGACCCGGCTACGCCGCCGGAACCGTGCCTGACGAGATGCCCAAGCCCGCCGCCGCCCCGGCGCTCGTGGACTTCGACAACTGGCCCAAGACCGGCGAGGGCGGTTTCGCCGCCCGCTACGCCCAGCTTCAGGATCTCGCCGCCAGGGAAGGCGCCGAGGGAGCCGCGGCGCCGGTCGTTGCGCGCATGGCGCTCGCCCGGTTCCTGGTGGGGTCGGAGCTGTCCTACGAGGCGGTCGGGGTGCTGAACCTGCTGGCCCGCACCAACGAGACGGTGCTGAGCGATCCGGAGTTCCGCGGCCTGCGCGGCGCGGCCCGCGCCATGGTCGGGCGCCACAAGGAGGCCCAGGCCGATTTCGCGGCTCCGCCGCTCATGGGCGACCGTTCGGCGGCCCTGTGGCGCGGCTACGTCGAGGCCAAGCAGGGTGCCTGGGCGGAGGCGCGCAAGGCCTTCGCCGAGGGCGCCTCCGTGATCGACTCCTTCAGCCCCAAGTGGCGCGCGCGCTTCGCCGTCGAGCACGCCCGTGCGGCGGTGGAGACCGGCGACCTGCCCGCGGCCCGCGCCTTGCTGGCCTACGCCTTCGAACAGGATGTCGCGCCGCTAGAGCAGCTGGCGGCGCGGCTGGTGCAGGCGCGGGTGTTCGAGCTGGACGGCGACGCCGGCCGGGCGCTGGCGGTCTACGAGGCGGTCGGGCGCGCGTCGCTGGACGCGGTCGCCGCGCCGGCCCTGCTGCGGGCGACCAAGATCAAACTGGACCAGGGGCTGGTCGCCCCGGCCGAGGGCGTGCGCGAGCTGGACGGGCTGCGCTACCGCTGGCGCGGGGACTCCACCGAGCTGGAGATCATCCGCACGCTCGGCGACATCTATCTGGGCCAAGGCCGCTACCGCGAGGCGCTGGACGCGCTGCGCTCGGCGGGCGGGCGGCTGCCGGACCTGCCGGCGGCGATGCAGCTGCAGGCCGACCTGTCGGCGGCGTTCCGGGCGCTGTTCCTGGAAGGCCAGGCGGACGGGCTCGAGCCGATCCAGGCGCTGGCGCTGTTCTTCGACTTCCGCGAGCTGACCCCGGTCGGCGCCGAGGGCGACGAGATGGTGCGGCGGCTCTCGCGGCGGCTGGTGGACGTGGACCTGCTCGACCAGGCCGCCGAGCTGCTGCAGTACCAGGTGGACAACCGGCTCGACGGGGTGGCCAAGGCCCAGGTCGCGGCGGATCTGGCGCTGGTGCGGCTGATGGACCGCGACCCGGAGGCGGCGCTGCGGGCGATCTGGGGCACGCGCTCCACCGTGCTGCCGAGCGCGCTGGCGGCCGAGCGGCGGGTGCTGGAGGCGCGCGCCCTGTCGGACCTGGGCCGCCACGACCACGCGCTGGAGGTGCTGGGCAAGGACGCCTCTCCCGAAGCGACCGAGGCGCGGGCCGAGGTGCTGTGGCGCAAGAAGGACTGGGCCGCCGCCGCGCCCCTGCTGGAACGGCGGCTGGGCGAGCGCTGGAAGGACTCCGCGCCGCTGACGCCGGAGCAGGAGACCCGCCTGATCCGCGCCGGCATTGCCTACACCCTGGCCGGCGACGACGCGGGCCTGAAGCGGCTGGCGCAGCGCTGGCAGGGTTTCGTCGCCGGCGCCCGCCAGCCGGACGCGGTGCGCGTGGCCCTGTTCGGCTTCGATGCCGAGAAGGTCGGTCCCGGCGAGTTCACCCGCGTCGCCGCCCAGGCCGACAGCTTCACCGGCTGGGTCGCGGCGATGAAGCAGAAGTTCCGCGACCGCCCGGCCTCCAGCCCGACCTACGCCCTGCCGGTCCGCACCGCCGCCCTGGCCGTGCCGGTCGCGGATGTCGCGCCGACGGCGCCGGCGAAGCCCGCCCCCCGCACGCCGGCGGCGAAGCGCAAGCCGGAGGATCCGTTCTTCTGATCCTTCTCCCGTCCGGGAGAAGGAGGGAACCCGCGCACCGGTGCGCGCGAGCGTGAAGGTCCGCGCGGGAGGATGAGGGGGACGACGGCTCCTCGTCCTGAACCCGAGGTCGCCCTCACCCTGGCGTCGCTTCGCTCCGCCTGTCCCTCTCCCGTCGGGAGAGGGAGTCAGCCCGTTCCGGCCGCCCGTTGGAAGCTCTCGACCAGGCTGCCGCAGACCAGCCGCCAGCCGTCGACCAGCACGAAGAAGATCAGCTTGAACGGCAGGGACACGACCACCGGCGGTAGCATCATCATGCCCATGCTCATCAGCACGCTGGCCACCACCAAGTCGATGACCAGGAAGGGCACGAACAGCAGAAAGCCGATCTCGAACGCGCGCTTCAGCTCGCTGATCATGAAGGCGGGCGTGACCACGCGCAGCGGCAGGTCCTGGACGGCCTGGGGCGTCTCCACCTTGGACAGCCGCACGAACAGGTCGAGGTCGCCGCGGTCCACCTGGCTCAGCATGAAGGTCTTCACCGGCTCGGACGCCGCGTCGAACGCCTGGGGCAGCTCCATCTCCTGGTCGAGCAGGGGCCGCACGCCGTCGGCGTAGGCCTGCTCGAAAGTGGGGGCCATGACGATGGCGCTGAGGAACAGGGCCAGCGACACCAGCACCGCGTTGGGCGGGCTCTGCTGGAGGCCGAGCGCGGTCCTGAGCAGCGACAGCACCACCACGATCCGCACGAAGGAGGTGGTCATGATCACGATGGAGGGCGCCAGCGACAGGACCGTCAGCAGGCCGATCAGCTGAACCACCCGCTCGGTCAGCCCCGCGCCGGTGCCGAGGTCGACGTTCACCGCCTGGGCGGCGGCGAAGGCCGGAAACACCAGGAAGCCCGCCGTCGCGATCAGCGACCACAGCAGGGCGCGCTTCAGATCGGCGGCGGCGGGGCGCTTGAACAGCGACTTGCGGCGGGTCAACGAGCCCTCCCCGGCAGCGGCGCGTTCAGTTCGCGGCCTTCGCCGAGCAGGATCAGGCGCTCCTCGCCGTCCACCTGGACCAGCACCAGCCGCTTGGTGGGGTCGAGCACCAGGGTTTCTATGGTCTTCAGCCGCCGCTCGCCGGGCTTGCGGGCCTGCAGGCGCGCCAGCAGGTCGGGCGCGTACTTGCGCGCGACCCAGGCGGCCAGGCCGATCAGGCCGAGCGTGACCGCCAGGGCCAGCACCGCGCGCAGGAAATCGAGAAAGTCCATCGGCCTTCGCCCACCGCCCCTGAGTCGACCCCGGCCGACGGAACGAAGGTGAAGCGACGTGGTTAACGCCGCCTTTACCGCAACGCCTCGTTAACCATGCGCCCGGCAAAATTGTCCTACGGCCCGATCAGGGAGATTCGCCCGTGCGCCTGGACGACACGCCGCTGTTCGCCATGCTGAAGAGCCGGATGGGCTGGTTGAACGAGCGCCAGCGGCTGGTGGCCCAGAACGTCGCCCATGCCGACACGCCGGGCTACGTGCCCAAGGACCTGAAGGGTTTCAGCTTCGCGCAGGCGATGGCCGCGCAGGCCGGGGGGACGGGCGTGGCCCGCACCCACGCCGGGCACCTGAGCGGCAGCGGCGGCGCCCCGAGCCGGTTCGAGAGCACGGCAGCGCCCGACTCCGAGACCACGCTCGACGGCAACGCCGTGGTGCTGGAGGAGCAGATGCTGAAGATGGCCGAGAGCCGGATGGCCTACGACGCGGCGATCGGCTTCTACCAGAAGTCCATGAACATGCTGCGGATGGCGGCCAAGCCGCCGGGCCGCTGACGTTAGGGAGGCCGGGCGATGTCCGAGGTGAAGCCGCCGCACAACTCCGCCATGGCCGTGGCCGCCAGCGCGCTCAAGGCGCAGCAGGCGCGCATGCGGGTGATCGCCGAGAACATCGCCAACGCCGAGTCCACCGCCCGCACGCCGGGCGGCGATCCCTACCGCCGCCAGGTGCCGGTGTTCGAGAGCGCCAAGATCGACGGGGTCAACGGCGTGAAGCTGGCCGAGGTCAGGAACGACCCGCGCGAGTTCCGGCTGGAGTACGATCCCGGCCACCCGGCCGCCGACGCCAAGGGCTACGTGAAGCGGCCCAACGTCGACTCGCTGGTCGAGGCGCTGGACATGCGCGAAGCCCAGCGCGCCTACGAGGCCAATCTGAACGTGATCGAGACCGCGCGCGCCATGGAAGGGCGCACGCTGGACCTGCTGAAGAAATGAGGGCCTGAGCCGTGATCTCGCCGATGCTGGCCGCCAAGGCCTACGCCCAGACGCAGAACGTGACGACCTCCGGCGCCGCCCCGGCCGCAGCGCCCGGCTTCGCCGACATCCTGCAGAACACCCTGGGCCAGGCCGCCCAGGCCACCCGCCACGCCGAGAGCCAGATGGCCGCCCAGGTCGCCGGCAAGGCCGAACTGATCGACGTCGTCACCGCCGTCGCCTCGGCCGAGGCGTCGCTGGAGACGGTGATCGCGGTGCGCGACCAGGTGATCCAGGCCTACCAGGAAATCATGCGGATGCCGATCTAACGGGAGCTCGCGACTTCGCGGAGTTCGGCCTGAGCCGGACGCGCGGCCGCGCAGGGGCCCGGGCGGCGATGCGCCGACAGCCCGCTCCGCCTTTTCCGGCGCCCCCCGTAAGGGGGAGAGGGCCGGGGCCGTCATGCCCCGGCCCAGTATCATCCCGCCTTGGCGACGTTGTCGTCCGAGTTGCGGTCGATCCGCTTGTTGTACGGATCGGCCCCGCCGTGGGTCGGCTTGCGGTCGGTCACGAACTGGAACGTCTGCTTGCCGGACCGGATCGAGCGCCGCTCGAACAGCACCACGTCGGACTTGTCGAAGTCCTTCTTGCCCGGCTCGGCGGTGAACAGGCCGAAGTCGAAGGTCTCGGCCAGCGGGCTCTCGGTCTCGCGCCCCTTGCCGTCGGCGTAGAGCTTCTTGGCCTCCACCGTCATGGTCACGTCGAAGCGCCCGTCGGCGCGCTTCTTGGACGTCAGGCCGGTGGTCTTCACGTCGTACAGGGTGATGCGCTCGAACAGGTCGGTGATCAGGGCCTGGTGCTCGGATGAAGCCTCGGCCCGCAGCGCCGCGACCAGTTCCTTTGAGGTCAAATAGGGCGCCGGCCGGAAGGCGTAGGCCTCGACCAGCCGCTTGAGCGCGCGGTTTACCGCCTCCTCGCCCATCTGGTCGCGCAGCAGGTACATGACAAGCGAGCCCTTCTGATAGTGGATGTACTGCTGGTTCTCGACCCGCATCAGCGGCAGTTCCTCCAGCGCCTCGCCGCCGCGCGACCGCAGGTAGCGATCCAGCTCGAACTTCAGGAACTTGCGGATGGCGTCCGGACCGTAGGTCTTCTCCATCACCATCAGGGCCGAGTACTGGGCCAGCGTCTCCGACAGCGAGGTCGCGCCCTGCATGTCGGCGCCGATCACCTGGTGCGCCCACCACTGGTGGCCCATTTCGTGAGCGGTCACGTAGGTGACGTAGTCGATCTTCTCCGGGTCCTTGAAGTCGGCGATGAAGCCGATCCCCTCGGAGTAGGGCATGGTGTTGGCGAAGGCCTGGGCGAACTGGGCGTAGTCCGGGAACTCCAGGATCCGAGCCTGGCGGAACTGATAGGGCCCGAACGCGGCCTGGTAGTAGTCCAGGCTGGTCCGCATCGAGGCGATCATCCGGTCGACGTTCCACGGGTGCTGCCGGTCGTAATAGACCGCCAGCTCCACGCCCTTGTGGTTCTCGCGCTTGACCGCGTAGTCGGCCGACTGGACCGAGAAGAACTGCAGGATCGGCGCCTCGGTGCGGAAGCGCGCGGTCCGGCGGCCGTTCGCGGTGACGTCAGACACCTTGTAGCCGGGCGCGATCGGCGTCTGGCCGGCGACGGTGCTGACGGTGATGTCGGCGTTCACCCAGTCGCCGCGGATGTAGTTGAAGGCGCGGGCGCTTTCGTCCTCCAGCTTGGCCGGGCGGAGCTCGGGCGGCAGGCCGTGCTTGCGGCGGGTCACGCGGTCCTGCAGCAGGCCCTGGCGGGTCATGCCGACGACCGGCGCGATCTCGAAGCTGTTCAGGAAGGTGCCGTTGTCGACGATGCGGGTCAGGTTGCCGCTGTTGCGGAAACCGCGCTGGCCGACCTCGGTCTGGAAGGCGACCGTGCGGAACTCGCCCGGCTGCATCGGCGCGTCGAAGGCGTAGATGCGGTAGTTGAACCGGTCGTAGGCCTTCTTCAGCCGCGCGCCGGGGATGGCGATGCGGTCGACCTCCACGTCCCGGTCGAAGCGCAGGTGCAGTTCGGTGAGCGGCGCACCGGTGCGGTTCTCCAGGATGTAGCTGCCCAGCGTCCGCGCGCGGGTCTGGTGCGGATGCAGGTCCACGTTCAGCTTGACGCTGACCACCGAAGGCCGCGGCGCCGTCTCGTACGGCAGCAGGGTCTTCTCCATGTCGGCCAGCCAGCGCTCGCCGTCCTGGTTGTTGCGGTACTCGTTCCAGACGTTGGTGTTCAGGTAAATCCAGCCGCCCAGGCCCGCGAAGGCCGCCAGGGACGCGGCGGCGATCATGCCGGCCGGACCGCGCAGGCGGCGCGGCAGGCGCTTGAGCCGGGGCAGCAGCTTGGTTTCGGTCCCGCGCCGCCACAGGCCGTAGGCCAGCACCAGCAGCAGCACCGCGAACGCCGTCCAGTAGGCCCGGAACCAGGCCGCGCCCTTCCAGAAGTCGCCCTGGCCGTTCATGTCGGACAGAGGCACGCCCGGCGCGCCTGCGTAATTGTAGAGGTTGTGGTCCCAGCCGATGTTGCCGAAGGTGATGCTGGTGACGATGTAGATCACCATCAGGCCCCAGCCGACGAACTTGTGCGGCGAGACCGCCTGCAGGAACACCGCCAGCACCGCCAGCAGCACCATGTCGATGGTCGACGGCAGCACGTACCAGAGCAGGTACTTGCCGAACTCGTAGTCGGTCCAGCCTTTGAACGTCTGGATCGCAACCGCGGTCAGCACGCTGACCAGCAGGGTGGCGAGCAGCACCAGCGCGATCGCCAAGGTCTTGGGCAGCACGAACGCCCAGTCGGGCACGGCGGTGGAGTCGACGATCTCGTGCGTGCGCCGGTCGCGCTCGCGCCAGACCAGCTCGCCCGCGTAGTAGATGGTGATGATGATCGGGAAGATGGAGAACGACTGGTTCAACGCCCGGATCATGATCCGGGTGACCGGATAGGCGTCCGCCCCGAAGCTCTCGCCGATGAACCACAGGTTCCCGGCCGAGTTGGCCATGCCCAGCGCCAGCAGCACGACGAAGGCCGGGCTCTTGAACACCTGGGCCATGTCGAAGCGCGTGCGCGCGGTCAGCTGCGCCCAGGCGGTGCGGCGGTTGAAGGCGGGTTTGGGCAGGCCGCCGACGGGGCCGATCTGCGCCGGCGGCGGGGCCATGGCCTCAAGCTTGCGCTTCTTGCCGCCTTTGGCCGCGCGGCTCTCGAACCGGTAGGCGGCGTAGGCCAGCGCCAGGAAGGCCAAGCCCGCGCCGGTCCAGATCAGGCGGTTCCACAGCAGGGCGCCTTCGAGCGGCGGGTTGGCGGCGTTGCGCTCGAACACCGTCCAGTACTTGGTCGCCACGCCGTACGCCCCTTGACCGAACGGTTCGGCCAGAGCGGCGGTCTGCTCGAGGTCGGGGCGGGACAGGACCACGGAGGCGACGATGTAGGCGACGAGGAAGCCGACCACGCCGAGGTAGGTGCCCATCATCGAACGCGTGACGGTGGCGAGCGCGAAAAAGATCGCGGAGGTCAGGAACACGCCGGGCAGGCCGAGCACGACGTAAGACCAAGCGTAGTCCTCGAGCCGCAACGGCCCTAACGTCTCCGGGTCCAGCCAGGGCATGAACGAGCCGACAATCATGCCGACCGGCACAGCCAGGAAGCAGAGGCAAGCGACCGCGTAGGCGCCGGCGAACCGGCCCATCAGGTAGTCGAATTTCTTCAGCCGGGTGGCCTTCACGATCGGACCGAACCCGGTCTCGTCGTCGCGCACGATCACGTTGGCAACGAAAGCCGTGGTCACGAACATGAAGAAGACCGCGGCCACGATGTGCGTCACCGCTATCGAGTAGGGCGAGTTCTCGTGGATGTTGCCGCCGCCGCCGCCGATGCTGATCTGGTCGCTGGCGACGAAGCCGAAGATGAACAGGAAGAACAGGCCGAACACCACCCAGAAGACGGGCTGGCGCAGCTGGTAGCGGAACTCGAAGCCCGCGATTTTCCAGAACATGGCTGTGTGTCCTCAGGCCGCGCGGCGTGACGCCGAGAGCGTCGAGAAGTAGACGTCCTCGAGACCGCCGGTCACCGGCTCGAAGCCGTCGCCGGGGTGGTTGTCGGACAGGACGTGGATCACCGTGCGGCCGGCGAACAGGCGGGTGGAGATCACCTGGTGGGAGGCCTTGAAAGCCTCCAGCTCGGCCTTGTCGATGGTCTTCTTCCAGATGCGGCCGGCAAGGCGCTGGGTGAGTTCGGTCGGCGCGCCCTCTAGCTGGATCTTGCCGCCGGCCAGCACCGCCATGCGCGGGCACAGGTCGGCCACGTCCTCGACGATGTGGGTGGACAGGATCACCACCACGTTCTCGCCGATCTCGGCCAGCAGGTTCAGGAAGCGGTTGCGCTCCTCGGGGTCCAGGCCCGCGGTCGGCTCGTCGACGATGATCAGTTCCGGATCGCCGATCAGGGCCTGGGCGATGCCGAAGCGCTGGCGCATGCCGCCGGAGAAGCCGGCCAACGCCTTCTTGCGCACGGCCCACAGGTTGACTTGGTTCAACAGGGTCTCGACCGTCTCCTTGCGTTCCTTCGCGCCGGCGATCCCTTTCAGCACCGCCATGTGGTCCAGCATGTCGTAGGCGGAAACCCGCGGGTAAACGCCGAAGTCCTGGGGCAGGTAGCCGAGCGTGCGGCGCAGCTTCTCGGGCTCGGCTATGACGTCGAGGTCCCCGAAGCGGATCGTGCCGGAAGTGGGCGTCTGCAGGGTGGCGATGTCGCGCATCAGGGTCGACTTGCCGGCGCCGTTGGGACCCAGCAGGCCGAACATGCCTTTGGGCACCGTCAGCGTGACGCCGTCCAGCGCCTTGGTACCGTTGGGATAAACGTGCGTGAGATTCTCGACGACCAGCATGGGGCCCTCCCTGACGGCGGAGAAGCTGTCAGGGCGCGCGCGTCGCCGCAAGTGAAGGAAAGTTCAGCCCATTCGCTGAACCTGATCAGTCGAGCAGGTCGTAAGCCGGCAGGGTCAGGAACTCGACGCAGGTCTCAGCCAGGCTCATCTCCCGGAACAGCCGCGCCGCGTCGTTCAGCCGGGTCAGCTCGGCTCGGCCGCGCAGGGCCGACACCTCGTCCTCGAACAGCTGCTCGAACAGCGCCGGCGTCACCCGCCGCCCGTCCTCCAGCGCCGCGCCGTGGCGCAGCCACTGCCAGATCTGGGTGCGGCTGATCTCGGCCGTCGCCGCGTCCTCCATCAGGTTGTAGAGCGGCACCGCGCCTTTCCCGCGCAGCCACGCCTCGACGTACTGGACGCCCACCCGCACGTTCTCGCGCAGGCCCGCCTCTGTGCGGCCGCCGGGGTGGACCGCCAGCATGTCGGCTTGGGAGGCGCGCACGTCCTCGCGCAGCCGCTCCAGCTGGTTGGAACCCGGCATCACCCGGTCGAACACCTCCATCGCGACGGGCACCAGGTCGGGGTGCGCCACCCAGGTGCCGTCGTGGCCGGCGGTCGCCTCGCGCTGCTTGTCGGCACGAACCTTGGCGAAGGCCTGCTCGTTCAGGGCCGGGTCGCCCTTGACGGGAATCTGGGCCGCCATCCCGCCCATGGCGAAGGCGCCGCGGCGGTGGCAGGTTGCGATCAGCAGCTCGGAATAGGCCTTCAGGAAGGCCTCGCCCATCACCATGCGCGAGCGGTCGGGGGTCAGGAACTCCGGCCGGGCGCCGAGGCGCTTGATGTAGCTGAAGATGTAGTCCCACCGGCCGCAGTTCAGCCCGACCATGTGGTCGCGCAGCTCGTACAGGATCTCGTCCATTTCGAAGGCGGCGGGCAGGGTCTCGATCAGCACCGTCGCCTTGAAAGAACCGACGGGGATTCCCAGCCGCTCCTGAGCGAAGACGAAGGCGTCGTTCCACAGCCGCGCCTCGAGCCGGGACTCCATCTTGGGCAGATAGAACCAGGCGCCCGAGCCGGCCGCGATGGCGGCGCGGGCGCAGTGGAAGGCGTACAGGCCGAAGTCGAACAGCGACCCGGACACGGGCTCGCCGTCCACCTCGACGTGCTTCTCCGGCAGATGCCAGCCGCGCGGGCGGACGAACAACACCGCGGGATCCTCGCCGATCGCATAGCGCTTGCCGTTGGCCTCCAGCGTCAGCTCTCCGGACCAGCGGTCCTTCAGATTGACCTGCCCCTCGACCAGATTGGCCCAGGTCGGGCTGGTGGCGTCCTCGAAGTCGGCCATGAACACCTTCGCCCCGGAGTTCAGGGCGTTGATGATCATCTTGCGGTCCACCGGCCCGGTGATCTCCACCCGGCGATCCAGCAGCTCGGCCGGGATCGGCGCCACCCGCCAGTCGCCCTCGCGGACCTCGCGGGTCTCCTGCAGGAAATCCGGCAGCTCGCCCGCGTCGAACCGCGCCTGGCGCGCCGTCCGCGTGGTCAGCAGCTCGCGGCGGCGGCGGTCGAACCGCCGGTGCAGCTCGGCCACGAACGCCAGGGCGTCGGGCGTCAGCACCTCGTCCTGCCGCGCGACGGCGGGAGCTCGCACGACCGCGGGGGCGAGGGACACGATTGCGTCGGGGGCGGCGTCGAGAGGCATGGCGGTTCGCTCGCTAGGTCTGCTCCCTTCTCCCATTCCGGGAGAAGGTGGCCGGCGCAGCCGGTCGGATGAGGGGTCGAGGCGCCGGTTCAGGATCATCGAGCCTACACTGCGGCCAGCTCCGAGCGACCCCTCATCCGGCGCTCGCGCGCCACCTTCTCCCGCAAGGGGAGAAGGAACGTCATTCAGTTCGGCAGCCGCAGCTGCTCGGCGGTGATGGCGTAGCGGGCGGTGGCCTTGGAGCGCGTCTCCTCCGACAGCCGCCGCCAGACGGCTTGGGCCTCCTCGCGGGTCTGGTAGGGCCCCATCGCCTGGGCCCCCGTGTCGCGCAGGCACTTGAAGCCGGTGCAGCTGTAGTCGCCGCCCACCACCCAGTAACGTTCCGTCGTCATCGCTACGCTCCTTTACTCAGATCAGGGATCATTCGGCCGCGATCTTGGCGGCCTCGAACTGTTCGGTCTCGGTCGACTCGCCCATGGCCGTGGTCGACGACTTGCCGGCCGAGATCGCCACCGCGACCTGGTCGAAGTAGCCGGTGCCGACCTCGCGCTGGTGGCGCGTGGCGGTGTAGCCGTTCACCTCGGAAGCGAACTCGGCCTCCTGCAGCTCCGAATAGGCGCCCATGCCACGCTCGGCGTAGCCGCGGGCCAGCTCGAACATGCCGTGGTTCAGGCTGTGGAAGCCGGCCAGGGTCACGAACTGGAACTTGTAGCCCATGGCGCCCAGCTCGCGCTGGAAGGTCTCGATCGTGTGGGGGTCCAGGTGCTTGCGCCAGTTGAAGCTGGGCGAGCAGTTGTAGGCCATCAGCTTGCCGGGATGGGCTTTCTGGATCGCTTCGGCGAACTCGCGCGCCTCGTCCAGGTTCGGCTTGGATGTCTCCCACCACAGCACGTCGGCCACCTTGGCGTAGGCCAGGCCCCGGGCGATGCAGTGCTGCAGGCCCGTACCCTCCTTCAGGCGGAAGAATCCCTCGGGCGTGCGGCTGTCCGCCTCGATGAACGGGCGGTCGCGCTCGTCCACGTCGGAGGTGATCAGCCGCGCCGACTCCGCGTCGGTGCGGGCCACGATCACGGTCGGCACGCCCATCACGTCGGCGGCCAGGCGCGCGGCGGTCAGGTTGCGCTCATGCTGGGCGGTGGGGATCAGGACCTTGCCGCCCAGGTGCCCACACTTCTTCTCGCTGGCCAGCTGGTCCTCGAAGTGGACGCCCGCGGCGCCGGCCTCGATGAAGGCCTTCATGATCTCGAAGCTGTTCAGCGGCCCGCCGAAGCCGGCCTCGGCGTCGGCCACGATCGGCACGAACCAGTCGCGCTCGGCCCGGCCTTTTTCGGAGACCTCGATCTGGTCGGCGCGCTGCAGGGTGCGGTTGATGCGGCGGCACAGTTCCGGCGCGGCGTTGGCCGGATACAGCGACTGGTCGGGGTACATGGCGCCGGCGGTGTTGGCGTCGGCCGCCACCTGCCAGCCGGACAGATAGATCGCCTTCAGGCCGGCGCGGACCATCTGCATCGCCTGGTTGCCGGTGACCGCGCCCAGCGCGTTGACGTAGGGCTCGGTGCGCAGCAGCTCCCACAGCTTGTTGGCGCCGCGCTCGGCCAGCGTCTGGGCGATCGGGAAGGAGCCGCGCAGGCGCGCCACGTCCTCGGCCGTGTAGGGGCGTTCGACGCCGTCGAAGCGGCCGGCCGGGGCGTTGGGGACGAGATCGGCGAAGTCGGTCACAATGTGTCTCCTGGCGTGCGGAAGGCCGGCTGAGCCGGGCTGCGCGAGGGAAACACCCGAAAGACAAAACAGATACGGCCGCGTCGGACGAAATCGTGCCGCTTTGTCATACGTGACTTGATCTTCTTAGTCACGTTGTGACACATAGCACAGATGGCGGAGCTCGAACGCAAGCTGTTCCTCGGCGGCCGGCTGAAGCGGCTCAGGCGCGACCTGGGCCTGACCCAGACCCGCATGGCCGAGGACCTGGGCGTGTCGCCCAGCTATCTGAACCATCTGGAGCGCAACCAGCGCCCGATCACCGCCGGCGTGCTGCTGCGCATGGCCCAGGCTTACGACCTGGACCTCAGAAGCTTCACCAGCGAGCCGGACGCGGCCGGCGAGGCCGACTTGTCGGAGGTGTTCGCCGACCCGCTGTTCCGCGACGTCGCAATTCCCCGCCACGAGGTCGCCGACCTGGTCGAGAACGCGCCCGGGGCGGCGGAAGCCGTGGTGCGGCTGTACCGGGCCTTCGTCGACCAGCGACGCCGTCAGGCGCTGGGCGCGGCCCTGGCTGAGGGCGACGGGCGCGACGCGGGCCTGACCGTCACCCCGCCCGACTGGGTGCGCGACTACATCCAGGCGCACCGGAACCACTTCCCCGAGCTGGACGAGGCGGGCGAGCGGATCGCGGGGGAACTGGACGCCTCCGGCCACGCGCTGGAGGCCGCGGCGACCCGGCGCCTCTCCGAGCGGCACGGGGTGCAGGTGCGGGTGATGCCGGTGCAGGTGATGGTGGAGTACGTCCGCCGCTACGACGTTCACCGCCGCCGGCTGATGCTGGCCGAGACCCTGTCGCCGTCCAGCCGCGCCTTCGCCGTCTGCTACCAGCTGGCCCTGGCCGAGCACGGGGAGCGGATCACGGCGATCGTGGAGGCCGCCGCCGCGCCGGACGTATCGACCCAGCGCCTGCTGAAGGTGTCGCTGACCAACTATCTGGCCGCGGCCATACAGGCGCCCTACGCCGCCTTCCACGAGGCGGCCGAGGCGCTTGGCTACGACGTGGGGCTGCTGAAGGCGCGCTTCGGCCTGTCGTTCGAGCAGGCCTGCCACCGGCTGACCACACTGTCGCGGCCGGGCGCGCGCGGCGTGCCCTTCTTCCTGATGCGGGTGGACCAGGCCGGCAACGTGTCCAAGCGTTTCGCGGGCGGGCCGTTCCCGTTCTCGCGCTTCGGCGGCGCCTGCCCCCGCTGGAACATCCACCAGGCGTTCAAGACGCCCGGCCGCATCCTGACCCAGATCATCGAGACGCCGGACGGCGGGCGCTGGTTCACCCTGTCGCGTACGGTGGAACGCGGGACCGGCGCCTGGGGCGGGGCGGAAGAAGGCGAGCTGGCCGTGGGGTTGGGCTGCGAGCTGAAGTACGCGGGGCGGCTGATCTATGCGCGCGGGCTGGACCTGGCCAACCCGTCGGCCGTCCAGGTCGGCCCGACCTGCCGGCTGTGCGAGCGGGTCGCCTGCCGCGAACGCGCCGCGGCGCCGCTGACCCGCACCCTGACGATCGACGAATGGTCCAAGCCGGTCACCGCCTTCCCCTTCGCCGCCCACGGGTGAGGCGGCTTACTCCTTGAACTCGGCCATGGTCGGCACCCGGTTGAAGGCGATCTTGGCGCCGACGTAGTCGCCGACGATGGGCTTGGGGCCGATGGTGACGGCGTCCTTGCCGAACTTCTGGTTCAGGGCGTCCAGGGTCTTGGACAGGGTCATGCGGCGGCCGTCCTCCTCCGTTTCCGGCGACCAGCCGAACAGGTCGGGCTTCAGCGCCGCGGTCTCGACCAGGCGGAAGCAGTCCACCCCGACCCATCGCAGCCGCGCGCCGTTCAGCTGGCGGGCCGCATCGGCCCAGAGCTCGTCGACCGCGGCCAGCAGGACGAAGGTGTCGGCGGTGTGGACCAGCCGCTTCTCGGCCCGGCCGCTGCGCCCGTCCTCGGTGTCGAGCGTCACCGAGATCCCGCCGGCCTTCAGCCCCTCCCGCCTAAGCCGGCTGCCGCACTTCACCGCCAGCCGGCGCACCACCAGCCGCGCCTTGTCGAGCGGCCGCGCCTCCTTGGCCAGAACGTGGGAGTGGCCGATGGAGGAGCGCTCGGTCGGAATCTCGCCGGGTTCGATCCCGTGCAGGGCGTACCAGAACCGGTCGCCCATCACGCTCCCCCAGATGCGGCGGCAATCGCTGGCGCTCAGCTCCCAGAGCGCCGCGACGTCGCCGACCCCGGCGGCGTTCAGCCGTTTGACCATGTTCGGCCCCACGCCGGGAAAGTCCTTCAGCCGCAGGTCCAACACCGGCCCGGGCAGGGCGTCCAGCCGCAGCACCGTCAGCCCCATAGGCTTCTTCATGTCGGCCGCCGTCTTGGCCAGCATCTGGGTGGGGCCGAGGCCGACCGAGGAGGTCAGCCGCTCGCCCACCTGCTCCAGGATCGCCCGCTGCGCCCGGCGGCCGATCTCGACGGCGTTCGCTTCCAGGCGCTCGGGGCCCGTCAGTTCGCAGGCGCACTCGTCGATGGACTTGACGTGGGTGACCGGGATCACCTGCCCGACGCACTGCATGATGCGGTGGTGCACCTCGACATAGCGGTCGGGCCGGGCGTCGATCACCTGAAGCTGGGGGCACAGGCGGCGCGCCTCCTTCACGCCCATGCCGGTCTTGACCCCGAAGGCCTTGGCTTCACCACTGGCGGCGATGGCGCAGGTGTATTCCGAGCGAACGGGGATCACGATCACGGGCTCGCCCCGCAGTTCGGGACGGTCCTGCTGCTCCACGCTGGCGAAGTAGCTGTTCAGGTCCAGGAACAGCCACCGCAACCCACCGCCGTCGGCCCAACGCTCCGCCATGCGCGGAACATAACGGGAACGTGGCCGCGGAGTCGAGTCCGGCGCGGGGGCGTCCTGACGCGGAGACAGGCGGTGCGGGTTGATCTAGGCTGCGCTCGATCGGGGTGGATCATGCGCATATTCTTGTCGGCGCTCCTTGCGGGCGCGCTTCTGGCCGGACCTTTCGACGCGCGCGCGGCGGCGGCGATCGCCCCGGCGGCGTCGGCCGAGCGCGAGGCGCTGAACCTGAAGGTGTTCGAGGCGGTGTGGGGACGGGCGGACCGGTCCTACTACGATCCCGCAAAGGTCGGGGCGGCGTGGGACGAGGCGTACAGCAGCTTCCGCCCGCAGGCCGCCGCAGCCGCCGACGAGGACGGTCTTTACCGGGTGCTGAACGCCATGCTGGCGACGCTCGACGACGCCCACGCCTACGCCACCAGCCCGACGCAGAAGCGGCGTTTCGACAGCCGCATGACCGCCCGGCCTCTGATCGGCGTCACCGTCGGCCGCGTCGGCGAGGCGACGGTGGTCGAGGACGTGCGCCCTGACAGCCCCGCGGCTGAAGCGGGGGTGGAGATCGGCTGGCGGGTCGAGACGGCCGACGGGGCGCCCTACCGCATCGGTCGCGACCTGACCGCGGGCGTGCCTATCAGGGTCGGCTTCCGCGACGCGGCGGGGGCGGCGCGCGAACTGGAGATCACGCCGCGGGTGCTGCAGCCCCTGCCCGAGCGCGAGGTGAAGCGCGACCTGTCGGGCGCGGCGGTGATCCGCTTCGACAGCTTCGACCGCGGCGCTTCCGCCTGGCTGTTCGAGCAGGTCGCCGCCCTGCCGCCCGGAACACCGGTGGTCGTGGACCTGCGGCGCAACCGGGGCGGCCTGATCGTCGAGGTGCAGGCGGCGCTGAGCTGCTTCCTGGCGCCCGGCCGCACGGTGCTGGAGAGCCGCACCCGGCGCGGGCGCGAGGGCGAGCACCGGGTTCGCGGCGGCTGCGCCGTCACCGACGCGCCGCTGGCGGTGCTGGTGGGGCCGCGCAGCCGCAGCGGCGCGGAAGTGTTCGCCGCCGCCGTGCAGGAGGCGGGGCGCGGACGGGTTGTCGGCGAGCGCACCGCCGGCATGGTGCTGGCTTCGATCACAACCCGCCTGCCGGACGGCGGCGAGTTCAGCCTGAGCGAGCTGGACCTGGAGACCTCGTCGGGGCGCCGGCTGGAGAAGGTCGGGGTGGAGCCGGACGTGCAGGCGGCCACCACGCTCGACGATCGCAAGGCCGGGCGCGACCCGGCCCTCGACGCGGCGCTGAAGCTGGTGGCGCCTCAGAGCCTCGCCAGCGCGGCGGCCACCACCGCCTCGGGCGTGATGCCGAACTCGCGGTAGAGTCGGTCGTAGGGAGCGCTGGCGCCGAAGCCGGTCATGCCGACGAAGGCGCCGTCCTCGCCGATGAACCGCTCCCAGCCCTGCTTGACCGCCGCCTCGACGGCGACGCGCGCAGGGGCGGTCCCGATCACCTGCTTGCGATAGGCAGGCGTCTGGGCCTCGAACAGCTCGAAGCAGGGCGCGGACACCACCCGCGTGCCGACGCCTTGCGCCTCCAGCGTACGCCGCGCCTCCATGGCGATGCCAACCTCGGTGCCGGAGGCGAACAGCGTGACCCTCGCCTCGCCGGCCTCCGCCGCGACCAGTTCGTAGGCGCCGCGGGCGGACAGGTTCTCGGCCGAGGGCGTGGTGCGCGCGGCCGGCGTCTTCTGCCGCGACAGGGCCAGCACCGAGGGGCTGGCCTTCGCCTCCAGCGCCGCCTTCCAGCACTCCGCCGCCTCGACTGCGTCCGCCGGGCGGAACACCAGCAGGTTCGGGATCGCCCGCAGCGCCGCCAGGTGCTCGATCGGCTGGTGGGTCGGGCCGTCCTCGCCCAGGCCGATGGAGTCGTGGGTCAGCACGTGGATCGCGCGCACGCCCATCAAAGCCGCCAGGCGGATCGCCGGGCGGCTGTAGTCGGAGAACACCAGGAAGGTCCCCGAGTAGGGGATCACCCCGCCGTGCAAGGCCATGCCGTTCATGGCCGCGGCCATGCCGTGCTCGCGCACCCCCCAGTGGACGTACCGGCCGGAGTAGTCGGGCGCGTCATAGACCCCCATGCCGGGAACCAGGGTGTTGTTCGAGCCGGTCAGGTCGGCCGAGCCGCCGATCATCTCCGGCACGTGCGGGATCAATCGCTCCAGCGCCGCGCCGGAGGAGACGCGCGTGGCCGCGGCGGTCCCGGCCGCCGTCTGCTCGGCGATGTGGGCGTCCAGGGCCGCGAACGCGGCTTGCGGCAGATCGCCGGACACCGCGCGGCGGAACTCGGCCGCCGCCGGGGAGGCCTTCAGCCGCGCCTCCCAGGCCCGGCGGGCGCGGCCGCCCTTGCGGCCCGCCTTGCGCCAGGCGTCCAGCAGGTCCTGCGGCAGCTCGAACGGCGCGTGCGTCCAGCCGAGCTTGGCGCGGGTGGCCGCGACCTCGGCCGCGCCCAGCGCCGCTCCGTGGGTCTTGTGGCTGCCCTCCATGGTGGCGGCGCCCTTGCCGATGCGGGTGCGGCAGGCGATCAGGCTCGGCCGGTCCTGCTTGGTCGCCCACAGCA
>Ga0196974_1000161_pt1 | contig 20558 bp, 18 predicted proteins | sample S1_1013CmetaG_FD_155477 | JGI IMG/M metagenome (GOLD analysis project Ga0196974, IMG submission 155477) | Soil microbial communities from Anza Borrego desert, Southern California, United States - S1_10-13C | ecosystem: Environmental > Terrestrial > Soil > Desert | place: USA: California...
GAGCACGACGGCGACGCGGTGATCGAGGCGCGCATCGAGGCCGCCTACGCCCGCATCGCCGCGCGCGAGGCGCTGGCAACCGGCGACTATGCCCGCGCGCTCGAAGCCGCCGCCCTGTTCGACAAGGCGATCCACCGGCTGGAGCAGCTGACCGCCGCCAAAGGCTCGCCCGCGGTCAGGCTGGAGGCCGCCGCCGCGCGGATGGACCGCGCCGACCTGATGGCGGGCTTCGGCCTGCAGATGCGCGACGACCGGCTGCTGCGCCAGGCCGCCGACGACCTGGCAGACCTGATGAGCCGGCTCGACGCCGACTACGAGCCCCTGACCTGGGTGCGCGCGGCCGAGCTGTGCGGCTCCACCCTGGTGGCGCTGGGCGAGATCACCGGCCGGGCCGAGCACGTGGCCGAGGGCGTCTCCGCCCTGGCCGAGCCGTCGGAGAAGTTCACCCGCGACCACAGCCCGCTCGACTGGGCGCGCTGGCAGCACGCCTTGGCGCTGGGCCTGCAGGCGCTGGGCGAGACCTGCGACAGCGACGCGGCCTTCGACCAGGCCGAGCGCGCCTTCGCCGAGGCGCTGCGGGCGGCGTCGGTCCAGGGGCTGACGCTGCGCGCCACCGTCGCCAACAACCGCGCCGCCTGCATGGCGCGCCGGGCCGAGCGGCGCGGCGACCTGATCGCCCTGGCCAAGGCGGAGGCCGCGTTCAAGGCCGAGCTGGCCGGCATGGCCGCCGCCGAGGACCCGATCCCCTGGGCGGTGATCCAGACCAACCTCGGCCGCCTGTACGAAGCCCGCGCCGAGCTGCTGGGCGACTTCCGCGAGCGGGAGTCCGCCGCCTACGCCTTCGAGGCGGCGCTGGACGTGTTCTGCGACCACGGTCTGAAGTCGCTGGCCGAAGCCGCCGGCGCGGGCCTGAAGCGGCTCGCCCGCACGGGCTGAGGGCTGTCCCCGCCGACCGCGGATGGCGCGGCGGCTCGGGCGGGCGCGTCTGGGCGGCGGGCCGTGGGCGTTCTCCTTTGCCTAAGTGAGCGTCATCCCGGCCGGAGCGCCGGGACCCAGGGGGAGACGGAGCGCTCCGGCGGCCCCTGGGTCCCGGATAAGCGCTTGCGCGCTTTCCGGGATGACAAGGGGCGCGCTTCATCGTCATCGGGCCTCGGCTCCGAAGTTGGCGGGGAGGGCGCGGGGCGTCGGGCCGGGGCCCGGAGACCGTGAAGCGCAAGATGTTTCGGCGCCGGATCGACGCCCCGCGCAGTCGTTCTGACTGCGAGCTTTCCGGCTGGTAGCCTTGCATTCAGGCTTGTCCGGATTCCTCCTTCGCCTCTCGGCTTCGGAAGACGGACGTGAGTTTACCGGAGCCGAGCCGGCAGCGCCCCGTCCTGAAGCCCGCGGCGGGCGGGAGGCCATCCTCGACCTTCCCCGGAGCCCCGAGGTAACCCCCCTCGGGCTGCGAAAGCCGTGCCGGAGGTGAGTTCACACCTCGAGCCGGACCCGCTCGACCACGGCCCCGTCCCGCTCGGGAGCCTGGATCCGGGCGCCCTCCCCGTGGACGGGGTTGAGCAGATTATGGGGGCGGTTGCGGGGGGCGGGCGTAAGTATTTGTTTCGCCCGCTCTCATCCGCCTATTTCGCTGTCATCCCGGAAAGCGCGTCAGCGCTTGTCCGGGACCCAGGGGGAACCGCACCAACCCGTGCCGCGGCCGGGGTTCTCCGCGTCCCCTGGGTCCCGGCTCTGTGCGGCTGCGCCGCTCCGGCCGGGATGACGAAATTTCTGGATGTCCCCCTGTCGGCGTGTCGGACAAGGGGCGAAACGGCATGCCCGAGGCTCAAGCCTGGGTCCCCGCTTCCGCGGGGATGAGCGGATCAGAGAGGAAGACCTGAGCCGTCGCGCCCCTCGTCCTCCCGCGCGGAGCCTGCGGGCTGACGCCCTCCGGTGCGCGCCGCCCTCCTTCTCCCGGCCGGGAGAAGGAGCGGGTTGCGGGGATCAGCGGGCGAAGGCGGCCTGGAGGCGTTCGAGCTGGGAGAGGACGGGGTGGGGGGCGTCTTCGGCGGGGCCGTCTAGGAACATGCGGCGGTCGAGGTGCATGACGCGCTCGTACAGGCGCTCGGAACGCTCCAGCAGGATCAGCAGGCCCTCGGGCAGGTCCTCGACGTGCTCCACGCTCTCGGCCCGGCAGACCGCCTTGGCGCCGACGCGGTAGCGGGGCAGGCAGGCTTCGCGCGGATCCATGTCGCCCTCGCGCACCGCGCGCTGGACCAGCAGCCAGGAGGCCACCTGCATCAACCGGGTGGTCAGGCGCATGCTCTCGCCGGCGTAGGCCAGAGCGCCGCCGCGCGAGAGCAGCTTGGAGTCGCGACGGCCCTCGCCGTCGAGGTAGGCGGCGGTCTCCTCGACCAGCTCCATGCCTTCCTGGAAGGTGCGGTCGAACAGCTCCGACCGCGCGAAGTCGCGCACCACCTCGGCCCGGGACGGCGATACTTCCGCCACGCTCAGATCGGACATCGACACCTGCACACGCCCCTATCCCAGGCCGACGCGAAACGCGCGTCTCGGACGAAGCGCCTGCAACGCCCGTGCCAGCTTATGCTCAGCCGCTCTTGAATGAAAACAGGGACTCCGCCGCGCTCTTGCGGTTGCGCTTGCTGTCCAGCGCGCGGCGGGTGCGGCCGATCTCGGCCTCGAGCGTGGCGATGCGCTCCTCCAGCTCCTCTACGCTGTAGAGGTCGAGGTCCTCGCGGCCGGCGTCGGCAAGCGCGGCGCCGCGGCTGGAAAGGCGGGGAACGAGATCGTCGAAGCTCAACGCATCCTCCCTTGGCTCGGTCCGGACCGAACGTTTATCTGAACGCCTCCCGGGCGAGGAATGCAAGCATGGGCGAACGGACGATGCGCGCGGTCGCGGTGCGCGGCGGGCGGGGAACGGCGGACGACCTGCACCTGGTCGAGCGTCCCGCGCCGAAGGCCGGACCGGGGGAAATCCTGATCCGGGTCGCCGCCGCGGGGGTCAACCGTCCGGACCTGTTGCAGCGCATGGGCCTGTACCCGCCGCCGCCCGGCGCGCCGGAGACGCTGGGGCTGGAGGTCGCGGGCGAAGTGGTCGCGGTCGGCGAGGGGGCGCCGCGCTGGCGGGCCGGCGACCGGGTGACGGCGCTGCTGGCCGGGGGCGGCTATGCGGAGTACGCGGCGGTGGACGCGCGCCACGCCCTGCCGGTTCCGGCCGGACTGGATTTCGCCCAGGCCGCGGCCCTGCCGGAGACGGTTTTCACCGTCTGGGCCAACGTGTTCGAGCGCGGCGCGCTGAAGCCGGGGGAGACCCTGCTGGTGCACGGCGCGACCAGCGGGATCGGCGTGACCGCGGTCGCCCTGGCCAAGGCGCACGGGGCGCGGGTGATCGCCACCTCGCGCGGGGCGGAGAAAGCCGAGGCCGCGCGGGCGCCGGGGGCGGACCTGTCGCTGGACTCCGCGGCCGTCGACTGGGCGGCGGCCGTGCGCGAGGCGGGCGGGGCCGACGTGATCCTGGACATGGTCGGCGGCGCGTTCACGACAAAGGGCGTGGAGTGCCTGAACCCGGACGGGCGGCTCGTGCTGATAGCCTTCCAGGCGGGCGCCTCGGCCGAGTTGGACCTGCGCCGGATCATGATCGGGCGGCTGAGCGTCACCGGCTCCACCCTGCGGCCGCGCCCGGCGCAGGAGAAGGCGCGGCTGGCGGCGGCGGTGGAGCGGGTGGTGTGGCCGTGGATAGAGGCGGGGCGGGTGCGCCTGCCCGTCCACGCGACCTTCCCCCTGGAGCGCGCCGGCGAGGCGCACCGGCTGCTGGAAGAGGGCCGTCACGTCGGAAAAGTGGTCCTGATTCCGTGACCTGAGCCGTCAAAAGTTAAACGCACCGCTGAAACACCCTTCCGTGTAGGGAGTTAGCTTGGTGTCAGAGGCGCGTGAGTATAGCCGGATGCGATCCCCGAAGATCGGCGACACGGAAGTAAGATTGTTGCGGCGAGGCTTCTTTGTAGAGGTCGTCACGCTGCAAGGCGGATGCCGATTGTACATGCCCCTGGTGCCGCAGTGGGGCGAGCGTCTGCTTTACATGGTCGAGAAACAACTGAACGGCTGCGCTCCAGACCTGACGCGGTCCGACGCCGAAGGCTGAGCCGTTTCCACCCGTCCTGCGGCGCTGTATGGTCCGTCCCCGGAGCAGCACGGAGGGGAGACCATGCGCTTCTTGCCCGCGTCGCGCGCCTGCGCGCTCGCATTTCTGTTGGCTTTTTCGTCCTTCAGCCTGGCCCCGCCAGCGGCTTACGCCCAAGCGGCCCAGGGCAAGTGGGAAAACGAGAACTACGACTTCGTCGAGATCAAGGGCCAATCCTTCGCCCTTTCGGTCACCGACGCCAACGGCACGTCGATCTTCGCCCAGGGGAGGGTGGCCGGACGGGCGCCAGCGCCCGACGGCGGGACCGACGTCACCCTGAAACCCGACACGGTCGGCGGGGCCCGGAAGGGCGCCTATGCGACCATGGTCCTGCACGTCTCGGCCGACGGGTCGGCGGCGGAGCTGTTCGACGCCGGCGGCGGCGGACGGCGCAGCATGCTGAAGCTGGCGAAGTAGGCGGGAGCCGTCGGCCGGTCTCGTCCGTTCCGTCCTCATGGCGGACCTGCGGATCGGCTGTTCGGGCTGGGTGTACCGGCACTGGAAAGGCGGCGTCTTCTACCCCGAGGGGCTGAGGGCGGCGGACGAGCTGGCCTATTACGCTACGCGGTTCTCGACCGCGGAGCTGAACGGGACCTTCTATCGCCTGCCGACCGACAAGGCGGTGGACGGCTGGCGCGAGCGCACGCCGGACGACTTCGTGTTCGCCTGGAAGGCTTCGCGGTACCTGACCCACCAGAAGCGGCTGAAGGAGCCGGACGACAGCGTCGCCTTGATGTTCAGCCGGGCGGAGCGGCTGGGGGAGAAGCTGGGCTGCGTGCTCTACCAGCTGCCGCCGTCGATGAAGCGCGACGACGAGCGGTTGGCGGCGGCGCTGAAGGTGCTGCCGCGCCACCGGCGCCACGCCTTCGAGTTCCGCGACCCCAGCTGGTACGAGGCGCCGGTGTTCGAGCTGCTGCGCGAGTACGACGTCTCGCTGTGCCTGTCCGACCACCATCACGCGCCCGCGCCCTGGGAGGCCACGGCGAGCTGGGTCTATGTGCGCGGGCATGGGCCGACGGGCGGCTACTGGGGCTCGTACGCCGACGAGACCCTGGCCCGCTGGGCCGCGCAGATCCGGCTGTGGCGGGCGGAGGGCCGGGACGTGTTCTGCTATTTCGACAACGACATCGGCGGCGCCGCGCCCCAGGACGCCGACCGCCTGACCGCCCTGGTCGAGGCCGGTTCGAACGCGCCGCCTTCGGAACGGCGGCGACGGCTCGCGGGGGGCTCTGCGGCAGACGTGCGGCCGAGCTGGCCGGGGCTGTCGTGATCGCCCGTTTCCATCCGCGGCGAACGGGATTATAGACCGGTCATCCCCGCGCCCGGCCGAAAGGCCGGGCGCCGCCGTTTCCGGCTCTGTGGAAAGACGAAACACCGATGGCCGAACCCATCCTTTATCCCAAGGCGACCGCCGTCTGGCTGGTCGACAACACCTCGCTCTCCTTCGAGCAGATCGCCGACTTCTGCGGCCTGCACCCGCTGGAGGTGAAGGGCATCGCCGACGGCGAGGTGGCCCGCGACATCCGCGGCGCCGACCCGATCGGCAACGGCCAGCTGTCGCGCGAGGAGCTCGACAAGGCGCAGTCCGATCCGAAGCACCGCATGGTCGCGCAGAAGAGCCGCCACGCCGACCTGCTGACCCGCTCGACCAAAAAGGGTCCGCGCTACACCCCGGTGTCGCGCCGCCAGGACCGCCCCGACGCCATCGCCTGGTTCGTCCGCAACCACCCCGAGGTGACCGACGTCCAGATCGCCAAGTTGCTGGGCACGACCAAGGCGACCATCCAGCAGGTGCGCGACCGCACCCATTGGAACGCGTCCAACATCAAGCCGGTCGATCCGGTGACCCTGGGCCTGGTCGGCCAGCTGGAGCTGGACGAGGTGGTGCGCAAGGCGGCCGACAAGAAGAACAAGGACGACGCCAAGGCCGGCGGCGGCGACACCCTGAGGCCGGCGGCCGAGACCTCCGCGCCCGAGCCCGAACTCGCCGACGGCGGCGTGGACGAGGACCTCGGCGACGAGGCCTTCGCCGACGACGAAGAAGCCTGATCTGAAAAGAGAAAGGGCCGCCCGGCGCCCGGGCGGCCCTGGCCTCTACGGCCTCACATCATGGGAACGGCGGAAGAGCGAAGGCCTTCCAGTTCCTCCTTCAACCTCAACTTTCGACGCTTGAGCTCCTTCAGGCGGATGGAGTCCGCCGAGGGCCGGGACATCTCGTCCCGGATGGCGGCTTCCAGAGCCTGGTGACGGTTCCCGAGTTCGCGGATGCGAGCGTCGATCGCCATGAGTGCGTCTCCGTGTTGGACCTGACGGTTCAGGACACACCCGTGTTATGCGACTGTGGAATCACATTCGGTTACGGCCGATCACGGAATCCGGAGGAGCGTCGCGGTGAGCGAGCCCAACCGTCTGATCGTAGGGGTTTCGGGGGCGTCCGGCGTCGTTTACGGCCTGCGCGTGCTCGACGCCCTGGCCGAGCTGGGGGTGGAGAGCCACCTGGTCGCGACCAAGGCCGCGGCCCTGACCCTTGCGTCGGAAACCGACCAGACGGTGGCCCACCTGAACGCCCGCGCCGCCGTGGTCCACAAGCTGTCCGACGTCGGCGCCTCGATCGCCTCGGGCTCGTTCCGGACGCTGGGCATGATCGTGGCGCCCTGCTCCGTCCGGACCATGAGCGAGATCGCCACCGGAGTGACCTCCTCGCTGCTGACCCGCGCCGCGGACGTGACGCTGAAGGAGCGGCGGCCGCTGGTGCTGATGGTGCGCGAGACGCCGTTCCACCTGGGCCACCTGCGCACCATGGTGAAGCTGGCCGAGATGGGGGCGGTGCTCGCCCCTCCCCTGCCCGCCTTCTACGCTAGGCCCGCGACGGTCGAGGAGATGGTCGACCAGTCGGTCGGGCGGGCGCTGGACCTGTTCGGCCTGTCGTGGTCGCCGGTGAAGCGCTGGGGCCGCGACGTGGGCCCGGTCGGGTGAGCGGGCGGCTGTGGGACTGGGCCGTCGCCGCCTACGCGCGGCCGGGAGTGGCCGACACCTGCCTGGAGCTGCAGGACCTCTACGGCCAGAACGCGCCGCTGCTGCTCTGGGCGGCCTGGGCGGCGGCCCAGGGGCGAGCGCCGGATGAAGAGGCGCTGGAGGCCGCGGCCGACACCGCCCGCGCCTGGGAAGACGCGGCGATCAAGCCGCTGCGGGCCGTTCGCCGCACCATGAAGACGCCTATCCCGGACGTGGACGACGCCGCGCGGGAGGCGGTGCGCGAACAGGTCAAGACGGTGGAGCTCCAGGCCGAGCGGCGGCTGCTGGAGGGGCTCGAGCCGCTGGCGCCCGAGCCCTCGGGCGCGCCCAGGCCGCCGCTGCCCGCGCTGGCCGCCGCGTCGAAGGCGTGGAGCAAGGTGGTGCCCCGTGCGCTGCTCGAGCGCCTCGCCTCGGCGCTTTCGGCTCAGCCGTGACTCCGGTATGATCCTTCCCCTCACGCGCGATCCCGCGCCTCGACATCAGTTCGGCCGATGAACGACGACGAAGCGCCTCCAAGCGCCTCAGACGAGCTTCGCGCGCGCTTCGCCGCGCTGCGCCAGGAGCACCAGGATCTCGACGCCTCCATCACCGCGCTGGAGGCCATGCCGATCCCCGATCAGCTGCTGATCATGCGGCTGAAGCGCAAGAAGCTGGCCGTGCGCGACCAGATCGTGAAGCTGGGCGACCTGGTGATCCCCGACATCATCGCCTGACAGGCGGCGCGCGCTTCACAAGCCCCGCGTTCGGGTTTCTACTCCCCGGGTCGGGGAGGAACGTCGGATGAGCGAGCACGAAGAAGGGCCTGCGCCCTGGGTCGGCGGCGCGCGGCTGGGCTTGGGCCTGGTCTGGGGCGTGACGCTCTGGCTGCTGCACGAGAGCACCGAGGCCAAGGTCTGGCCGGCGACCGAGCCGATGCTGTTCGCGCCTCTGCTGCTGGCGCTGGCCTTCACCCCGTTCCTGATCCTGGCCAGCCTGGGCGAGCTGAAGCTGCGCACCCTGCTGATCTGGAGCGGCGCGGCGGCGGCGGTGCTGGCGGCGCTGGCCGTGTACGACATCTGCCGCGACGACGGCGTGACCGAGCCCGGCGGCCCCCGCGTGTTCCTCTCTCCGCCGCTGCTGATCTGCGGCGCCGCGGCCCTGTTCATCGCCCACCACCTGTTCGTCCCCGCCGCGCGCGAGCGGCGCCTGATCGCCGCCTACCCGGCCTATTTCGACACCGCCTCCAAACACGCGGTGCAGCTGGCGCTGTCGGGCCTGTTCACCGGCGCCTTCTGGATCCTGCTGACGCTCGGCGCGGCCCTGTTCAAGCTGATCGGCCTGACCTTTCTGGAGGACCTGATCCGTCAGGACTGGTTCCACGTCCCGGCCAGCGCGACCATGTTCGCCGCCGCCGTGCACCTGACCGACGTCAACGTGCGGCTGATCCGAGGCGTGCGCTCGGTGGCCCTGACGCTGCTGTCGTGGCTGCTGCCGGTGATGGCGGTGATCGGGGTCGGCTTCCTGCTGGCCCTGCCCTTCACCGGGCTCGAGCCGCTGTGGGAGACCAAGGCCGCCGCCGGCATACTGCTGGCCGCCGCCGCCGCCCTGATCGTGCTGATCAACGCCGCCTACCAGGACGGCGACGAGGAGGGCCGCACGCCCGCCGTGCTGAAGTGGGCGGTGCGGATCACCGCCGTGGCGCTGGTCCCGCTGACGGCGATCGCCGCCTACGCCCTGGCGCTGCGGATCGGGCAGCACGGCCTGACGCCCGAGCGGATCATCGCCGCGGCCCTGGTGCTGATCGGGGTGGTGCTGGCGCTGGGCTACGCGGCTTCGGCGCTTCTGCCCGGCCGCTGGATGGCGCGGCTGGAGCCGACCAACCTGGCCTGCGGCTTCCTGGCCGTGGCGGTGTTCCTGGCCCTGTTCAGCCCGCTGGCCGACCCCGCCCGCCTGTCGGTCGCCGACCAGGTCGGGCGGCTGGAGCGCGGCGCCGTCAAGCCGGAGGCGTTCGACTACGCGTTCTTGCGTTTCGACGGCGCGGACGGCGGCCGCGAGGCCCTGAAGCGGCTGGCCGAGCACCGCGATCCGGAGATCGCGCGGCGCGCGTCCGAGGCCCTGGCGGCGGAGAACCGCTGGGAGGCGACACGACCGAAGATCGAGCCCCGCCGCATGCGCGAGGCCAAGCTGACCGTGCACCCGCAAGGCGCGCGCCTGCCCGACAGCTTCCTGGACCAGCCCTGGGGCGCGGACGACACCCCGCCGCCCTGCCTGACCGAGGGCGCCTGCGACGTGTTCCAGCTCAACCTCGACGCCGAACCGGCGCCTGAGGTCGTGCTGCACGACGGCGGGTCGGTGGCGGTCTACACGGCCGAGGGCGGCGTGTGGAAACGGCTGGGCTGGGCCCCGCTGCACGGCTGCCCCGAGGTGCTGGACAGCCTGAAAGCCGGCCGCGCCCGCGCCGCCGAGCCGGCCTTGCGCGACCTCGACGTCGGTGGACGGAAGGTGCGGCTGCAGCCGTTCGAGCAGCGGCTGGGGTGCGAGTCGGAAAGCGCGCGGTGAGGGTTAAGGCAGCAGAGAGATCGAAGCCTTCTCCGCCGCGCCCCTGAGTCGCTTGTCGAATGTGGCCAGCGGGAGGGCCGTGCGCTCAGCGAGTTCGAGGTACAGAGCGTCGTACACCGACAACCCTTGCAGGTGCGCCGTGGTCGCTGCGTCCAGGGCGAGCGCGATCGCTCCGCCTTGATCGACAGTCGGGGCCACGCTGATCAGCAACAGATGCGCCTCGAGCATCTGGTCTCGGGTGATGCGCCCGCGCCGTTCGGCCATGACGAGCACGTTGGCGATCTCCGCCGGCCAGTGAAACGGCACGGTCACGCCGTCCGCCATCGCGCGCCTGAGCAAGAGATCGGCGGCCGGCTCGTTCTCGTCCGGCAGCACCCAGGCCGCGGCGACGGAAGCGTCGGCGATGAAGCTCAACGCCGCCCGTCGTCGCGCAAGGACATCACCTCGTCGGCGCTGAAGCGTCCGCTGGTCTCCGCGATCTGGAGCCGCAAACGGCGGGCCCGTTCGACCACGTCAGACCGCTCGTCCTGCGTGACAGCGGGAGGGGTTAGCTTGGGTGCTGCGGGTGCGCGGCGGGTCATCGCACGAGCATAACCCGTTCAGGCGAGGAAGCGAACCGATCGGGGCGAAGGAGCCGGCTCTGCTCAGCGCCCGCGCTTGCGCACGAACATCGCCGCGTCGGCTTCGGCCAGCCAGGCTTCGGCGTCCGGCTGGCCGGCGAAGGCGCGCACGCCGAAGGAGCCGCCGAGCCGCACGCGCTCGCCCTCCCACTCGAACAGGTCGCCCTCCAGCAGCGTCGCCAGCGCCTGCGCCTTGGCCCGCGCGGCGTCCAGGTCGGCGCGCTGGAGCAGCACGGCGAACTCGTCGCCGCCCATGCGCCCCACCACGTCTTCCTCGCGCAGGTTGGCGACCAGCAGCTCGGCCACCCGCTTCAGCGCCATGTCCCCGGCCGCGTGGCCGAAGCCGTCGTTGACGCCCTTGAACCCGTCCAGATCCAGATACAGCAGCGCCGCCGGCGTGCCGTAGCGCCGGGACGAGGCCATCGCCCGCGACAGCTCCCGCACGAAGGCCCGGCGGTTCAGCACGGGGGTCAGGGTGTCGTGGTCGGCCAGCGCCTTCAGCCGCTCGACCTCCGCCTTCAGCGCCGCCACCTCGGCCCGCAGCCGCGCGGCCTCGGCGGCGGGCGCCTCGGGCGGCGTGGGATGACGGGCGCGGTCGGCCATCGAAACGGGACTCCGGCGCGACTCAGGACCTGGCCGCGCGCGGGGAGGATGCTAGCGGGGCGGGCGCCGGATGGGAATCGCCGCGGCGCCTTACGGGTTCGCCGACCGACTCTCCCCGAACGGGATCAGCAGCACTGTTCCGGCGGCGGACGAGGGGGCGGCCGGCCGTTCGCGATCGGGCCCGGTGCGGATCGCCTCCAGCACCGCCAGCATGATCTCGCCCGAAGGCTTGTGGTCCGCTTCGGGGACCACGAAGGACGCGCCCGGCCGCTTCGCCGCGCCGGCGCGCCGGTGCAGGGTCTCGCCGTGGGAGGACGGCACCACGTCGTCGTGCAGGCCGTGCACCAGGTAGAAGGGCGTGCGCCCCTGCGCCACCGCGCGCTCGTTGTCGTAGACGTGGGCGCCCAGCAGCGGCCGCGCGATCGCCGGCGCCAGCACCTTCAGCCGGGTGAAGGTTCCGACCGTCACCACCACCTCGGACCGGGCGCGGTTGGCGAGCCCCAAAGCCACCCCGCCGCCCAGGCTGTGGCCGACGATCCAGACCGGGCCGGATCCGGCCGCCTGCTGGGCCAGCTGCATGAAGGCGTCGGCGTCGGCGGCGAGCCCCGCCTCGTTAGGGTCGCCGGGATTGCCGCTGTAGCCGCGGTACTCCGCCGCGACCACGCCGTACCCCTGGGCGATCGCGGGAGAAAGCCACTTCAGGGTGTCGGCGGCGCTGGAGGCGTTGCCGTGGAACACCACCAGGGTCGGCATGCCCGCGCGGGCCGGGGTGCGCGCGCCGATCAGCTTCAGCCCGTCGGCGGTGGTCACGCTCGCCAGGACGGCGCCGTCCGGCAGGTCCGCGGCGACCAGGGGCGCGCGCGGCGCCGGATAGATGTTGTCCCGGATCGGCCCCGCGCAGGCCCCGCCCGCCAGAAGCGCCGCCGCCCCGAACACCAGCGCCGCGATACGCATTAGAAAACTCCGGGAGGGAAACGGGCTCACACCAGCCGCCGCCGTTCGAGCTCGGCCACGATGGCGCGGGCGGCGGCTTCGGGGGTCAGCTCGGCGGTGTTCAGGGTCAGTTCGGGCGATTCCGGCGGCTCGTAGGGGCTGTCGAGGCCGGTGAAGTTCTTGATCTCGCCGCGCAACGCCTTGGCGTAGAGCCCCTTGGGGTCGCGCTCGATCACCGTCTTCAGCGGCGCGTCCATGTGGATTTCGAGGAACTCGCCCTCGGCGAACAGCTCGCGCACCATGCACCGCTCGGCCCGGAACGGCGAGATGAAGGAGCACAGGGTCACCGTCCCGGCCTCCAGGAACAGCTTGGCCACCTCGCCCACGCGCCGGATGTTCTCCACCCGGTCCGCGTCGGTGAAGCCGAGGTCACGGTTCAGCCCGTGGCGGACGTTGTCGCCGTCCAGCAGGAAGGTGCGCACGCCGCGCCCGTGCAGCTCGCGCTCGACCAGGTTGGCGACTGTGGACTTGCCCGCGCCCGACAGGCCCGTGAACCACAGCACCGCCGGGCGGTGGCCGTTCAGCCGCTCGCGCGCGGACCGGTCCACCAGCAGTTCCTGGTAGTGGATGTTGGTCGCCCGGCGCAGGCCGTGCAGGATCGTGCCCGCCCCCACCGTGGCGTTGGTGAAGCGGTCGATCAGGATGAAGGCGCCGCCGTGCGGATCCTCGGCGAAGGCGTCGATCGCCACGGCCTGCGCGGTCGACAGGTTCACCTCGCCGATCTCGTTCAGCTCCAGGGTCTTGCCGGCCAGATGCTCCAACGTGTCGACGTCGATCTTGTGCTTCAGCTCGGTGACCTGGGCCGGCACGTAGCGGCAGCCGATCTTCATCAGGTACGGGCGTCCCGGCAGCATGGCGCCCTCGGCCATCCACAGCAGCCGGGCGGCGAACTGGTCGGTGACCTCCGGCCGCGCCTCGCCTTTCGCCAGCACGTCGCCGCGCGCCACGTCGATCTCGTCGGCCAGCACTAGGGTCGGGGTCTGCCCGGCCGTCGCCTGGTCCAGGTCGCCGTCGAAGGTGACGATCCGGGCGATCCGGCTCTCCCGTCCCGAGCCCGCGACCACCACCCGGTCGCCGACACGCACCTGGCCCGAGGCGACCGTGCCGGAATAGCCTCGGAAGCTCTGGTCCGGACGGTTGACCCACTGGACGTGGAAGCGGAACGGGCGCGCCGCGGCGCCGGATTCGGCGTCGATCGCCTCCAGCCGCTCGATCAGGGTCGGGCCGACGAACCAGGGCGTGCGATCCGAACGCGCGGCCACGTTGTCGCCGTAGCGGGCCGACACCGGGACCGGCACGACCGTCTCGAACCCCAGCTGCTCGGCGAAGGCGCCGTAGGCCTCGACGATCTCGCGGAACACGTCCTCGTCGAAGCCGACCATGTCCATCTTGTTCACCGCCAGGATCACGTGGCGGATGCCGAACATCGACACGATGCCGGAGTGGCGCTTGGTCTGGGGCAGCACGCCCTTGCGGGCGTCGACCAGGATCACCGCCGCGTCCGAGTTGGAGGCGCCGGTGGCCATGTTGCGGGTGAACTGCTCGTGGCCGGGCGTGTCGGCGACGATGAAGCCGCGCCGGGGCGTGGAGAAGAAGCGGTAGGCGACGTCGATGGTGATGCCCTGCTGGCGCTCGGCCTCCAGTCCGTCCACCAGCAGGGCGAAGTCGATCTCCTCGCCGGTGGTGCCGTGCTTTTTCGAGTCGCGCTCCAGCGTGGCCAGCTGGTCGTCGTAGATCTGGCCGGCCTCGTACAGCAGCCGCCCGATGAGGGTCGACTTGCCGTCGTCCACCGACCCGCAGGTCAGAAACCGCAGCAGGCTCTTGGCCGGGGCGGCGGCGAGGGTCGTCGACGGATGCGGCAGGGTGTCGGCGTCCATCAGAAGTAGCCCTCGCGCTTCTTCTTCTCCATCGAGGCGGCCTCGTCGGAGTCGATCAGCCGGCCCTGACGCTCCGAGGTGCGGCTGGCGCGCAGCTCGGCGATCAGCTCGTCCAGGGTGGCGACCGTGGAAGGAACGGCGGCGCTCAGCGGATAGCAGCCGAGCGAGCGGAAGCGGACCATGCGGGTCTCCTCGACCTCGCCGGGACGCAGCGGCATGCGCGCGTCGTCGCGCATGATCAGCATGCCGTCGCGCGCCACCACGGGGCGGGGCGCGGCCAGGTACAGGGGCACGATCGGGATGTTCTCGGCCCGGGTGTATTCCCAGATGTCGAGCTCGGTCCAGTTCGACAGGGGGAAGACGCGGATCGATTCCCCCTTGTTGATCCGGGTGTTGTAGAGCCGCCAGAGCTCTGGGCGCTGGTTGCGGGGATCCCAGACGTGGCCGGCCGAGCGGAACGAGAACACCCGCTCCTTCGCCCGCGACTTTTCCTCGTCGCGCCGCGCGCCGCCGAACGCGGCGTCGAAGCCGTGGCGGTCCAGCGCCTGCTTCAGCGCCTCGGTCTTCATCACCTGGGTGTGCAGAGAGGACCCCGACGCGATCGGGTCGATCCCCCGCGCCACGCCCTCCTGGTTGGTGTGGACGATCAGCTTCAGCCCGTAGCGCTCCGCGATCATGTCGCGGTGGCGGATCATGTCGCCGAACTTCCACAGGGTGTCGACGTGCAGCAGCGGGAACGGCGGCCTGGACGGATGAAAGGCCTTGAGGGCGAGGTGCAGCATCACCCCGGAGTCCTTGCCGATCGAGTAGAGCATGACCGGGTTGTCGAACTCGGCCGCCACCTCGCGGATGATCTCGATCGACTCCGCTTCCAGGCGCTTCAGGTGCTCGGACACGAGCGGCTTGTCGGGAAGCACGGTCATCACTGGCGACTTCGAGAGGCGCGGCGCCCCCGCCGCATCAGGCGCGACCTATAGCACGCGAAGCCGAAGGCAAAACGCGGCGGTTCGCCCGCCCCACCTCGAAAAGGAAAGCGCCGCCGCCGGGGGTCCGGCGACGGCGCGATCCGTCTTCAGTTCAGCGAGCCGCTCACCAGCGCCAGCGGACGCCCAGACGGGTGGAGAAGCCCTCCGTCTCGTCGCCGAAGTTGGCCGTTCCCTTCAGGAAGCCCTCCAGGCCGTACCAGGACTGGGCGGTGAAGCCGAACACCGCCTGGCCGTGGCTCTCGCGCGCGTCGCCCACGAAGGTGATGTCGTCGCCGGTGGTGGTGAACGTCACGTCGTTCTCACCCTCCAGCTCGTCCACCCAGTAGGCGCCGACGTAGGGCGTCAGCTGCAGCGAGCCGGAGCCGAAGGTCCCGCCGATGCGGGCCCCCGCCTTGCCGAGCAGGCTCTTGTTGTCGCCGAAGTCGAAGCTGGCCCCGTCGAAGTCGAAGCCGGTCACGTCGCTGTCGACCCAGGCCAGCGAGGCCGAGGGCTCCAGGAACAGGCCCTGCCCGCCGAAGCGGAAGCCGACCTCGCCCTTCGCGCCGATGCTGGACGCGTCCATGTCCTGCAGCAGCGGGACGGTGCCGAAGTTCGCCTCGGCTTCGTAGAAGTCGCCCTTGACCAGGCCGTTCACGAAGAACGGTCCGCTCATCAGGCCGGCGTAGACGCCGACGTTGAAGCCGGTCAGGTCGAAGCTGTTGCCGTCGGCGAACTCGGTCTCCTGGTCGGCGAAGCCGGCCGTGACGCCCCACAGGAAGTTCCCGGTCAGGGTGTCGACCCCCATCTGGAACCCGCGGTAGTCGCTTTCGGTCGACAGGTTCTCGGTGGTCGAGAACGAGCCGAAGGTGAAGGTCTGCGAACGGGTGAACTCCTCGCCCCCGCCGTAGCCCTGCATCCACCACTCCGAGCCCTCGCTCCGGGTCGGCGAGCCGCCCCAGTTCGAGTCGCGGATCTCCATCATCCGGGCCGACCAGGCGTCGCCCGAGCGGTTCCAGAAGTCGCCCGCCGCCGCGCCCACGCCCAGCATCTGGAAGACTTCCGAGTCAGGCAGGGCCTGCAGGAAGAAGTCGTCCGTCGCCGCGTCGAAGCTCAGGTTGTAGTAGACGAAGCCCTGGTCCGCCGTGCCGCCGAGCACGAACTCGTTGCCGTCGGCCGTGCCCGCGTCGACGACGCGGACGCCGGCGAAGTTCAGGGCGAGGCCGGTGGTCAGGTCGGCGATCTCGATGGTGGTCGAGCCCGTGCCCGCCGTTCCGACACGCAGCAGGTCGGCGCCCGGTCCCGCGCTGTCGAGGTCCACGTCGATCTGCAGGCGGCTGTTTCCGGTAGCGTTGAAGGTGGCGTCCGACAGGTCGAAGATGTCGTTCACGGCGCCGTCGCGCATGTCGATGCGGCCGCCGTTGTTGTTGAACGTCTCCAGGTCGTTGAACGTCGCGGTGCCGCCGAACACCGTCACCACCGCGTTGGCGCCGGTGTTGGTGAACACGTCCGCCCCGCCGCCGAACTGGCTGGTCCCCACCGCGGTGAAGGTGCCGGAGTTGGTGGTGGTGTCGGCGTTGTCGGTCAGGTCGATGCTGCCGGTGATCGTGCCGGAGTTGGTGATCGTCGCCGCGCCGCCGTCCACGTCGAGGGCGAAGTTACCCGCGGTCGAGGAGCGGATCGTACCGGCGTTGGTGATGGTCGTGCCGGTGACCGACAGCGCCTGGATGCCGGCCGTGCCGCCCTCGACCACCGCGCCCGCCGCCACGTTGATCGTGGAGGTGGTCTCGGCGTCGGTGCGCACGCCGGCGGCCTGGGCGGAGTCGGCGCGAGTGTTGACGGTCACGGTCACCGGACCGGTGACGGCGTAACCGAAGATCGCGTCGGCTCCGGCGCCGGACGTGTTGACCGTGCCGCTGGTGATCACCACCGCGCCGGTGTCTGCGCGGCCGTAAATCCCGGTTGCGTTCGCGCCGGTGGTGGTCACGTTGGTCGAGGTGATCGTCGTGCCGTCGCCGGACCAGCCGTAGACGCCGATCGAACCGGCGCCGGTGGTGTTGACCACGTTGCTGGTGATCGTCAGCACCCCGTTATTGGCCCAGGCGTAGATGCCGTAAGCGTCCGCGCCGGAGGTGTTGATGGTGCCGTTGTTCACCACGAAGGCGTTGTTCTGGTTGCTGTCGGCGTAGATGCCGTGCGCCCCGACGCCCGAGGTGGTGATCACCCCGGTGTTGGTGACGCCCACGTTGCCGTCGCTGTTGGCGTGGATGCCGTAGGCGTACCCGCCGCCGCCCGAGGTCGTGATGTTCCCCGAGTTGGTGATCAGGATCACGCCGGTGTCGCTGTCGGCGTGGATGCCCTTGGCGTCGGTTCCGGTCGTGGTGATCGCCGCTCCGTTGTTGATCGTGATCGCCCCGGTCGTGGTGTCGGCCTGGATGCCGTAGGCGTCGGCGCCGGAGGTGGTCAGGGCGCCGGTGTTGGTGATGGTCACCGACCCCGTACCGCCTTCGGCGTAGATCGCGTGCGCTCCGGCGCCCGAGGTGGTGATCGCGCCGGAGTTGGTGATCACGATGTCGCCGGTCGCGGTCATCGCGTGGATGCCGTAGGCGTTCACGCCGGTGGTGGTGATCGGGCCGGTGTTGGTGACGTTGATGTCGTCGCCGGCCATCGCGGTGATGCCGGCGAAGGCGCCGGTGTTCATCGCGCCGCTGCGGGTGATCACCACGTCGTCGCCCGCGGTCGCAACGATGCCGCGCGCGTTCGAGGTGGTGATCGCGCCGGCGGTGATGGTGACGTCGCCTTCCTGCGAAGAGCCGTAGATCGCGGTCGAGCCGAGGCCCGTGGTCGTCACCGAGCCGACCGTGATCACCACGTCGCTGGGCGAATACAGCGTCACGTCGTCGGTGGGATCGCCCGGCGTGCCGTTGTCGTCCACGTAGGTGAAGGACAAGGCCACCGCCCGCACCCCGTAGGAGTTGGCTCCCGAGGTGCTGATGGGACCGGTGGAGGTAACCGTGGCGTCGCCGCCGCCGACCAATACGTCGACGCCGTCGGCGCTGTCTCCGGTCGTGGTGACGCCCGCCACGGTGATGGTGGCGTTGCCCTCCAGGAAGCCGGAACCGGAGACGTAGCCGCCCGCGGCGCGCGCAAAGACGCCGTCGGCATCGTCGCCGTCGGTCTGCACCGGGCCGACGTTGATCACGACGTCGCCGCTGTAGGTGACCGCGCCCACGCCCGTGGCGCCGTAGCCGTCGGTGTCGACCGCGCCGCCGGTGATGGAGATGTCGTCGCCGGCGAACACGGCCACGCCGAAGCTGGACGGGCCGTAGGTGGTCACGTCGTCGGTCGTATCGCCGGGAGTGCCCATGTCGTCGACGGTGATCACGATGTCGCCGTTGGTGGTGACGCTCCCGAAGGAGACGGTGGCGTCCTGCGCCGCCACCACGGCGATGCCCGCCGAGGAGTCGCCGTTGGTGACCACGTCGCCGGTGGTCACCGAGACGTTGCCTGCCGACGAGGTCGCGTAGACGCCGTCGCTGTAGTCGCCGCTGGTGGTGATGTCGTCCTGGACGACGGTCACGTCGCCGACGCCGGTGACGAGCACCGCCGTGGACTCGAGGCCGGAGGTGGTCACGTCGCCGCCGCCGTTGACGGTCACTGTGCCGGCGCCGCTGATCGCGACGATGCCTTGCGACCCGTAGGGGAAGGTCCCCGCGCCGGTGGTGGTCACCGAACCGGAGTTGGTGATGAGGATGTTCCCGTCGGTGAGAGCGAGCACGCCCACCGCGTCCTCGCCGGCGGTCGAGACCGCGCCGGAGTTGACGATGGTCACCGTCCCGGTGTCGCCGCCGCCGTACAGGCCGACAGCGTCGTCGCCCAGCGTGGTCACCGAGCCGGAGTTGGTGACGCTGACCGCCCCGCCGCCGTTCGCATAAGCGTAGACGCCGTAGGCGAAGTCGCCGCCGGTGCTGATCGAGCCGGAGTTCGTCGCCGTCACCGTGCCGCCGTTGTAGCTGTAGGCGTAGATGCCGTAAGCGAAGTCGCCGGCGGTGATCACCGTGCCGGCGTTGGTGACGCTCGCGTTCCCGGAATAGCTGTAGGCGCGCAGGGCGTCGGCGCTGTCGCCGGCCGTGGCCACCTGGCCTTCGCCGGTGTTGACGATGATTGCGTCGCCGTCTTCCGAGTAGGCGTATACGCCGTGCGCCACCGAACCGGTGCCGGCAAGATCGTCGCCGGTGGAGATCACGCCCGAATTGGTGACCGTCGCGTCGGCGTTGTACGACCAGGCGTAGATGCCGATCGAACCGTCGCCGGTGGTGGTGACCTCGCCGCTGTTGGTGATCGTCGCCGCGCCGCCGGAGGCGTCGCCGGTCCAGCCGTACAGGCCGTGGGCGTCGTCGCCGGAGGTGGTGACGGTCGCGCTGTTGTCGATCACCACGTCCCCGCCGAAGCTGTAGGCGTAGACGCCGTCCGCGCCGTTCCCCTCGGTGGCGATGAAGCCGGCGTTGGTGACGGAGACGTCTCCCGTGCCGCCGGCATTGGCGTAAACACCGTCCGCGCCGGCGCCGTAGGTGTTGATCGTGCCGCCTTCGCCGTTGGTGACGAACACCGAACCGTCGTCGGAAACGGCGCGGATGCCGTAGGCGTACACGCCGCCGTTGACGCCCGCGCCGGTGGTGATGTCGCCGTTGTTGGTGACCAGGATCGAACCTTCGTCGGCGTAAACGTTGATGCCGTAAGCGGCGTCGCCGTCCGTCGAGATCGAGCCGTTGTTCACGACCTGGGCGGTGCCCGCGTTGGTCGTGACCGCGATGGCGGTGGCGCCGTCGCCCACCATGGTGACGCCGCCGTTGTTGGTGACGGTCACCGTGTCGCTCACGTCGCCGCCGCCGCTGTATGCGTCGATACCATACTGGTTCGTTCCGGCGCCGTAGATCGAGCCGCCGTTGAATACGTTGACCGAGCCCTGGATGCTGGAGGCCGAGATCACGTCGAAGCCGGTTCCGGCGAAGGCGGACACCGAGCCGTTGTTGACGACCACGACGCCGTACTGGCTGGTCACCTCGACGGTGTTGGCGAAGGCCGCGGTGCTGTCGACGTCGCCGTTGATGGTGAGGAACGCGGCGTCATATCCATCGACGTCGATCGCGCGGAGCCCGGCCGAGGCGCTCACGTCGTCGACGGTCACGGTGGCGATGGCCGGATCGGCGCTGTTGAACGCGGAGACGATCACAGCCGTGTCGGTCACCCCGTAGATGGTCGTGCCGTCCTGGGCGGTGAAGGTCTGGGAACCGGTGCCGGTCTGGACCACGCCGTCGGCGACCGTGCTGGGTCCGGGCAGCACCACCGTCAGGTCGTCGCCGCCGAGGTACTCGATCGTCGGATAGGCGCCGGGCGTGCAGGTGTTGGTGTCGGCGCCCGGATCGTTCGGGCCGCACTCGTCGGCGGCGAAGGCCTTGGTCGGCGCCGAGGCGGCGAACACCGCGATCGAGCAGCCGAGCGCCGTGCCGAACAGCAGCGCCGCGCGCGACGCCGAGACGGCGCGGGCAGGCCGGAACTCGGTCCCGGCGGCGCGGGCGCTCTTGCCCCAGGCGAAACGGCGGAAAGATTCGCGTTGTGTCATCGAAGACCCCTCTGGTCGTACGGCTCGCCAAAAGCGGAAGGCGAGTTCCCCTAGATCGCAGAGGCGTAGCACCGCTCGCCGAAACATGGCAAGGCTTGGCTGAACGGGTTCGTTGACTTTCTTCGCTTAAGGGTTCTCGGCGCGGCGCCGGCG
>Ga0196974_1000162_pt1 | contig 20143 bp, 17 predicted proteins | sample S1_1013CmetaG_FD_155477 | JGI IMG/M metagenome (GOLD analysis project Ga0196974, IMG submission 155477) | Soil microbial communities from Anza Borrego desert, Southern California, United States - S1_10-13C | ecosystem: Environmental > Terrestrial > Soil > Desert | place: USA: California...
GGGGGCGGTCGCCAGGGCGAAGACGGTGTCGCTCACCCCTTGTCGGCGCCGGTGGCGGCGGCGGTCATCAGCTTGCGGAACTGCTCCTGGGCCTGGGCGCCGAAGGCGGTCCAGGTCCGCATCAGCTCCTCGGGCTGCAGCACGGCCATGTTGGCGTCCATGCGCCGGCGCATCTCGGCGACCAGGTGGTCGTTCAGCGGCTCCATGTCCGGCAAGCCCAGGAAGGCGCGGGCCTCGGCCGGGGTGCAGTCGATCTCGATCTTGACATTCATGGGCTCGGCCCCGTCTGTGGCCCGGTTCGCGCGGGCGTCGTGACCCGGAGTACCGAGCCTCGCGCCGTCCGTCCATGAGGAACGAGGAGAGCGCCCCCGATGCCGTCCGCCCGCCACACCATCCAGACCGCCGACGGCAGCTTCATGGCCTACGAGGCCAAGCCCGAAGGCCAGGGTCCGTTCCCGGCCGTGGTGGTGATCCAGGAGATTTTCGGCGTCAACGCGGTGATGCGCGAGACCTGCGACCGGCTGGCGGCGCAAGGCTACCTGGCGGTGTGCCCTGACCTGTTCTGGCGGATCGAACCGGGGATCGACATCACCGACCAGAGCGAGGCGGAGTGGAAGAAGGCCTTCGCCCTGTTCAACGCCTTCGACGTCGACAAGGGGGTGGAGGACATCGCCGCCACCCTCGCCCACGTTCGCGGCGGCGTCCATTGCAGCGGCAAGGTCGGCGCCGTCGGCTATTGCCTGGGCGGCCAGCTCGCTTTCCTGACCGCCGCGCGCACCAACGTGGACGCGGCCGCCGCCTACTACGGCGTCGGGATCGAGAACCGGCTGGCGGAGGCGGACAGGATCGCCAACCCGCTGCTGATGCACGTCGCTGAAGAGGACCAGTTCGTACCGAAGGAGGCGCAGGCGCGGATCCTCGCGGCGCTGAAGGATCGGCCGAACGTCACGATCCACACCTACCCCGGCCGAGACCACGCCTTCGCCCGTCTGGGAGGGGAGCACTTCCACCGCGAGGACGCGGATCAGGCCAATGACCGGACGGCGGCTTTCTTCGCGTCTCATTTGCGCTGAGCCCATCGTGCGGAGCTGGCATCATCCCGTCTCCTCCTAACAGGGAGAGTTCACGCCTGAACTCCTCCCCCGTAGCGCAGCGTACGGGGGAGGGGGACCGCGAAGCGGTGGAGGGCGCGTGCCGGCGCAGGACTTCCAAGCACCGAGGCGCGAGCCCCATGGGTCACGGACAAGCGCTATGCGCTTTCCGGATGACAGAAGCTGAGGAGGAGTGTTCCACGTGAAACACCCTCCCTCCGCCGTTACGTGTTCATCGACTGGAAGAACTCGGCGTTGTTCTTGGTCTGGCGCAGCTTGTCGAGCAGGAACTCGATCGCGTCCTGTGGGCCCATCGGATTCAGGATCCGGCGCAGCACGTAGGTCTTCTGCAGCTGGTCGCGCGGCGTGATCAGCTCTTCCTTGCGGGTGCCGGACTTCAGCACGTCGATGGCCGGGAAGATGCGCTTGTCGGCGACCTTGCGGTCCAGGATCACTTCCGAGTTGCCGGTGCCCTTGAACTCTTCGAAGATCACCTCGTCCATCCGCGAGCCGGTGTCGATCAAGGCGGTGGCGATGATGGTCAAGGAGCCGCCCTCCTCGATGTTGCGCGCCGCGCCGAAGAAGCGCTTGGGCCGTTGCAGCGCGTTGGCGTCCACGCCGCCGGTCAGCACCTTGCCCGAGGACGGCACCACGGTGTTGTAGGCCCGGCCCAGGCGCGTCACCGAGTCCAGCAGGATCACCACGTCGCGCTTGTGTTCGACCAGGCGCTTGGCCTTTTCGATAACCATTTCAGCGACTTGCACGTGCCGTGTGGCCGGTTCGTCGAAGGTCGAGGAGATCACCTCGCCCTTCACCGTGCGCTGCATGTCGGTGACTTCCTCGGGCCGCTCGTCGATCAGCAGCACGATCAGGAAGCACTCGGGGTGGTTGGTCTCGATCGACTTGGCGATGTTCTGCAGCATCACCGTCTTGCCGACCCGCGGCGGCGCCACGATCAGGCAGCGCTGGCCCTTGCCGAGCGGGGAGACGATGTCGATCACCCGGCCGGAGCGGTCCTTCAGGGTGGGGTCCTGCAGCTCCATGTTCAGCCGCTCGTCCGGATAGAGCGGCGTCAGGTTGTCGAAGTGGACCTTGTGGCGGACGTTCTCGGGATCCTCGAAGTTGATCGAGTCGACCTTCACCAGGGCGAAGTAGCGCTCGCCCTCGCGGGGGCTCCGCACCAGGCCCTCGACCGAGTCGCCGGTGCGCAGGCCGAAGCGCCGGATCTGCGAGGGGCTGACGTAGATGTCGTCGGGACCCGGCAGGTAGTTGGCCTCGGGGCTGCGCAGGAAGCCGAAGCCGTCCTGGAGCAGTTCCAGCGAGCCCGAGCCGTAGATCTCGACGTCGTCCTCGGCCAGCGCCTTGAGGATGGCGAACATCATGTCCTGCTTGCGCATGTTCGAGGCGTTCTCGATCTCGAGCGCTTCGGCGAAGGCCAGCAGGTCGGTGGGGGATTTCTCCTTCAGTTCCTGCAGCGACATGCGGCGGATCGGGCCGCCGGCGTCTGCGTCGGAGGAGGCTTCAGGCGCGAGCGCGGAGTCGGACTCCGGCTCCAGGACGGATTCGTCGGTCATAGGTCACTCGGTGGACGCGCCGGGACGAACCCGCGGCGGTCGGTGCGAAGTCGCCCGGAAGGGCGGGAGGGGGAAAGGCGGCCTGGCCGTGCATGGCGGCGCGGGCCTTGAAGGAGGGACCCTAGCGAAAACACGAAGCGTCGCGTCGCGTCAAGCGCCTCGTCAGGCGCCGAACTCGGTGGTCACCGCCAGCACCATGGCGATGGCGGCCAGGAACGGCAGCTCGTTGGTCATTCTCCAGAACTTCTCAGAACGACGGTTCTCGTCCTTCTCGAAGCGCTTGCGGGCCAGCGCCAGGTAGTGATGCCAGACGGTCAGGAACAGGATGCCGGCGATCTTGACCAGCATCCACGGGTGTGCCGCGAACGACCAGTCGGCTCCCTCGCCGCTGCGAATCCAGAACAGGCCGAGGCCGAACACCCAGGCCGCGACCATGGCCGGGTTCATGATGATGCGCAGCAGCTTGCGCTCCATGGTCGCGAAGGTCTCGGCCGTGTCCGAGCCGGGCGCGGCCTTGGCGTGGTAGGCGAACAGCCGCGGCAGGTAGAGCAGCCCGGCCATCCAGGCGATCACGGCCAGGATGTGCAGTCCCCGGAACAGGTCGTAGTTCATGCCGCCTCCTCGACCGGACAGCCGCACCAGCGCCGGTCGCACCAGCGCCCGCCGGCCGAGCTCTCGGTTCCGCCGTCCCGCGCCAGAGCACGCGCCACGCTGTCGGCCAGGTCGCCGATGAACCCCGGCTCGATCCCGAGCGCCGGCACGCGGACGTAATGCGGGCAACCGCCGCCCTTCGCCAGCTGGGCGTACTCGTGGTCCAGTTCAACCAGCGTCTCGACGTGCTCGGACACGAAGGCGACGGGTGCGACGACGACGCCCAGGCCGGCCTCGGCCGCGTCGGCGATCGCCTCGGGCGTGGCGGGACCCAGCCATTTCAGCGGCCCGACCCGGCTCTGGTAGCAGATGCGCCAGTCCGGCATTTCCGGCAGGCGCGCGGCGACAGCCGCGGCCGTGGCCTCGATCTGGGCCTGATACGGATCGCCGGCGTCGACCACCTTCTGCGGCAAGCCGTGGGCGGAGAACAGCAGCCGCACCCCCGAGGGCGAGCCGGCCGTGCGCCAGGCCTCCCTGACGCGCTCTGCGTGGGCCTCCACCAGGCCCGGGGTGTCGGGGTAGCAGCAGACCGCCCGAGCCCGCCCAGGGCCACCGTAGGCCGCGCGCCAGGCCTTCAGCGAGGAGGCCGTGGTGGTGGTCGAGAACTGCGGATAGAGCGGCAGCAGGACGATATCGTCCGGGGCGAAGGCCGCGACCTCGGCGGCCGTCTGTTCGCTGAGCGGCGTCCAGTAGCGCATGGCGATGAAGCAGCGGAACTCGGCGTCAGGGTCGCGACGGGCCAGTTCGGCTTCCAGCGCGCGCGCCTGGGCCTCGGTTTCCGGCATGATCGGCGAGCGGCCGCCCATCAGGGCGTAGTTGGCCTGCGCCGACTTTTCCCGGGTCCGCGAGATCAGCCAGGCCAGCGGCAGGCGCGCCGGCGCGGGCAGCTGAAGGATCGCCGGATCGCGGAACAGGTTGAACAGGAAGGGCTTCACCGCCTCGGGCCGGTCGGGGCCGCCGAGGTTGAACAGCACCACCGCGATCCGGCGCCGCGCGCTCATGGCCGCTCGCCGGTCACCCGCGCCAGCACCTGTTCGACGTGGGCTATGGGCGTGTCGGGGAAGATGCCGTGGCCGAGGTTGAATACGTAAGGGCCTTGGCCCCAGGCCTCCAGATAGGCCTCCACCCGGCGGTCCAGCTCAGGTCCGCCGGCGCGCAGAAGCACCGGGTCCAGCGCGCCCTGGATCGTCCTGCCCTGCTGGATGCGGCGGCCGAGCGCCAGCGGCTGAGCGGTGTCCAGCGCCACCGCATCCACCGGCACGGCCGCGGCGTAGTCCTCGGCGAGCGCGCCGCAGCCGCGGGGAAAGCCGATCAGCGGCACGTCCACCCCGAGCTCGCGCACCCGCGCGACCAGCTTGCGGTGCGGCTCGATCACCAGGCGGCGGAACAGCTCGTCCGACAGCCCCTCGGCCCAGCTCTCGAACAGCTGCAGCGCCTGGGCGCCGGCGCGCGCCTGCATGGCCAGGTAGTGCGCGGTGGCCTCCACCATGACCTCGAGCAGGGCGTCGACCGTCTCCGGCTGTTCGTAGGCGTGCCGTCGGGCCATGGCGCGGTCCTCCCGCGCCTCGCCGTCCAGCATGTAGGTCATCACCGTCCAGGGCGCGCCGGCGAAGCCGATCAGCGCCCGGTCGGGCTCCAGCGCGGCGCGCACCCGCGACAGGGTCTCGCCCACGGCCGACAGCGCCTCGCCCGCCCCTTCGGTCCGTTCGCGCATGGCCTCGACCGACGGCAGGGCGCCGAGCCTGGGGCCTTCGCCCGCCTCGAAGCGCACCTGCTGGCCCAAAGCCTGGGGGATCAGCAGGATGTCGGCGAACACGATGGCGGCGCTGAACGGAAACCGCCGCATCGGCTGCAGGGTGGCTTCCGCCGCCATCTCCGGGTTGAGGCAGAAGGACACGAAGTCCGGCGCCTGGGCGCGAAGGGCCCGGTACTCGGGCAGGTAGCGCCCCGCCTGGCGCATGAACCACACCGGCGGGCGTTCGCTCCGTTCGCCCTTCAGGACGCGGACCAGGTGCGGGGCGGGATCGCTCATCGGGCGGCTCATAGGCCGTCAGCCCCTCCCCCCTCAATCCTTAATAAGAGATTTAAAGAAAGATTGAGGAAGAAGGTTGGGCCGGGGGTGATGGGGATGAACCTGCTCATTCGCGCCGGCCCGGAAGACCGTTCAGGGAGTCGTCCAGAGTGGCGTGGTCATACCGGTCGCACCTGTGGACAGCGGGGACGGTTAACGAAGGATTAAGAAAGGTTGAGAGAATCTTAACGCCCGGCGCGACCCGCCTGGGGGCGGCGAAAGAGTGATCGGGTTCATCGACACCCCCGCCTGAGGACGGCCGCTCGGTGCGCCGGAGCGGGGACAGTCGGGCGTCCGAAACGCCCTCCATCCCCCGTGCGCCGGCGCAAGCGCCGCGCTATGGAAGTTCTCCACGGCGCTCCCCAGCCGAGGCCCGGAACGGTTCGACCGCTTATCCCCATGCCCCAGCCCGCCAGCCCGCGCTTCGCCACCTACTTCCACGTCCACTTGGTGTCGGACTCCACCGGCGAGACCCTGAACGCCATGGCCAAGGCGGTGGTGGCGCGGTTCGAGGGCGTGATCCCGATCGAGCACATCTACGCCCTGATCCGCTCCAAGCGGCAGCTCGAGCGGGTGTTGCAGGAGATCGAGGCGGCGCCGGGCGTGGTGCTGCACACCATCGTCGACCGGGAACTCCGGGCCGAGCTGGAGGAGGGCTGCCGCCAGCTGGAAATGCCGACCATCGCCGCGCTCGATCCCCTGGTGGCGGCCCTGTCGCGCTACCTCGGCGCCTCGCTGACCACCCGGGTCGGGGCCCAGCACGCGCTGGACCACGAGTACTTCAACCGGATGGAGGCGCTGAACTTCGCCATGGCCCACGACGACGGTCAGGGAGTGCCGGAGCTGGAAAGCGCCGACGTGGTGCTGGTGGGCGTCTCGCGCACATCCAAGACGCCGACGTCGATCTACCTGGCCCATCGGGGAGTCCGGGCCGGCAACATCCCGCTGGTGCCGGGCCAGGATCCTCCACCGTCGCTGTTCCAGCTGCGCTCGCCCATGATCGTCGGCCTGACCGTCTCGCCCGACCGGCTGATCCAGATCCGCCGCAACCGGCTGCTGAGCCTGAACGAGGGCCGGGAAAGCGCCTACATCGAGGCCGAGTCGGTGCGCGAGGAGACGGTGAAGGCGCGTCGTCTGTTCGAGCGGATGGGCTGGCCGGTGATCGACGTCACCCGCCGCTCGGTCGAGGAGACGGCCGCGGCGGTGATCAACCTGCTGAGCGAGAAGCGTACCGGCATGACGGGACTGATCGCATGAGCCGCATCGTACTGGCTTCCAAGAGCGCCGCCCGGCGCGCCTTGCTCGAAGGCGCCGGCGTGCCTTTTCACAGCGTCTCGGCCGGAGTGGACGAGGACGCGCTGAAGGTCGGGCTGCTGGAACGCGGCGCGGGGCCGAAAGAGGTCGCGCTCGCATTGGCCGAGGCCAAGGCCCTGGCCGCGGCGGCCGAGCACGACGGCCTGGTCATCGGGGCCGACACCACCCTGGACCACGACGGGCGGCTGATCGACAAGGCCGCGACTCCCGGCGAGGCGCGCGCGCGGCTGATCGAGCTGCGCGGCGCCCGCCATGAGCTGCACTCGGCGGTCGCGGTCACGCGCGGCGGCGAGGTGCTTTGGCACGACGTCCAGACCGCCGCCCTGGTCATGCGCCCCTTCAGCGACGCCTACCTGGACGCCTACATGGAGCGGCAAGGGGTGGCGGTGCTGAGCTCGGTCGGCTGCTATCAGCTGGAGTCGGAGGGTGTTCAGCTGTTCGAGCGGATCGAGGGCGACTACTTCACCATCCTGGGCCTGCCGCTGCTGTCGCTGCTGGCGTTCCTGAGGGGCCAGGGGGCGTTGCCGGAATGAGCCGGGCCCCGACCGGAGCGGCCCTGGTCGCGGGCGTCGTCGGCCGGCCGATCGCCCACTCGCTCAGCCCGGTGATCCACGCCGCCTGGATCCGCGCGGCGGGGCTGGACGCGGTCTACGCGCCGTTCTCGCCGCCGGACGAGCAGTTCGAGCGCTTCGTGCGCGGCTTTCGCGGCGGGACAATCCGGGGGTTGAACGTCACCGCCCCGTTCAAGGAACGGGCGCTGGCCCTAGCCGACGAGGCGGACTCCGCCGCGCGCGACGCCGGCTCGGCCAACCTGCTGCTGTTCCACGAGGACGGGCGGACGGAGGCCCGCAGCACCGACGGGGCGGGGATGCTCGGCGCCTTCGCCGACCAGGCGCCCGGCCACGACCTGGCCCGCGGTCCCGCGGTGGTGCTGGGGGCCGGGGGGGCGGCGCGGGCGGCGGTCGCGGCCCTGCGGGACACGGGCGCGCCCGAGGTCAGGGTCGTCAACCGCACCGCCGCGCGGGCCGAGGAGCTGGTGTTCGTGTTTCGCGACCGGGTGCGCGCCTTCGCCCTGGCCGACGCCGCCCAGGCCTTCGCCGGTGCCGCGACCCTGGTCAACGCGGCGGTCGGCGGACCCATTCCGCCCCTGGACGCCCTGCCGGAGGACGCGGCGGTGATGGACATGGCCTACCGCCCGGTGCGCACCGCCCTGCTGCAAGCGGCGCAGGCGCGCGGCCTGACCACGGTCGACGGCCTGTCAATGTTGATCAAGCAGGCGGAGCCTTCGTTCGAAGCCTTCTACGGAAGGTCCGCGCCGGAAATCGACGTGCGCTCTCTCGCCTTGGACGCAGCGGAGGTCAGACCGTGATCGTGATCGGCCTTACCGGCTCGATAGGCATGGGCAAGTCGACCACCGCCGCCCTGTTCGCGCAGGAGGGCGTGCCGGTGTGGGACGCCGACGCGGCAGTGCACCGGCTGTACGGCCCCGACGGTGCGGCGGTCGCCCTGGTCGAGGCGGCCTTCCCAGGCGTCGCGGGCGAAGCTGGAGTCGACCGCGCCAAGCTCGCGGCGGCTTTGGCCGGCGATCCCGACCGCTTCGCCCGGCTGGAGGCGATCGTCCACCCCCTGGTCGCCGAGGACCGGGCCGCCTTCCTGGCCGGAGCGGAAGCCGCAGGGGCCCAGGTGGCGGTGGTGGACGTGCCCCTGCTGTTCGAGACCGGCGCCGACGCGAGGGTCGACGCGGTGGTGGTGGTCTCCGCGCCGGCCGAGGTCCAGCGCGAGCGGGTGCTGGCCCGCCCCGGCATGACCGAGGAGCGGTTCGCACAGATCCTGAGCCGCCAGACGCCCGACGCCGAAAAGCGTGCGCGCGCCGATTTCGTGATCGACACCGCGCGTGGGATCGAGCCCGCCCGCGAGCAGGTGCGCGCGGTGCTGGCGGCGCTGCGCGCGCCGGACTTTCGGTCGCGTCGAACCCGCCTCGACGAGCCGGGCGAACCACGGCACTAAAGCTCATGGCGCGCGAAATCGTCCTCGACACCGAAACCACGGGGCTGGACCCGCGCGCAGGCCACCGGCTGATCGAAATCGCCTGCGTCGAGATCGAGGACCTGCTGCCGACCGGCCGCTCGCTGCACGAGTACATGGACCCCGAGCGCGAGATCGAGGCCGATGCGGAGCGGGTGCACGGCATCTCCAACGCCATGGTCGCCGGCAAGCCGAAGTTCAAAGAACTCAGCGGCAAGATCCTGGAGTTCATCGGTTCGTCCCCGGTGGTCGCCCACAACGCCGCCTTCGACCGCGGCTTCGTCAATCACGAGCTGGAGAAGGCGGGCGCGCGCCTAATCCCGGAAAACCAGTGGATCGACACCTTCCCGCTGGCCCAGAAGCGCTTTCCGGGCATGTACAACTCGCTGGACGCCCTGTGTAAGCGGTTCAAGATCTCGCTGGCCGAGCGCGAGAAGCACGGGGCGCTGATCGACGCCCGCCTGCTGGCGGCGGTCTATCTGGAGCTGCGCGGCGGCAAGGAACGGGCGCTGGAGCTGACCCCCGCGACGGTGCGGACCGCGGTCGACTACGTGCGCACCACCGCCTACGGCGCGCGGCCGCGACCGCTGGCGCCCCTGTCGACCGAGGCCGAACGTGCGGCGCACGCGGAGTTCGTGCGAAAGGTGCTGAAGGACAAGGCGCTGTGGGCGAACTTCGCGCCGGCGGGTTCGGAGAACGCCTGAGGGGGTGGCGCCGTGCTCGGCCGCGTCAAGGCACGCTACGCTCTTCGACCTTGACCCGACCTGCGCGCAGCGCCCGGCTGTAAGGGTCGGGGCGAAGGGCGCCCCGCTTTAGAAGTTCGACGGCCTGCGGCGCGCCGAACAAAGGGCTTCTCAACAAGTACGTCATCCTCGGGGCCGCGCAGCGGAACCCGAGGACCCAGCAGCTCCGTCGGTGCGGTTTGCCGTCCGAGGATGACGGGCGGGGTCGATCAGGCCTTTATCGACACCCCAGACGTGCCCAGAAGCCCTACGCCTGCCCGACCGGGCCGCCCGCGCTCTGCTGCTGGCGCTGCTGATAAATCGCCGCGAAGTCGATCGGCTCCAGCAGGAACGGGGGATAGAAGCCGCCGTCGCTGGTGCACGACGCCACGATCTGGCGCGCGAACGGGAACAGGTGACGCGGCGCCTCGATCAGCAGCATGGGCTCCAGCATCGGCTCGGGCACGCCCTGCAGCTGGAAGATGCCGCCGTAGACCAGCTCGACCTGGAACAGGGCCTCGCCTTGCGAGGTCGCCTTGATCGACAGCACCAGCTCGACCTCGAACAGGCCGTCGGCCCGGCCCTTGGCGCCCATCTCGACGCCCATGTCGATCTCGGGCTTGCCCTCGGTGCGCAGGGAGTCGGGCGCGCGCGGGTTTTCGAACGACAGGTCGCGGACGTACTGGGCCAGCACCCGGATCATCGGGCCGCCGGGTTGCCGGACCTCGCCGCCTTCGGGCGCCTGAACGTCGGTCATTTTCTGCTGGTCTCCCCGAGGGATGCGGCCGCGCCGTCCCCTGTCTCACGAAGCCGCCGCTGCTATCATGCGGCCCTTGAGGTGGCAACGTCGGCTTCCTCAGGCCTTCGCAGCGCCTATATCGCCCGCTAAAGGTCGAGAACCATGTCCTCAGACGTCGTCACCATCCTGATCTTCGCCGCCATCGCCGCGGTCGTGCTGTTCCAGCTCTACAACGTGCTGGGCAAGCGGGTCGGCCGCCAGCCGGAAGACGATCCCAAGCCGGCGCCGCGGCCCGCCGTGGGTCCGGTTCCCTTGCCGGAGCAGGCCCAGCCGGCGCGTCCGCCGCGACCCGAACCCGACATCGAGGGGGTGGCGGCGCTGAAGGCGCGCGAGCCCGGCTTCGATCCGGCCAAGTTCGTCGACGGCGCCAAGATCGCCTACGAGAAGATCGTCAAGAGCTTCGCCGCCGGCGACCGGTCCGCGCTCCAGCCCCTGCTGGCGCCGGGCGTCTACGGCTCGTTCGAGCAGGCGATCTCCGCCCGCGAGGCGGAAGGCCGCAGCGAGAGCCGCGAGCTGCCGCACCCGCCCCGCGCCGACCTGGAGCGGGTGGAGGTGGAAGGCGACTCCGCCCGCGCCCGCGTGCGCTTCCTGGCCGAGCTGCGCTCGGTCCTGCGCGGCCCGGAAGGCGAGACCACCGACGAGCGCCGCACCGCCGAGATCTGGACCTTCGAGCGCCGCATCGGCGACTCCGACCCGAACTGGCGGCTGGCCCGCGTCGAGGCGGCGCAGGCCTGATGCGGATCGCCGCCGCGGCCGCCTGCGCCCTGCTGGCCGCCGCCTGCGCGACCCAGCCCCGGCCTTCTCCTCCCGGCCCTTTCCCCGACGAGCCGCGCCCGCCCGCGGCGGCCGTGCCGCTGTCCTCCCTGCCCGGCTGGGCCGGCGAGGACCACGCGGGCGCCCTGCGGGCCTGGAAAGCGACCTGTCACGTCGCCCAGGACGCAGGCCTGCGCCGCGCCTGCGCCGACGCCCGCGCCCTGTCCGCCGACGACTCCGAGACCGCCCGCCGCTGGCTGGAGCGGACCTTCGCGGCCGAGCCGATCGACGCGCCCGGCCTGCTGACCGCCTATTTCGCGCCGGAGTACGAGGCGCGCGAGGCGCCGGAGGGCGCCTTCACCGCCGCGGTCCGCCCCGTACCGCCCGACCTGGTGCGTGGGCAGCCCTACCTGACGCGCGAGGAGATCGAGTCCTGGCCCGAGCCGTCCCTGGCCTGGATGCGGCCCGAGGACCTGTTTTTCATGCAGATCCAGGGATCGGGCTACCTGACCTTTCCGGACGGCCGGCGGGCGCGCGCCGCCTACGCGGCCGACAACGCCCGCCCGTTCACCGGCATCGCCAAACCGATGGTCGAGCAGGGGCTGCTGGCGCCGAACCAGACCTCGGGCGAGACGATCCGCGCCTGGCTGGCCGCTCACGCCGGGGCCGAAGCGCAGGCGGTCATGAACCTGAACCAGCGCTACATCTTCTTCGCGCTCCAGCCGGACGACGGCGGCCATCCCGCCGGGGCGGCGGGCGTGCCCCTGCCGGCGCGCCGCGCGGTGGCGGTCGACCCGGCCTTCACCCGCTACGGCCAGCCGGTGTGGCTGGACGCCGACGGCGGGACGCTCGCAGGCGCGGCCAAGACCTATCGCGGCTTCGCCGTGGCGCTCGACACCGGCGGGGCGATCAAGGGGCCCGCGCGGGCCGACTTCTACATGGGGCGCGGCGACGCGGCAGGGCTCGAGGCCGGCCGGGTCAAGCACCCGCTTCGGATGTGGCGGCTGGTGGCGCGTTGATCACCGCCGCCGCATGCCGCCCAGCAGCCCGCGCATGATCTCCCGTCCCACCTGGCTGCCGACGCTGCGGAGCACCGACTTGGTGAAGGCTTCGGCCGCGCCCTGGCGGGCCGGGGCCCGGCGCGGAGCCGGCGCCCTGTCGTAGTCGGCTTCTTCCCGCCGACGCGGCGCCTCCGGCGGCGGTTCGGCGGCGCGGCGTGTCTCCGCTTCCGCCCGTTCGGCGCGCGCCTGCAGCAGCTCGTGGGCGGACTCGCGGTTCTTCGCCTCGTCGTAGAGGCCCCGCACGGGGCTGCGCGCCATCACCTCCGCCCGCTCCGCCGGCGCGGCGGGGCCCAGGCGCGAGGAGGGCGGGCGGATCGAGGTCTTGGCCACCACCGTCGGCGCCCCGCGCTCGTCCAGCACCGACACCAGCGCCTCGCCCACGCCGAGCTGCTGGATGGTCTCCGCCGTGTCGAAGGCCGGGTTCGGACGGAACGACTCCGCCGCGGCGCGCAGGCCCCGCTGCTCGGCCGGGGTGTAGGCGCGCAGCGCGTGCTGGATGCGGTTGCCGAGCTGGGCCAGCACGGTGTCGGGCACGTCGGCCGGGTTCTGGGTGACGAAGTAGATGCCGACGCCCTTGGAGCGGATCAGCCGCACCACCTGCTCGATCTTCTCCAGCAGGGGCCTCGGCGCGTCGCGGAACAGCAGGTGCGCCTCGTCGAAGAAGAACACCAGCCGCGGCTTCTCCGGATCGCCCACCTCCGGCAGCTCCTCGAACAGCTCCGACAGCAGCCACAGCAGGAAGGTCGAATACAGCCGCGGGCTCTGGATCAGCCGGTCGGCCGCCAGCACGTTGACGTAGCCGCGCCCTTGCGGGTCGGTCCGCATCAGGTCCTCGAGCTTCAGCGCCGGCTCGCCGAAGAACCGGTCGCCGCCCTGGTTCTCCAGCGTCAGCAGCTCGCGCTGAAGCGCGCCGACGGTGGCCGGCGCGACGTTGCCGTAGCGCTTGCCGATATCCTTGGCGTTGTCCGCCAGGTGGACCAGCACCGCGCGCAGGTCGTCGAGGTCGAGCAGCAGCAGCCCCTCGTCGTCGGCGACCTGGAAGGCGATGGTCAGCACCCCTTCCTGCACGTCGTTCAGCTCGAAAAGCCGCGAGATCAGCACCGGCCCCATCTCCGACAGGGTGGCGCGCACGGGGTGGCCCTTCTCGCCGTAGAGGTCCCAGAACACCACCGGCGCGGCGCGGTTCTCCAGCGTCAGGTTCATCGCCTGGGCGCGGGCCAGCATCTTCTCGTTCGGGACGCCGACCGCAGCTATGCCGGACAGGTCGCCCTTCACGTCGGCGGCGAACACCGGCACCCCGGCGTCCGAGAACGCCTGGGCCATCACCTGCAGGGTCACGGTCTTGCCCGTGCCGGTCGCGCCCGCGACGATGCCGTGCCGGTTGGCGCGGTCGAGCCGCAACAGCTCGGGCTTGTCGGAAAAGCCCAGGAGAACGGAGCCGGGGGTGCTGGAATCCATGTGGATCAACCTCTCGCGTCTGGTCGGCCGTGCAGGCTAGACCGGCCCGCGCCACAAGCAACCGCCGGGGCGTTGACGAGTTGCGGCGGCTCAGCCGACAGTCGCACCCGAACGGAGCCGCCGATGACCTCGACCACCGCCCGCAACGCCACGGTGCTGATCGCGGTGGTGGCCATGGGCGTGGTGTTCCACTGGATGCGGGACATCCTGACGCCGCTGGTGCTGGCGCTGTTTCTCCTGATCATGATCGACGGCCTGGCCCGGGCGGTTCAGCGCTACGTGAAGGTCTCGGACAAGGCGGCGATGCCCGCCGCCATCGTCCTGATCATCCTGGCCTTCGTCGGCTCGGTGTGGGTGATCGTCGACGGCGCCGCCGGCTTCTTCGCCCAGGCCGAGGGCGTTTCGGCGCGGCTGAACGTGGTGATCGCCGACCTGGGCGGCCTGATGGGCCTGCCCGCGGTGCCGACGGTGGAGCAGCTGGTCGAGCGTTTCGAGGTCGGCAAGTACGCGGGCAACGTGGCGCTCGCGGTCCAGGGCGTCGCCTCGGACGCCTTCTTCGTCCTGGTCTATCTGGGCTTCCTGATCGCGTCCCGCGCCGGCTTCCGCCAGAAGACGCAATCGCTATTTCCCGACGCCAAGGACCGCTCCGAGGCGGACGAGGTGTTCACCCGCATCCGCGACGGGGTGGAGGGCTACCTGTGGGTCCAGACCGTCACCGGGGCGATGATCGCGGTGGCCTGCTGGCTGCTGATGCTGGCCATGGGGCTGGAGAACGCCGCCTTCTGGGCGTTCGTGATCTTCATCCTCAGCTACATCCCGATCATCGGCGGCGCGATCGCGGGCCTGGCCCCGCCGCTGTTCGCGCTGGTGCAGTTCGACACCTACTGGCCGCCGCTGATCCTGTTCGTCGGAATACAGGTGATCCTGTTCGTGGTCGGCAACCTGATCCTGCCGCGCATGCAGGGCGAGAACCAGAACATCGACCCGGTGGTGGTGCTGCTGTCCCTGGCCTTCTGGGGGGCGCTGTGGGGGGTGACCGGCATGTTCCTGTCCACCCCGCTGACGGTCATGGCCATGGCGATACTGACCGAATTCAAGAGCACGCGCTGGATAGCTGTGCTGTTGTCCGGAGACGGCGAGCCTTATCCCAGAACTCCCGAGCAACACGCCCGCAAGGCCGAGAAAACCCACGGCGGCGTTTCCGTATAGCCTAAAGTAGAGGCTGTAACGGATGCGTGAGGGGGCGCCACTGGAAACGGCGTTCGGCGTTCCTACATCATGCCTGTCCGGCGATCCTCCCCCCTCGACGGCCGGACATGCAGGCGCCGCCTCCCCGTCCCCCAGTACCGACGGCGGCGCAGTACAGACGGTCCCGCTGATCCTCCCCCGGAGCGGGACACGAAACAGAGCCGCCGGACGCCTCCCCCGCGTCCGGCGGCTTTTGTTTTGGCCGCGTTTCGCCTAGCAGGAGGGCGAAGGTTGATCGGCGGTCCCAGCGGTTTAGGCTGCCGCCCCGAACCAGCGGGACTTTGAGAGTATGGACGGCTCCGGCGCTTCCACCCTGACCATCGACGCCCTCAAGCGGGCCTTCGCCAAGGCTCTCGGGCGCCCCGGAGCGACCGAGCTCGACAAGCTGGAGCACTCCTTCCTCGAGCAGGCGCTCGACGACTATGTGGCCGACGAGACGCCCGAGCTGAGCCCCGAGGATTTCGCCACGGTGCTGGCCGACTTCTGGCGCTTCGGCGAGGTGCGCGAGGGCGGCTCCGGCCCGCTGGTGCGCCTGCGCCGCGCCGCCGGGGCGAACGGGACGACGCTGAACTACGAGGTGCTGGAGATCGTCCAGGACGACGCGCCCTTCCTGGTCGACAGCGTGATGGGCGAACTGGGCGAACAGGGGGTGTCGGTCCGCGCCATGTTCCACCCGGTGCTGACGCTGGAGCGGTTCGGCCAGGGCCTGCGCCGCCCGCACGGGGCCACCCATCGCGAGTCCACCATCCTGGTCGTCACCGACCCGATCGCCGAGGACCGCCGCCAGGCGGTGCTGGACGGGGTGGGCCGTTCGCTGGCCGACGTGCGGATGGCGGTCGCCGACTTCGGCGCCATGCGCCAGCTGATGGCCCGCAGCGTCGCCGAGCTGGAGAAGGGCGCCGCCGGTCTCGATCCGGCCCTGGTCGCCGAGAGTGTCGAGTTCCTGCGCTGGCTGAAGAACGAGCATTTCGTCTTCCTCGGCGCGCGGGTCTACGACTATCCGCGCTCGGAGGACGGCGGCTACGCGGCCGAGGCGCCCCTGGCCCAGACCGGCGAGGCGCTCGGCGTGCTGCGCGACCTGGAGCGCCCGGTGCTGCGCCGCGCCAACGAGCCCGCCCTGCTGACCAAGCAGATGCGCCGCCAGCTCGACCTCGGGGAGCCGGTCAGCGTCGCCAAGGCCAACCTGCGCTCGCGCGTCCACCGCCGCGCCTACATGGATTACGTCGGGGTGAAGCGCTACGGCGCCGACGGCAAGCCCGCGGGCGAGGTCCGCTTCGTCGGCCTGTTCACGGCCGAGGCCTACGACAAGACCGCCAGCGAGGTGCCGCTGGTTCGCCGCAAGGCCGCCAACGTGCTCAAGCGCGCCGGCAAGGCGCCCGGCAGCCATAACGAGAAGCGCCTGAAGAACGTCGTCGAGAACTATCCGCGCGACGAACTCTTCCAGATGACCGAGGACGACCTGCTGCGCATCGCGCTCGGCATCCTGCATCTGTACGATCGCCCGCGGGTCAAGCTGTTCACCCGCAAGGATCCGTTCGACCGCTTCGTCTCGGTGCTGATGTTCGTTCCACGCGAACGCTTCGACGCCGGGGTGCGCGAGCGCGCCGGGCGGATCATCGCCGAGGCCTGGGGCGGACGGATGTCGGCCTGGTATCCGCAGCTCGGCGACGCGCCCCTGGTGCGGATCCACTACATCATCGGCGTGGAGCCGGGGAACCACCCCGAGCCCGACCTGACCCAGGTCGAGGCGCGGGTGGTGGAGGCGACGCGCACCTGGCCGGACCTGTTCGCCGCGAACGCCCGCTCCGGCGGCGTGCCGGAAACCGAGATCGGGCCGCTGGTCGCCACCTGGGCCGAAGCCTTCCCGGTCGCCTACCGCGAGCGCTATCCGGTCGCCGAGGCCCTGAACGACGTGGCCGAGATCGCCAAGCTGGGCGACGGCGCGGTGTGCGTGCGGGCGTTCCGCACCACCCAGGACACGGCGCTCCAGTTCCGCTTCAAGCTCTACCGCCGGGGCGAGGCCGTGCCGCTGGCCGACGTTCTGCCGCTGCTGGAGGACATGGGGCTGAAGGCGGTCGAGGAGTACGGCTATCCCGTGCGCCCGGCCGGCCAGGACCAGACGGTCTGGATTCACGAGTTCCTGGTGGAGGATCCGCGCGGCGCGGCCCTGAGCTTCGGCGACGTGAAGCGGCCGTTCGAGGAGGCCTTCGTCGCCGTCTGGCAGGGCCGCACCGAGAGCGACGGCTTCAACCGCCTGGTGGTCGAGCTCGGCGTCGGCTGGCGCGAGGCCGCCTTGGTCCGCGCGCTGGCCAAGTACCGCCTGCAATCGGGCCTGGACCCCAGCCAGGCGGTGCAGGAGGAGGCCGTCCGCGACAACCCGGAGGTCACCCGCCTCATCCTGGGCCTGTTCCGGACCAGGTTCGATCCCGCCCAAGGCGGCTCGGGCGAGCAGCGCGCCGCCGCCGCCCAGGCCGGCTTCGACGCGATCATGGCCGCGCTTCAGGCGGTGGCCAGCCTCGACCACGACCGGGTGCTTCGCCGTCTGGCCCTGCTGGTGCAGGCGATCAAGCGGACCAACTACTTCCAGCCGGGCCCCGACGGCCGGCCCAAGCCGTACATCTCGTTCAAGATCGCCAGCCGCGAACTGGCCGACCTGCCGCTGCCCAAACCCTATCGCGAGATCTTCGTCTGGGCGCCGCACGTCGAGGGCGTGCACCTGCGCTTCGGTCCGGTCGCGCGCGGCGGCCTGCGCTGGTCGGACCGTCGCGACGACTTCCGCACCGAGGTGCTGGGCCTGGTCAAGGCGCAGCAGGTCAAGAACGCGGTGATCGTGCCGGTCGGCTCCAAGGGCGGCTTCTATCCCAAGCAGCTGCCCCGCGGCGGCGCGCCCGACGCGGTCCGCGCCGAGGGCGTGCGCGCCTACAAGACCTTCCTGTCGGGCCTGCTCGACATCACCGACAACATCGACGCCTCCGGCGCGGTGGTCCGGCCGGCCCATGTTGTCGCCTGGGAAAGCGAGGACCCCTACCTTGTGGTCGCCGCCGACAAGGGCACGGCCACCTTCTCCGACATCGCCAACGGGGTGTCGGCCGACTACGGCTTCTGGCTGGGCGACGCCTTCGCCTCCGGCGGCTCGGTCGGTTACGACCACAAGGCCATGGGCATCACCGCCCGCGGCGCCTGGGAGGCGGTCAAGCGCCACTTCCGCGAGATCGGCAAGGACATCCAGTCCGAACCGTTCAGCGTGGCCGGCGTGGGCGACATGTCCGGCGACGTGTTCGGCAACGGCATGCTGCTGTCCCGCGCGATCCGGCTGGTCGCCGCCTTCGACCACCGCGACATCTTCCTCGACCCGAACCCTGATCCGGAGCGGTCGTGGGCCGAGCGCAAGCGGCTGTTCGACCTGCCGCGCTCGTCCTGGAACGACTACGACAAGTCGCTGATCTCCGCCGGCGGCGGAGTGTTCTCGCGCGCGCTGAAGTCGATCCCGCTGACCGCCGAGGTCAAGGCGCTGCTGGACGTGTCGGAGGACAGCCTGTCCCCGACCGACCTGATGCGCGCGATCCTGAAGGCGCGGGTCGAGCTGCTCTACTTCGGCGGCATCGGCACCTATGTGAAGGCGCCGGCCGAGACCGACCTGCAGGTCGGCGACAAGGCCAACGACCCGGTCCGCGTCGACGCCACCGAGCTCCGCTGCCAGGTGATCGGCGAGGGCGCGAACCTCGGCTTCACCCAGGCCGGGCGGATCGCCTTCGCGCGCATGGGCGGGCGGATCAACACGGACGCCATCGACAACTCCGCCGGCGTGGACACCTCCGACCACGAGGTGAACATCAAGATCCTGACCGGATCGGCCGAGGCCGGCGGGCGGCTCGACCGCGCCTCGCGCGACGCCCTGCTGGCGTCCATGACGGACGAGGTGGCCGAGCACGTGCTGGGCCACAACTACGACCAGACGCTGGCGCTGACGCTGCAGGAGGCGACCGCCGCGCGCGACCTGGGCGCCCACGCCCGGTTCATGAACCGGCTGGAGTCGATCGGCCGGCTCGACCGCAAGGTCGAAGGCCTGCCTCCCGCCGGCGCGATCAGCGAGCTGGCGGCTGCGGGCCAAGGCCTGACCCGGCCTGAGCTGGCGGTGCTGACCGCCTACAGCAAGATCGAACTGTTCGACGAGGTGGTCGCCAGCAAGGCGCCCGACGACCCGTTCTTCGAGGAGACCCTGCGCACCTACTTCCCCAAGCCGCTGCTGCGGTTCGAGGAGGACATGAAGCGCCACCGCCTGCGCCGCGAGATCATCTCCACCGTGATCGCCAACGACATCGTCAACGTCGGCGGCGCGACCTTCCCCGAGCGGCTGAAGGCCAGCGCCGATTGCGACACCCAGGCCCTGGTGGTCGCCTTCGAGGCGGCGCGGCGGGTGTTCCGTCTCGACGAGGCGTGGAACGTGATCTCCGGCCTGGACATGAAGATCCCGGCCGCGGCCCAGACCGCGCTGTACCAGGAAGTCGCCGCGGTGCTGCGCCGCCAGACCTTCTGGCTGGCCCGGCGCGCGACGCGCGGCAACGCCACGGTCGCGGGGCTGATCGAGGCCTACCGTCCGGCCGCCGACGCCCTGCGCAGCGAAGGCCCGGCGATCCTGTCGGCCTTCGAGCAGGAGCAGGTGCGCAAGCGCTCCGCCGCCTTCGCGGCGGTCGGGGCGCCCCAGGATCTGGCGACCGCGGTGGCGGTGCTGCGGCCGCTGACCGCGACCAGCGACGTGGCCGACATCGCCAAGCGGCTGGGCTGGTCGGTGCAGGGCGCCGCGCGCCTGTACCACCAGGTCGGCGCCGCCTTCGACTTCGACCGGCTGCGCGGCGCGGCGGGAAGCCTGTCGTCCTCCGACCACTACGAGCGGCTGGCGGTGCGCCGGCTGATCGAGGACCTGCTGACCGAGCAGGCGCAGATGACCCAGGCGGTGGCCCGCTCCACCAACCCGAGCTCCGGCGCCAGCGCGGACTCCGCCCGCCATGCGATCCAGGCCTGGACCGGCGAGCGCGCCCGCATCGTGGAGCAAGTGCGAAAGACCGTGGAGGAGATCGAGGGTTCGGGCGCCGGCTGGAGCTTCGCCAAGCTGACCATCGCCAACGCGGCGCTTCGGGAGCTGGCGGGCGGGGCCTGAGGCCTCGTCCGCGCCGCCATGTCGACCCGCAAGTTCCTCGTCGTGGTGGACGACAGCGCGGAGCTGCCCGCCGCGCTCCGCTACGCTTGCAAGCGGGCGCGCTCCACCGGCGGCCGGGTTGCGCTGCTGCGGGTGCTGCCCCGCGCGGTGTTCGAGCACTGGTCGGGCGTGCGCGAGGAGATCGAGCGCGAGCAGCGCCGCGAGGCGGAGTCCCTGCT
>Ga0196974_1000163_pt1 | contig 19321 bp, 12 predicted proteins | sample S1_1013CmetaG_FD_155477 | JGI IMG/M metagenome (GOLD analysis project Ga0196974, IMG submission 155477) | Soil microbial communities from Anza Borrego desert, Southern California, United States - S1_10-13C | ecosystem: Environmental > Terrestrial > Soil > Desert | place: USA: California...
GGAAGGGAAGCTCGGCGGCCAGGCGCAGGTGCGCGGCGTCGCCGGCACCTGGAAGGACCTGACCGACAACGTGAACGCCATGGCCGGCAACCTGACCGTCCAGCTGCGCGACGTGTCGAAGGTGGCCACCGCCATCGCCAACGGCGACTTGACCCAGAAGATCACCGTGAACGTGCAGGGCGAGATCCTGCAGATCAAGGACGTGATCAACACCATGGTGGACCAGCTGAACGCCTTCGCCTCGGAAGTGACCCGGGTGGCGCGTGAAGTGGGCACCGAGGGCAAGCTCGGCGGCCAGGCGCAGGTGCCCGGCGTGGCCGGCACCTGGAAGGACCTGACCGACAACGTGAACATGATGGCGGCCAACCTCACCGGTCAGGTGCGCGGTATCGCCAACGTCGTGACCGCGGTGGCCCAGGGCGACCTGAAGCGGAAGCTGGCGCTGGACGCCAAGGGCGAAATCGCCTCGCTCGCCGACACCATCAACGGCATGATCGAGACGCTGGCGACCTTCGCCGACCAGGTGACCAACGTGGCCCGCGAGGTGGGCATCGAAGGCAAGCTGGGCGGCCAGGCGCGGGTGCCCGGCGCCGCCGGCCTGTGGCGCGACCTGACCGACAACGTGAACCAGCTCGCCGCCAACCTGACCACCCAGGTGCGCGCCATCGCCGAGGTGTCCACCGCGGTGACCAAGGGCGACCTGACCCGCTCCATCGCCGTCGAGGCGTCGGGCGAGGTGGAGGAGCTGAAGAACAACATCAACGAGATGATCCGGAACCTCCGCGAACAGACGTTGAAAAACACCGAGCAGGACTGGCTGAAGACCAACCTGGCGCGCTTCACCCGGATGCTGCAGGGCGAGCGCGACCTTTCGACCGTGTCGAACCTGGTGCTCTCGGAACTGGCGCCGCTGATCAACGCCCAGCACGGCGTGTTCTACGTCACCGACCGCGACGAGGAGGGCGCCGACGTCCTGAACCTGGCCGCGTCCTACGCCTTCAACAGCCGCAAGCACCTGGCCAGCCAGTTCAAGCTGCGCGAGGGCCTGATCGGACAGTGCGCCTATGAGAAGTCGCGCATCCTGCTGACCAACGTGCCCAAGGACTACATCCAGATCTCCTCGGGTCTGGGCGAGTCCGCGCCGCTGAACATCATCGTCCTGCCCGCCCTGTTCGAAGGCGAGGTGAAGGCGGTGATCGAACTGGCCACCTTCGGCGAGTTCAACGAAACGCAGCAGACCTTCCTCGACCAGCTGATGGAATCGATCGGCATCGTGCTGAACACCATCGCCGCCAACATGCGGACCGAGGGCCTGCTGAAGCAGTCGCAGCTGCTGACGTCGGAACTGCAGGCGCAGCAGGAGGAGCTGAAGAAGACCAACGACCGTCTGGAGCAACAGGCCGCGTCGCTGCGTCAGTCGGAAGAGCTGCTCCGCGCCAAGCAGGACGAACTGCAGAACACCAACGCCGAGCTGGAGGAGAAGGCCCAGCTGCTCTCCGCCCAGAACAAGCAGGTGGAAGCGAAGAACCGGGAAGTGGAGCAGGCCAAGCTGGCCCTGGAGGAGAAGGCCGAACAGCTGGCCCTCACCTCCAAGTACAAGTCCGAGTTCCTGGCCAACATGTCGCACGAGCTGCGCACGCCGCTGAACAGCTTGCTCATCCTGTCCAAGCTGCTGTCCGACAACGCCCAGGGCAACCTGAGCGGCAAGCAGGTCGAGTTCGCCCGCAACATCCACTCCGCCGGTTCGGACCTGCTGGGGCTGATCAACGACATTCTCGACCTGTCGAAGATCGAGTCCGGCACCGTCACCCTGGACATCGGCGAGATGCCGTTCACGGCGCTGCGCGACCAGATGGACCGGACCTTCTCGCAGATCGCCACCGACAAGAAGCTGGAGTTCGTGGTCGACATCGCGCCGGAACTGCCGCGCTCAATGTACACCGACGACAAGCGGCTGCAGCAGATCATCAAGAACCTGCTGTCGAACGCCTTCAAGTTCACCGAGAAGGGCCAGGTCAAGCTCAGCGTCGCGCGCGTCGAGCAGGGCTGGAGCATCGCCAACGACCACCTCAACAAGGCCGGTCAGGTGCTGGCATTCTCGGTCACCGACACCGGCATCGGCATCCCCGAGGACAAGCAGCGGATCATCTTCGAGGCGTTCCAGCAGGCCGACGGCACCACCAGCCGCAAGTACGGCGGCACGGGCCTGGGTCTGTCGATCAGCCGCGAGATCACCCGCCTGCTGGGCGGCGAGCTCCGGGTCGAAAGCGTCCCCGGCAAGGGCTCGACCTTCACCCTGTACGTGCCGCTGAACTTCAGCCCGGCCGCCCAGACCCCGGCTTCGGCCGCGGCTCAGGCCGCCGCCCGCGCCAGCCTGCAAGGCCCGCGGATCATGCCCCAGCTGCCCTCGATGAACGAGCAGCAGGAGGTGGTGGCCGACGACCGCGACGCGGTGGGCAAGGAGGACTCGGTGGTGCTGATCGTCGAGGACGACAGCCGCTTCGCCTCCATCCTGCTGTCGCTGGTGCGCGACTCCGGCTTCAAGGGCGTGGTCACCGGCGAGGGCGGGGCGGTTCCAGCCCTGGCTCGCCGCTTCAATCCCGACGTGATCATGCTGGACATCGGCCTGCCCGACATGGACGGGCTGGCGCTGCTGGACCTGCTGAAGCGCACGCCCGAAACCCGGCACATCCCCGTGCACGTGATCTCGGCCGACGACCAGCGGGGCCTGGGCCTGTCCATCGGCGCCTTCGGCTTCACTCACAAGCCCGTCGAGCGCGAGATGGTGGTCTCGACCCTCAAGGAGGTGAAGGAGTTCGTCTCCAAGTCGGACCGCAAGATCGCCCTGATCGGTTCGGGCGACGGCGAGCCGGCGGAGACGCTGAACGCCTGCTTCAGCCAGGTGGAGATCGGCGCCAACCTCGGCGAGCTGCTGGCCCTGCCGCACGGCGAGCGGCCGGAGGCGATCGTGGTCGAGGCCGGCGCGGTGCCGGTCAAGGAGATGGTCGACCTGCTGAAGCTGGACGAACTGGCCACCGCCCCGGCTATCGTGTTCGCGCCGGAGGAGCTGGAGGCCGAGGACGAGCGGCGGCTGCGGCTGGCGGTGTTCGGCGGCCTGGTCCGCCTGGCCCGCACGCCCGACCAGCTGGTCGATCAGGCGTCGCTGCTGCTGCACGAGCGGATCGAACGCCTGGCCGATCCGGCCAAGGCCAAGATCGCCCAGACCCGGCACGACGACCCGGTGCTGGCCGGCCGCAAGATGCTGGTGGTCGACGACGACATCCGCAACATCTTCTCGCTGGCCAGCGCGCTTGAGGAGTACGGGGTCGACCTGGCGTACGCCGAAAGCGGACGCGAGGGCCTGGACCACCTCGAGAAGCACCCCGACGTGGACGTGGTGCTGGTCGACATCATGATGCCCGACATGGACGGCTACGAGACCATCCGCGAGATCCGCTCGATGGACCCGTTCGTCGAGATCCCGATCATCGCCGTCACCGCCAAGGCGATGAAGGGCGACCGGCAGAAGTGCATCCAGGCCGGCGCGTCCGACTACGTCTCCAAGCCGGTCGACATCGACCAGCTGGTTTCGGTGCTGCGGGTCTCGATTCAACGCGCCGACGCGCTCAAGATGGCCGGCGACACGGTCGTGATGATGCCGCAGGCGAGCTGATCCTTGGTCCAGTCCTTCTCAGGTCCGGGCGCGCGCAGGCTTTCGGTCGGGCGGACTCCGTCCGAGCCGGACGAGCTCCCGCGCGCCCGGATCCTGATCGTCGACGACGACGAGCGTAACGGCTTCGCCGCCGTGCAGGCGCTGGAGGACCTCGGCCACGAGCTGGTGGTGGCGCACTCGGGCGAGGAGGCGCTGTGGCGGCTGCTCGACGACGAGTTCGCCGTCATCCTGCTCGACCTGCACATGCCGGGCATGGACGGCTACGAGACCGCCGGCATCATCCGCTCGCGCCGGCGTACGCGGGACATTCCGATCGTGTTCCTGACCGCGATCTTCCGCGACGAGCCGCACATCTTCCAGGCCTACTCGGCGGGCGCGGTGGACGTGGTGTTCAAGCCGGTCGACCCGTTCATCCTGCGGTCCAAGGTGCAGGTGCTGGTCGATCTGTTCCTGAAGACCAAGGAGGTCGAGCGCCAGGCCGCTCACCGCCAGCGGCTGCTGGAGGAGAACGCCCGGGTCCTGATCGAGAAGCAGACCGCCGAACGCGCGCTGCGCAAGACCCAGGAGCGGCAGGAGGCGATCCTGCGCTGCCTGCCGATCGTCACCACCTCGCGCACGGTCGAGCCGCCGTTCCACCCCCAGTTCGTCAGCGACAACGTGCTGGACCTGACCGGCTTCCCCGCGTCGCGCTTCACCGAGGAGCCGTCGTTCGGCTCCAGCCGCATCCACCCCGACGACCTGGAGACGGTGGTCAACGCCATCTCGGGCGCGGTGCGGACCGGCGCCTATTCCTGCGAGTTCCGTTGGCTGTGCGCCGACGGGACCTACCGCACCTTCCTGGATCAGGGGGTGCTGGCCCCGGAGGAGGAGGGCCGGCCGCGCGAGATCTTCGGCACCCTGCTCGACATCTCCGACCGCCGCTCGCTGGAGGAGCAGCTGGCCCAGGCGCGCAAGATGGAGGCGGTCGGCCAGCTCACCGGCGGCGTGGCGCACGACTTCAACAACCTGCTGACGGTGGTGCTGGGCAACGTCGACCTGCTGTCGCGCCGCGGCGACAAGGACCCCAAACGCGAGCGCCAGCTGGGCGCCGTGCGCCAGGCGGCCGAGCGCGGGCGCAGCCTGACCAAGCAGCTGCTGGCCTTCTCGCGCCGCCAGCAGCTGAGCCCCGTCAACCTCGACGTCAACCAGTTGATCGAGGGCTTCGCGCCCTTGATGCGCCAGGCGATCGGCGAGTCGGTGACGCTGGAGCTGAGCCTCGGCGAGGGCGGCCTGTACGCCAACGTCGACGCCACCCAGCTGGAGACCGCGCTGCTGAACCTGGCCGTCAACGCGCGCGACGCCATGCCCGACGGCGGGACGCTGACCATCTCCACCGCCCTGCAGGGCGCGCCGAAGAAGGCCGAGAGCCGGGACGACGCCTGGGTCGCCATCGAGGTGCGCGACACCGGCTCGGGCATGCCGCGCGAGGTGCTGGAGCGGGTGTTCGAGCCGTTCTTCACCACCAAGGAGGTGGGCAAGGGCTCGGGCCTGGGCTTGTCCCAGGTGTACGGCTTCGTGCGCCAGTCCGACGGCTTCATCACCGCCGACAGCGCGCCCGGGGAGGGCACCAGCTTCCGCATCCTGCTCAAGCGCAGCGAGGCCCCGTCGGAGATGCGCAAGACCGCCAAGGCGCCCAAAACCGCGCCGCGCGGCAGCGAGCGGCTGCTGGTGGTCGAGGACGACCCCACGGTGCTCGGCATGGTGGTCGAGACCCTCCAGGGCCTCGGCTACAAGGTGGTCACCGCCGTCGACGTGGCCTCCGCCCTGGCGGTGCTGGAGAAGGACGACAAGATCGATCTGGTGTTCTCCGACGTGGTCATGCCCGGAGGCGCCAGCGGCCTGCAGCTGGCCCGCACCGCGCGGGAGATGCGCCCGGACCTGAAGATCCTGCTCACCTCCGGCTACGTCGGCGAGGCCGCGCGCGTGGCCGACGAATTCCCCCTGATCGAAAAGCCCTACGAACGCACCGCGCTCGCCGCCCGCCTGCGCGAACTGCTGGCCAGGCCCGAACCCGCGGCCGAACCCGAAAGCGCCGGGCGCCCGCTGCTGGCGCGGGCCTGAGCGGTCGCGCCGGAGGGCGAAAGCGCCTATCTGTGCGGCGATGATCGACGCGCTCTACTCGTCCCGGATCCTGAATCTGGCCGCGCACATGCCGCGTGCCGGGCGGCTGGCCGCGCCGGACGCCAGCGTGACGAAGACGGCCAAGCTGTGCGGCAGCCGGGTGACGGTGGACGTGGTCGTGCGCGACGGGCGGGTGGTCGACTTCGCCCAGGACGTCCAGGCCTGCGCGCTGGGCCAGGCGGCGGCGGCGGTGCTGGGCGAGCACGCGGTCGGCGCGACGGCCGAGGAGATCGTGGCGGCGCGCGACGCGTTTCGTGCTATGCTGAAGGCGGGCGGACCTGCGCCCGAAGGACGTTTCTCGGAGCTGTCGGTGCTCGAGCCGGTGAAGGATTACGCCCCCCGTCACGCGTCGACGCTGCTGGCGTTCGAGGCGGCGGCCGAGGCCGTGCTGACCGCGCGGGAGCGAACTCGCCGCGCCGGCGCGGCTTGATCGGCGCTTTTCGCGGGTGCGATAAGCGGGCCGAACGGTTCGGGGCCGCCCCGGCATGTCTCTCTACGAACGCTCCGTCAGAACGGCGCTCGCCGCCTACAAGCTGACGCTCTCGCCCCTGATCGGGCGCCAGTGCCGTTTCCTTCCGACCTGTTCGGAGTACGCGGCCGAGGCCCTGATCTCGCACGGGCCCTGGCGCGGGGGAAAGCTCGCCGCCGGCCGCCTGTGCCGCTGTCATCCCTGGGGGGGGTCGGGCTACGACCCGGTCCCCGCCAAGTTCAAGGCCGAACCATGAGCCAGTCCGACGTGATCGAGTCCCCCGCGCAAGCCGGGTCCATCGAACTGACCTTTCCCGACGGGGCGGTGCGCCGCTTCGACGCCGGCGCGACCGGCTTCGACGTCGCCCGATCCATCTCGCCGTCGCTGGCCAAGCGTGCGGCGCTGATCCGGCTGAACGGAACGCTCCGCGACCTGCACCGCCCGCTGGAGAGCGGCCGGTTCGAGATCGTGACCCGCGATCATCCCGACGCGCTGGACACCATCCGCCACGACGCAGCCCACGTGCTGGCCGAGGCGGTGCAGGAGCTGTTCCCCGGCACCCAGGTGACCATCGGCCCGTCGATCGAGGACGGGTTCTATTACGACTTCGCCCGAGAGGAGCCGTTCTCGATCGAGGACTTCCCGAAGATCGAAGCCAAGATGCGCGAGATCGTCGACCGCGACGCCCGCATCGTGCGCGAGGTTTGGAACCGCGAGGACGCTATTCGCCACTTCGAGGCGGTCGGCGAGCACTACAAGGCCGAGATCATCCGCGACCTGCCGGAAGGCGATGAGATCACCCTGTACCGCCAGGGCGAATGGCTGGACCTGTGCCGCGGGCCGCACTTCCCCTCCACGCGGCACCTGGGCAAGGCGTTCAAGCTGACCAAGCTGGCGGGCGCCTACTGGCGCGGCGACCACCGCAACGCCCAGCTCCAGCGCATGTACGGCACCGCCTGGGCGACCGAGGAGGACCTGCAGGCCTATCTGAAGCGGCTGGAGGAGGCGGAGAAGCGCGACCACCGCAAGCTCGGCCGGGCCATGGGCCTCTTCCACATGCAGGAAGAGGGCCGGGGCATGGTGTTCTGGCACCCGAAGGGCTGGACCCTCTGGCGCACGGTCGAGGCCTACATGCGCCGGCGGCTGGACGCGGCCGGCTATGTCGAGGTGAAGACGCCCCAGGTGCTGGACCGGACCTTCTGGGAGAAGTCCGGCCACTGGGAGAAGTACCGGCCCAACATGTTCGTCTGCGAGACGGTCGAGGGCGAGGTGCTGTCGCTGAAGCCGATGAACTGCCCGGGCCACGTGCAGATCTTCGGGGTCGGCCAGCGCAGCTATCGCGAGTTGCCGATCCGCATGGCCGAGTTCGGCGCCTGCCACCGCTACGAGCCTTCCGGCGCCCTGCACGGGCTGATGCGGGTGCGCGGCTTCGTCCAGGACGACGCCCACATCTTCTGCCGCGAGGACCAGATCGTGGAAGAGACGGCGCGGTTCGTAGAGCTGGCGCGCTCGATCCACTCCGACCTCGGCATGGAGACCGCCTACATCAACCTCGCCACCCGGCCGGAGATCCGCGCGGGCTCGGACGAATTCTGGGACAAGGCCGAGGCGCAGATGCTGGAGGCCGCGCGCGCGGCCGGGGTGGAGCCGGTGATCGCCGAGGGCGACGGCGCCTTCTACGCGCCCAAGCTCGACTTCGTGGTCAAGGACGCGATCGGGCGCGAGTGGACCTGCGGCACCATCCAGCTCGACTACGTCCTGCCCGAGCGGCTGGGGGCGGAGTACGTCGGGGAGGACGGCCAGAAGCACCGGCCGGTGATGCTGCACCGGGCGATCCTGGGCTCGTTCGAGCGCTTCATCGGCATCATGATCGAGAACTACGGCGGGGCCTTCCCGCTGTGGCTGGCGCCGACCCAGGTGGCGGTCGCCACCATCACCTCCGACGCCGACGGCTTCGCCGAGGAAGCGGCGGCGGCGTTCGCGGCCGCGGGCCTGCGGGTCGAGACCGACCTGCGCAACGAGAAGATCGGCTACAAGATCCGCGAGCACTCGGTCGGCAAGATACCGGTGATCTGCGCGGTCGGCCGCAAGGAGGCCGAGACCCGCTCGGTGGCGATCCGCCGGTTGGGCTCGCAGGAGCAGACGGTGGTTTCGCTGGACGAGGCGGTGCGGATGCTGGCCGAGGAGGCGACCCCGCCGGACCTGCGCCGGGGCTGATCCCTCAGGCGGGGGTCATCGGTCCGCGGCGCGGGCGGTCGGTTCCGAACGTCCGCGCCGCCACGGCCATGCCGAGTTCCGGCAACAGCTCGCGATGCTGCGGCGGCAGCGAGCGCATGAGCTGGCCGGCGACGTCGTTCAGGTGGCCGAGCGGCGTCTCCGCCTCCATGCGCGCCAGCCAGGCGAAGGTCCGCGGCCACCGTCCAGCGTCGTAGGGGATGCGGCCCCACGCCAGGTTGGCGAAGAACGGCGCGACGGCGACGTCCGCCACCGTGGGCCGCTCGCCGAACAGGAAGCCGTGCTCGGGAACCTGGCGTTCCAGCCAGTCCAGCACCTCGACCAAGTCGGTGGAGGCGATCGCCGCGATCTTCTCGACATCTCGATCGGCGCCCCAGAAGGCCGGGCGGATCACCGCCTCGTTGAACAGCTTCCAGATCACCACGTCGCCCAGCCGCGTGTCCGCCCACTCCTCGATCCAGCGGGCGCGGGCGCGCTCGCGCAGGTCGGTCGGCAGCAGCGACGGCTCGGGCCGGGTGTCCTCCAGGTACTGGAGGATCACGCTGGAGTCGCACAGGCTGAAGTCGTCCTCGATCAGCACCGGAATGCGCCTGAGCGGGCTGATCTCGCCGAAGCGTTCGTCGCCGAAGAAGGGCGAGATCGGGTCGATCTGGTAGGCGATCCCCTTCAGCTCCAGCGCCAGCAGCGCCTTGCGGGCGTAGGGCGAGACCGGGTTGCCGACCAGGATCGGGGTCAAGCGGCCTCGTCCTTCGCCAGGATTTCGCCCACCGTCGCGCCGGCTTCCTGCACCCGCATCTCCAGGTCGCGGCCCTTGACGATCTCGCCGCAGCCGCCGCAGGCCAGCGCCGGGTCCAGCTCCTGGCCGCAGCTCTTGTGGACGAAGCCGACGCTGCACTCCACGTCGCCGTAGAGGTGGCGCGCGCCCCAGCCGTGCATGGCCAGCAGCACCTTGTAGAGGTCCTTGCCCGCGGGCGTCAGCACGTACTCGTGCCGCGGCGGCCGTTCCGAATAGGCGCGCTGCTCCAGCACGCCGTGCTGCACCAGAGTCTTCAGCCGCGCGGCCAGCACGTTGCGGGCCACCCCCAGCCGCTCCTGCCACTGCTCAAAGCGGCGCACGCCGTTGAAGGCGTCGCGGATGACCAGCAGCGTCCACGGGTCGCCGATCACCTCCAGGGTCGCGGCGATCGTGCAGCTCTGTCGCGAATAGTCGGCGGTGCGGCCCATGGCTTTCCCTGGCGTAAGCGCAAGAAAGTGCCCTTGCGTCAGCAATTTGACAAGTGGGTTGTTATTGTGGACGCGCAAGGGGGCGCCGCTCGCGCCTCCGGAGTCCGGCGTTGCGCCGCTTCGGGGGCGTCTCTATAAACCCCGCGACCAAGGGCCGGACGGGCGCGTCCGGCCCGTCTTTTTCGCCTTCCGCGACCGGTTCCCATGAACATTCACGAGCATCAAGCCAAGGCCGTCCTCAAAGAGTTCGGCGTGCCGATTTCGCGCGGCTTCCCCGCGTTCAGCGTCAAGGAGGCCGTCAAGGCCGCCAAGGAGCTGAAGGGCGCCAAGCTGTTCGTGGTGAAGAGCCAGATCCACGCCGGCGGCCGCGGCAAGGGCAAGTTCGTCGGCCTAAAGCCCGACGCCAAGGGCGGGGTGCGGCTGGCCAAGTCGGTGGACGAGGTCAAGAAGAACGCCGAGGAGATGCTGGGCCGGGTGCTGGTGACCCACCAGACCGGGCCCAAGGGCAAGCAGGTCAACCGCCTCTACATCGAGGAGGGGGCGAACATCGCCCGCGAGCTGTACCTGTCGCTGCTGGTCGACCGCGAGACCAGCCGGGTGGCGGTGGTGGCCTCGACCGAAGGCGGCATGGATATCGAGGAGGTGGCCCACGCCACGCCCGAGAAGATCCTGACCTTCCCGATCGACCCGGCCACGGGCGTCATGCCCCACCACGGGCGGACGCTGGCCAAGGCGCTGGGTCTCGACGGCGACCTGGCCAAGCAGTGCTCGACCCTGCTGGGCCAGCTGTACCGGGCCTTCATGGCCAAGGACATGGCCATGCTGGAGGTCAACCCGCTGATCGTCACCTCCGAGGGCCAGCTGCGGGTGCTGGACGCCAAGGTCAGCTTCGACTCCAACGCCCTGTACCGCCACGCCGACATCCAGGCGCTGCGCGACCTGTCCGAGGAGGACGATAAGGAGATCGAGGCGTCGAAGTTCGACCTCTCCTACATCGCGCTGGACGGAAACATCGGCTGCATGGTCAACGGCGCCGGCCTGGCCATGGCGACCATGGACATCATCAAGCTGTACGGCGCGGAGCCCGCCAACTTCCTCGACGTCGGCGGCGGCGCTTCGAAGGAGAAGGTCACCGCGGCCTTTAAGATCATCACCGCCGACCCGGCCGTCAAAGGCATACTGGTCAACATCTTCGGCGGCATCATGCGTTGCGACATCATCGCCGAGGGCGTGGTCGCGGCGGTGAAGGAAGTGGGCCTGAAGGTGCCGCTGGTGGTGCGCCTGGAAGGCACCAACGTCGAACTCGGCAAGAAAATCCTGAACGAAAGCGGCTTGAACCTGATCGCGGCGAACGACCTCGCCGACGGCGCGGAGAAGATCGTGAAGGCCGTGAAGGGCTGAGGACGTGCCACCGCGGATGGGAGGAGCCCCAATGAAGGTTTCTACGAGTGCGCTTCTAGCCCTCGCATTAGCCGCCTGCTCATCGGTCTCCGGCGAACCCGTCGGGGATCAAGCGCATGCCGATTTGTTGCGCGACGGTTGCCTGGCCAGCGAAATGCGACGGGAGCCGTTCGAACGGCTGGCTGCGGAGCGCGGCTGGGGAAAACTTATTCCACGGGTTGTGGTCGCTCCTGGCCAGACGCTGGCGCAAGCCATCAGGGCGATGGACGACGGGACCTGGGACCGCGCTTACGGTGACCGTGATCTCAGGATCATCATGTCCGGCTTGAGCGCGGCCCCAGATCCTTCAAGCGCGACGGTGTGCGAAGTTTCCGGGCCTGAGCCGCGTGGCGATTGGCGGTCGGACTTGGAACAAGTCGCAGCGGCGCTGCAGATGCGTCCCCTAGAGCCTTCACCAGCGCCGGAAGGGGCGAAAGAGCGTACGTGGTCTGCGAGCGATGGGGTCGATCCGATGACCCTGAGCTACAAGTTGTCTCGAAAAGAACTGGTCGTCAGACTGGCCCGCCGATCCGCCATGAACGCTGAATAATCGCGGTTTGCTTTGCACTCCGGTCTCGCCGCGCTATCGACGCACGGCCTCCCCGCCGCTTCCCAGGAACGCTTCTCCGCATGTCCGTCCTCGTCTCCAAGAACACAAAGGTCATCTGCCAGGGCCTAACCGGCTCGCAGGGCACCTTCCATACCGAGCAGGCGATCGCCTACGGCACGCGCATGGTCGGCGGCGTCACCCCCGGCAAGGGCGGTCAGGCCTGGACCGGTAAGGCCGGGGACCGGGAGGTCTCGCTGCCGGTGTTCGACACCGTGGCCGAGGCGGTGAAGGTCACCGGCGCCGACGCCAGCGTGATCTACGTCCCGCCGCCGTTCGCCGCCGACTCCATCCTGGAGGCGATCGACGCCGAGATCCCCCTGATCGTCTGCATCACCGAGGGCATCCCCGTGGCCGACATGGTCAAGGTGAAGCGCTCGCTGTCGGGCTCGAAGTCCCGGCTGATCGGGCCGAACTGCCCGGGCGTGCTGACGCCTGACGAATGCAAGATCGGCATCATGCCGGGCAACATCTTCAAGCGCGGCTCGGTGGGCGTCGTCTCGCGCTCCGGCACCCTGACCTACGAGGCGGTGTTCCAGACCACCAACGCCGGCCTCGGCCAGACCACCGCGGTCGGCATCGGCGGCGACCCGGTGAAGGGCACCGAGTTTATCGACGTGCTGGAGATGTTCCTGGCCGATCCCGAGACCACCTCGATCATCATGATCGGCGAGATCGGCGGCTCGGCCGAGGAGGACGCGGCGCAATTCCTGGCCGACGAGAAGAAGCGCGGGCGCTGGAAGCCGACCGTGGGCTTCATCGCCGGCCGCACGGCGCCTCCGGGCCGCCGCATGGGCCACGCCGGGGCGATCATCTCGGGCGGCAAGGGCGGCGCCGACGACAAGATCGCGGCCATGGAAGCGGCCGGGATCAAGGTCTCGCCCTCGCCCGCGGCGCTGGGTTCGACCCTGCTCGAGGTGCTGAAGTCTTGAAAGGGTGACCGCGCGCCCGCGGTTTCGCGGGCGAAGGCGGACGAAACGCACTATGTTCCGGCGGCGCGGACGGGGGCGCCCGCGCGCGTCGAAGGGTCCAGGGTGATGGCTGACGATTCCGGCCGGTTGAATCAGGTGTTCGCGGAGACGTCGTTCCTCTACGGCGGCAACGCCGCCTACGTGGAGGACATGCACGAGCGCTGGGCCTCGGACCCGGGCTCGGTCAGCCCCGCCTGGCGCGCCTTCTTCGACCAACTGCGCGACGGCGCCGAGCAGGTGAAGCAGTCGGCCGCGGCCGGCTCCTGGGGCCGCCCGGTCGAGATCGCCCGTACCGAGGAGCTGTCGGCGCTCGACGGCGCCTGGCCCGCGATCGAGGCCAAGGCCCGGGTCGAGGCGCGCGAGCGCGCGCCCGCCGCCACCTCCGAACAGGTCCACGCCGCCGCCCGCGACACCGCCCGCGCCCTGATGCTGATCCGGGCCTACCGCATCCGCGGCCACCTGCAGGCCAATCTCGACCCGCTGGGGCTGGAGCCGCCGGTCCGCAACCCTGAGCTGGAGCCCGAGCACTGGGGCTTCACCTCGGGCGACTACGACCGCCCGATCTTCATCGACGGGGTGCTGGGCCTGCAGTCCGCGACCTTGCGCGACATCCTGGCGATCCTGAAGCGTACCTACTGCGGAAACATCGGCGTGCAGTACATGCACATCGCCGAGCCGGCCGAGAAGGCGTGGATCCAGGAGCGCATCGAGGGCCGCGACAAGGAGATCGCCTTCACCCGCGAGGGCAAGCTGGCGATCCTGAAGAAGCTGGTCGAGGCCGAGACCTTCGAGCGCTTCCTGCACAAGCGCTTCCCCGGCACCAAGCGCTTCGGCCTGGACGGCGGCGAGGCCATGGTCCCGGCGCTGGAGCAGGTGATCAAGCGCGGCGGGGCGCTGGGCGTGGACGAGATCGTGCTGGGCATGGCCCACCGCGGCCGCCTGAACACGCTCGCGGCGGTGATGGGCAAGCCCTACCGCGCCATCTTCCACGAGTTCCAGGGCGGCAGCTCGATGCCTTCGGACATCGAGGGGTCGGGGGACGTCAAGTACCACATGGGCGCCAGCTCCGACCGGGAGTTCGACGGCAACGTCGTGCACCTGTCGCTGACCGCCAACCCCAGCCACCTAGAGATCGTCAACCCGGTGGTGCTGGGCAAGGCGCGCGCCAAGCAATCGTTCGACCTGCGCGCCGACCCGGACGCGGGGCGGGGCAAGGTGCTGCCGCTGCTGATCCACGGCGACGCGGCCTTCGCAGGCCAAGGCGTGGTGGCCGAGTGTTTCGCCCTGATGGGGCTGAAGGGCTACCGCACCGGCGGCACCCTGCACTTCGTGATCAACAACCAGATCGGCTTCACCACCAGCCCGCGCAACAGCCGCTCGTCGCCTTACCCTTCGGACGTGGCGCTGATGGTCCAGGCGCCGATCTTCCACGTCAACGGCGACGACCCGGAGGCGGTCACCTTCGCCGCCAAGGTGGCGACCGAGTTCCGCCAGCAGTTCGGCAAGGACGTGGTGGTGGACATGTTCTGCTACCGCCGCTTCGGCCACAACGAGGGCGACGATCCGACGTTCACCCAGCCCTTGATGTACGCCAAGATCAAGGACCAGCCGTCCACCCGCGAGCTGTACGCGCGTCGGCTGGTCGAGGAAGGCGTGATCGGCCAGGGCGAGTCCGACGCCCTGGTGACCGAGTTCGAGCGGTTCCTCGACGAGCAGTTCGACGCCGGCAAGAGCTACAAGGCCAACAGGGCCGACTGGCTGGACGGCGCCTGGTCGGGTCTCGGTCTGCCGGAAGGCGACGAGCGCCGCGGCGCGACCGCCGTGCCGCTCGAGAAGCTGCGCGAGATCGGCCGCAAGATCACCACCGTGCCGGACGGCGTCGACGCCCACCGGACGCTGCGCCGGGTGATCGAGGCGCGGCGCGAGGCGATCGAGACCGGCCGCAACCTCGACTGGGCCACCGCCGAGAGCCTGGCGTTCGGCGCATTGGTGGACGAGGGCTTCCCGGTGCGGCTGTCCGGCCAGGACAGCGTGCGCGGCACCTTCAGCCAGCGCCACTCGGCGATCATCGATCAGCGCACCGAAGAGAAGTACGTGCCGCTGAACCACATCCGCCCGGGACAGGCGCCGTTCGAGGTGATCGACTCGGCCCTGTCGGAAGAGGCGGTGCTGGGCTTCGAGTACGGCTACAGCCTGGCCGATCCGAACACGCTCGCCCTGTGGGAGGCGCAGTTCGGCGACTTCGTGAACGGCGCCCAGGTGATCATCGACCAGTTCATCTGCTCGGGCGAGCGCAAGTGGCTGCGGATGTCCGGCCTGACCCTGCTGCTGCCGCACGGCTACGAGGGGCAGGGGCCGGAGCACTCGTCGTGCCGCATCGAGCGGTTCCTGCAGCTGTGCGCCGAGGACAACATGCAGGTCGCCAACTGCACGACGCCCGCCAACTACTTCCACATCCTGCGCCGCCAGATCCACCGGCCGTTCAGGAAGCCGCTGATCATCGCCACGCCCAAGTCGCTGCTCCGGCACAAGAAGGCGGTGTCGTCGCTGACCGAAATGGCGGAGGGCTCGTCCTTCCACCGGGTGTTGCACGACGACGCCCAGACCCGCCCCGAGGCCGCCGGCGTCACGCTGAAGGGCGACGCAGACATCCGGCGCGTGATCCTGTGCTCGGGCAAGGTCTATTACGACCTGCTGGAAGAGCGGGAGAAGCGCGGAATCGCCGACGTCTACCTGCTGCGACTCGAGCAGTTCTACCCGTGGCCGATGAAGTCGCTGATGACCGAACTGGGCCGGTTCAAGAACGCCGAGCTGGTCTGGTGCCAGGAAGAGCCGAAGAACATGGGCGGCTGGACCTTCGTCGATCCGTGGCTGGAGCTGACGCTGGAGCGGCTGAGCGTGAAGGCCAAGCGCGCCCGCTACGTCGGCCGCCCGGCCTCGGCCTCCACCGCCGCCGGCCTGATGAGCCGCCACCTCAAAGAACTCGAAACCTTCCTCAACGAGGCGTTCGCTCTATAAGCGACGTTGAGAGACCTCGGAGCCCGATAACGACCATGGCCGACATCCTGACCCCCGCGCTCGGCGAGTCCGTCACGGAGGCGACCATCGCCCGCTGGACCAAGAAGCCCGGCGAGGCGGTGAAGAAGGACGAGATCCTGGTCGAGCTGGAGACCGACAAGGTGTCGCTGGAAGTGGCCTCGCCCGCCGACGGGACGCTCAGCGAAATCCTCGCCGACGCCGGGGCCACGGTCGGGCCCGGCCAGGTGCTGGGCAGGGTCAGCGAAGGCGCCTCGGCCTCGGCCGCGCCCGGCGCCGCCGCCGCCGCCAAGCCCGCGCCGATGTCGCCGATGGCGGCGGTGTCCAGTCCGCCCAAGCCGACCGAGACCGCCCGCGCCGCCGCGCCCGTGCCGTCGGGCGACGCGTCGAAGGCGCTGGACGTCGCCGTGCCGACGATGGGCGAGTCCGTGACCGAGGGCACCATCTCGCGCTGGGCCAAGAAGCCCGGCGAGGCGGTGAAGAAGGACGAACTGCTGGTCGAGATCGAGACCGACAAGGTGGCCGTCGAGGTCGCCTCGCCCGCCGACGGCGTGCTGTCGGAGGTGCTCAGCCCCGAGGGAACGACGGTGAACCCCGGCCAGGTGATCGCGCGCGTGTCCGGCGCCGGCGCGGTCGGCGCGCCGTCCGCTTCCCAGGTCTCCGCCCCGCCGCAGGTCGCGCCCGCCCCCGCCGCCGCTCCGGCCCAGAACGGCGCCATGCCGCTGTCGCCGTCGGTGCAGAGGATCGTGGCCGAGAACAACCTGAACCCCGCCTCCATCGCCGGCACCGGCAAGGACGGGCGGATCACCAAGGGCGACGCCCTGGCGGCCCTGTCCGGCGGCGCCCAGGCGCCCGGCGCGAGCGCGCCCGTTCCCGCCGCCCAGGCGCCCGCCCCGGCCCCGGCCGCCCCGCGCGCGATCGGCCCGCGCGAAGAGCGGGTGAAGATGACCCGCCTGCGCCAGACCATCGCCCGGCGGCTGAAGGAGTCCCAGAACAACGCCGCCATGCTGACGACCTTCAACGAGGTCGACATGAGCGCGGTGATGGCGCTGCGAAACGCCTACAAGGACGCGTTCGAGAAGCGCCACGGGGTGAAGCTCGGCTTCATGGGCTTCTTCGTGAAGGCCTGCATCGCGGCCCTGAAGGAGATCCCGGCGGTCAACGCCGAGATCGAGGGCTCCGACGTCATCTACAAGAACCACTACGACATCGGGGTGGCGGTCGGCACCGACCGCGGCCTGGTGGTGCCGGTGGTGCGCGACGCCGACGCCATGAACCTGGCCGAGATCGAGAAGGAGATCGGCAGCCTGGGCAAGCAGGCCCGCGACGGGACCCTGTCGCTGGACCAGCTGCAGGGCGGCACCTTCACCATCTCCAACGGCGGGGTCTACGGCTCGCTGATGTCCACTCCGATCCTGAACGCGCCGCAGTCGGGGATCCTGGGCATGCACAAGATCCAGGAGCGGCCGATGGCGATCGGCGGCCAGGTGGTGATCCGCCCGATGATGTACCTGGCGCTCAGCTACGACCACCGGCTGGTCGACGGCAAGGAAGCGGTCACCTTCCTGGTCCGCGTCAAGGAGCACATCGAGGACCCGCAACGGTTCCTGCTGGACGTGTGACCGCGGGCGGCTAGGCTCCCTCCATGGGCCTCGCCGTCGCCGGACGCTTCCTGTCGCTCACCGAGGCCTACGCCGCGGCGGGGGCGCTGCGCTCCGCCGGCGTACGGGCCGAGGTGTTCGACGAGCACTGGGGGACCATGCTGTGGACGCAGAGCGACGCGCTCGGCGGCTTCCGGGTCATGGTCCACGCCGACGAGATCGACGATGCGCGCGCCGTTCTCGCCAGCGCCGAGGCTTCGCCCTACCCCCTCGAAGACAAGCCTGCCGAAGATTGGGGCCTGACGCCTACCCTGCTTCTGGCAGCTGCTCAGCCGCTGGCGGGGTGGGGCTGGGTGTCGGTGAGCAGGCGCCCCGCCGCGTGGAAATGGCTCGGCTTTGCACTGCTGGTCGTGCCGGTGTGGCTGCTCGGCCTTGCCATGCTGGTGATGGAATTGGTGTGGTACGTGCAGGCCGTCTGGCTGACGCTCCTGCCCTGACTCAACCCGCCTCGAAGCTGACAGGTGCGCCCCAGAACGCCTCCACCAGGCCGGATTGCACGCCGGGTTCGCCGGTGGTCAGGAAGCGGCGAACGCCGGAGGCGCCGGTGGCGTACTCCGGGTGGCGGGCGAAGTAGCGGTCGAGCGCGTCGGCCACGGCGCTGGGCTGGTGGATCAGCGGGGTACCGGGCGGCAGGGCCTCGACGAACAGGTCCGAGACGATCTCGTAGTGGGTGCAGCCCAGGATCGCCCGGTCGGGATGGCGGCCGATGCGGGTCTTCAGCGCCTGGACGTGCGCCTGAACGGTCTCGCGCAGGGCCTCGCGGTCGGCGCCCTGCTCGATCATGCCGGCCAGGTCGGGGCAGGGTTCGGAGAACACCGCCAGGTCCTGGCGGCGCTTGTCGATCTCGATCTCGTAGACCCGGCTGGCGGCGGTGGCGCGGGTGCAGAACACCCCGATCACGTCCAGCGCCTCGATCTTCTCGCCCCGGCGCTCGGCTTCGTGCTCCCAGGGCAGGCCGGTGGCCGCCTCGATGGTCGGCACGATGATGCCGAGCACGTTGACCGGCCGGCCGATTTCCCTGCGCCAGCCCGGCAGCCAGGTCTGCTGCAGTCGGCGCAGCGCGATGGCCGAGGCGGTGTTGCAGGCCAGCACGACCAGGTCCGCCCCGGCTTCGACCAGGCGCACCACCCCGGCCTTGGTCAGCTCCACGATCTCCTCGCCGGGGCGGCCGCCGTAGGGGGCGTGCGCCTGGTCGGCCAGGTAGAGGAAGTCCGCCTGCGGGAACCGCTCCACCAGCGCGCGGTGGATGGACAGACCGCCTACGCCGGAGTCGAAAACGCCTATGGCCATGATGCGGCCTTTAGACCGGCGCCGATCCCGCGTAAACGATGCGGAAGTGGAACATTACCATCCGTTCATTTCACCGCGGCGCTTGCGGCGGCTAGGTTGACCCCAAACCAAAGAACAAAAGTCGGGAGACGTCCTCACATGCGATCCATCCTCCTCGCCGGCGCCGGCTGCGCCGCGCTGCTGACCTCGGCCTGCGCCACCACGGCCACCACCACCGAAACGCCGGCCATGACCGAGGCCTCGCCGCCCGTCGCCGAAGCGCCTCCGGCCAAGCCCGCCTCGACCAACCCCGCGGTCATGGCGTGGTCGGGCCCCTACGGCGGCGTCCCGCCGCTGGACAAGATCACGCCCGAGCTGGTGCGCTCGGGCTTCGACGAGGCGCTGGAGATGCGTCGGGCCGAGATCGCGGCGATCGCGAACAATCCCGAGGCGCCGACGTTCGAGAACACGATCGTGGCGCTGGAGCGCTCGGGCAAGGCCTACGGCCGCGTCAACGCCCTGCTCGGCATCTACACCTCCAGCGTCACCAACGACGCCTGGTCCAAGGTCGAGAGC
>Ga0196974_1000165_pt1 | contig 18243 bp, 36 predicted proteins | sample S1_1013CmetaG_FD_155477 | JGI IMG/M metagenome (GOLD analysis project Ga0196974, IMG submission 155477) | Soil microbial communities from Anza Borrego desert, Southern California, United States - S1_10-13C | ecosystem: Environmental > Terrestrial > Soil > Desert | place: USA: California...
AATTTCCTCGGAGGCAAGGACCAGATGAGCACGAAGCAGATCTTCACGGTGGTGGGCCTCCTGGCCCTGGGCGCGCTGATTCACGCCAAGACGGGCATCTTCAAGAAGATCCCGGTGATCGGCGGGTTCTTCGCGTAGGCCGCCGCCTACGTCGTCGAACGGCAACCCTCGCAGGAGCCACCACCGATGAAGCTGAACACTTCGCCGCTCATCTGGGACGTCGACAGCGCCGGCAACACCGCGCCGTCCGTCACGCCGGCCGCCACGGTGCAGCCGCTGACCATCAACCTCTCCGGCCTCGAGGGCCGGATCGACGACATGTGGGCCATGGTCCAGGCGCTCTGGCTGCGCGTCACCCTCACGGTGACCCAGGCGAGCGGCAGCGTCCTGAACTACGACAAGCTCGCGCGCGCCGTCGACTCGATCAGCGTCTACTCCCCGATCCTCGGCGACGTCGTCGCGTCGCGTTCGGGCCAGGGCGCGGCGATCGGTCTGATCGACCAGTACGTCGCCGGCGGCTACAAGCCGCCCGTCCCGACGCCGGCGCAGATCGCCGCCGCAAACGGCGATTACACGGTCGATCTCTACTTCCGCATCCCGTTCGCGCACGACGCGCTCGAGCGTCCGCAGGACGGCGGGATCTGGGCGCCGCTGCTCGAGAAGGGCAAGATCATCGTCAACATCGCGCCGACCACGGCCGATCTGTTCCAGACGGGAGCGAGCATCAAGGCCTCGGCCGCGACGGTGCGGCCCTGGTTCGAGGTGCTCCCGCAGCGCGACCCGATCATCCACGCGCCGTGGAAGCCGGTCCGTTACGAGTTCAGCTCGCAGGGCACGCAGCTCAAGCTGTTTACGTTCGGCAACGGCGACGGCCTCCTGGGCGTGCAGCCCGGCGCGCGCCTGTCGTTCCTCGCGTGGCTGTCGAACCTGAACGGGCTCGGCGGCGTCGACACGATCGAGAAGTGGACGCGCGTCGCGATGTCGTGGCGGAAGCAGAAGGTGACCGTGAACCCCGAGGCGTACATGGCGCAGTTCCTGGCGCACCTCGGGAAGCGCGCCGCCCAGGTGGGCTCGATCGGCTCCGCCACCATCAACGACCGCATGGGCTGGCCGTTCACGATGGCCGGCGGCCCCGACAACAGCGTGCTCGCGAGCACCGGCCTCTTCCTGCCGCTGATCTTCCCCGGCAGCAACTGCAGCCTCTCCGGCGTGCAGAAGCAGATCGGCGACCTGCAGATCGACGCGGGGTTCTCGTCGACCCCGAACGGCACCCACGTCTTCCGCGCGCACGAGCACTACGCGTTCAAGCCGGACATGATCCGGCGCCTGATCGACGCGTACGGGTTCAGCACGAAGACGCACACGGCCGAGCCCAAGCTCGCCGACAACAGCGACCCGCGCGACATCGATCCGTCGCAACAGTGGGGCCTCCCGCTGCGCATCGTCCACCGGGGCAAGGCTCGGCTGCCGGTCGTCTGACGGTCGCTCCCCCATGACGACGTTGTGGGCCTACGGGATCATCGGCGCCGCCGTCCTCTACGCGATGAACGCGAAGAAGGGCGGCGCCGGTGGCACCGCCGCGAGCTCGGGAGGGGGCGCGCCAACGCCGCCGCGCCGAGCTCCGGTGCCGGTGCCGAGCCAGACCGGATCCGTCCCGAGCGGACAGCAAGTGCTCGGCGCGGGACCGGCCGGCTCGTCGGCACCGGCCCATGAAAGCCACTCCACCGCCACGGTGGTGAGCCGCGGCGAGCGGATGTCCCCGCCTCCCGAGGACAACCCGCCGTTCTGGGGCAACGAGTACGTCGAGGACGTCGTCGGTCCCGTGTGGAGCGACGGCGCGCCGCTGGCGGCGCCGTGGCAGGACTGGTGGAACCCGGAGCCCGAGCCGGTCACCAGCGAAGAGGCCGCGGTGGCGTCGGCGACCGCCGCCGAGGTCGCGGTGCTAACCGCGCTCGCGGGCGCGCCGCAGGCGCCGGCGTACCAGGAGCCGCAGACGGAATCGAGCTGGTGGACTGACTCGGGGCCGTTCTCTTTCCCGTCGTTCGACCTCGGGCCGATCTTCACGGACGCGCAGCCGCCTCCGGCGGAGCCGGCGGTGCACACCATGGCGGGCAGCTACGGCACGTTCGACGAGGGCGCGCCGCCGGCGGTCCCCGAGTGGGACGACGCTTGGTGGTCGACGTACGCGCCGCAGCCCGAGGACACGTCCGTGCCGTACACCGAGACCGGCTGGGCCGGGTTCTGAGAGGAGCTGAACCGTGAAGGGAAGCACCGTTGTCGTGTTCGCGATCGCCGCCGTCGCGGTCGCCGCGATCGTCGCGTACGTGTACGTGCAGACGCGGCCCGAGCGGCAGCCCAGCTGGTATGAGGCGCTGTTCCGCGAGGTCGGCCCCTACGTGCCGCTCGCCGTCGGAGCCCTGTGAAGACGTCGACCGCCATAGCGATCGTCGTCGTGCTCGGCGTCGTCGGCGTCGTCGTCGTGCTGCTGATGCGCCAGCGGAGCGCGCCTCGAGCGCCCGGCGATCCGACCGATGTGCTCAAGGTCGGGATCGCCGGCGCGTACGGTGCCGTCAGCTCCTACGTGGGCGGGCTGTTCAACATCGCGGGCACCGCGCTCGAGGGCGGGTTCGGGCTGGTGGGCAAGGCGGTCGACGTACCGATCGAGATCGCGACTCGGCCGCTCGACGTGGCGGGCGACGTGTACCACGAAGGCAAGGATCTAGCCGGCGCTGCGTGGAACACCGCGGGCGACGCGGTCGACTGGACCGGCGACCAGGTGCAGAAGCTGAAGTTCTGGTGATGGATGACGAACGCCGAGATCGACTCCGTCGCCGAGCGCATCGTGACGGCCCACGACGCGCGGGTCGTGCTGGTGCGCGCCCAGGAGTACACCGTGGAGGGCTACCGCATCCTCGCCGACCTGTCGGCGCTGCCGCCGATCGCGGGGACACGGGAGGAGGCGCGCAGCGCGCTCGAGCTCGTCGACCAGCGGATCGAACAGGTGCGCGCCGAGCTGCCGGCCACGGGCAGCCAGGAGCTGACCGAGTTCGAGCGGCGACGGGTCGCCGGCACCGTGCTCTACGCGCGCGACACGCTCCGGACGATCAGCGGTCAAACGAGCTCGGTGCTCGACGACATCCTGGAGTCGCTGCGCGCCGGGTTCGACAAGGTGGGCGAGACCGTCAGCGACGTCGCGAGCTCGGCGGGCGTGTCCGCCTGGGTCATCGCGGTGCCGGTGCTCGCCGTGATCATCGGTCTCTTGCTGTTGAGGCGTAGCGCATGAGCAGGTTGCAGACGACACAGCGGTGCCTCCCTCCGAAGGGCCTGCAGATCCAGCCGGGCGGCACGGGCGACGGCGCGGGCGCGTCGATCCGGCGGCGAACGCTCCGCGCGACGGCCGCGAAGTACTCCGTCGGCGCCGGGGCGACCGGCAGCCACACGGTGTATTTCACCGTGCACAACCCGTCGCCGCGTCTGCGCTGCAAGCTCTCCGTCGGATGGGAGCTCACGGGCAACGCCGAGTTCGTCGCGGGCGCTGGCGCTCCGACGTGGGCGCTGCGCGCGCTCCGCCTCAGCGAAGAGGGCGGCAACCAGGCGCTGCTGAACCAGGTCTTCACGTCGCCCGGCCCGACTCGCTCGCTGCCCGACGCGTACGAGCTGGACAGCGCCATGAAGTACTGCCGCGGCACGCTGGTGCTCAACGCGACGGACCTCGCCACCGGGCTCGCCGGCAACCTCGTGATCGAGGCGGAGTGGGAACCGAACGGCCCGCCGGACGATGAGACGCTGCGGCTGCTGCAGGAGGCGTCGCTGACCGTCGTCGGGCTCCCTCCGAACATCCAGAACACGTCGTAGGCGCAATGGCATGGGCGATTCTCGTGGTGCTGCTGGCTCTGTTCGCTCTGGGGGGCGGTGACGTCGTGATCGACGTGACTCGCCGAGGCCGGCGCCTCACCTCCACGACGGACGGCGACCGCCGCACGCCCGCCGAGCTCGCCGCCGCGGCCTCCGCCGTCGTGGGCCGGCACGTCACCACCGACGCGTACGTCCTCGCGCGCATGATCCGCAGCGAGGGCGGGCACGGGAACCTGCAGCACAAGGCGGCGCTGGCGCACGTCGCGCTGAACGACGCACGCGAGCTCGGCTGGCCCCTGGTGAAGACGCTGCTCTACGACAGGAACGATCGCGACGGCGAGCGGATCGGGGAACAGCGCGGCGGGCGCTACGCGACGTCGCGGGACCCGTACGAGGTCGACCTCACGATCGCCGAGGCCGTGTTGAGCGGCACCCTCGCCGACCCGACCCACGGCGCGGTGAAGTTCGTACACGTCTCGGCGTTCGGCATCCAGCCGGGGACGTCGAGCTACGACGACATCGTCGTGCGCTGGGCGCGCGAAGGGCTCCGGCCGTTCGAGGTCGACGGCGCGGGAACCGATCTGCGCGTGTTCCGGCGTGTCGCTGCTGCTGCAACGGGGGTGAGCTAGATGGACAAGCCCGAAGTCTGGTTCGCGGCGATCGCCGTGATCATCGTGTACCTGATTTGGCGCGACCAGGGCGCCGGCTGCGGCTGCGAAGAGCAGCGCCCCGCGGTGGAGACGGCGCCGACGTGCTCGGCGCAGGCGGCGTACGTCTGATGCGGTTCTTGAAGAAGCTCCCCTGGTTCGTGCTCGTCGCGATCGGCGGGCTGGTGGTCTACGTGCTCTACAAGCGAGCGATCAACGTCCGCGGTGTCATCACCGTCGGTGAACCCACGATCACGTACCACTGATGGCTGGTGCACGCGTTGGACAGGCTCCCTTCGGCGCCCGCCTCGGCCAAGGCGGCGGCGGCGGTGGCGCGTCCACGCTCGCGGAGCTCTACGCGCTCGCGACGACGGCAAACGACAACGCGATCACGCTGACCGACACGGCCGGCGGCGTCTCGCTCGACGGCTCGAGCCTCGCCACGACGGCGAGCCCCTTCAAGGTGCGGGGCAACAACGCCGGCTCGCTCCAGACGCACCTTTACGTGACGCGCGCGGGCCGCGTGTTCGTCGGCGCCTCGAGCGGCACGCCGTCGCCGCAGACCACGTTCCACGTCTCGCACCCGGCCGCGCTCGGCGCCGGTCTCGTGGAGACGTTCCGCTACGACCTCATCCCCTCGAGCGGCACGCCAGCCGCGAACGACGGGCAGCGGTGGTCGGTCTACCTCCCCAACGCGGCGAGCACGCTCGTGCGCGCGGCGACGCTCGACACGACGTGGACGAACGCGGGCGCCGGCTCCGAAACCGCCACGCTGCAATTCCAGCTGGTGAACGCCGGCACTCTCACGACCACGGCGCCGCTCGGGCTGCAGCCGACGAAGGTGCTGTTCGGCTCTTCCGGTGCCTACAACACGAACAGCAACCGCTTCGGCGTCGGCACGAGCGATCCGCAGCATGCGCTCGAGGTCACCGCCAGCTCGGCGACGACGTTCAAGCTCGAGGCGGCGGCGGCGGGGTCCTACAGCGAGCTCGGACAGTACGTCGGCGGCGCGCTCGTCTTCGCGTTCGACTCCTACGGCGCGAGCTGGGGCGGCACCGACGCGACCCGTCCGTCGAACGCGCTGCTGTACGGCCCGGCGTCGGGCGGCCTGTCCTTCGGCGCGAGCCACGCGAGCGGCGAGATCCGGTTCTATCAGGGCGGGCTGAACGCCGCGTCCGAGATGGCGCGGATCACCGCCAACAAGAACCTGTTGATCGGCACCGCGACTGACACGGCGGCGACGCGCCTCAAGGTCGTGGCATCGAAGAGCGTCGCCAGCGCCGCTGGCACCACCTGGGACGGCGTCGACTTCGCGGCGTCCACGCTGACGGTGACCGGCTCGACGAACATAACGAACGCGGCCGGCGTGAACTACGTGACGGTCCGCGCGCCGACGCTCACCGCCGGTTCCGCGCTGCAGGTCGATCACGCGGCGTCGCTGTACATCGAGGGCGCGCCCGTTGCCGGCGGGTCGCTGACGTTCGCGTCGGGCGGCATCAACGGCACGAAAGCTCTCTGGGTCGACGCCGGCAACACGCGGCTCGACGGCGACACGTGGGTCGGCGCGGCGTCGACGTCGGCGGCGTACGTCGCGGGCGCGTCGGGGTCGCTGCAATTCTTCGGGACCACCGGCGCCGTGACGAAGCAGACGGTCACCGGGTCTCGCGGCGGCAACGCCGCGCTGGCGTCGCTCCTGACCGCCTTGGCGAACTACGGCCTGATCACCAACAGCACCTCGTGAGACGGAGAGACACCATGAAGCGCATTCTGTATTGGGGAGACTCGCCGCTCGTCGGCACCGGGTACGGCACGGTCGCGAAGTACATCCTGGCGGCGCTCGTCGGCGTCGGGTTCAGCGTCGATGCAGTCGCGCTTTCTTCGCTCGGCGCCGTTCCGCCGGAGCACTACCCGATCCGCGTGCAGTCGGTGTCCGTCGACGGCGGAGACCCATACGGGACGCGGGCGCTGCAGGAGACGCTCCGCACGAACCGCTACGACGCCGTGCTGGTCATCAACGACGCCGCGCCTCTGCAGCTGCTTCACCAGGTCCTGGCGAAGCTCGAGCACCGGCCGCGCGTGATCGCCTACCTCCCGATCGACTGGCCGCTCCCGGAGCACGCGATGCGTGCGGCGGCAGCGTGCGACCGGATCGTCGCGTGCGCCAACTTTGCGCAGCGGCTGCTCCAGGAAGGCACGCGCCACGACGTCGTCGACCTCATCCCCCACGGCGTCGATCTCGGCGTATTCAAGCCGCAGCGGAGCGACTTCCGCGCCGAGCTCGAGGCGCGCGGGCTCGAGCCCGATCGTCTGCTGCTCACGTCGATCGCGGTCAACAGCCCGAAGAAGAACCTCCCGGCGCTCCTGCAGGCGACAGCGATGGTCGATCGCCCGAGGGTCGCTCTCTACGTCCACGCGGCGCCCGTCGACTCCGGCGGCAACCTCCGCGACGCCGCGGCCGAGCTCGGCCTGGTCGAGAACCGCGACGTGTTTTTTCCCGCCGCGGCGCCGCCGCCGCACGGCCCGTGCTCCACGCAGGCCGACGTCGCGCGCATCCTCGCTGGGTCCGACGCGCTCGTGCTGTCGACCAGGTCGGAGGGCTGGTGCCTACCTGTGACCGAAGCGTTCGCGGTCGGGTGCCCGGTGATCGCGCCGGCGCACACCGCGATCGAAGAACAGGCGCGCGGGCGCGCAATCCTCGTGCCCGCCGAAGAGCTCGATTGGGTTGGCGAGCTCGGGGGCTACCGCCCGCGGATCCCGCCCGGCGAGATCGCTCAGGGCATCCGTACGTTCGCACGCGAGCGCGGGCGGCGCTCCCAACGCGAGCGGGTGCGGCGCGCGCGGGCGTTCGCGCGCGAGCACGATTGGCGACGGGTGACGCCGTCGTGGGTACGCCTCTTCCGGGAGGAGCTCCGGTGCCGAACACGCTGACGCTGGCGACGCCGATCGCGATCCCCAACCTGACTCGGGTGCGGATCGACAAGCTGCTGGACGTCGACGAGTCGGCCGGCGCGCTCCGGCTCCGCCTCTCCGTCGAGGGGCCGGGCGGCCGCGTGTACGGGAGCCCGTTCGTGCAGGTGACGAACGGGTCGGCCCAAGGCGTGCGCGCCAAGCCGTCGCCGTCGACGTTCGACGACTACGTGGAGACGTTCACGCGGACCGCGGCCGACGACGCCGCGATCGCGACGGCGTTCGATTCCTGCCTGGCCGCGTACAAGGGCGGCGGGCGCAACGGGCTGCTCTCGCAGCTGCAGACGCTGGGACTGCTCCCGGCGGGGACGGTGAGCTGATGAAGCCATGGCTGATCTTGCTCGTGGGTGGTGCCGTCGTGCTGGCGGCGGTGTTCTACCTCTGGCCGCGAGGCGCGGTGGTCGGCGCCGGCGAGACCGGCGCGGGCGCCGAGCCGCCGCGGCGATCTCTCTCGCCGCCGAATCCGTCTCTCGCGCCGCCGATGTACCCGGAGGGCGTGACGCCCGCCGAGGTGAACTGGGGGCTGCCGCCGCCCGCGTCGCCCGAAGAGGCGGAGATCCGCGCGATCCGCGGCTACACGGCGTTCTGATGCGAGTCACGTTCTCGACGGAGGAGCGGCTGGCGATCTTCCAGCTGTTCGAACAGACGCCCTGGGGCGGCGACGAGCCGACGCTGCTGGTGCGCGACGACGCATATGAGGCGCTGAACCTCGGCGAGTTCGAAAAGCTCGACCCGAAGGAGAAGACCCCCGCCTGGGCGACGTCGCAGACCGCAAAGGCGCTCGAGCTCCGCAGGGACATCGCGGACTACCTGTGCCGCGCGCTCGTGGTGCCCGGGCAGAGTCGGCACCTCGGCCGCATCACCGCGCGCGTCGTGCGCCGGCTGCGCGCCGCGCTCCCCGCGCCAGCGGCGTCGAAGGAGAAGGCGTGAGGTTCGCGTGGGGGCTGCTGATCGGCCTGGTGGTCGGCGGGATCGTCGCGCTCGCGATCTTCGCCGATCCGCTCTGCCGTCGAGGCATCGCCGGCAAGCTCGGAACGGTGCTCGACCAGCTCGGGCTGCCGAAGACGTCGCCGGTGCGCGAGGTCGTCGAGGGCGCGATTTACAACTGAGGCAGCAATGGAACGGACCCTGAAATACGCGGTGTTTTTCGTGCTCGGCGTCGCCGTCAACTGGTACGTCTGGCGGGTTCTCGATCGCCACTTCGGCGACGCGAGGCCGACGCGATGAAGGACTGGGTGCTGGCCGCGGTGATCGTCGGCGCCGTGCTCCTGTTCCTGTTCGTACAGGACGATGGGCTGCCGTCGCTGCTGCCGAGCTCGAGCGGCTCCACGCGGCCGAGCTCGAGCGGCGGCGGGTTCAACATCTCGGGCCGCGTCCAGGTCGGCGGTGCGACGGCGTCGATCGACTGGGGGGACGGTGGCGGCGGGCGCGGCGGCTTGCACGCCGAGCACTGGGCCGGCATCGACGAGGGCAGCTTTTTGTGATGGATCGGCCGGCGCGCAGACGTGACGGCGCCGCGCCGGAGGAGCTCCTGCCCGAGCTCGACTCGGAGGTGTACCACCTGCGTCTCGACGTGAACCGGATGCAGGGCGACGCGCGCGAGGTGGAGAAGCGTCTGCGCGCGATCGAGGTCGACGTCGGCCACGTCGCCAGGCTCGTGAAGTTCAGCGGCACCGTGGTTTCGGGGCTGCTGATCAGCGGGATCGGTGCCGTCGTGGCGCTGTTGCTCAGGAGGTGATTCCATGCCGTCGTTCAAACGCATCTTCCACACCGTCGCCGCGCTCACCGGCGTCGGCACCGCCGTCGCCACGTTCGCGCACGAGATCCGGCCGGGCTGGGCGCTGCCCGCGGCCGTGCTGACGCTCCTGGCGAACGTCGGCACGATCCTCCGCGGCGCCCGAAGGGCCGCGCCGGAGTACTTCGGAGACGCCGACCCGACGCCCCCCCCACCCTCCCGCCCCCCGTCGCAAACTCGCCGCTAGCTTTGCGACGGCCCTTGGGCGGCGGGCTAGGGGTTCGGGTCCATGGTCGCGATCAGGTCGCCGTGGGCGTAAAGCCGCTCGTGCGCGCGACCGGACCGCACGATCTCCTCGAAGGCGTCCGGCGCGAAGCGGTCCGTCATGCGGATCGTTCGCTCCCACGCCCGCGCGCAGCCGTTGCACTGGATCCGAAACTTCACGCGCTGGCACCCCTTCGGAACCAGCTTGAGGAGCTCGGCGGGGACAGCGTGCGCGCTCGGGTTCTGGATCTCCATGCGTGGTCATCGTGCCACAGGCCGAGGCACACCTACAGCGGCGTAGCAGCACCCCCGGATCAGTGTTTCCCCCCATTTTTCGCGTCGACGAGCTGGCCCGAGACGTGCTCTAAACCGCGGTGCCTCGGGGGGTCCGGAAACGGAGCGAGGATGAGCAGGATGGTGTTCGTGGTTCTGGTGGCGACGACTGCCGGGTGGGCGGCGTGTGGCGGCGACGACGCGATGGAAGCGCAGGAGGGCTGTCGCGAGCTCGTCACGGCGATCTGTCAGCGGGGCGTGCAGTGCAACCGCGACACGCGCGCCGAGGCGCAGACGCTCTGCGAACAGTCGATCGCGACGCAGTTCGATTGCGGGCAGGCGAAGAAGCTCGCCGACTCGTTCGATCGTTGCGTGTCGGAGGTGCGATCGTTCCAGTGCGCGGTGATCTGGCCGAGCTCGGGACCGATGCTGCCGGCCTCTTGCCAGAAGGTCGTGCTGCGGTAGCCGCTTTCTTGACGGCACCCACCTACGCGGAGAGAAGTGCCCCGGCGGCGTTACGAGCGCCCCGGGGCGTGGTCGACATCGACGAGCGACGCCGACATGAACGAACCTACCCCACCGATCACCGACGACGTCCCTCGGGTTGAGCACGCGTTCGCGCTGCTCGTGGAGCGCATGCGAGACCTGATCGCCGCTGGCGTGCGGAGCGAAGCGACGCTCTGTATGCACCGCGAGCACATCCGGTTCCTGTCGGAGCACCTGGACGTGCGGACACCTCTTGCCGCCGTCGACGCGAAGGTGTTGGAGTCGCTCGCCCACGTGGAGGCGCAAGGTCGACGAGAGAGCCGCAGCGGCGAGCGGCGACGGATCAGCGGCGGCACGCTGAGAAAGCGCCTCTGCACCCTGCGCCTCGCGCTCCAGCTTTCGCGCCGCCGCGGTTGGATCGAGCGCGTGCCCGAGTTCCCGGACGTCGCGTACCGCTACCGGCCGCGCCGGAACCACCTCCGCAGCTGGGGCGAGTTCGAGCGCCTCGCGTCCGCGCTGCCGCTCGAGCGGCGCGAATGGATCTACGTCGCGACGTTCACCGCGCAGCACCCGCGCGACGTCGAGCTGATGCGGGCGTACGACGACGCGGATCCCTTCGCGTCGCCGCCGTGGATGATCCTGTGCAACCGGAAGAACCGACGCGACGACGGCGTGAAGGTGGAGATGCCGGCGCCGCTCGCGGAAGTGCTGCGCGCGCGGTTCGAGCGTGAGCGCCTCGCGCCGGGCGCGCCGCTCGTCGAGCCGTGGGACAAAGACGAGCGGTGCCGCGTGCTGCGCGCGACGGCCGAGCGGCTGCAGCTGCCGCACACGACGGCGATGGCGCTCCGCCGGACGTCAGCGAGCTGGGCGGCGCACGAGCTCGGCACGATCACCCGAGGGCTCCAGGAGTGGCTCGGGCACAACAGTCTCGAGATGCTCCAGCGCGTGTACGCGCGGGCGCTCGAGCCCGGTCTGCAGGACGTGGCGGCGGCGCTGACCGCTGCCGCGCGCAGACCGCCGAAGAGTTCTGATCGGGGCGATGGTGCCCCGAAAAGAAACGGCCCCAACCGTGTGTCACCACGGAGGGGCCAGGAACCAACCGAGGGGGCGCGCCAACACCGCCGCGGTCGGATGGGGATCAGTACGACAGGTAGGTAGGGGACGTGAAGTTTTCCGGTTTCAGGGCCTTTTTCTCGGGGATTTTGGCTGCTTGTGCGGTCGGGGAGACTCGAACTCCCACTCCGGTTAAAGAACCAGAACCTGAATCCTTTGCGACCCAGCTCACACGTCGAAGTGGGTCCCATACGCACCGTCGGCAACGTCGGCGCGCCTCGCTGGAGGCGCGCACATGTCCAAGGAGCAGATCCACCGTCCTGAATTAGTCGGCAGCCTGGCGCTGATCGTGAGGCTCGCGGCGAACGGCAACGCGCTGTTCGCCGTCGAGCTCGGGCCGGAGCCCGGCACCGTCGTGCTCGCGACATACGACCCGGTCCGGCGCGGGCGCCTCGTGGTGTCCGGCACGTACACACCGGAGCAGCTCGACGGGCTGGTCCAGGCGATCCAGCGCGTCTGCAAGGTCGCGCGTACCGATCGCGCCGAGGCGGCCGAGCTGCACGGGGAGGTGGCGTAAATGCTCTCCGTCTACCTCGCCGCGCGCTACGCACGTCGCAAGGAGATGCTGGCGATCCGCCGGGTGCTCGAGGCGGCCGGCCACCGGGTGACGGCGCGCTGGGTGCTCGGGCTGCACGACACCGCCGCCGGGATGTCCGACCAGGACGCGGCGCTGGAGGATCTCGTCGACCTCGAGCGTGCCGACGTGTGCGTCAGCTTCACGGAGGCCGGCGACGTCGCTGGCCGCGCTCGAGGCGGTCGGCACGTCGAGTTCGGCTGGGCGCTCGCGCGCGGCAAGCGCGTGATCGTGTACGGCCCTCGCGAGAACGTGTTTCACCACCACCCGCGCGTCGAGGTGGTGAGCTCGATCGTGGATCTGCTGGGCGTGCTCGCGCGGCCGCGTTGGGCGCCGGAGCTGAAAACGATCGCGTCGACGGACCTTCCGATCGTCGACGAGCCCACCGCCGACAGGTGCCTCAAGTGCGGCCGCGACGCCGCGAAGTGCCGGCACACGCGCAGCGCGGAGGTGCAGTGAAATGCGCGTGCTACTGACGGACCGGGAGGCGCTCGACGTCCAGCCGTGTGCGCTCTGCGGCGCGCCCGTCGTGTGGGCGGAGCGCAGCACGGGCAAATCGCTGCCGATCGACCTCGAGCGGCGGGTGGGAGGCACGCTGGTGCTCTTCGCGGAGACGCTCAACGGCGTGAAGCTGGGGCCGTACCAGGTGCGGCTCGCCGGCCCCGAGGCGCGCGCCGAGCTCGGCGGGCTCCTCTGGTCGGTGCACCCAACGGTGTGCAAGGTCGCGACGAAGGCGGCGACGACGGAAAGGGCGGTGCGCTGATGGGCGCGCGCGTGTTCGTCGCGGCGGAGGTCGGGTTCTGGCACGACCCGAAGGTGGTCACGTTCGCCGCCCAGGTCGGCAACCCGTACGGCGGAGCGATGATCCTCCGGCTCCGCGAGTTCGTGCTGACGGCCGGACGCAGAGGCGTGCTGCCGAAGCGGTACAGCGCGCACGACCTCGCGGGCGCCGTCGGCTGGACGGGCAAGCCGGCGAAGCTGATCAAGGCGCTCGGCCCTGGCGGCGCCGGCGTGCTGCTCAGGCGCCGCGGCTGCTTCACCTACGTCGACTGGCCGTCGACGCTGACGGGCTGGTGGGAGAACCACAAGGAGGCGGACCGCCGCCGGAAGGAGGAGGAGCGCGACGCCGCCCGCGCCGCCCGCGCCGCCCAGCGCGCGGGCTCTGCTGGTGACGGTCCAGGGACCGTCCGCGGACAGGGCGTGGACAGTCCACGGAAGATCCGGGATCAAGCAATCAATCAAGGCCCCCCCGGTGCCCCCCCGGAGGGGGGGAGTGGGGGCGCTGACGCGCGGTGGGAGTGGTTCGCCGAGCAGCACCCAAGGCTGGAGAATCCCTCGGTTTGTCGGCGGTACTTGGCTGCCCTCAGCGACGCCGAATGGGCGCACCTGCAGTACGCGCTGCCGATCCAGGCCCGGAGTAGCTATTGGAGAAAAAACCCCCGGTACGTCCCCACGGCCGACAAGTACCTGCGGGAGCAGAAGTGGCTGAACGTGAAGCTGCCGAAGCCGAAGCCGGCGGAGGCGGCGACACCGAAGGTGGAGGACGCCGACGAGCTCGCCCGGCGGGACCAGCAAGAGCGGGAGGAGCGGCGCCGATCGCAGAACGATTTCCTTCTGGCCCAGCTCGCTGACCCGGAGATCCCGGAGGCCCGGAAGCAGAAGCTGCGCGCGGCGTGGATCGCGTCGAACCCCGACACGCCGCCGCCGTGGGAGGGCGCGCCGACCCTGCAGGTGGTTCGATGACGGCCGACGCGCAGTTCCTGGTGATCGTGCCGCCCGCCGCGAGGGTTGTCGGATCGCGCGACGTGCTGCGGATGTTCCCGTTCGCGAAGCGGTGGGTTGCCGACGCGATGACGGGAGACGTGCTCAACACCGACGACGGGCAGATCACGTGCCTCGGGCGCGGAGTGACGTCGACGCTCGAGAAGCCGCGCAAAGGGGGCCGACGGTGAAGGCGGCGCTCTACCTCCGCGTCTCGACGTCGGCCCAGGACGAACGCAACCAGGAGCCCGAGTGCCGTCGGCTGGCGGTGGCGCGCGGGTGGGAGCCGGTGACGTTCACCGAACAGGAAAGCGGCGCGCGCCCGGACCGCACCGGCTGGGGACTCGTGCTCGAGCTCGCGCGCCGGGGCGAGATCGGCGCCGTCGTCGTGTGGTCGCTCGACCGGCTCGGCCGTCGCATGTTCGACGTCGTCCGCGACGTGGAGGAGCTCGGGCGCCTCAACGTCGCGGTGGTGTCGGTCAAGGAACCGTGGCTCGACACCGGCGGGCCGACGCGCGGGCTGCTGCTGTCGATCTTCGCGTGGGTCGCGCAGCACGAACACGAGCGGCTCCGCGAACGCACGCGGCTCGGGCTCGCTCGAGCTCGGGAGCAGGGCAAACGGATCGGCCGGCCGTCGCAGCTGACGCCGGAGGCGCTGGCGCGCGCGCGGGAGCTCCGCTCTCAGACGCCGCCGCCGTCGTGGAAGGGGATCGCCCAGGTGCTCGAGCTCGAGGGCCTGGGGAAGTTCACGAAGGGCGCGCTGTCGCGCTCGGTTCCGAGGACAACGTGAAGGAGGCACCGATGCGAACGATGTTGCTGATCCTGGTGGTGGTCACCGGGTGCGAGACGATCGAAGGGCGCGGCGTAGGTGGGACGGACGCCGGCGTAGCGGATGGGCGCGTAGCGCACGACCTACGCGCCGACGGTGCGGTGCTGCCGCTCTGTTTCGCCGACGATCCCGTGCCGGGCGCGACGGTCGACGTCGTCGCGTGCCCCGGCGCGCCCGACGGCGGCGCTGCCGCATGCACGTACAGGGAGACGCGGCCGAACGGCTCGACGCTGCGGGTGAGCGGCTGCCGGTGGGCGGGGCGCGTCTGCGTAGCAGCGTGCGGAGACGGTGGACCGTGACGGTCGCAACGTGTGCGCGCTGCTGCCGGGTCCGGAAGAAGTACGAGCGGTGGAAGTTCTGCTGGCAGCACGTGCCCAACACGCTGTCGCCGTTCGCGAGCGGGGCCGACGTGCACCTCGTGCCCCTCTGCCCGAGCTGCGCGCCGCTCGGGTGTCCGCGGTGCGAAGCGGTCCAGGAGGCAATTCCGTGACGGCGATCGTGTGGGGGCTGGTGCTCGCGCTGCTGATCATCGTCGACGCGTTCGCGAACGACGGAGACGACTCGTGAGGCGGGTCCACGAGGTCTGGGTGTGCGACGCGTGCAACCAGGAAGTCGCGCCCGGCGTAAGCGCCGTCGTCGAGGTCGAGCCGAAGCTGGGGTTCATGCCCCTCCGCGTGAACCTGGACATCTGCCCGGCGTGCGCAGCGAAGACGCCGGTGGCCGCGCTGAACGGGATCGCCGAGCGCCTCGCTCATGGTCCCCCGTCGCAAAACGGTGGCTGAGTAGCGACGCGTAACCCCGCGCCGCTCCTGGGTCTCGTAGCGTAGGAGCGGCGCCGTCGCGAACCGATCCATTTGCGACGCCCGATCGCGACGAAAACGTTCAGGTCGTGACCGTAGGTGCTGGACCGTACAGCTCTACGCATGCTGAACTGTGCCCACCACTTCTCCGCTCGCCGCCGCTGTCGCGCCCTGTGGCGGCGGGCGAAGAGGTCCCCCAGCAACCGGAGGAACCGATGTCCGACGAGACCACGCCCGAGACGCCCCCCGCCGACGAGATCCCGCCCGACGCGCCGGAGACCGACGTGGAGACGCAGCCGGAGGTCGCTGCCGCCGAGCCGACCGACGGCGAAGTGCTCGAGGCGGCGCCCGAGCTCGAGCCGGGCGTGCCCGATCCGCGCTGGCACCCGCACACCGACGCGCCCGCGCCCGCACCGCGCGCGCCGGAGCCCACCGTCGACGACTCCGTGGACCCGCGCCTGCAGCGATGAACGTCCTCGAGATCATCGCCGGCACCGTCCTCGGCAACATCGTCACCGGCGTCGTGCTGGTGACGGTGGCCCTGTCCGCGAAGGCCGTTCGCAACCGATGGCTCGGCTAGACGCTGCGCTGGCCGAGCTCGGCGCGAAGTGGGGCGAGCTCGCCCCGGAGGCGCGTAGCGCAGCGGAAGAGGCGCTGGTGGGCGCGACGCTGCTGATCGTCGACGGCGTGAAGCGGCTCGGCCCCGAGTTCGTCTCGAGCATCCAGCCCCCGCTCGTGAAGGTCGCCGTGCAGGCCGCACAGGAAACGCTCCTGTGGGGCCGTTCGTTCGATTGGGTGATCGCGCGAATTGAGGCGCAGTTCCCGCGCGCCGCCCAGGCGGTCAAGGAGATCACGGGTGCCGTCGGATGACCCGAAGGTCTGGCGTAAGAAGCGTGGCGGCGTCGAGTACGGCAGCTACTACGCGTCGATCGGGGGCCGCATCGTGAACCTCGGGACAATCGACCTCGAGGCGGCGCGCGCGACCGCGAAGCGAAGACTGGAGGAGCTCGCCGGTGCACGGCCGGCGCCGTCGAGACCGCAACAAGCCCCCGCTGGTGGTGAGCCAGCGGGGGCACCTCCAGGTTCGGCGCCGCGGCCCGCGCCGAGCCCCCTTTCTGCCTGGGCTGCGGGCGGCAGTGCAACAGGAACGGCGGCCGCCGCGCCGGGCGCGCTTGCAACGCAGGCCGCCCCGCCGCCGTCAGCGTCGATGGTGGCGCTGGCCGATGGCCTGGCGACTGCGCTCGCGCGGTTCAACGCCGCCGCCGTCGCGATGACGGTGCGGCACCTCGCGAACGTGCAGCCGCCGAAGGTCGACCCCGACGAAGTCGAAGCGCTGGAGAAGACGTGGAGCACGGGACTGCAAGAGCTGATGTTGATCCACGGGTTGAAGTGGTGGCACATCCTCCTGGCCCAGAACGGCGCGCTGGCGCTGAACCTGTGGCAGAACGGCAAGCCGCTCGAGCCCGTGGCGGTTGGTGCCCCGTCGGGCGCCGCTGCTGCGGCGAAGTGAAGTGCGGGTGTCCACGATGCGGGTACGTGATCGACAGCGAGCGGGAGCAGCTGCTGACGGAGCCGCTCCCAAAGCTGCGGCCGGGGGAGCTCCGGTGCGTCGGGTGCGGCACGGCCGTCGAGTGGCACGGCCGCAGGCCGATTCTCCCCCTGTGCTCGAAGAGGTGCCGAAAACGATGGGAGCGCAACGCACGCGTCCGACGAGATCGCCTGTACTACCGACGCCACCGGCTGCGCATTCTCGCGCGCGCGTACCTGCGTCGACGCCGCCGACGGAGATCCTCCAAGTCATCCTCGAGCCCCTGACCCGCGGCGAGGGATTCCGCCACGGGTGGCTCGGCGACACGCGGATGGGGAAGACCACCGCGAACCGCTGGTTGCTCGAGCAAGGTGTCGCCCAGGGCCTCGTCGACCAGGTGCTGGTTCTCGACGACAAGGGGCCCGAGACGCCATACAAGGGCCTCGAGCGCGCGAACGTCGCGCACGTGCGGCGGGAGCCGCCGCGCGAGGGCCAGGACGGGCGGATCGTCGTGCTGCGCGGCCACACGCTGCGCACGGGCGAATCGTGCACCGCCGATGAGGTCGCCCGCCTCGCGTTCGATCTGGCGTTGCTCGAGGGCGCGCCGCGCGTCGCCGTGTCGATCGACGAGCTCCGGCGCGCGGCGTCCCCCGCGGGGCGCGAGTGGCGCTCGCCCGAGGTGCAGCGGTTGTTTTCCGAGGGCGGCGGGCTCGGCGTATCGATCACGTGGACGACGCAGTCGCCGCAGCGGGTGCCGCTCGAGGCGTTCGACCAGACGGAGACCTTCGGGATCTTCCGGTGCGGCCGACGCGCGGTGAACTACCTCGGCGATCAGGACATGGTCGATCCCGAAGTGCTCGAGCTGCTCCCGCAGCTGGACCGCGGCGAGTTCGTGTTCGTCGAGGCGAGCGCGCCGTGGGACGGGCGCGTGTACAAGCTGCCGCTGCGACGCTAGACGCGCGGGGGCCACGACCAGCATCCCGCGAGCGGTTCGGCGCTCTGCGGGTGATCGTCCTGCGGGACGTTGTGCTGGAAGTAGACGCTATTCGGCCCGAACGTCACGAGATCCACCGTGCCGTTCTCGTGCACCGCCGTGATGATCGCGGCGTACACATCGCCCGCGCTGCCGTCTCTGTTCGCGCCTCGGAAGTGCACCGTGCGTCCGATCGTCGGCTTCATCGTTCCGACGATAGCAGCGCACGCCACCGACGGTGAACGGAGTTCCGTCGCGGGTTCTTGCCCAAAGTGCCGTTGCCTGGAGGGGACACCCGACCTATCGGGCCAAATTTCCTCGGAGGCAAGGACCAGATGAGCACGAAGCAGATCTTCACGGTGGTGGGCCTCCTGGCCCTGGGCGCGCTGATTCACGCCAAGACGGGCATCTTCAAGAAGATCCCGGTGATCGGCGGGT
>Ga0196974_1000170_pt1 | contig 17424 bp, 16 predicted proteins | sample S1_1013CmetaG_FD_155477 | JGI IMG/M metagenome (GOLD analysis project Ga0196974, IMG submission 155477) | Soil microbial communities from Anza Borrego desert, Southern California, United States - S1_10-13C | ecosystem: Environmental > Terrestrial > Soil > Desert | place: USA: California...
ACCGCCAGGTCGCAGATCGGCGAGTTGGTGATCCAGTACTTGGCGCCGTTCAGCCGGTAGCCGCCGGCGACCTTCTCGGCGCGGGTCTTCATCGAGGCGGGATCGGAGCCGCCCTCGGCCTCGGTCAGGCCGAAGCAGCCGACCAGTTCGCCCGCCGCCATGCGCGGCAGCCAGCGCATCCGCTGCTCTTCCGAGCCGAAGGCGTAGATCGGGTACATGGCCAGCGACGACTGCACGCTCATGGCCGAGCGGTAGCCGCTGTCGACCGCCTCGATCTCGCGCGCGATCAGGCCGTAGGCGACGTGGGTCACGCCGGCGCCGCCGTACTGCTCGGGCAACATGGCGCCGAGGAAACCCATCTCGCCGAGCTCGGTCATGATCTCGCGGTCGAACCGCTCCTCGGCGAAGGCCGAGACCACGCGCGGCAGCAGCTTCTCGCGCGCGTACTGGCGCGCCGCCTCGCCGATCATCCGCTCCTCGTCGGTGAGCCGCCCGGCCAGGTCCAGCGGGTCGTCCCAGCGGAAGGTCTTCTGCGGCTGGCCGGCGTCGAGCGGCATGATCGTCTCCGTGAGTAGCGGCGGCCTTATCGTCGCCGCGCGGGGCGTGGTATGACTCCGCCTCGAGTCCCCCGCGCGAGCCTTTAGAGGAAATCGGCGCGCGGAGGTAGGGGAGCGCCGAAAGGCGGAGCGAGGCGATGTCCGACCCGTTTTCGCGCCTGTTCGTCGAGCACCCGAAAGAGGTCGGCGAGAGCTATTTCGAGCATGCGGCGGCTGCCTCCCGCTACGGCTGGCGGCTGACCAAGGCGGCGCTGGCGGCCTATGTCCACGCCCTGATCCCCGGCCTGTGCAAGACCGCCGCCTCCGACTGCGTCAAGGAGATGGCCGCCGAGCTGAACGGCCGGGTGCTGACCGCGCGCGAGGAGCGGATGCGCCGGGCCGGGGTGTGGGACCCGGGGCTGTAATCGCGTCGAGGAACGGTCGCTCGCCTAAAGGAATTCCCGCAGCGCCGCCCAGGCCGCCAGCTTCGCCTCGAACGGGATCGCCCGCGCCGGGCTGGAGGAGGGCAGGGTGATCAGCCTCCAGCGCGCCGCCGTCTCGCCGAGCGCCCGTACGCCCGTTTTCGCCGCCGCCGTTCCGTTGAAGGCCAGCGCCTGCAAGTCCGGCAGGGTCGCCGCGAGGCCCGGCAGGTCGGCGGCTTGTGCGTTGCGGATGTCGGCGTCGAGGCTGCCGCTGCGCTCGGCTTCCGCCACCGTGTCCCACAGGCCGACGCCGCGTTCCAGCAGGGCGGCCAGCCGGGCTTCGTACTCCGTCCCGACCAGGTCGCGCCCGATCACCGCGCCGATCAGCGCCCAGAAGCCGTTCCTAGGATTGGCGTAGTAGCGCCCCGCCTGAAGCGACGCCTCGCCGGGCAGGCTGCCCAGCACCAGCACGCGGGTTCGTGCGTCGACGACCGGCGGGAAGTGGCGCTTGCGTTCGACCGTCACTCGAAAGCGAAGGCGTAGCGTCGCCGCAGGTATGCGCCCGCCATCCCCACCGCGGCGCCGTGAGCGTTCCAGTCGAATCGCCCGAACAACTCTTCGGTGGCCACGCTGCGGAACCGATCAGGACGTTCCAGCAGGGTCGGCCACAGGGCCAGCAGATCGTCGCCCATCTCGGCGAGTCGCGCGGCGGTCGGCTTCCGCAACGCGGTGTTTCCCCTCGGCGAAACGTGCAGCACCCACGCCCGGTCGAACCGTCGCTCTTCGTCGCCCACCCTCTCCACTCGATACGCGAGCATCTGCTGTCTTAAGAGCTGGTACGCGGGCTCGGCGAAGAAGTCGGTCAGCTTCAGTCCCAGGTCCGACCTGATCGGCCCGCCCGGTGCGAAAGCGAGATTGCCGTACCGCTGTTCGCGGGTGACGCGCGCCGTCTCGCCGCCGGAAAGCGGCGCACGGGCGTACTTTTCGGTGTACTTCCACTCGATCAGCACCAGTTCGCGGCGGCCGTCCACTTCAAGATGCAAGGCAGCGTCGGTGCTGGTGGCGTGCGCCCCCCGCGGCGGCGGCTTGCCGTCCGTCTCGTTGAGCAGATCAGTCTTGGGCGACCATTCGAACGCTACGTAGCCGTCCTCACCCGGGATGGGCAGGGGACGAACGGCTGAGCTCGACGGGAACAGCGGCCTGACGAGCGCGGCAAGGGCGACCGGGTCGTTTGCGAAAGGCGCGAGGAAGTTGACGCAGCACACCTGCGAACTCAGCAGATGCATATACATTCTATGCTTAACTATATCGTGCTTGTTAACATAACTCCGAGCCCAAACTCTTAGGCTGGGCATCAAGTTTTCGTCGCGCTCCGCCAGGGCAAACGGATATACTCGACCGTTAATCTTGCCATCTCGGCCTTTGCTGAGCGGAAACAGGTCGCCGGCCATACGCAAGGCGACCTGGCGCTCTCGTTCCTTCACGTCGTAAGTCATCGGCTCCCCCTTGTCAGGAGGAAGCAAACACCCGCTGAAACACCGTGTCCACGTGCTTGGTGTGGTAGCCGAGGTCGAACAGGGCCTCCAGTTCCTGGTCCGGCAACCGTCCGGTCACCTCCGGGTCGGCCTTCAGGAAGTCCAGGAACGCCCCTTCGCCGCGCCACACCCGCATCGCGTTGCGCTGGACCGCGGCGTAGGAGTCCTCGCGGCTCATGCCCTTCTGCGTCAGGGCCAGCATCACCCGCTGGCTGTGCACCAAGCCGCCCAGCCGGTCGAGGTTCCTGGCCATGTTCTCCGGGTAGACCACCAGCCGCTCGACCACCATGGCGATGCGGCGCAGCGCGAAATCCAGGTGGATGGAGGCGTCAGGCGCTATCCCGCGCTCGACCGAGGAGTGGCTGATGTCCCGCTCGTGCCACAGCGCCACGTTCTCCAGCGCCGGGACCACCGCCGAGCGCACCAGCCGCGCCAGGCCGGTGACGTTCTCGGTCAGGATCGGGTTGCGCTTGTGCGGCATGGCCGAGGAGCCCTTCTGGCCGGGGTCGAACGGCTCCTCCGCTTCCAGCACCTCGGTGCGCTGCAGGTGGCGGATCTCCACCGCCAGCCGCTCGATCGAGGAGGCGACCACCGCCAGGGCCGCGAACCAGGCAGCGTGCCGGTCGCGCGGGATCACCTGGGTGGAGACGGGCTCCACGCTCAGGCCCATCTTGGCTGCGACGTGCGCCTCCACACGGGGATCGACGTTGGCGAAGGTGCCGACCGCGCCCGACACCGCGCAGGTGGCGATCTCCTCGCGCGCCGCCAGCAGGCGGCGGCGCCCGCGCTGGAACTCGGCGTGGTGGCCGGCCAGCTTCAGGCCGAAGGTGGTGGGCTCGGCGTGGATGCCGTGGCTGCGGCCGACGCACGGCGTCAGCCTGTGCTCGCGCGCCCGCCGCTCCAGCGCCGCCAGCACCTTGTCCACGCCCTCGACCAGCAGGTCGGTGGCGCGCACCATCTGCACCGCCAGGCAGGTGTCCAGCACGTCGGACGAGGTCATGCCCTGGTGCAGGAAACGCGCCTCCTCGCCCACGATCTCGGCGACGTGGGTCAGGAAGGCGATCACGTCGTGCTTGGTGGTGCGCTCGATCTCGTCGATGCGGTCGGAGTCGAAGGTCGCGTCGCGGCCCTTCTCCCAGATCGCGGCGGCGGCCTCGCGGGGGATCACCCCCAGTTCGGCCATGGCGTCGGCGGCGTGGGCCTCGATCTCGAACCAGATCCGGTACTTGGTCTCCGGGCTCCAGATCGCGGCGGCTTCGGGTCGGGCGTAGCGGGGGATCATGGCCGCGGTTTCGACCGCGCGCGGGCGGCGGAGTCAAGGCGAGCGTCGATGCGGCCGCTTGATCTCGCGGGCCGGGGCTGGAAAGGAGAGCCGAGGGGGACGGGGCGTGCAGGCGTACAGACGCGACATCGACGGTCTGCGGGCGGTCGCGGTGCTGTCGGTGGTGGCGTTCCACGCCCTGCCGCCGCTGGCGCCCGGCGGCTACGTCGGCGTGGACGTGTTCTTCGTCATCTCCGGCTATCTGATCACCTCCATCGTCTGGCGCGAGGCGGAGCAAGGGCGGTTTTCGCTGCGGTCGTTCTACGACAGGCGGGTGCGGCGCATTTTTCCCGCGCTGTTCTTCATGCTGGCGGTCGCCGGGACGGCGGCCGTCCTCGTGCTGATCCCGTCGGACCTCGAGGAGTTCGGAAAGACGGCGGCCGCCACCACGGTCTTTCTGTCCAACGTGGTGTTCTGGCTGGAGGGCGGCTACTTCGCCGGCCCGGCACACGACAAGCCGCTGCTTCACACCTGGTCGCTGGCGGTGGAGGAGCAGTTCTACCTGTTCTGGCCGATCATCCTGTGGGTGTTCGCCCGGGCGTCGCTGAGGCGATGGTTTCCGCTGGTTTTCTGGATCCTGTTCGCCGGATCGCTGATCGCGGCGGAAGTCGGCGTGCGGGCGAATTCCAGCGCGCCGTTCTACCTGTTCCACACCCGGGCGTGGGAGTTGCTGGCGGGGGCGGCCCTGGCGCTTGGCTTCGCGCCGCCGCTGCGCTCGCGTCCGTTGCGAGAGGCGGCGGCGGCGACGGGCGCGCTGCTGATCGCCGCGGCGGTGTTCGGGTTCGGGCGCGACACGCCGTTCCCCGGTCTGACCGCCGCTGTTCCATGCCTGGGGACGGCGCTGGTGATCTGGGCAGGACGGGACGGGGACAGCCTCGTCGGACGTGCGCTCGGGCTGGGGCCGGTCGTGTTCGTGGGGCTGATCTCCTACTCGCTGTACCTTTGGCACTGGCCGGTGCTGGTGCTGGGACGGCTGTGGCTGAACCGACCGCTGACCGACGTCGAGGCGCTGGCGGCGGTGGCGGTCAGCGTCGTCGCGGCGGTGATCTCCTGGCGGTTCGTCGAGCGGCCGTTCCGCAAGCCTTCGACGGGGCCACTGCTGCTGAGGAGCTTCGCGCCGGCGCTCGGGCTAATGGCGGTCTTGTTCCTGGCGGGCTCTGCGCTCCACCTGACCGGTGGTCTGCCCGGCCGGGCGGGTCCGGGCGTGCTGAGCGCCGAGGCCGCGGCGCGTGACGAGAACCCGCTGACCGGCCGTTGTCACGTGCACGGCGATGCGCTCCCGCCGGACGAGGGCTGCCGGTTCGGCCCGTCGGGCGAGCGGGCGCGACTGCTGTTGTGGGGCGACTCGCACGGAAACCACTACGCGCCGGGCGTGGCGGTCTGGGCGGAGCGCGCGCGCCTGATCGGCCGCCAAGCGACCAAGAGCGCCTGCGCTCCGCTGGTCGGCGCCGAGCAGGTGACGCGCGGCGCGGTGATGGGCGACTGCGTCCGCTTCAACGCCCGCATGCTGGAGCAGGTGCGCGCAGACCCGAACCTCGAGGTGGTGGTGCTGGCCGGTCGGTGGTCGGTGTTCACCGAGACGGTTCCATCCGCGCACGAGGACGGCGCGCGGGCGTACCTGATCGACTCGCAGGATCGCGGCCTCAACCGCGAGGCCTCCCGCCGCGTGTTCGACCGGGCGCTGGCGCGGACCGTCGACGCGTTGCTGGCGATCCGGCCCGACCTCAAGGTGGTGGTTCTGGGTCAGACCCCGGAGTTCGATTTCGAGCCGTCAAAGTGCTTCGCGCGCGCGCGGTTCCTGGGGCGGGACGAGGCTGCCTGCGCGGCCCCGCGGTCCGCGCCGTCGCTGGAGCGCCTCTCCCATGCGGACGCGGCCCTGCGTGCGCTGTCCGTCGACCGGCCGCGCGTGACGATCGTGCTTCCGTCCGGGCGGCTCTGCGACGTCGGGAGCTGCCGGACGGTGAAGGACGACGTGATTCTGTTCCGGGACGACGATCACCTGACCGCCGAGGGTTCGCGCCGGCTGCTCGGCGGCTTCGCTCCGCTCGGCTGAGCAAACGAAAGCCCTCCCGGATCGCTCCGGGAGGGCTCGCGCTCGGTACCTGGGCTCAGATCAGGCGGCGAACAGGAAGTCGTCCGCGCCGACCTGGTTCACCCCTATGCCGACCAGGGTGATGCTGTGGGCGCCGCCGCCCCAGCTGATCACCGCGTAGCCGTTGCTGTCGGAGACGATCACCAGGTCGGAGAAGTCGTCCACCCCGGCGATGCCCTTCAGGGTGATCTTCTCGACGCCGTCCTGGAAGTCCAGGATGCGGTCGTTGCCCGAGTTCGCGCCGAACACGAACTGGTCCACGCCCGCGCCGCCGGTGAGCTGGTCGTTACCCGCGCCGCCGTCGATGTAGTCGGCGCCGCCGCCCGCATCGATGGTGTCGGCGCCGCCGTAGCCGAACACCGTCTCGCCGGCCGAGGAGCCGACGAAGCTGTCGGCGTGCTCGGACAGCCAGAAGCGCTCGACCGAGCTGTAGGTGTCGCCGGCCGCTTCGCCGGAGTTCACGCCGGTGGCCAGGTTGACGCCGACCCCGGCGGTCGCCGCGCGATAGGTGGCGACGTCGTTGCCGGCGCCGCCGATCAGGGCGTCGGCGCCCAGGCCGCCGTCCAGCTCGTCGTTGCCGTCGCCGCCGGTCAGGCTGTCCGCCCCTTCGCCGCCCGACAGGTAGTCGTCGCCGCCGCGCGCGTCGATCACGTCGTCGCCGCCGCGGCCGAGCACGAAGTCCGCCGCCGCGGTGCCGACGTAGGAGTCGCCGAAGTTCGAAAGCCAATAGCCCTCGACGCCGGAGATGATGTCGCCGGCCGCGTCGCCGCCGTGGACGGCGGTGACCAGGTTCAGGCTGACCGCCGCAGTGGCGGTGCGGTAGCTGACGATGTCGCGGCCGTTCCCGCCGATCAGCCGGTCGCCGCCGCGCCCGCCTTCCAGCAGGTCGTCGCCGTCGCCGCCGTCGAGGTAGTCGGCCCCGCTGCCGCCGTGCAGTTCGTCGTTCCCGCCGTAACCCCAGGCGCTGTCGGCGCCGGTGGTGCCGGAGTAGAAGTCGGCGAAGTTGGACAGCCAGAACCGCTCGATCGAGCTGAAGGTGTCGCCCGCCGCGGCCCCGGACGCGGTGCCGAGGTTCAGGTGGATGCTGAGGCCGGCGGTCGCGCCGCGATAGTCGGCGACGTCGGAGCCGCCGCCGCCGATGAAGGCGTCGGCGCCCGCGCCGCCGATGAACTGGTCGTCGCCCTCGCCGCCGTTCAGGGTGTCGTCGCCGTCGCCCCCGTCGAGCGTGTCGTTACCGCCGCCGGTGGAGAGGTTGTCGTTCCCCGCGCGTCCGGCGACGCTGTCGGCCGCCGAGCCGCCCACGAAGCCGTCGTCGAAGTTGGACAGCCAGAAGCGCTCGACCGACGAGAAGGTGTCGCCCGCCGCTTCGCCGCCGTTGACGCCGGTGGACAGGTTGATGGTCACCGCCGCCGACGCGCCGCGGTAGCTGGCGATGTCGGAGCCCGCGCCGCCGATCAGGGCGTCGGCGCCGGCGCCGCCTTCCAGCTCGTCGTCGCCGTCGCCGCCGTCCAGGCTGTCGTCGCCGGAGCCGCCGCCGAGCTTGTCGTTCCCGGCCCATCCCTCGACCTTGTCGGCTCCGGTGGAGCCCACGAAGGTGTCGCCGAAGCCGCCGAGCTTGAAGCCCTCGATCGACAGGAAGGTGTCGCCGGCCGCGTCGCCGCTGAAGGTGCCGGCGGCCAGGTTGATGGCCAGGGCGCCGGCCGCGGTGCGATAGCTGGCCCAGTCGAAGCCGTCCTCGCCGTTCAGCTGGTCGGCGCCGGCGCCGCCTTCGAGCACGTCGTCGCCCGCGCCGCCCTTCAGCGTGTCGGCGCCCGCGCCCGACTTCAGGGTGTTGGCCGCCGCGTTACCGATCAGGGTGTCGTTCCCCGAGCCGGAGGTGGCGTTCTCGACGGTGACGCCGTTGGCGATGGTGAAGCCGTTGTGGACGCCGTAGGCGTAGGACACCCAGCCGCCGCCGCCGTACTCGTACTGCAGGGTCGCGGGGCGAAGGTCGATGTTGGCGTCACGGGCGCCCTGGTAGCGGATCTCGTCGGTGCCGCCGCCGTCCCAGATCGACGTGTACATGGCGCCGGGGCCGTTCTCGTCGATCAGGGTGTAGACGTTGTCGCCGGTCGCCCACTCCTCGTTGACGCCGTACTTGTCCTGGATCACCGCGATGTCGAACGGGCTGAGCGAGCCGACCCAGCCAAAGTGGTCGACCTCGGTGCCGGTGATGCCGCCCGAGCGCGGGGTGCCGTACGGCGAGGTCTCCCAGCCGTTGTTGTAGGACATCACCGTGAACACGCGCTGGCTCAGGTCGAAGTCGCCGTAGCCGCCGCCGACCACGTCGGTGGTTTCGGTGCCGGCGCCGCGCATGACGCTGGAGCGGCCGCCGTTGTCGTGCGGGTGGGCCAGGCCGTGGCCGTGGCCGATCTCGTGCAGCAGGGTGGAGAAGTAGAAGCCGCCGGGGCTGACGCCTTCCTCGGTCCAGCGCACGTCGCCGGTGTTGATCTCGGTCTGGCCCTCGTTGTTGGTGTCGGGCGGGCTCATCCGACCGAGCAGGCTGGCGCCTACGCCCGGCGTGCCCTCGTAGGTGATGATCTTGAAATCCGCTTCCTCGCGGTTGTTCACCTCGATGTAGATGATGTCGGCGACCTGCTCATACAGGTTGAAGCAGGCCTCGAACGCCGCCTTTTCCCACTCCTGCATGCCCTGGGCGACGATGGTGGCGGTGACGCCCGGGTTGGTCGGGTCCTCGGCCACGAACACGTCGCCGGGACGGGCGAAGTAGTAGGTGATGACGTTCTTGCCGACGACGCCGTATTCGTTGTTCGTCACCGGCGTGCCGCCGTTCGGCACCCCGTTGTCGGTGCGAGTGCCGTTGTCGCCGTCGGGATTGCGCGAGGTGCCGTCGACCTCGGTCCCCCAGTCGATCGAGTGCAGCGGGCTGTCGACCGAGTAGAACGGAATGTAGGTCGCCTGGTTTTCGTCGACCGTCTTGACGAAGATCTCGTAGTCGCCGACGCCGTCGGGAGTGGGCGTCTCCGGCTGGTTGAAGCCTTCGGCGCTGACGTACATGATCCCGGTGTAGGTGGCCTCGAACACTAGGGCGACGTCGAAGCCGGAGTTGATCGCGTTGTTGATGGTGTCGGCGCCGCCGTCGGCGTTGGTCACCAGGTTGCCGTTCGCGTCGTACAGGTTGACGTAGGAGTCGATCAGCGGAACGCCGCTGGGGCCCTGGTTACGGGCCAGCATGGTGATCTCGTAGTTCTGGCCGGCCACCACGTTGATCGCGAACCAGTCGGTGTCGCCCAGGCTGTTGATCGTGGAGACGATATGCGCCCCGTCGATCGTCAGGCTAGAGGCGGTCGAAGCGTCGCCCGCGATCGTGTCAGGGATCAGGATGATCGGCGTGACCGCGGCGCCCTTCGGCGCGTCGCCCACCCCGTCCCGGCCGCCGTCGATCGCCGAGTAGTAGTAGCTCTTCATGCAAGACGCGCACCCGCAAGCCAGCAGGGCCGCGGGGGTCGCGTTCTGGGACACGTCCATGACCGACAGGTTCATGGGCTCGAGCGCTGCTGCGCTGAGGAAGGACTGGCGCGTGGAGCCGCCGTCCAGCGACCCGAATAAGCCGTCGAAGAAGTCGTCCTGCTTGCGCTCGATCCTGCTCTTCCAGGAGCTGTCCGGACGGGACACGGCGAACGCACGGCTGAACGGGCTGAAGTAAGTCATCTAGGGTCGTCTCCTCTGCCGGCCTGGAGCGGCGCGGTCGTGATCCCCTCCCGACGGCGACGCCTGAGCGTTCAACGACGGGCCGGGCGCCTTTCATCCCGACGCGCCGAAAGACGCGCAGGAACGAAGGAAGCCAGCGGCTGCGAATGACGGCTTGAGCCTTGACCCGGGGGCGTTCTTTTCGCGGCGGCTCGGGCGTCCCCTCCCGTCCCACGACGCGCAGTCCCCTCGGGCGTCCTCCCTCGTCCGCTTTCCTCCGGAGCACGAAACGAGGAACGAAGGTCCGGGTTCCCGAGACGGTTAACGCTGCGGAAACTTCCCAAGCTATCGGGAGGCGGGGCAAAGACTTAGCCGAACTGGACGCTCGGGGGACCGGGCGTGCTACAAGCGCCGCCGAGCGGCGGAGAGGCGAAATGCGACTGGTGATCGGCGACAAGAACCTGTCCTCCTGGTCCATGCGGCCGTGGCTGGTGCTGAAGCGGGCGGGCCTGTCGTTCGAGGAGGTCGTGGTGCGGCTGAACCGCGACAACACCACCGCCGAGATCCTCAAGTGGTCGCCGACCGCCCAGGTGCCGTGCCTGGTGCTGGACGGCGGAGAGGCGATCTGGGACTCGATGGCGATCGCGGTGTGGGCGGTGGAGCAGCGGCCGGACGCCGGCCTGTGGCCGTCCGATCCGATCGCCCGCGCGCTCGCCCGTTCGGCGGCTTGCGAGATGCACTCCGGATTCGCGCCGCTTCGGGCCGAACATCCGATGAACCTGGCGCTGAGGACCCGCAAGGAGCCGTCTGAAGCGGTGGCGAAAAACCTGCGTCGGCTGGTCGAGTCGTGGGGCGGTCTGCGCCGACGGTTCGGCCAGGGTGGTGCGTTCCTTTTCGGCGACTGGGGCGTCGTCGACTCCTTCTACACGCCCGTGGCCACCCGCATCCGGAGCTACGGCCTGGACCTGGCCGCCCACGGCGACGACGGAACCGCCCAGGCCTACGTCGAGGCCCTGTTGTCGACGCCGGAGTTCCTGGAGTGGGAACGGGCGGCGCTGGCGGAGGCCGGCGCCCCATAAGCGTCACATTGTCAGGCGGTAGTTTCCTTTGTTTTGGGGGAACCGATGATCCTGACGCCTGGAACCGTCGCCGTGCTGCTTGCGTCTGCGACCGCGGCTGAACCGATCCCGACCTCCCAGGCGGCCGCGGCGTTTTCCGAGATGCGCGCCGCCTGCGCGGCGGACGGCGGCCGACTGTGGAAAAGGGACCTTTGCGGGCCTGTGGTCTTCGTCGATCCGCAGACGCGCATGTTCGTCGCCGACCGAGAGGCGCCGGTCGATGCGAAACTCAAGGGCGGCCTCTTCCTCGGGCGGCTGCCGAGCGAGATGAACGCCGCCAATACGGCGGTCGAGTGGGGCGGCGGCCGGTGGACGATGGTCCTGTGGCCGTTGCCCTCAGACAAGGCGGATCGCTTAGGCCTGCTGATGCACGAGGCTTTCCACCGTGTGCAGCCGGACTTGAAAATCCCGATGCGCTCGCCCGTTCCGGCGCACCTCGCCGACGCAAACGGGCGGGCCGGCATGCGCATGGAGTGGCGGGCGCTCGCCGCCGCCTTGTCGGCCGCCGACGACGCCGCCCGGCGTACAGCTATCGCGGACGCTTTAGCGTTTCGGGCGTGGCGGCGCTCCCTGGCGCCAGACGCGGGGCGTCTGGAAAACGATCTGGAGCTGAACGAAGGCTTGGCCGAATACACCGGACAGAAACTCAGCGGACGCCCTGACGCGGAGAAGCATGCGGCTTCCGCGCTGGCCCGTGCAGAAGGCCAGGAATCCTACGCACGCAGCTTCGCCTACGCCTCCGGTCCTGCCTACGGATTGCTGCTCGACCGCTACGAGCCGGGTTGGCGCGGTCGGATTTCGCAGGCGTCTGATCTGGGCCAGATGCTCGCCGCTGCCGTGCGCCCGTCCGTACCGGACTGGAAGGCCGCCGGCGCGCGCTACGGGTTCGATCAGGTTCTCGCCGAAGAGGCCGCAGCCGCGGCGGAGCGGGACCGCCAAGCGGCCCAGTGGCGGGCCAAGCTGGTGGACGGGCCGGTTCTGCGCCTGCCGTTCGGCCAGATGCAGATCCAGTTCGATCCGGGCAAACTGTTTCCGTTGCAGGAGCACGGGACGGTTTACCCCGCCCTCAGGATCACCGACGCCTGGGGCGTGCTGGAGGTGAAGGAAGGCGCCCTGGTCGACGGCTCCTGGAGCGGCGTGCGGGTGGTGGCGCCGTCCGGCGCGGCGGAGACGGGACAACTGTCCGGCCCGGGCTGGACGCTGAAGCTGGCTCCCGGCTGGCGGCTGCGGCCGGGCGCCAGGGCGGGCGACTTCACCATCGCCAAGGCGGAGTGAGCCGATTGACCGGCGGGATCAGAAAATCCCCAGCGCCTTGAAGCTGGCTACGCCTTCGCGGCCGACGACCAGGTGGTCGTGGACGGCGATCTTCAGCGGGCGGCCGGCCGAGACGATCTCCTTGGTCATGTCGATGTCGGCCTGGCTGGGCATTGGGTCGCCCGAGGGGTGGTTGTGCACCAGGATGACGGCGCTGGCGGCCAGCTCCAGCGCCCGGCGCATCACCTCGCGCGGATAGACCGGCGCGTGGTCGACGGTGCCGCGGTTCATCACCTCGTCGGCGATCAGCTGGTTCTTCTTGTCCAGGAACAGCACCCGGAACTGCTCGCGGGTCTCGTGCTGGAGCGCCAGGCGGACGTAGGCCAGAAGCGCCGTCCAGGAGGAGATCACGGTGCGCTTGCTGGCGGCCTCCAGCGCCACCCGGCGCGACGCCTCGTGCAGCAGGCGCAGATCCAGCGCGGTCTCGGGCCCGACCTTCAGCGTCTTGCCGCGCAGGTCCTTGGCGGACACCGTGGTCAGGTCCTCGGCCGAGGCGGCCAGCACCGCCGAGACCGAGCCGAACCGCGCCAGCAGCGCCTTGGCCAGTGGCTTAACGTCCCGCTGGGGGATCGAGCGGAACAGGAACAGCTCGAGCAGCTCGTAGTCGGGCAGGTGCTCCAGCCCCGCCGAACGGGCCCGCGCGCGCAGGCGCTCGCGGTGACCGGCCGCGCCGGACGCCACCGCGGCGGGCACGATCTCGCGGGCCGAAGCCTCCGCCACGCCTCCGAACAGACCCTGATCGCACCGCATGCGCCGACCCTCGCCCCGGAGGGAACATGGCAGAACGGAACAGGAACGTAAAGCCCGACGCTCAGCTCGCGCCGCGCAGGCGGTTGTGGATGTCGGTCGTGGCGATCGCGGCCTCGGCCATGGCCACGGCGATCTGGTTCAGGCCCTTCACTAGGTCCCCGGCGGCGTACAGGCCCGGCACGCTGGTGCGCTGGTGGTCGTCGACCTCCAGCCGCCCGTCCTCGGCGGTCCGCGCGCCCGCCTGCACCGCCAACTGCGCCCGCGGTGCGGAGCCCAGGGCGGAGTAGACGGTGTCGAAACTCCGCTTCACGCCGGCAAAGCCGAAGGCGGCGATGCGGTCCTTCTCCAGCACCACCTCGTCGATCGGCGTGTCGATCACCGCGATGTCGGCTTCGCTCAGCCGGCGGCGCTCGGATTCGGGCAGGTTCGACGGCTCGCCCACGTGCACCAGGGTGACCTGGTCGCTGTAGGTCTTGAGGAACAGCGCCTCGCGGGCCCCTTTTTCGCCGTTGCCGATCACCCCGATCGCCTTGTCCGTCGCCTCGTAGGCGTCGCAGATCGGACAGATGCGGATCAGGCCGCGTTTCACCGCGTCGAACACGCCGGGCAGGGCGGGATCTGCGTCCTTGACGCCGGTGGCAAGCAGCACGGTGCGCGCGCGCACCCGGCCGGCCTCGCCGTCGGCCACGAACAGCCCGTCCTCCAGCCGCAGCTCGTCCACCAGCGCGCGCCGGATGTCGGCGCCGTGGCGCTCGGCCTGGGAGGTCATGCGCTCCAGCAGCCCCTCGCCGGTGATCCCCTCCGGATAGGTCGGAAAGTTGTGGCTGCGCGGTATCCAGGCGGCGCGCGGGTCGCCGTCGTGCAGCACCAGGAACCGTCGCCGGAAGCGGGCCAGATAGATCGCCGCCGTAAGCCCCGCGGGGCCCGCGCCCACGATCAGGCAGTCCAGCGGCTCATCCACGACGTTCGCGCGCGGACTTGGCTTGCAACGGGTCGGAGATGCAGCTGCGCCTGACCTGGTCGTTCAGCCGCTTGCGCTCGTCGTCCTGGGCGGCGCTCATGGCCAGCGAGGTGGCGGTTCCGGCGTAGGGCGCCACGAAGTTGCCGATCAGTCCGATCCAGCTGCGCGTGCCGGCCTTGTCGTCGTAGCGGGCCACAGCCTTGCGCGCGGCGACGCACTGCTTGGACGTCCACTTGCGGTCGGTGGTGTCGAGGTTCAGCACCGTCTCCTTGGGCGAACTCACGCACGCCGCCAGCAACAGCCCCGCCGCGCACAGCGGCCACGCCCGAACGCTCATCGAACCAAACTCCGCCGTACCCGTACTCCGGCTCAACTTTCCGGAACGGCGGCGGTTCCGGTCAGGGGCAGCGGCGCCCGGGCGTCTTGCGCTCGAAGCGCCAGTTCAGGCGGTTTCCGCCCGCCCCGTCGTCCACCCAGGCGTGCAGGACGTCGCCTTCGCGGCGGTAGACGATCCGCCGGGGGAAGTCGTGAGCCGGGTTCTCGAACACCGCCGTGCCGGTCTCGGCCCGGCTCAGCGGAAACCGCACCGCCGGGGCGTCGCCCGCGACAGCCACGAAGGCCAGGGTTCCGTCCGCCGCCCGCTCGACCCGCATGTGCTCGAAGCTGGCGCGGCCGTTCGCGGTGGTGGCGAGGTTCAGCCCGACCATCAGCCCGCCGCTGGGCCCCGCCCAACGCTCCTCCACCGAGCCGCCGCCGGCGGGGCAGGCCAGCCAGTCGCCCTCCAGCCAGCCGAGATCCGGCGCGGCCGAAGCCGCCAGCACCGCCGCCAAGACGATCATCCGCTTCCTCCCACGCGCCCGACCATAACGGCGCCGCTTGATGCAAACAGCAAGGCCGGAACGGCGGGGCGGGGACGGGGGTTGGCGGGTCATGCGCATCCATCACCTGAACTGCGGCACCTTCTGTCCTCTCGGTGGCCGGTTCCTGGACGGCTTCAGCAAGGGGCCGCTCGGCAAGCTCGTGTGCCATTGCCTGCTGATCGAAACCGACGACCACGGGCTGGTGCTGATCGACACAGGCCTGGGGACCCGCGACGTGGAGCGCCCGACGCGGCGGCTGAGCCCGCTGTACATGGCGCTGCTGAACACCCGGCTGCGGCGCGAGGAGACGGCGCTGGCCCAGATCGAGGCGCTGGGGTTCTCCGCCCGCGACGTTCGCCACATCGTCCTGACCCATCTGGACTTCGACCACGCCGGCGGGCTGGAGGACTTCCCCGAGGCGACCATCCACGTGACGGCGGACGAGCGCCGCGCGGCGGACGAGCGGCGGGGTTTCGTGGCCCGGCGTCGCTATCGCCCGGCCCAGTGGGACGAGGTCCGGAACTGGCGGCTGTACAAGACCGGCGGCGAGCCCTGGTTCGGCTTCGAGGCGGTGCGCAACCTGGAGGGCCTGCCGCCGGAGATCCTGCTGGTGCCGCTGGTCGGCCACACCCGCGGGCACGCGGGCGTGGCGGTGGAGACCGATCGCGGCTGGCTGCTGCAGGCCGGCGACGCCTACTTCCATCACGCCGAGATGGGCGGGCACGAGCGCCTGTGTCCGCCGGGCCTGCGGGCCTACCAGAACCTGATGGAGGTCGACCGCGACAAGCGGCTGTGGAACCAGGACCGCCTGCGAAAGCTGGCGCGCGACCGCCAGTCGGACGTGCGCGTCTTCTGCGCCCACGACGCGGTGGAGTTCGGCCAGCTCAAGCGCCGCGCCTCCGCCGAGGAACTGGCCGCCGCCCGCGCCGTCCAGCCGGACCTGGTCGACCCCGACGTGAGGGCCGTTAGCCCTGATCGGCCTTGGGAAGGGCGCTCTCCCGCGCCCTGATGTCTCCGGCGCGCGCCTTACGAAGATTTCACGTCGTTTCGCGCATCCGTTGCGATCTTCCGCGGCCTCTTGTGATCAGAAGGCGCAAGCGACAGGCTTCGCCGTAAGACATCGAGACCGGGGATTCTCCAATGCACGACGAAAGCATCGCCATCCTGATACCGATCAGCATGTTCGCCATGATCGCGGCCATCGTGATCGTGCCGAACTGGCTGCGCAGCAAAGAGCGGCAGAAGATGCAGGACACCCTGCGCGTCGCCTATGAAAAGGGGCAGCCCGTCCCGCCGGAAATCATCGAGGCCATGACCCGCGACGTGAAGCCGGCGATCTCGCCTTATCGCGACATCCGCCGCGCGGTGGTGCTGATCGCCATCGCTTTGGCGCTGGGCGTCGTCGGCGTGGCCCACGGCCAGAACGAAGGTTACGACGAGGCGTGGGGCTGGTGGGCCGGCGCGTCCTTCCCGGGCTTCATCGGCCTGGGTTATCTGCTGATCGCCCTGTTCACCCGCGGCAAGAAGCTGGCCTGAACCCCGGCCGGATAGGAGCGCGCCATGGGGGCCACCCCTGACAAGCGCCTGAGCGGAATGCACGACGTCGAGCTCGCCGCCCTCGCGGCGGCGGGCGGGCGGCGGGAGTTCGGGGAACTGGTCCGCCGGCACGGATCGGCGGTCCGGAGCCTGCTGCGCCGGATGGGGGCGGAAGCCTCCACCGCCGATGACATGGCCCAGGACGCCTTTCTACAGGCCTACGAACGGATCGCCGAGTTCCGCGGCGAAGGGACGTTCGCGGGCTGGGTGAAGCGCATCGCCGCGCGGCTGTGGCTGAAACGCCGCCGCAAAGACGCCAAGATCGTTCTGGAGGCTGAGGCCCGGGAGCCCGAAAGGGCGGCCGAGTACGCCGACGCGGCGGGGCGGATCGACTTGGACGAAGCGTTGAAGATCCTCAGCCCGGCGGAACGGCTGTGCGTGTCGCTCTGTTACGGGGCGGGGCTGTCGCACGCCGAGGTCGCCGAGGCCTTGAACACGCCCTTGGGTACGGTCAAATCCCATGTCAAACGTGGTTTGGATAAGCTCAGAGAACGCCTGGCGCCGGACGGCGGGCAGGCGGGGAGCCGGGCTCATGGTTGAGCGGGAGTTCGAAGCGAAGCTGGAGCGGATGTTCTCCGAGCCTGCGCCCATGCCCGATGCGGATCTGTTCGCGCGGGCGGTGGAAGAGCGGCTCGATCGCGCCTGGCGGCTGCGCACCGTCGGTATCGCCGCGGCCGGCGCGATTGGCGGGGTGATCGCGCTGGGCCAGACGGTGGGTGCGGGCTTTGGCATGCGGCTGCGCGAGGCGTCGTCCTCTTCGGCGGTGGCGCTGGATCAGGCGCTGAACGACATGACACGTCAGGGTGAGGCCTTGCTGGGTTTCGGCATGGGCGCGGGCATGTTCTGGACCGTCTCGGCGATGATGGTGATCGCCGCCGGGATCGCCGCCACCCGCCTGCTGGACGAGGTCTGACCTGTCCGCCCAGCGCGACGAGAAGATCAAGCGCATCGCAGCCCCCGACATCGCGTCGCGCAAGGGGGGCGCGCCGGTGGTCTGCCTGACCGCCTATACAGCGCCCATGGCCGAGATCCTCGACCCGCATTGCGACCTGCTGCTGGTGGGCGACTCGGTCGGCATGGTGGTGCACGGCCTGCCCAACACGGTCGGCGTCACCCTGGAGATGATGATCCTGCACGGCCAGGCGGTGATGCGCGGGTCCAGGCGGGCGATGGTGGTGATCGACATGCCGTTCGGCTCGTACGAGGCCGGGCCGGAGGAGGCCTACCGC